>Ga0164243_10015267_pt1 | contig 10625 bp, 7 predicted proteins | sample OricompcompostOP_FD_108781 | JGI IMG/M metagenome (GOLD analysis project Ga0164243, IMG submission 108781) | Organic Plus compost microbial communities from Emeryville, California, USA - Original compost - Organic plus compost (OP) | ecosystem: Engineered > Solid waste > Mixed feedstock >...
CCTACCCGAGACGGCCTGGATCAACAAGCCAGACCAAGCCCAGGAACAGGACTCAAAGAATCCTTGATCAACCCGCCTAAAAAATCTTGACACGCGCCGGTGGCGCGCTCGACGAACATGGCGTCGTTGAGTTCGTCGAGGCTGCCAGCGCTCAGCCCAAGGTCGCCGAGCGTTGTTTGGAGTTTGTTCCACTGCTGGTCGAGTATCGCTGCCTGCTTGCCGTGAGCCTTAAGCGCTGCCGTGTGTGCTGTGCGGTCGGCGGCTAAGGAGCTGGCGGCGTTGCTAGCCGTCAGCGCGGCCCCGAGGTACTGGCTCTCGGCGGCTTGGCGTTCCACCAGGGTGACGGCGACATGGTTGTCCAGGACGGATAGCAGCGTCTCGTCGTCGAGGTCGAAATCGAGGTCTTGCCGGCTCAGGACCAACGCGACTTCGTGGGTTGAGGTCGTGTGCCGATTCGTGCGGGTGGAGAGTTGGGTTCGAAGGTCCGCAACGGTGGCGGTGAGGGTTTGCGCGGAGCCGGTGAGCCGACCGTGTTCGCTGGTGGCGGACTGGAGCGCAGCCGCTGCGTCGGTTCGGGCCTGCTCGAGTAGCTGATGGTCTGCGGCCTTAGGCGGGGTGAAGGAATCGGTTAGCGCGCGCTGGCATACCGGGCAGGCATCGCCCGGACGGCACTGTGCTGCTAGGTGTTGGGCGTCAAGTGCTCGGATGCCGATGTCGTATTGCTGCTGCGCACTATCACGTTCGCGGGTTCGCTGGGCGATCAGAAGGCTGGCGGTATCAATCTGACCGGAAAGTGCACTGAGCCGTCCTTCTTTGCTGGTGAGCTCAGCGCTGAGTTTGATGATGCCGGCGCGGTCGTCGCGGAGCCGGCTTATGGCTGCCGCGGCGTTCTGCCGCGCCAGCCGGGCAATCTCGTGGGCCGTGCCGGCGTCATCAAACGCGGTCTTCGCTCGCTGGCTGGCATCGGCAAGTTCGGCGCTCTTCTGCGTCCGGTTGTCCAGGCGGCGGCCTGTCTCATCGAGCGCTGACTTCTGCGTCTGCTGCTGGGTGCGGCTGTCGCGCAGCTCCTCGGCACGCTGCTGAGTGGGCTCGATCAGGGCTTGCAATGTGAGGGACTGTTCGAGGCCGCGTCCGTCGCGGTCGGCGTCTCTGACCAGGTCACTGAGTTGCTCTCGGCGCTGCAGGGCCGTTTTCGTGCGATCCTGCTGCTGGACGGCGAGGGCGTCGTGGGTTTGTGCGGCGGCGATCAACGAGCGGATTGTGGCCGGCCCGTCAGTCGGGTGCAGCCCGGCCAGCTGCTGACTGATCCGGGCCAGATCCGAGGCACGGCGCTCGGCGTCGGTGACGGTTGAGCGCAGGTTACGAATGTCGGCCTCGGCTTTGGCCAGTCGGTCGTGTCGCTGCCCTGCGTCGCGAGCAGCCTGTGCATGGGCCGCGGCCAACGCGGCTGGGTCGGCCGGAAGGTCGTTGAGCCGGGCCTCCAAGGCGGCCAGGCCGGGCTTGATGCGGTTCACCGCTGCGGTGGAGAGTTCGCCGATGCCGGTCAGGGTGTCCAGGCCGAGCAGCGTCTTAAGAATCGGGGTGCGTACGGAGGTTTCGGCGTGCAGGAACTCCTGGAATCGGCCCTGGGGCAACAGCACGGTCTTGAGGAACTGGTGCGCGGTGAGTCCGATGAGTGTGCTGATCTGGGCACTGACCGTTGTCTTGTTGTCGAAGCGAACGTCGGGTTGATCGAGACAGATCAGCTCGTGTCGTGGGGCGCCGGTCCTCGGGAGCGTACGAACCACCCGCCAGCGTCGGCCTTGGCCGATGAATGTCAGAGCCACGCGCGCGAAGGGCACGCCGTCCGCGATCAGAGTTCGAGGGGCGCCCAAGTTGTAGGTGGCGCCGCCGTAGAGGGCGAAGAAGATCGCCTCCAGGATTGACGACTTGCCGGCGCCGGTCTTCCCGATGATCGCGAACAGGCCCTTGTCGGTGAAGTCGAGGTCGACCGGCTTGCGGTACGAGCGCAGTCCCTCGATGCGGAGAAGCAGCGGCCGCATCAGGCCACCTCCGGCAGGTGTGTCTCCTGCGGGAAGGTCAGCGGTAGTTCGGCTTCGGCAGCTTCGGCCAGCTGCTGGAATACCTCGACAACGGGTGCTGGCCCGTTGGCCGTGCCCAGGTAGTTGATGAACATCTCGGTGAGCGTCGGTTCGGGGTGGGCGCCGCCGACGTCCGGGCCCGCGGCCACAATCCGTGTCCGCCGGTCGGCCGGGTTTGGGCTGATTTCGACCACGCGGGCTTCAGGCAGAAGGTCGTGGACCCAGTCTGCCAGGTTCGGCACGTGGGTGTCGCTGTCGATGATCAGATGGCACAGGTCATCGCCGAAGTCAGGGGCGTCGACGGCGAGTTGTTCGAGGGTGCCCTGGAACCGGCGGAGCTGGCGGCCTCGGTGGAGCGGGATCTCGTCCATCCGAGTCGGTCCCAGCGGGTCCGCTTCGACGTAGACCATGCTCTTCGCCTCTCCAGCCTCGCCGAAGTCCAGCTGTAGCGGTGATCCGGCATACCGTCCATGGGCGCCGGCGGCGCCCGGCAAGGGTTGCGGGCGGTGGATGTGGCCGTACGCGGCGTAGGAGACCTTGGGGACTTCGGCCGGATCGGTCGCGAACAGGTCATCGCGTCGGCCGCGGCGCTCGGTGCCGCTCCACGCCGCACCACCGACGTAGGCGTGCGCAGCGAACACCGCGAAGTCGGTCCGTGGGTCGAGGCCGGTGCGGATCGCAGTCGCGACATCGTCATGCAGGTTGCGTACCGCGGCGCCGTAGAGGCTGGCCCACGTGTCCGGGTCGCCGCCGCCGTCGACGAGATGATGCGGGTGCTGGAAGCTGACCGCACCGAGGCGCACCGTGCCCCCGGCTGCGACGGGCAACTCGATCACCCGTTTCGCTTCGACGGTGGCTTCAGAAAGGAAGTACAGGCCGTGGGCGCGGCTGAGACGGTCGAGCGCTCGGAACATCAGAGCTTTGTCGTGATTGCCGGACACCACAACGGTTGGCGCGATCGCGGCGAGCCGGGTCAGGACGTCGACCGCTCGGTCGACGTCGTCGACCCCGGGCCGGCTCTTGTCGAACAGATCGCCGGTATTGCAGATGACGTCCGGGCGCAGCGTATGCGCCGCCTCCACGATCTCGTCCAGGACCGCATCGTGGTCGCTCGTCCGTGACTCGCGGCCGGTCGTGCGGCCCAGGTGCCAGTCGGACGTGTGTAGAAGTTTCATGCCTTCCCTCGCGGACGCAACGGCAGCCCCGCCAACCAGCTGTGGTAACGAGGTGACAACACAGAGAAGTGTTTGGTAATACGTGGAACTTGTCAACCCGGCATGGTAGTTTTGGGCAATGGACAGGGCGGCCGAGATCAAACAAGCGATGGACAAAGTGGCGGCCTACCAGGCAGAACTCGCCCGAGCCGTCGAAGCGCGTGAACTCGAAAGAGTGAATGAGTTGATGGCGCAACTGTCCGTCGCCGAACGCCGGCGCAACCGACTGCTCCAGGCCGAGGCCACTGCGGCCGGCTCCGCCGGGTCAGCGCCACCGATCAGGGAACAAGTCATCGCGGTGCTCGGATTGCTGGGCAGTCCGTCGCCGGTCGCGTTGGTGCGCGATGTCAGCGCGGCCCGTTTCGGCGAGATCATCCAGCCCAGTCGGCTGGCCTCGCTGCGACGTGACGAGCAGCGGTCCTGGCAGGCCGCGCAGCGCGGTACCACCCGTAGCCAGGCCCGCCCCACCTACGTAACGCCCGCGCTGACCTACGACCGGTTCGCACCCATGCGTGGCGTGCTCGCCCTGTCGAGCTGGTCCCTGGAAGCCCGGTTGATCGGGCCGACGAGCCCACGCGCCGACCTCCTACGGGTGATTGCGCGGCTCTGCGACGAGGCTGACCACGCCGGTGATGCACCGTGGACACCGGACCTACGGCGTCTACTGTGGAAGTTCACCCGAACCATTGCCGGCGCGATCTCCGCCGACGACGAACTCACGAACAGTCGGCTTCGCGACGCGGCCCAGCGCGAACTGGGCCAGATCACCGACGCCGACAAAGCCGAACGATCCGGTGCCGCCGAGCGGGCACGCCGACTCGACCCCGAGGAACAACTGTTCGGCACGTCCCTACACGTCAGCACTCCATCGGAGGCAGCCGGATGACGGCACACCGCTCTGCGGACCTGCTTTCGCGGTTCCGCGGCGACTTCCCCACCCAAGACCTCGACGCCCGACGTATCGCAGGCATGCTGGAGGCCCCGCACTGCGAGCGGCGCCTGATCGTGGATGCCGCGGCGCTGAACATGCCGGTTCTGACCGACTTGCTCGATTGCCCACCCGCCCAGGTGAGTCCCCACGCCACCCGGCGCGGTCAGGAATTCGAACGCCGCGTGCTGGACAACGCGATGGACGAGGTCATCGCGCTCACCCGCACCCACCTCGGCATGATCCGCACCGAGACCCGTCAGCTCGACCTGTCGCCGTCTCAGATGCGTACCCAGAACCCCGCCCTCGACACCCCAGCGATCCGACGCCTGCGGGTGGCGCGGACCCGGAGCCACATCGCGGCCATGATCGCCAGCTCCGACGCGGCGCTGCACCTCGTCCGGCATCCGTTGCTGGAACTCGACCTCGCCGGCGTGCCCATCCGCCTTGAGCTGGATGTCCTCACCTGCGCCACACTCGGCCGGCTCACTCCGGTCGAGATCAAGTCACTGCCACTGCACCACCACACCGACGCCGACCCCCACAAAGTTGGCGCCGCCGTCCGTCAGATAGCGGTCTATCTGGTTGCTCTGCGCCGGCTCGTCGACTCCTGCGGCGGCAAGGCCGACGACATCGCCGACCAGGCTCTGCTCATCATGACCAGCGGCTTCAGCCTTCTTCCTGAGGCCCGCGTCGTCGACATGCGCCCCCACGTCGACCACCACGAATGGGTCCTGGCGCGCCAGCCACAGGCCGCTCTCGTGCTTGCCGATCTGCCGCGTGATGTCGTCCTGCCCGCACCGCCTGCCCCCGACGCGTCCACAGGACAGAAGCAGGACATCAAGGCCGCGACCCAACAGACCGTCGCTGCCCTACCGATGCACTACGGGGACAGCTGCTCCAGTTGCCCGATGCTGAAATTCTGCGCCCGCCAAGCCGCCGCGCACGACGCGGTCGCACAGCTCGGCACTCAGGCTGCAAACGCCTGCGGCAGCGTAGGCACGATCAGCGCAGCCTTCGACCTCATCGCCGGTCGACGTAACCCTGCGACCGGCGCCGAGCGAGCCGTGTCCGCGGACTTCGGCCGCGCTGCCACAGCACTCGCGCTCGCCGGAGTCCGGCTTGACCACTGAGCTCCTGCTGGCCATGCACGCCAACCGGCACGGCCGGGCCTTCGCTTCCACAAGACACCGGCATGTCCATGTCTCGGACCAGCCATTCGTGATTGTCGGATACCACCTGCCCGGCGACCCGTCCGCACCGATCGGCGTCATGTACGGCGACCACCCTGAGCGGCCCCGTCTCGCCTTCAGCCTCAACCCGACCAACTGGCGCACCAAAGTTGACTCGATGCAGCGCTTCGCCCTCGCGCTCAACCGCTACATCGCCACCGCTAGCCGCCGCGGCAACGACGCGCCGCAACTGCTGCTAGCGAATCAGGCGGCGGTCGACTGGCTGTGCGGCGACATCGGACGCCACTGGCGTACGCGGGAGACCGAAGGACCATGGGCTGTTCCCCAGGAGATCCCAATCGCGGGAGCCCACCTGTCGTACTTCGCTTCCGCCAGCGGCATTCCCGGCAGCAGCGCAGTGCTGCCCCTGGCGGACGTACTCGCCGACCACTGGGCCACCGGTCGGCTCGCCACCCTCGACCGCCGTCTCGGCGTGATGCTGGCGTGGATCCGACGACCTGGTGACATTGCAGAAGCCGAAGCCGAACTGTCCGACGGGCCAGTACCCGACGCAGACTGGGAGAAGAAGGATTATCTCGTCGCCCTGCGCGCATACCAACACCGAAGCGCTGATCCATCGGCCGCGGGCAAGCTCATCGAAACCACCGTGCAGGCCGCGCTTGAACCCACCTGGGACTACGCCTGGCAGGCCCACAAACTCTTGCACGACATGAGCGAAGCAGAGACCGTCCCGGAACGATGGGAACGTGACCGTGCTCGGTTCACCCACCACGCCGACCGAATCCGCAATGGACGAGCGCAGTTCCGCAGCATCCTTCCGCTGCTCGACGCCTACATCCACATCGACCGTGTCGAGCGGATGAACGCCGACCTAGCCAACGCCATGGCGTTCGACGACGAGATCATCATGGCAGCACACGTCGCCCACGGCGTCGCCCTTTCCGGCGTCGTCATCGACAACAGTGCGCGGATCCTCACCATACGGCCCGACCTGCCCTTCGAGCGGGCCGCAGGCACAAATCTGTGGTGGCGAACCCGCGCCATGGTCAACGGCCACGCGAAGCTTGTCTACGTCGGCCTGCGCATCCGGTCCAGCCTCGATGACGAACTGGTCGAACTCGACGTCGTCAGTGGTGCTGCCGCCGCCTCTGTCCGCGACCGGCTTCCTGCAGTCGGCTCCCGCATCGTATGCGCGCCCTTCGGCGGCCCCGAGTTCATGCACAAGGCATACCCGAAGCAGCTGCCCTGGACCCACCTGCCAGCCGAGGATCCAACGTGAGTCAGAAAGTCCCACCAGCGGCCGCACATGACGCCGCGGTCGCGCGCGTCATCGCCCACCTCGAGTCCGATGCCCGCGCGACCTTAGTCAACTCTCCGCCCGGAGCCGGCAAGTCCACCCTGGTCCGAACCGTGACCCAACACTTCGTCGGGACCGACGGCCCAGTGCCAATCATCACGCAGACCAACGATCAAGCCGACGATCACGTTCGGGCGCTGCGCAACCTCGGGCTACGAACCGGACGATTCCACGCAGTCAAAATCAGGCCGCCGCGACACGACGACAACAACGTCGACCTGCGCCGGCTGCAGGACTGCGACGTCATCGTCGCGCCTGCAGCGAAATGGGCAACGCTCAACGCCCGCGAAATCCGCGAGTGGTCACCACAACTCGGCATCATCGACGAGGCCTACCAGATGTCGTCCGCCGCTTTAGCCTCAGTCGGTGACTTCCACGATCGCCTGCTGCTGGTTGGTGACCCCGGCCAGCTGAGCCCGTTCACGACTGCCGACCGTCGGCTTCTGCAGGCCTCCAGCACCTGGCCGCTCGACACTGCCGCCCACACGATCCTCACCTGGCACCCCAGGAGCCCCCGGGTCGAATTGCCCGTCACCTGGCGTCTGCCGGCGCCGACTGCCGAACTCGTGGCTACCGCGTTCTACCAGCAACAATTCCACTCCGGTATCAGCGCCGACCAGCGACGCCTCCACTCGCTCGGCACTATCCACGACGCCTATGACCAGGCCATCCACGCCGCCGCGCAACACAGCATCTGCCTGCTTGAACTACCTGACGAACACGTTGCTCATACCGACCCCGACATGACGACTGCCATCGCCACCCTCATAACCCGGCTCCTCACCCGACGAGCCGTACTCATCGACGGCAACCAACGCCAACCGCTGACTGCCCGCAACATCGCCGTCGGAGTCGTCCATACCACCCAGCGCGATCGCATCGCCCACGCCATAGACGCACTCGCCGGCACGCTCGGGTTCAATCCAGGCGACATCGTCGTCGACACCGCCAACCGCCTCCAAGGCCGAGAATTTGGCGTCGTCATCGCCCTCCATCCACTATCTGGCCGGCGCGATGCCACAGAGTTCCACATCGAGGCTGGCCGGCTATGCGTGCTCACCTCCCGACATAACACGGCCTGCATCGTCGTCTCCCGAGCCGGCGTCCAAAGACAACTGGATGACTATCCCCATAACCGACCGGTGTGGCTCAACGCACCCATGCAACCCGTAGACGGCTGGACGGCCAACCGCACCTTCCTCAAACGCCTCCAGCGTCTAGCTCACGTGAGCCTGCGCAACTGACCCGACGGCGAGTAGGACATTCGGTTGACGATCTTGACCAAGCTGAACATCCGGTGTTTCCGGGGTCCGAGTCCACGTCGGCGTAGAACCACTCCTGAATGCGATCCAGATCGCCTTGACAGGCATCCTCACCCGAGAGCATGCCGTGGACCCTCGCGTAATGGGATCCTACTGTGGACCACCTCCAGGGCAGGCAGTCGAAGCGAGGCGTCACCGCATTAGCCGAACAGAGGAGGTTAGCCCGCCAGGGCGGTGGCTCCGGATGGCCGCACGAACACCACCAGGTGGCGGGCGCGGGCGATCGCGACTCGTAGAAGTCGTCGGCGGGCCTGGATCTCTGATGGCTTTTAGGTGGGGTCGAGCAGTGGGGCGTCGTACTTGCCCTCGGCGATGATGACGGCGTCGAACTCCTTGCCCTTGGACGTGTGCATGTTCATCAGGCTGACCGCGACGGGTTCGGCCTGCGTCGGCCCCAGGTTCGGGCCTTGGGCGGCCGAAGCATATGACCTGCCTTGTCCTCGAAGCAGATCCACGCCTCACGCTCGGCCGCGAGCATTTTGCCTGCGGCCACACCTCTTGCCGCCAGGTCGCGATCGCCGCTTCGTCCCGCTCGACAGCGCGCGTGTCAGTGCTCTGCGCGAGTTCGAGCTCCGCGGCCGACGGCTCGCCGACCGCGGCCGTGCTCGGCACCGCCGCCGACTGGCCAACCGACGAGGACGGCATCGCCTCTGTCAACGCGGACGACCTGGTCCGTGAGGCCGCCGACTGGTCCGCCCTTCCCGAGGCCCAGATCCGCGCCGCCCTCGAGCTACTCCAGATCGACCCTGTCGAACTCCGCCAGGGTGGTGCCCGGCGGTTCCTCAACGTCGAGCAGCGGTCCCATCGCCTGCTGACGCGGCCGCTGCCGATGATCGACGGCCGGATCCTGGTGATGCCGTGGCTGATCCATGCCGCCCTGCAACTCCACAACAGCTACCTCCCAGCGGCCCGGCTGCCGCATCCGGCCAACGTGCTGCCTCCGGGTGTCTCCGATGCGATGAACAAGCACCGTAAGGGCCGCAACGACGAGTTGGAGACGACGGTCCGCGACATCGCGGCAGACCTCGGCCTGCCGTATCGATTCCAGTTCGATCAAAGCGAACAGGCCCGTCTTGGCATCCGAAACCCGGTTGGTGAGATCGACCTGCTGATCGCCGATCCCGTCAACTCGCGACTGTGGATCTGCGAAGTCAAGGACCTCGCGACGCCCCACAGCGTCGCGGCAATGCGACACCGTGTCCGCCAGTTCACCCACGGACAGCGGTTTGTGCCCAAGCTCCTCGACAAAGCCGAACAGATTCAGCGGCACACGCATGCCGTCGCATACGCCTGCGGTGTTACCGAAGTACAACCGTGGCGGGTGATTCCATTGATCGTGACCCGCCACGTCGAGCCAGCTGCCTACGTCCAAAATCCGAAGGTCGCGTTCACCCTGCCGTATCAACTCCTTGAAGTCCTCCAAAGTCCGATCGACCCGGTAGAAGGCCTTGCACCCGCAGGTCATCCTCGTAGCCAACGGCTCCTTCGGGCACAGGCGAAGCACTGAGCAGTCTTTCCTATGGCCAGGGATTCGCCCCTGTTTTTCGGCTTTGAGCCGTTCACGAGAACCCTCGGACACCGCCTGTAGACAGCACGATTCGGGGCTCACCCCTCGCGGGCGGCTTGAAAAGGTTGGCGAGTTCGTCGCAATTCGCGACCTTCGGTGCCTTGTTGCTTGAAGGCCGTTTCACAATTCTAGAATACTTGGCGGCAGTTCCGGTCCAAGGTCGTCTTTTGGGCTCCTACCTAGTGCGTGCCTCCGCGCCGTCCCAAGGACCAACGTGTTGCTTCGTTTTCGCTGGCCGGTACCCAATAGCAGGTTCGCACGTATTTGCCTGCCGTGTATCGACGGGACATCGTGGGCTCCCATATGAGCCGGCAACGCTGAGAAATATATCGCCTTTATCGTGTGCGGCGAAATCGTCAACGGAAGTTCAACGTTTATCGGCGCTACCCAATCGCCGCAGCGTGTACCAGAGACGTTGACCCACTGGACGTTGAGCTCGCCGCGACCCCGGTTGTAAACATGGATCGCGAGCACGGGCTTTCCCATGAACGAATCTCTTTGGCCAAAAGGCCATGGGCACGGCATAAAGTAGCCAGATTCACTAAGCACACCGTAGTGGATCGTGACTTTTGGCCTACCTCCGTTGGTTTTCCATTGGTGAAAATTCAGCGCCAGGGCAAGGGCGCCGATGGCTGCGGATGCCAGGGAGATGTAGATCGCCACGGAGCAATTCTATCGAGCGGGTGCAAACCGAATCTTTCGCGACAGACCGACGTACCCGTACGGGGTCCGGACTCGGAGCGGGTTGCTCAGGCCTGCGGCTCTCCACCCGCCACCCCGCCCCGCGCCACCGACGGCATTGACAAGGAGTGATTCAAGAGTCACCGTGGGTAGTGCCTCCTAGCCCGTGTTTCGTAAGGCGTTGGTGGATCGGCGTGGCGGTGATCGATAACTGAAGAGGTCTCCGGTAGGTGGTTTAGCGACCAAGCAAAACCGAAGACCGACCGGAGACCTCGTGCCGAG
>Ga0164243_10015268_pt1 | contig 10623 bp, 6 predicted proteins | sample OricompcompostOP_FD_108781 | JGI IMG/M metagenome (GOLD analysis project Ga0164243, IMG submission 108781) | Organic Plus compost microbial communities from Emeryville, California, USA - Original compost - Organic plus compost (OP) | ecosystem: Engineered > Solid waste > Mixed feedstock >...
CTGGTGGACCCGCAGCAGGATTACCGACTCTTGCTTGGCGGCATTCGACTTCATCAACGTGATGGCTTACGATAAAGCAGGTGATGAACATTCGCCTTACAGCTATGCAACACAACATCTTGAATACTGGAAAAACGACCGGGGAATGCCTGCTGACAAAGTGGTAATCGGTGTACCTTTCTACGGTTATTATACCGTATCCGGGAGCTTATATTCGATGAAGTTTTCGCAGATCGTTGCAGCCTATCCCGGCAGTGAATACCAGGACAGCGTGAGAAGAACCGATGGGTATTTCGTTAACTATAATGGCATTACCACGATTCAGAACAAGACTGCCCTCGCACAAAACGGTGGCGGCGGTATCATGTTCTGGCAAGTGTTACAAGATGCCAGCGGCTCCCTTTCCCTCTTGAAAGCCATAGATGATAAAATTAATATCGATAGTGGTTGGACCAGCCCATATGTAAACTGGCGTTACAACCTGTACACGGGTGGTAGCAGCACTTTCGGGGACTCTACCGCGATCAAGTACTCCGTTTCATACAAAGGAAATCCCGGTTTCTTACCCGCTCCGTATTACGGTTATGGAAAAGTACATTTACCAGCGAATTGCGGCGGTTCCTTCGAGTTAAGCTCAGCTACAGGTATACCGAGATTAAAGATGACTTCCAGCGCTACGAGTAACCCTTCTAAATATTCCTGGTATAATATTGATGAATCGGAAGCTATTGCCGCGCTCTCTTTCGAACTTGAATTAGATGCTGCTTATACAAATGGTCAATTGATTATACCTTTCGGGTACAGTACTACGGGCAGTACCGTATTTAACAATACGAACCAGTTAACATCTACCTATACACCGGGAGTATTTGGCGCTATCCGGTTAGACTTTTACGGTGGTAGTTATGCAACGCTTTCATACAGGAACAGCAGTTACGGGTATAATGTCATCAATAATACCACTTTTAATAAAACGGGTAATTATAAAGTCGAACTGTATTGTAATAATAACAGTATTTCAACTACTTATAATAAAGGCGGGAGCACTTATACTTTACCGGCACAAACTTTTAATGTTTGGGTGAATGGTACAAGGCTTGCAACGGGCGCTTCTTTAGTTGACTTCCCGGCTTCAGGGGAATTATCATCCTTGAGTGATATCAATAGTCTCTGTGTAAACGGTTCCGGCAATTCCGGAACGGCCTCACCATATACGCCCCCCAATTCCATGCAGGTTTACTTATCTAACGTGAATGTTAAATACAGTTTAGGTGATTAAAGATTTCATATAAATCGGGTCTTTCAGACCAAGAAAGCAGCCATGCCGGCGGTCGCCCTTTTGGGTGACCGCTAATTTCTTATTAAAATGCTCGCTAGCTTAGCCTGATGCGTTCCTCCTCTATATCCAATTGCAACAAATAATTACGGATCACCTCTTCGTCATGCTTATCCTTAGAATGTCCCAGTTCCAGTAACCATTGCCGCTGTTTACTAATTACTTCGAGATAAATTTCCCTGCTTTCCCCGGTTACCGCATAATCTATTTCATCGCTGCTTTTACCCCGCAACTTATCCGCTAGTTGTTGCAAGAACGGGTGCTTCGACAATTGCTCACTATATTCCGTAGTCAAAAAGTTATAGCCTTGGCCGGCAACTCCTTTGCGTAATATCTCGACCGATTCTTCTTCCGGTAAGTAATCTTTATAAACCGGCAAACCGATCTTTTTAATGATCACCGGCAAGGTTAATCCTTGAACGAGCAAGGTGGTCAGGATGACGATAAATGTAATAAACAGAATCAGGTTACGCTGCGGAAAAAGTAAACCATTGTCCATCTGTACGGGGATTGATAATGCTGCCGCCAAAGAAACGACACCGCGCATCCCCGTCCAACCCAGGATAAAAGGCACCCTAATGCCCGGGTTACTGGCATCTGCCACCGTTATAAAATTCCTCGCGATCAGCGTCGTAATCACGGCGCCATATGCCGCGATAATCCTCACCAATATCAATACAGCGCTTATCAATAAACCGTAACCGATCGCCTGGCTTAAACTGACACCTTCCGTAGCTAAGCCTGCCCTGATCTCCGAAAGATCTAAGCCGATTAATATAAATACCAGTCCATTTAACACGAATACCAAGCTTTGCCATACATTTACCCCCCTCAAACGGGAGCTGCTGCTCAAAAATTCATGCCGCTTGTTCGAAAGTAATAAGCCGCCACTTACAACGGCCATCACACCGGAGCTATGTAATTCCTCCGCAACCAGGTACATCACGTAAGGGGCAACGATCGATAGTATAATGTCCATATTCGTGTCGGTTGGCAAGTTCTTATGAATTTTCATGAAAATCCACCCCACTAGCAGCCCGATCCCGATGCCACCTACCACCATCCAAACGAAACTCGCCGCTGCGTTGTACCAAATAAATTGTCCTGTTCCAACCGCGATCATTGCAAATTGGAATATGATTAGCGAAGAAGCATCGTTCATCAAACTCTCTCCTTCCAAGATAGAAGATACGCGACGCGGCACTTTTACGAATTTCAGGATGGAACCTGCACTTACTGCATCCGGCGGGGAAACGATACCACCCAGCAAGAAACCCATCGCTAACGAGAAGCCGGGAATTATTTTATTGGAAACAATGGCAACTGCCGTAGCGGTAAAAAAAACGACGATGAATGCAAAGCTGCCCACTATCCTTCGCCAGTGCCACAGTTCCTTCCAGGATATAGCCCAAGCTGCCTCGTAAAGCAGGGGCGGTAAAAAAATGATGAATATCAACTCCGGGTCTATATGGAATGGCGGCAGCCCCGGAATAAAGCTAACAGCCAGTCCCGTAATAACTAATAATACAGGGTATGCGACCTTAATCTTATTTGCCAGCATGATAATTAAAACCAGCAGAACAATTAAACTTAAATAAAATGTGAAGTTCCCGATCATATTTGCATCATTGAGATAATAGGAAAATTATAAAATTTTCTGATGCCGAACTACCGATTTGGATGATAAGTGATTGAAACTAACATTTTTTTTAATTATTAACGGCATAACGCGACCGGTATTCGGTAGGAGTGCAACCCATCTTTGCTTTAAATTGACGGGAAATATTTTTGTACTCTATGAAACCCATTTCTATCGCGATTTCGACAATCGGGCTGTTCGTTTCTAATAATTTTTCTGCAAACTTTTCTATTTTCAGATTGAGGATATAAGAATAGATCGAGTAATTCGTGGCATTTTTAAAACGGGATTCCAACAAGCGCCGGGAAAGCGGCACCAATTTCAATAACTCGTTTACATTCAGCTTGCGATCCAAGTTTTGGTGGATGTATTTCAATACGATCGATATCTGCGCATCTTGCGTGGCATACACATCTGTTGACTTACGGGTAACGATATGGGTGGGGTTTACGATCACGTCATCATGCAGATCACCAGGTCTTTCGATCATGCTTTCCATCAACCGGGCCGCCTCGTAGCCGCCTTGCTCAACATCTTGGTGAATAGAAGAAAGCTGCGGATCGGATAATGTGCAGATGATTTCATCATTATCCACACCTAGAACGGCGATTTCATCGGGAATTTGGATGCCCGCCTGGTTGCAAACTTCGATAATATGATGCCCCTGGTGATCATCGCAGGTCATGACCGCGGCCGGCTTGGGTAAGTTACGCAACCAATCCATCAGCGGCGCCGATTCATAATACCATAAATCCGTGGATTCTTCATTTTGATATTCGAAAAATCGGTCGTGGAACCCGTTTTTCTCCAATTCGTTCTTAAACCCTTCACAACGTTCTTCCGACCAAACGATCCCTTTAAAACCGTAAAAGCCGAAGTGCTGGAATCCTTTCTTGATAAAATAAGCCGCCCCCATCTTACCCGCCAGGTAATGATCTCCCGTGATATTGGGAATATCGGTAAACCGTTGTTTAAAATCTTGCGCAATGGCGGCAATCCCGTTTTCTTGAAAGATTTTAACATTGTCGCTATTATAAAACTGCGCGATGATCCCATCGGCCTTCCATTTCAATGCCCATTCCAAAACGCCTTCCACTTCGTGTACTTCCCGGTACGACAAGGGCATTTTACATAACACCCAAGACCCCCTACCCTTGGAGTAATTCACGATTCCCTTCAGAAGTCCATTGGCATAATCTTCGGTAAAATCAGTTAGCAAGATAATCCGCGGCATATGGTTCCAGCTATTTAATGTATAGTTCTAAATGTAAGGATTTTAATCTATTGAAGCATGAAAGGCATGGAATCATATGATCTCCATGCCTTCATACATTTTTCCACGTACTATAATTAGGCTAATGCATTGCAATTATCCATGGACGCATATTCCAAGCTGCAAGCTGGATAGAGGTTGCGCCTAACTTTTTCATATCCATCGGCAACTTGCACTCCACGATCCTTGTTTCTCCAGGCAAAATAGTGAAATAATTATCCGACCAGGTAACGGGAACAATGATATTACCTTGCGCATCCTTCAATTTCAAGTTTACGAAGAAGGCTATGTTTTCCCCGGTATTTTTAATCTTTACCTGTAACATACGGTTACCCGGTGCAGTCATCAGCTCCTTTTCCAAGCTGGCGCTTGGCAGTTCGTTTAATTCTTTAAAGCTAGCATAAGATAACATGGGCGAGCCTACCCAATCCGAATTTTCCCAATCATAAACATCTTGGCCGGAAGAAAGGGTATAAAAATTATCCGTTATCAATTTACCTTCCCCATCAACCAACTTCAATGAAAGGAAAGTGTTCTGATCCATTTTATCGAGGGTAAATATTTTCCGGGCCAGTTCCGATGAGCCTGAAATATCAATCTTTTCCTTCAATAAACGCTTTGAATCGTAAGAGAATACTTCCACGATCGCCTTAGCTCCTTTGAGAGCAACTGTTGATTCATTGACGAAATAAATACCTTGATCTTTATAATTATAAATCAATTGTGCCGGTTGGTTTGCTTTCTTCACCCCGTAATAGGTCGGGGTGGGTATACCGTAATAATCATAGAGTTGCCAATACATCGATGGCCAGGCCGAGTTCAACATCCATTGAATAATACCCGTTGTTTTCGGTTGATTCACGCGGAAAGCTTCGAACATGCTCTTAGTAGATTCGTAGCCTAACAAGTGCGCTTTATTGATATAATCTTCCAGGTTAACAGCAGCGCCGTATTTAGCATCCATGACCTTGGTCAAAACTTTCAGGCTGTTCAATGCCGTAGATGATGTGGTGCAATGAGCATCCCATGTAGCGCCGATTGGCCAAAGCTGTTCCGGGGGGATCATCTTTTCTATAGACTCCATTACAGGCAATTGCGCCCCGGTCCCGGTTTCCGTATTGAATCCATACGCACCACCCAATTTGTCATCAATAAACCAATAATTGGGTCCTACATATTCGTAGGGCCCGAGCATCTTCATGCCCGTGGGGCCGGTTACCTCGCTTTTCAAACCCTTGGCGGAACCGATATACGGGCGTTTATCATTCTCTTTTAAGAAGGATAAATAGCGCCGCTCCAATTCCGGCCTTAACAATTTATCACTACCACCATACCAAGCGATAATAGCGGGATGATTTCTCAACCATTTTACCTGGTCTTCAAAATACCGCGTCAGCAAATTGATGTCGTGTTCGGAGCGGATGCAACCGAAATCATCGTCCGGTATGCCCAGGTAGCCTTCCCATTCCCATTGGCAGCTCCATCCAACCAATGCAAGGATGCCGTATTGATCGCAGAGGTCATAAATGTTTTGGGAAGTTCCCCAGATGTTTTCAAAACGGATCGTATTCAGGTTCATATCTTTCACGTACCGTACTTGCCGCTCGTTGGATCCCGGCGTATCACGCAGGAATATATCATCCGTCCAACCGGCGCCCTTGATGAACACTTTCTTTCCATTCAACTTATAACCGCGATGTCCTTCTCCAGTAAAATAGGTATCGATCTGCCGTATACCGAAGGTGACAGATTTACGGTCACTTGTTTTATTACCGGATACGAATGCCAGGTTAAGTTGGTATAATTCAGGTTTGCCAAGATCATGGCTCCACCAAAGGCGCGGATTCGTGATTGATAAAGCCTTCATCTGCGCGGGATCGATCTTAACCAATTGTCTTTGTTTCGCGGCAAGGTTGACCGGTTTAGAATAATGTTTCCCTTCCAACTTCAATTCCAAAGTCCCGTTCACGGGATGATCGCTATAATTGACTAGTTCGGTTTGAACCGTTAGTTGTGCGGATTTTAAAGTAGCGGTGTCAACGATCGTCTTCACCCAGCTATTCTCAATGCCAACATCCCCGGTAATTACGACTTTTACATCGCGGAAAAGCCCCATGCTTTCATCGAGCGGCCGGGGATTCCAATCTACGAAACCGATATTCGGTTCCCCTTTCTGAGCGCGGAATACTTCGACTGCCAGGAAATTTTCCGGTTTGGCGACACCGGTAATATCGAAACTGTAACGGCAGAAGGAGCCGTACACTTGCGTTTTAGGCGCAATCAATTTTCCGTTGATCCAGATATTAGCGCGGTAAGAAATACCATCAAATACCAGGTGAACACGTTTGTTTGGCTCCAGGGGTAAAGCGAAACTTGTTCGATACCACCAAGATGTATCAAATGCCGAGCGATCCGCCTTTTTATAGTTATCCGCCAGGAAAATATCCTTGTATAGTCCATTAGCCGTCAAGGTAGCCATGACGGTTGAGGGTACATTTGCCGGGAACCAGTTGACAGTATTCCCTTGCGATGTAGATAATTTCTTGCCATCATCATGTACCTTGGCGGCACTCTGTATTTTCCAATTACCGGAGAGTAGTATTTCTCCATGAGCTTTTGTCTTCTGCTGCGCCGATACATCCGGGTGGCACCAGGAGCAGATCCCTGCTACCGCCAGTAAAAACAAGTTCTTCTTCATAACAATTAATACATTTCAATCTTGTTTACAACTAAAGCGCCCGCACCCAAAATACCGATATCCGCGTTACGGGAAACTTTGATCTGAATATTTTTAATCGTCTCCGGGTAAGGGAAACTTTCCATGATGGTATACATTTCATCCGAAAAATAAGGGAAAGCTCCAGCAATTCCGCCACCGATAATAATAAGCTGCGGATCGTAAGCAAACAGGATCGTTTGCATTAAGACCCCGATATGCTTCCCAAATTCTTTCCAAAGACCCAGTTCTCCTTCCAAGGCTTTCTCCGCGGCGATCATCCCGGTCGTATTATGCAACTTAAAAAATTCGCTTCCGCAATAATGCTCCAAGGTTGCTTCGAGGTATGGGATACAACCTATTTCTCCTGCCCCGCTATTCTTTCCCGCGTATAATTGATCATTGATGATGATCCCCGCACCGACACCGGTTCCTAGCGTCACTCCCACTACATCTTTAAATTCCCGGCCGATCCCAAATTCTTTTTCACCTAATACGAAGCAATTCGAATCATTATTGATGAATACCGGTACATTGAATGTTGCGGATAAAATCTCTTTCAAAGGAACTTCTTGCCAAGCGGGAATATTGGCTACATTATAAACAATACCTCTGGCGATGTCTACTACCGAAGGCACCCCGATTCCAATTCCTTCGATATCATCCGTCATCATGCCGCGGATTAATTTCTTAAAATACGCTAACGAATCTTCCAATGACAAACCAGCCATACTTGGCTCCACGATTTTTTTAACCACTTTCCCATCGCTTATCTGCCCGATCCTGACATTACTTCCACCTAGATCAATACCTAACATCATGAGGATATGCTTTGAATTATTTTATTGAATGAATAAATAAATATCGAGGATTTATCCCGGTGCGAAACCGGGATAATTTTAATAGACAAAAAACGGTTTATACTGCTTTTTATCATCTCAAATCCTACGTACTAAAAATAAACAAGGTGATTATTACTTCGCTTTAAAACACCAAAACGTTGCTTCGTTCCACACTTCAAACTCGATCCCCGGCTCGGCCCAGGCCAATACCATCTTATCATCCGAAAGAGAGATTATATCGAATACATATACCGGGGCCGTATCCCAACAACTGCTGCCGGATAATACGGTGGCTCCAGAAAACTGCAATTCCCCGATACTCCACACCGTGCCATTTTCCTTCACCTTTTTCTTGGACATATCAAATTTAAAGGTACCTTTCTCGATCACATCTCCACCCACCTTACGACGGGTAAAATTTGCGCCGCCATTCAGGTCAAATACCATTTCTTCATCAGCGCTCACTACTTTACCGCCGAACACTTCATCGCCAATTCCGAAAACGCTCCAGCCCGGACCGAAATCATTCCCGTAGCCGGCAGTACCGTATACAATGCCGCCGAAACTCTCCGGATCCCATTCCCAAACTTTACCGGCAGGATCTTCACCGCCGAAAATAGTCCATTCTGCCTCCGCAGGTTTATCGATTTTAGTCACATTAACCTTCCTGGTAGTAGTCACGGTGCCGCCATCACACAGACCCGTAAAAGTAATGGTCGTTTCCCCGAGGAAGGGTAAACGTACAACTTCCTTTTGCTTGGTAGATTTACCGATAACGTAGTCCCAATAAGACCCGACGCCCGGTGTATTATTTTCCATCAGGATTTCGTTGCTTCCTTCCGAAACGGATTCCACGACTAAACTGAGTTGATCTTCCGGCACAACTCCCCCCATGGGTTTATCATCTACGACCGGTTCGCAAGCGAACAAAACGATCATGGGTATCAATAGCTTTATAATATGTTTCATATCATTCTATTTAAATGAATGTTGTAAAGATGTTATTCCCAACCGGGTGTTTGCTTTAAAACGCCGGATGAAAGTTGAATTTCCGCTTCAGGGATGGGCATAAAACCACCCGTTTCATTGAATCGTCCCACTTGGTCGCCTAGATCCAGGTTGGTTGGTACACCATCATTTTGAATTTCTACACCGTTTTGATTGTTCAAGGCTTGTGCAGCAATGCCCCAACGCATCAGGTCAAAATAGCGCAAACCTTCGAAAGCCAATTCCCAGCGGCGTTCGTTGCGGAGCGCATTATCCGAATATGCAACGGCGCCCAAGCCTACTCTTTGGCGCACGAGGTTTAGAGGTGCGGCATCTTTTTTCAATTCGGCAGCCATCAACAATACATCCGCAAAGCGGATAATCACCAGGTCCTGGGTATTATTGATTTGATAATCATCATTTACCATTTCGCCGTATAATTCTTTACTATAATTCACGAATCCACCGTCCTTTTTAACGTTTACGGCGATGTATTTCTTTTGCCAAAGGCCGGATTCGTGCTGTTGATGATCGGCAGCCCATTGGTAAGCCGGCATTTCGTTATCTGCGTCGGTAACATCGATGATAGAGCCTTTTTTACGCGGGTCGTTTTGTGGCCAGTTATTCCATAATTGCGGGTTTACCGGGCCAAAACCCCAACCTTTTCCATAAGGGAAGATACCCGCTTCATCCTGCTCACGGGGAGAAAAATATAAGTTGATGCGGTTACAATCTCCCACGTTATCCCAAGTTACTTTCGCAGCATTTTGAAAAGCGAAGATGGTTTCATAGTTACCACCGCTTTCCCCGGCCCATTGCAAATCATTATCAATAGAGTATGGATAGCCATCCCTTTTAGAAAGCAAGTTGCTATAAGGCCATAAATTGCGAAAATCAGGGTAAAGGTCATAGCCGCTATGAGTAATGCAATCGTCTAAATAATTAACAACCTCTGTTTTACCCATGGTGCCGCCACCCGGTAAGTTGATGGTTTCATTCTTATAATACCCGGAATAGAACAGGTAAGCCCTGGCCATCAATGCTTCGGCTGCCCATTTACTGGCCCTGCCTCTTTCCGCTACTTTAGGGGTGTTTGGCATCTTTTCAATAGCCATTTTCAAATCGGCAGCGATCTGGCCAAAAAGTTCATCTGCACTGGCTCTCGGCAGGTTTTCAGGATCGGGTGAGAGTACTAGCGGCGCCGTTCCGAATAACTTGGCTAGGTAGAAATAAGAATAGGCTCTCAGGAAATAAGCTTGTCCTTCAACGTACGAACGGGAGGCCTCGCTATCCCAAGTAACCATATCCAGGGATCTCAACAACATGTTTACCCGGAAGATGCTTCTATATGCGTTTGACCAGGTATCGCGGAACATGTTCGGATCCGACAATACAAATTTTTCGAGGTTGGCCCAATCCTTATCATCCGGCCCACCGCCACCGAAGCGGTCGTCCGAAAGCACCTCTCCTACCACAAACGCGCAACGCGCATTTTCGTCCATTTCCATGGCGCGGGCAGCGGCATATACGCCGGTGAGTAAATTATTAACCTCATCCTGGTTCCCGGGATAGTTGGATGTATCCTTTTCGGTGAGGTTCTCCGTATCTAAGAATTTGTTACAGGCCACCAAGGAGACGGCTGCAATCATTATGATGATGATTCTTTTCATGTCGCTAGTTTTAGAAGTTCAGATTAATACCCACCATATAGGTTCTAGGGCTTGGATAAAAACCAAGATCGATTCCAGAAACCCATCCTTGCCCTGCACCATAACCGATTTCGGGATCCATACCGGGGTACTTGGTGATCGTGAACAGGTTTTGCGCACC
>Ga0164243_10015269_pt1 | contig 10623 bp, 9 predicted proteins | sample OricompcompostOP_FD_108781 | JGI IMG/M metagenome (GOLD analysis project Ga0164243, IMG submission 108781) | Organic Plus compost microbial communities from Emeryville, California, USA - Original compost - Organic plus compost (OP) | ecosystem: Engineered > Solid waste > Mixed feedstock >...
AGGCGCGTCCATCACGGACGCGCCTCGTGGCGTTGCGGACGATGGCGTCGCGACGCGCCTACCGGTCCGGCTGGATGCCGCGGAGGCAGATGTCGAAGAGGCGCGAGCCGCATGTCTGCTGATCCGGTGCGCGGTCGATCGACATCGCGATACCGCTCAGCATCCGTGCGAGGTCGTCGATCTCGATGTCCTCGCGCACGACGCCGGCATCCTGTGCCCGTTCCAGCAGACGTGCGCCATCCTCCCGCACCAGGTTGAACGTCGCCGCCCACTCCGGATTGTCGCCCCGATCGAGCGCGGCCATCAGTGTCGAGCCCGTCGCGCGGTACGTCACCGCGTGCTTGAGCACATGTCGCGACCAGAGCGCGAGCGAGTCCAGCGGATCCGCATCCGGATCGGCCAGCAGGTCCTCGGCGGTCTGGTGCATCAGGTGCAGATGCTCGTCGAGGACGGCCGCGACCAGATGCTCGCGCGTCGGAAAGTGGCGGTACAGCGTGCCGATCCCCACCTCCGCGCGGCGTGCGATCTCCTCGAGCGAGGCGTCAGTGCCCTGCTCCTTGAAGGTCATGTGGGCGGCGTGAATCAGCCGCTCGTAGTTGCGTTTGGCATCGGCCCGCAGCGGCTTCGCTGGCGTCTTCGTCGCCGCAAGCGATCCACTCGAGATGCTCATGTCGGTCTCCTGGGAACACGCGTGCCCATCGATCCTCGATGTGACCCGCGAGCAATTTCAGCCAACCCCTTGCAAAACGGAGGGTCTCTCCGTATAGTGGGGGTCGGCAAGCGGAGAACGCCTCCGCTTTGTTGTCGAAATACTACCACGACCGACATGGCGCCGTCGGCGTGATCGTCCCCAGAAACAGGCAAAGGATTCTCATGAGTACGCTCGAAGGTGTTGTCTCCGACACCAGCGGACGCGTCGGACGCGGAGGTGCTCCCGCCCGATCGGTCAGTCCGATCATTACCCTCGCGGTGCTGCTGACCTGGCAGCTGATGGTCGTGCTGGACGGCACGATCGTGAACATTGCGCTGACGCACATCCGGGACAGCCTCGGCTTCTCGCAGGCGGGTCTCTCCTGGGTGGTCAATGCGTATGCCCTCGCCTTCGGCGGTCTCCTGATGCTGGGTGGTCGCGCTGGTGACATTCTCGGACGCCGACGCGTCCTCGTGATCGGTGTACTGATCTTCACGGCAGCATCGGCGATGGGCGGTCTCGCCGAATCGTCGACGTGGCTGATCATCGCCCGCATTCTGCAGGGCGTCGGTGCGGCGATTGCGGCCCCGAGTACGCTCTCGCTGATCGTCACGAACTTCGAGGCGGGTACCGAGCGCGATCGTGCGCTGAGCTTCTTCGCCAGCGTCTCTGGTGTGGGCGCGTCGATCGGCCTCATCCTCGGTGGCGTGCTGACGTCGTGGCTCTCGTGGCACTGGGTGTTCTTCGTGAACATCCCGATCGGTCTCGCTGTCGCGATCCTCGCGCCGCGCACCGTGAAGGAATCGCCGAAGAATCCGGGGTCGCTCGACTTCGGTGGCGCGATCGTCTCGACCTTCGGCGTGACGGCGCTCGTGTACGGCTTCATCCGCGCGTCGGAGGACGGCTGGTCCGATGCCCTGACGATCGCGTCGTTCGCGGCGGCGGTGGTACTGCTGGCGCTCTTCGTGGCGATCGAGGCGCGTGTGTCGCAGCCGATCATGCCGCTCCGCCTCTTCGCGCAGCGTGACCGCGCGATCGGCTATCTGAACATGCTGCTCGTGCCGTCGGCGATGTTCGGGCTGTTCTTCTTCCTGACGCAGTATCTGCAGAATGTGCTCGGCATGAGCGCGCTCAAGTCGGGCTTTGCCTTCCTGCCGCTCTCCGCGGCGATCGTGACCGGGTCGCGCATCGTGCCGCGATTGGCCCAGAGGTTCACGCCGCGCCTCGTGATGATGGCCGGTGCGGCGCTGATGACGGTCGGGCTGCTGCTGCTCTCGCGACTCGAGGTCGACAGCTCATATCGCCCGGACATCCTGATCCCGCTGATCCTGATCGGCTTCGGGGCCGTGTCGAACTTCGTGTCGCTGAGCATCGTGATCATGGGACGCATGTCCCAGGAGGATTCCGGTGCCGGTAGTGGTCTCCTGCAGACGATGCAGCAGATCGGCGGCGCGATCGGTCTGGCGATCCTGGTGACGGTCTCCGGGACGGTGAGCCGCAACTCGCTCGCGGATGGCAAGGATACGCTCTCCGCGACGACCGACGGCATGCAGCTCGGCTTCATGACGGCGGCTGGCATCGCGATCCTCGTCCTGGTGGTGGCCGGCCTCGGCTTCACACGCCAGCGCAAGTAACGTATCTCTATGGAAGAAGCCCCGATCGTCATGGCGACGATCGGGGCTTCTCGGCGTGGTGGTGACGGTGGTTCGGAGACCGTTTACTGCAAGGTGTTGCCGGGGCGAGCGCTGTGCTACCGGTCCGACTTCGCGAAGATCAGGACCGCGTTGTGTCCGCCGAATCCCATCGAGTTCGACATCGCATACGTGACCTCCGCTGCGCGCGCGACGTTCGGCACGTAGTCGAGATCCACACCCGGCTCTGGCTCATGGTGGTTCAGCGTCGGGGGAACGACCCCCTCCGCGATCGCCGCGATGGTGATGATCGCCTCCATCGCCCCGGCCGCACCGAGCAGATGGCCCGTGGATGCTTTCGTCGAGCTGACCGGAATCGCCGGCGCGTGTTCGCCGAAGACCTCGCGGATTGCCCCGGTCTCGACGCGATCGTTCATCTCGGTCGAGGTGCCGTGTGCGTTCAGGTAGCCGATCTGCTCCGGACGAAGGTCCGCGTCTTCGAGCGCGATGCGCATCGCGCGGACGAGGCCTTCGCCGTCATCCGGCAACGCGACCAGGTGGAAGGCATCGGCCGTTGAGCCGTAGCCGACGAGCTCGGCGAGGATCGTCGCGCCGCGGGTGATCGCGTGATCGCGATCCTCCAGCACGAGTACCGCGCCACCCTCCCCGAGGATGCAGCCATCACGCGTGCGGTCGAATGGTCGGATCGCATGCTGAGGATCGTCGTTGCGCGTCGAGAGGGCACCCATCGCGCTGAAGCCGGCGACCCCCGTCCGCGTGATCGGGGCCTCGGCACCGCCCGCGATCATCGCATCGACGAGGCCATCGGTGATCATCCGCGCGGCCTCCCCGATCGCGTTGGCCGATCCTGCGAATGCGGATGAATACGCGAAGTTTGGTCCCTTCGCGCCCAGGTCGATCGCGACCATGCCCGGCGCGATGTTGGGGATCACCATCGGCACCGCGAACGGCGAGACCCGCCGTGGTCCACGCGTGATCAGCGTATCCACGGTGTTCTCGAAGGTCTCGATGCCGGCCATGGCCGTCGCGAGGACGACCCCGACGCGCGTTGGATCGGCGCTGATGTCGAGACCGGACTGCTCCACCGCCGCGCGTGCCGAGACGGTCGCGAACTGCGTGTAGCGATCCATGCGCCGGTGCTCCTTCTTGCCGACGATAGTCGGGTCGAAGTCCGGGATCTCGGCGGCGAAGGTCGTCTCGAAACCAGTCGGATCGAAGCGCGTGATCGTCCGGATGCCGGTGCGTCCGTCACGGACGCCCTCCCACGTCGCGGTCGCGGTCGCGCCCACCGCGGAGATCGCGCCGACGCCCGTCACCACCACGCGACGCGTGCGGTCAGATGTTGGTCGCTGCGTGCTCATGCGATCACCGGACATCTGCGCGTGCGAGGATCAGCGTGGCGTTATGTCCACCGAATCCCATCGAGTTCGACATCGCGATCTTCGCCTCGGCCTCGCGGGCGACATTCGGGATGTAGTCGAGATCGCATTCCGGATCCGGCTCGGTCTGGTTGATCGTCGGCGGCAGGACACCCTCGCGCAGTGCCGCGAGCGTGATCACGGCCTCGAGCGCGCCGGCCGCTCCGAGGAGATGCCCCGTCATCGACTTCGTGGAGCTGATCGCGACCTTGTAGGCGTGCTCCCCGAAGACGGTCTTGTAGGCGAGCGTCTCGTTCTTTTCGTTCAGCTGCGTCGACGTGCCGTGCGCGTTGATGTAGTCGACGTCGCTCGGGGCGATGCCGGCGCTCTCCAGCGCGATCGTCATCGCACGGGCGAGGCCCTCTCCATCCGGCCCCGGCTGCACCATGTGGTAGGCGTCATCAGTCGTGGCGTACCCGATCAGCTCGCCGAGGATCTCCGCACCGCGGGCGATCGCGTGGTCGCGATCTTCAAGGACGAGCGCGGCCGCACCTTCGGCGAGAACGAAACCGTCGCGTCCGCCGTCGAACGGACGGCTCGCGGCGACGGGATCATCGTTGCGCGTGGAGAGCGCATCCATCGCGTTGAAGCCGGCGATGCCGAGGCGCGTGATCGGCGCCTCCGTGCCACCGGCGATCGCCGCGTCGATCAGCCCGGCCTGGATCATGCGGGCCGCCTCGCCGATGGCGTGCGCGGAACTCGCGCAGGCGGAGATCGTCGCGAAGTTCGGGCCCTTGGCACCGGTGTCGATCGAGACGTTGCCGGAGGCCATGTTCGGCAGCATCATCGGCACGAAGAATGGTGTCAGGCGGCGCGGCCCCTGCGTGAGGACGGTTTCGACGCCCTGCTCGAAGATCTCCATGCCGCCCATGCCGGTGCCGATCAGCACGCCGACGCGCGTCGGGTCGGCGGCGATATCGAGCCCGGACTGTGCGATCGCCTCGCGTGCGACGACGATCGCGAACTGCGAGAAGCGATCGAGGCGACGGTGCTCCTTGCGCCCGAGCTCGGCGACGGGATCGAAGCCCTTCACCTCCCCGGCGAAGGTGGTCTTGTAGCCCTCGGCATCGAAGCGCGTGATCGGCGCGATCCCGGAACGTCCGTTGCGGATGGCGTCCCAGACGTCGGCGGCGGTGTTTCCGACGGAGGCGATGGCACCCGTGCCCGTCACCACGACGCGTCGTGGTGCGGTGGGTGTGGTGTCAACAGTGGTGTCGGCCATGAATAGCGTACTCCTGCGGGGCGGTGTGGCCCCGGATGGTGGTTCGCGCACGATGATGGTGGCGAGTCTGCATGATCCTATTCTACCCGCGATGGGCATGTCGGCGAGCGTTGCGGTGACTGTTCGGAACGTGGTAATCTCCTTGCTCGGCCGACCTGAGGGTATGCGTGCTGCTTATGCGGTCTTGAGCCAACGTTTTGTGAGCCGGGAGCTGCTCGGCCATGCGCCGTGGTGCATGGATTCGTCTGCGGCACCCACCTGAGAAATCAGGTTCAAGGTTCCACATCGCGCACGGTGCTCTTGGGTTCGGTCGTCCCTTTCCTCCCCACACAATTCATGAACCTGGTCGTCTCATATGACGACAATTGGTCAATACGCAAGATGGCGCGTGATGGCGTGTGTGCTACCATCGGATTTCGCTTTCCGCCCGTGAGCCTCCCGCCCGCAGGGAATGGTTATCGTCGTGGTCGATGTCCGAGTGAACACGCCGCTCATCGTCGCGACAGGAGCTGAGCCGAGCCCATGTCTGCGAGCAGGATTCCCGCGGCGGTCACGTCGTCGATCGCGCCAATCGGGGAGCCGATCATCGCGGCGCGCGGACTGACCAAAGTCTTTCGTCGCCCGGTGAAACCGCCCGGTCTGAAGGGAGCGCTGCGTCATCTGGTGCGTCCGAGCTGGACGGACTTCACGGCCGTCGATGCGATCGATCTCACCATCCAGGCTGGGGAGAGCGTCGCGTATGTCGGACCGAATGGGGCTGGCAAGTCAACGACCGTCAAGCTGCTGACCGGCATCCTCGTGCCGACATCGGGTGAGGTGCGAGTGTGCGGGATCGAGCCGTTCCGTCAGCGGATCGCGAACGCGCGCAACATCGGCGTCGTCTTCGGGCAGCGCACCCAGCTCTGGTGGGACATCCCCGTGCAGGAATCTTTGCGCCTGTTAGGCGACATCTACGAACTTCCCGCTGACGAGTACGCCCGGACCTTCGCCCATCTCACCGAGGTGCTTGACCTTGCCCCGCTGCTCGCCATCCCGGCGCGTCAGCTGTCGCTCGGGCAACGCATGCGTTGCGATCTGGCCGCATCGCTGCTGCACTCACCGCCGATTCTCTACCTCGATGAGCCAACCATCGGTCTCGATGTCGCCGTGAAGGCGCGCTTCCGCGAGTTCATCCGCACGATGCATCGCGAAAACGGGCTGACCGTGATGCTCACTTCGCATGATCTCGGCGATATCGAGGAGCTGTGCGATCGGATGGTGATGATCGATCGCGGCACGGTCGTTTACGATGGCGCGCTCGATGCGGTGACGACGCGCTTCGGCTGGGAGCGGTCGTTGCATCTCACCTTCACGGAGGATGAACCCGACGCCACCGCGATTGCCGGTAGGGTGCTGGCGCATCGCGCGGATGTCACCTTCACGCAGCTGGACCCATCGCGTCTCGACGTCGCGTTCGATAGTCGCGAGGTGACGTCCGGCGAACTGATCCGCGATCTCGCGACGCATTTGCCGCTGGCGGACATCCGGATCGAGGAGCCGAGCGCGGAGTCGATCATTCGTCGGCTCTACGAGGGACAGCTCCAGTTCGACGATCCGCAGGTCTCCGGCGGTGCACGATGAGCGCGTCATTGGTGTCGGTTCCGACGCGGGTGCGGAGGCGAAACAAGTACCTCGGGCTCGTCGATTCGGCGCTGCAACAGGCGGTCGCGTACCGTGTGCTCGCGCTGACTGGTATCGTGGGTAACATGCTCTGGATCGTGATCCTCTTCGCGATCTGGCGCGCCGCTTTTGCGGATTCGGGCACGATCGAGGGGTTCACGTGGCCGCAGATGCAGACGTACATCCTGCTCGCCTACGGCATCAACGCGATGGTGGGATTCAGTTCCGCTTCGAAGATGATGCAGGCGATCCGCCAGGGCACGATCGTGATCGATATGATCCGCCCGCTGAACTACCTCGGCACGCAGCTCGCGACGACGCTCGGTCTCGCGATCGTCGAGGGCGTGATCAGTTTCGCGCTGACGATCGGGATCGGCGTGATCTTCCTCGACATGCAGGCGCCGGCGTCGTTCTGGCATAGCCTGCTCTTCCTGCTGAGTGTCGGTCTCGGATTCCTCACGAAGTTCTTGTTCGTCTTCTGCATCTCGCTCCTGGTCTTCTGGACGACGAGTTCGGTGGGGTTGAACTGGACGCAGACCGCCCTCGTGAACGTGCTCGCTGGCGTGCTGATCCCGATCCAGTTCCTGCCGGGATGGCTGGCGACGGTCGCCGAATGGTCGCCCTTGCGGGGCATCGTCTCGACCCCGGTGAGCGTCTATCTGGGTCGTGAGGATGGGATCGATCTCCTGCTCGTGCTGGGACTGCAGGCGGTCTGGGTGATCGCGCTCTGGTGCTTTGCCGATTGGGCCTGGAAGCGTGCCTTTCGCGCCGTCGAGATCCAGGGAGGATGACATGGAGGTGACGACTGGGTTTCGCCCGCGAACCGTACCGTCCGATGCGTCGCGCGGGGCACGGATGCGTTTCCTGATCCGGATCTACCTGCGACTGATCGGGCTGCAGCTTCGCACTTTCGTCGAGTATCGCGGCGACTTCTGGATCGGGATGGTCGGCGCGGCGCTGTTACAGGGCTCGAGTCTCGTCTTCATCGGCGCGTTGTTCAGCCGCATCCCGACGGTCGGTGGCTGGACACTCTGGGAAGTCGCGCTCCTCTACGGCTCGACGCTGATTGCGTACGGTACGCGCGAGGTGCTCTGCGACGGACCGTGGATGCTGCGGGCGACGATCAACAAGGGCGAGTTCGATCGCCTGCTGGTGCGTCCGCTTTCGCCTGCCTTGCAGACCGCGACGCTGGTCTCGAGCATTCACGGCATCGCGAATGCGGCGCTCGGGTGGACGGTGCTGTTGATCGCCGCACATCGGGTGGACCTCGCCTGGACGCCGTGGACGGTGAGCTGGCTTGCCGTGACCGTGATCTGCGGGACGGTGATCGTGAGCTGCGTGGCGTATCTGGCGAACATCATCGGTTTCTGGGAGCCGGGAACGTCGAGCGCGTTCCCGTTCATGATCTCGAATCTGGTCGAACTCGTGAAGTTTCCGCTCGAGATCTACGGCTGGCTGATTCGCGTCGGCGTCACGGCCGTGCTGCCGTTCGCCTTCATCAGCTACTACCCGGTGCTGGTGCTGCTCGACAAGGATTCGTCGGTGCGCTGGGCTGGCTATCTCACGCCGCTGGTCACGGCCCTGATGGTTGGGGTGACGGCTTGGCTCTGGCGGAAGTCGGTCGATCGCTATCAAGGGGTCGGGCACTGACGGGGCACCCCGATTCCGCGAATCGATGCGCTATGCTGATGTCATGAGGAGCCCGCGTCCGGATGCGGGATTCAGGAGAGCTACGCGATGATCGCCGTCATTCTCGGACCAGACTACGCCCTCGCGCGCGCGCATCTGAAGACGCTCCTGCGGGAGCGCGATCCCGACGGCACGAGCACGACCACCATGGATGGCAAGACGTCCTCCATGAATGACGTGCTGATGGCCGCGACGAGCGTGGGGTTCTTCAGCGCCGGGCGACTCGTGGTGGTCGAGGATCTGATCGCGCGGCTCGGCAAGCAGGGCGCGAAGGAGAATGGCGCCGCGCCCGATTGGGGGCGTCTGCTCGGCGCGATCCCGGAGGCGAGCACGCTGGTGCTTTTCGATCCGTCGGTCGCGAGCGTTCCGGCCGCGGTGAAGAAGGCGTTGCCGGCGGATGCGCTCGTGCAGCTCGGTGATCCGCCGCGCGGGCAGGATCTGCTGCGCTGGATCGCGAGCATCGCACAGCGTGAGGGCGCGCAGATCGATCAGGGCACGGCGCGACGTCTGGCGGAGACGATGTACCCGCAGTCGTGGGGGGCGAAGGGCAACAACCCCGCCTTCGACCGTCCGCCGGACCTGGAGATCATGGAGCACGAGATCGCGAAGCTGGCGGTCGCGGCGCATCCGGGGGCGATCACGGAGCGGCACATCCGCGAGCTCGTCGCGCAGGGCGATGATGACAAGCTGTTCGGCTTCATCGATGCTGCCGTGCAGGGGAATCTGCCGCGCGCGCTGGTCGAGCTGAACCGTCTGCTCGATGCCGGTGAGGACCCGTTCAAGCTGCTGTCGCAGCTGGGGCAGCAGATCGAGCTCTCGGTCGTGATGGCTGCCGCACCATCGCGCGTCGATCCCCTCTCGGTCGGCAAGGATCTCGGCCTGAGCAATCCGAACCGCATGAAGGCGATCGCGATGGGCGTCAGCAAGCAGGGACGCGGCCTGCCGTCGCGCTCGGTCAACGTGCTCGAGACGATCGACTATCGCCTGAAGACGGGCGAGCTGCGCGATCCGGTCGACGCGCTGTACGTCGCGCTCGCAGGCATCGCGCAGCAGCGTCGCAGCGTCCGATCGTAGGGCGTGCTGGGCAAAAAGAAAACCCCGCCCGAATGACTCCGAGCGGGGTGACGCCTGATCGCGCCTGGCGATGATCGCCTAGGCCGCGTTGACCAGCGCGTTCAGCTTCTTCACGAGGCGCGACTTGCGGCGCGCAGCGTTGTTCTTGTGCACGATGCCCTTCTGCGCGATGCGGTCGAGCGAGCTCACCGCGGTCGCGACGGCCGTCGTGGCGGCGTCCTGATCGCCAGCGACGATCGCGAGCTCGGCCTTCTTCACGAAGGTGCGGGCTGCGGAGCGGAACGGGCGGTTGTGGAGGCGTCGGCGCTCGGACGTGCGGATGCGCTTCAACGCGGACTTGTTGTTCGCCAAGGTAAACCTTCCTCAAACCAGTGGTAACGAATGGTGTGGTTGACGACCCCGAGGCACTGGTGGGTGGGCCAATGTCTTTTGAGACACGACAAAGGCGACCCGTTCGGGACGATCACCACAGTCTACCAACTTTTTCGCGATTGCTCAATAGGCATGCGCTTGATTCTGCCAGACGCTCCCGCACCTCGGCAGCTCCTGACGGAATCGTGACGCATCCATTGCCGATTCGCGCTATTCTATCGAAATGTTCCGCGTGCGTGGAGATGACCCCGCACCTGTCACCGCGTCGACGGTGATCCCGCAGGCATTCGAAGTCAGGGCAACGATGAGTCAGGCGACACAGGTATTCGGAGATCGACGACAGCGCACGCCCGCACCGCGGACGTCCGCGAGCGCGGGGTCCTCGGCGAGCAGCACGTCCGCGACGCCGAACATGACGCGCAGTGCGATCATCGTCGCCCTCTCCTTCCTCCTGAGCCGCGTGCTCGGCTTGCTGCGGGAGGTCATTCTCGCCCGCCAGTTCGCGACCGGCCCCGAGATGGACGCCTACGTCAGCGCATTCCGGATCCCGGATCTCATCTTCCTGACCGTGATGTCCGGCGCGTTCGGCGCCGCGTTCATCCCCGTCTTCGGTGAGTACATCACGAAGGGAGATCGTGATCGCGCGTGGCGATTGGCCTCCGCCGTGCTCACGTGGAGCGGCATCCTCGTGCTGGTACTGAGCGCGGTCCTGTTCGTCTTCGCGCGACCGCTCATGTACATCGTGTCGCCGGGCTTCGATGACGAGACCATGGACATCGCCGTGAAGCTGATGCGCGTCCTGCTGCTCTCGCCGGTCTTCCTCGGCCTCGGGATCGCGGCGAAGGG
>Ga0164243_10015270_pt1 | contig 10622 bp, 8 predicted proteins | sample OricompcompostOP_FD_108781 | JGI IMG/M metagenome (GOLD analysis project Ga0164243, IMG submission 108781) | Organic Plus compost microbial communities from Emeryville, California, USA - Original compost - Organic plus compost (OP) | ecosystem: Engineered > Solid waste > Mixed feedstock >...
CTCCTCCACCGCCTGGCGCACCACCCCGCGCAGGTCCCCCGTCACCCGCTGGATGGGGATGCCGCCGCCCAGCCGCCCGCGCGTGAAGTCGAGCAGCTCCGAAATCATCCGCGTCATCCGCGCGGTGGAGCGGGCGATGCGCGTGGCGAGCCGCCGCTCGCGCTCCGGCATCGCCTCGCTGTGCAGCAGCTGCGTGGTGGACAGGTGGATGGCGTTGAGGGGGTTGCGCAGGTCGTGGCTGACGATGGCGATGAGCCGCTCGCCGAAGCGGGCCGCCTGGAGCGCGGCCTCCTGCGCGCGCCGCCGCTCGGTGACGTCCGCCAGCGTGGCCACCCCGGCGATGATGACCCCGTCCCGGTCCCGGATGGGCGCGCTGGAGACGAGCACCGACAGCGTCCGGCCGTCCTCGTGCCGCAGCAGCGCCTCCTCGTTCTGCACCACCTCGCCGGCGCGCAGGCTGCGCGTCAGCGGCCACTCCTGGGGGGCGTAGGGCTGGCCGTCCGCGCGGCACGCGCCATACGTCGCCGTGGACTCCTCCACGGTGGTCATGGGCTGGAAGGGCCGGCCGGTGAGCGTGGCGACGTGGCGGTTGGCCATCACCAGCCGTCCGCTGGGCGCCTCGGCGATGAAGACCCCGGCGGGCAGCTGCTCGAGCACGGCCGCCAGGCGCGCGCGCTCGGACTCGATGTCGGACAGGAGCCGCTGCCGGTCCGCCTCCACCGCGCGCCGCTGGGTGATGTCGAGCACCGTGACGACGTGCCGCTCCACCCGCCCCAGGTCGTCGCGCAGCGCGGTGACGTGGGTGAAGACGGGGAAGCGGCTGCCGTCCTTGCGCATGTGGAGCGACTCGTACTCGTGCGACGGCTTGGAGCGGGCGACGGAGGTGTGGCGCGGCAGCATGCCCCGCGCCTCCGGGGCCAGCGTCACCTCCTGGTGCTCGCCGATGAGGTCCCCGGGCATGGCGCCGTGCATGCGCGCGAAGGCGGGGTTGACGTCGAGCAGGACGTCGTTGGCCGCGTCCACCACGGCCACGCCCACGCCCATGCGCGTGAAGACCTCCTCCCACCGCCGCAGCCCCTCCTCGCTCTCGCGCAGCCGCGCGAGCGACGCCTCGGCCTCGGCGCGCGCCTCGCGCTCGCGGGCGTGGGAGCGCGCCTGGGCGAGCAGCGCGGTGGCGCGCGCCGCCATGGCGCGGAACAGCAGCTGGTCCTCCTCGGACAGCTCGCCGCTGCCGCGGCTGCCCATGAGGGCCACGCCCATCAGCGTGCTGTCGAGCAGCAGGGGCACCCCGTACAGCGCCCGGAGGTCGGAGGTGCGGACCACGTCGGACCGCACGCGCGGGTCGGAGCGGGCGTCGGCCACGAGCACCGGCTCGCGCGTGGCGGCCACGCCGCCCGCGAAGCCCCGCCCGATGGCCACGCGCCCGCCCACGTCCACGCCGTCGCCCACCGCGGCCTCCGCGCGGAGGAAGTCGCCGTCGCGCAGCAGCACGACGGCCACGTCCACGGAGGCCACCGTCTCGCGCAGCACCTGGAGCAGGTGGGGCAGGAAGCTGGCCATGTCGGGGTTGCCCAGCGCGGCGGCGCTGATGCGGTCCAGCGCCTGGAGGGTGCGCTCGCGCGCGCGGCTGTAGCGGGTGACGGAGGCGGCGACGGCCTCGTCCATGGCCTCGTGGAAGATGCGCTCCTCCACCGGGCGGGGCGTGGCGCCGCCGCGCGCGGTCCACAAGCGCAGCACGCAGGAGCGCAGGAGCCGGTATTCGGCGACCACCTGACGCAGGTCGAACCCCTCGCCCAGGCGCTCCAGCGCGTGGTGGTCGCTGATGGCGTCCAGGTTGGCGTCGAAGCGGGCGGGTGGCAGCGAGCGGCGCATCATCGCCGCCACGACCTCCAGCAGCCGGGGCAGCCCATCGCGCAGCGCGGGGCGCGCCAGGGCGCGCGCGGCGGGGATGTGGCGCACCTCGGCCTCCCACGCCTCCATGATGGCGTCGCGGTTCTGGAGGAGGAAGTCGGCCAGGGGGAGGGGCAAGGGCGTGTCTCGGTGGCGGCCCGGCGGGGTGGACGCGCCGGGTCTAGGTCAGCCGTGCCGCGTGGACAACCGCCGATGCGCGTTGCGACCGCCAGCCCACACTTCGCCTCAAAGGGCCGCGGGGGCCAGGACGTCCGTCAGGCGCAGCAGGCCGTGCGCCTGCTCCAGCCGGTAGCGCACCTGGAAGCCGGAGTTGAGCACGACCAGCCCCGCCTGCTCCGACGCGAGCGGACCATCGAGCCGGAGACCGGCCGCCAGCGCGGCCAGCTCCGCCTGGAGCCGCTGCCGCACCGGCGCCGGACATCCATCGAGCGTGCGCAGCACGGGTGGCGCGAGCTGGAGACGCAGAGCCATGGTGCTTCGCAGGGTGACCACCTCGGCCCTCCGGGGCAAGACGTGCCGGAGGTCCAGGACACTCGTTCGCTTCCGACGCCTGGGTCGCCCACTACTGCCCGGAGCCTCCTCTCGCGACGCGACCTGGCGTGTCCACGAGCCAACGCGCGCCCTCCCTCCGCGCGGGTGCCAGACACGGGCCGCGGCGGACGACCTCACGCCACGGGCACCTCCCCCGACCGTCGCGGCCCTCCCCGCGAAGCCACCCGACATCCGCCCCCCTCGACGGGCGTGTGGCCCCGGGCCCGGGAGTCGGGCATACACTGCCGCGCATGGAAAAGCGGTCGAAGTGGGTGGCGCTGGCGGGCGTGCTGTGCGTGGGCACCCAGGCGCTGGCGGAGGGCTGGCATGGCTATGCCTCGCTGGGCGCGGGCATCTCCCTGGACCACCTGAGTGACTTCCGAGCCAAGGGCCCGGCGCTGCACGCGTACCTGGGCGTGGAGTCGCCGCCGGGCTTGTCGCTGGGCCTGCTGGCGGAGGTGTCCGAGACGTGGGGCGCGCAGCTGCGCGACGCGGCGAGGCAGGACCGGCTGGAGCACACGCAACTCGATTACAAGGCGGTGGGCATCGAGGCGCGGCTGCGCTTCTTCCAGGACAAGCCCATCAACCCCTGGGTGGGGGCGCGGCTGTCGAAGAGCTGGGGGAGCACCTTCGCCCCGGACGAGCTGGGCAACTTCCTGCGCCGCGAGGTGGACACCACCAGCATGGCGTTCCGCGTGGGCGTGGACGGGTGGCTGAGCGACCGGTGGGGGCTCTCCGTGGCCACGGCCTTCCAGTTCTGCGACGTGAAGCTCACCCGGGACTCCATCGACGAGTGCGCCAAGCTGATTCAATCCGTCATCGTGGGCCCCGTCGTGCGCTTCTGACGCGCGAGAACCCCCGCGCGGGACGGGGCCGCGCGGTGTAGAAACACGGGTGTGAGCGAGAGCTGGCGGCAGCGATTCCTTCGTGAAGCGCGGGAGATGGACGACGCCATCCGGAGCACCCTCGCCCGTCGGCAGTCCGACGCGGAGCTGCGCGCCGCGATGGAGACGCTGGCGCGGCGGCCCCACTTCGGCGGCTTCACCTGGCTGTGGGGGCCGGCGCTGCACGTGAAGGACCGGGTGCGCTTCCGGCCGCTCATCCTGTCCGCCTTCATGCCCGGGGGCCTCACGGCGAAGGGCACGGTGGTGGACCCGTGGAAGGGCGAGAACGCCGCCGCGCTGGCGACCTGGCTGGAGGACGCCGACCGCGTCGACGACGTGGAGGTGTTCCGGCGGCTGTATGCGTGGAGGCTCGGGGCGCTGACCCCGAAGGCCACCGGGCAGTGGCGCGAGGACGTCCTCCAGCGCTTCCAGGCCGCGCCCACGCGGGCGGCCCGGCACACCGCGCTGGCCAAGGTGGACCTGCCGGGGGCGGCCCTCGACGAGGCGACGGCGCTCGCGCTGGACGGGGTGGACGCGGAGGCGGCCAGGGACTTCATCCTCCGGCACCTGCCCTTCCGCTGGAGCCTCCAGGACCGCCGCGAGCCGCCCGTCGCGCTCTGGACCACGCTCCACGCGCGGGCGCTCGCGCGCGGCGACGCGGACCTGGCCTGGACGCTGTATCGCAGGCTGGTGGACGCGAGGACGTGGAAGCAGGACGCGCTGGCGCTCGCCCGGTCCACGCTGCCCGCGGACGTGCTCGTGCGCGAGCTGGAGGCGCGGCACCCGGGCATGGGCCCCTCCGACGCGGCCGCGCTGTTCGTGGAGCTGGTCGACCTCCGCGGGCGCGACGTCGTGCCCTATCTGCTGCGGCACCTCCGCGCGGTGTTCCCCGTGGGCTGGGGGAGCAGGGCGCAGGACACGAAGGGGCTGAAGGACCTGCTGAAGCTGGCGCGGGTGCGGGGCTGGGACGACGTGTGGGGCACCGCGGTCCGCACGTGCGCGACGGCGGAGACGTTCAACGCGGAGGTCCAGCGGTGGCTCGCGGAGGCGGACTCGGACGAGGCCACCGCGCGGCGCTGGCTGCGGCGGATGACGGGCGCGGGCGCGGAGTGGAACCTGCCTGGCTTCGGCGTGACGCGGGTGCTGCCCCTGACGGACGAGGTCGCGGTCGCGTTGCACGCGCGCTTCCCGGACCTCGCGCGGGGCCCGTTCCGGCTCCACCTCAGCGCCTCCCAGTGGGGGACGGCCTACCCCCGGCTCATCGACCGGCTGCTCCTGACGCGAGACGAGCCGCTCCTGGACTTCCTCGCCAGCCGGGCCCTCACCGTGGCTCCGAACGCCTCGCCGACGGCGAAGGAGTGGGAGAAGGCGCTGGACACGCTGGCGTCGTACTTCGAGTCCCTGCCCCGGGAGGGGGGCGTCTTCGCGCGCCGCGCGGCGGGGGTGCTGAGCGCCGTCCCCGCGTACGCGGTGGGCCACCTCGCCCCGCTGCTGTCGACCAACCGGCTCGCGCGGCTGCTCTTCGTGCGCTCGGACGACCACTACCTGGAGGAGCCGGGCGCGGTGAGGGACCTGCTGGAGGCACCGGAGATACACGTCCAGGCGCTCGCGTTCCGGGTCCTCGGGCGCGACACGCCACGGGCGCGGGAGCTGGCGGCGGCGAACGTGGACCTGCTGCAGGCGACGCTGCTCAGGCCGCTGCATCGGCGCACGCGGCTGGCCGCGTTCCGGGCGGTGGCGAGCGCCGCGTTGCATGACGAGGACACCGCGAGGCGGCTCGTGCCGCGCCTGCGTGACGCCTTCGTGTTGCCGGACAGGCGCTATCCCAAGGACGCGCTGGTGGAGCTGTTGGCGAAGGTGCTGGGCCGCTGGCCGGCGCTGAGGGCCGCGTCCGAGCAGCCCCGTGTCTTCACCGCGTCCCGGGAGGCGGCGCGCGCATGACCACCCTCGCCTTCTCGTACGCGACGCCGTCCGTCTTCGAGTCCACGCGCGAGCGCGCCCTGCTGGGACTGTCGGCGGACCCGCGGCGGCCGGTGCGCTTCCACGCGCGGGTGGCGCGGGACGTGCTGTCGGTGAGGCTGGCGCTCCAGGCGCTCGGGCAGCTCATCTGGCACTCGGACGAATGGATGCCGGAGGGGCTGGGGGGACTGCTGGACCCCATCATCACGGTGCATCCGGACCGCGTGTTCTTCGAGGCGTTCAGCCAGGACCAGAGCGCGTACGGCCTGGTCATCGTGGACCGGGAGTGCTTCGCGCCCGAGGGCGAGGTGCGCTGCGGCACCACGAACGTGGACTTCAGCGCGTGGCTCTGGGCGGCGCTGGGGGAGCTGCGCTCGAGCCGGGACACGTACCTGCGCATCGGCGCGGAGGGCTTCGAGGTCCACACGGAGGGCGCGGGCGGGCGCTTCGAGCAGAAGGTGGAGGTGCCGGACGCGTGGGTGCGGGGCTTTCTCCAGCTCCAGGGCGGCATGGCGCTGCCGGGCACGCGGCTGACGGTGAGGCCGGTGGACCTGCTCGCGGCGGTGCGCTTCCTGGGCTTCACGAAGGCGAGGCTGTCGCCCCGGGCGCTGCGCTACGAGCTGGCGCCGGGGGAGGACGCGCGGCTGGTGCTGGAGCCGTGGGAGCACGTGGTGCCGCTGCGAGGCGCGGCGCATGGCGGCGTGGAGCGGCGGGTGATTCGCGCCTGGGGCCGGCGGAGGCTCCGGCTCCTGGAGCCGCTGCTGCCGTACGCGGACCGGGTGGAGGTCTACCTGAAGGGCCGCGCGCTGCCCCACTTCTACGTGGCGCACCTGGGCGGCGGGGTGCGCTTCGTGCTGGGGCTGTCGGGGTGGACGGAGAACCGGTGGACGGGGACGGCGGGGATGGACCTGCTGCTGGAGCCGGAGCGGGACGCGGCGCTGGGGGAGCGGGTGCTCGGGGTGTTGCGCGAGCGGTTCCACGTGTCGACGGAGGAGGTGGCGCGGGAGCTGGGCGTCACGCCGGCGGTCGCGGCGGGGGGGCTGGCGGCGCAGTGCGCGGCGGGGCGGGCGATGTTCGACGTGGAGGCGCGGCGGTGGCGGCACCGGGAGCTGTTCGCGGACCCGGTGGACCTGGGGCGGCTGTACCCGCCGGACACGCGGCGCGAGGAGGCGGAGCGGCTGGAGGCGGCGGGCGAGGTGCGGGTGGAGTCGGAGCTGCCGCGGGAGACGCGCAAGGTGCGCAAGCTGCCGGCGCCCGAGGGGGCGGTGTTGCGCGAGGTGGTGTATCGCGACTGGGTGGTGAAGGGGGCGGTGGGGGCGCAGCCGGCGGTGGAGCTGGTGTTGAACGACGAGGATCGGCTGCTGTTCGGCAGGTGTGGCTGTGAGTTCTTCCGGGAGCACCTGTTGAACCAGGGGCCGTGCGCGCACCTGCTGGCGTTGTCGAAGGTGGCGCGGGCGCGGCGGCGGGAGCTGGCCACGTCGGTGCCGGCGTCGCGGGAGTCGCTGGAGGTGGCGCGGGAGACGCGGCGGGAGGCGGGGGCGCTTGACGAGGACGAGGGCGATGACGATAACGGCTAGTGCATCCGGGAAGGGCCGGGGCTCGCGGATGAGCCATCGGTGCCGTGGTGTTTCGCCGCGGCGGTGTTCTGTCTCCACTTCTTCGCCAGGGTCCCCGCGTACGAAACGCGGGGAGCCCCGGGTCCAGTGCCTCGCAGGTCGTCCCCTGGCCCCTCCCGGTGCGTCATGAGCTGGTTCGCTTCGACGCTCGCCTGGTTCAAGCGCTGGACCCGCGCGAAGCCGGTGACGCGCGACGTGTCCGGGTTGGACGCGCCCCTGGGACGGGATGGGCGTCCGTTGGACGTCGTCTCGGAGACGGTGCGGCTCTCCGGGCCGCTGAAGCCCGGGCACCTGAGACAGATACGGCGGGACCCGCGGCTCCTGCCGAAGGGCAAGCGCGTCTACGCGCGCAATCTCAAGCGGTGGCTGGGGGCCGGGGAGGCGCGGCGCTTCTTCTCCCGGTCGATGCTGACGCGCGACCGGACCGTGCGCGACCTGCTGCCGGACGAGGCGCAGCTGGCGCGCTACGGGTTGCCGGTGTGGCGCACGGAGGAGGACGTGGCGGCGGCGCTGGGGGTGACGGTGGGGCGGCTGCGGCACTACGCGTCGCACCGTCCGAGGGAGCGGGTCCGGCACTACGTGACGTTCTCGGTGCCGAAGCGCTCGGGCGGGGTGCGGTGGGTGCATGCGCCGAAGCGGCGGCTCAAGACGTTGCAGCGGCGGCTGTTGCTGTTGCTGGTGTCGAAGCTGCCGGTGAGCGCGCATGCGCACGGGTTCGTGGCGGGGCGGTCGGTGAGGACGGGGGCGGCGCCGCACGTGGGGCGGCGGGTGGTGTTGAGGCTGGACCTGAAGGACTTCTTCCCGTCGGTGACGCTGGCGCGGGTGCGGGGGTTGTTGCTGGCGCTGGGGTATGGGTATCCGGTGGCGGCGACGCTGGCGTTGTTGATGACGGAGGCGGAGCGGCAGCCGGTGGAGGTGGACGGCACGGTGTTCCACGTCCCCGTGTCCGCGCGGGTCTGCGTGCAGGGCGCGCCGACGAGTCCGGGGGTGTGCAACGCGGTGTTGCTGCGGCTGGACCGCCGCCTGGCGGGGCTGGCGAAGCGGTATGGGTATGCGTACACGCGCTACGCGGATGACCTGACGTTCTCCGGGGACGACCTGGGGGCGCTGGAGCGGGTGCGGGCGCTGGCGGCGAGGTACATCCAGGACGAGGGCTTCACGGTGAACCGCGACAAGACGCGCGTGCAGCGCCGGGGTGGGGCCCAGCGTGTCACGGGGGTCACGGTGAACGCGGGGCTCGGGCTGTCACGGGAGGAGCGGCGCCGGCTGCGGGCGATGATTCACCAGGAGGGGCGGGAGGGGGCGGACGCGGAGCGGAGCGCGTACATCGACGGGATGTTGGCGTACGTGAAGATGCTGAATCCGGAGCATGCGGAGAAGTTGTCACGGGGGCGCAAGCGGCGCGGCGTGTGACGGCGCGGGGGCCGGTGGGCGGCTACAGTGGGTGGGCATGAGCACCCTGCCTCCCGTTCCCCGGCCCGTGGGCCCACGTTGGTTGTACCTGCACGGCTTCGCCTCGGGGCCTGACTCGACGAAGGGCGTGGCGGTGGCGCGGCACTTCGAGGGGCGGGGCCAGGGGGTCGAGCGGCTCAACCTGCGGGTGCCGACGATGGAGCAGCTGCGGCTGAGCGCGATGCTGGAGACGACGCGGGCGGCGCTGGGAGGGCCGGAGGACCGGGCGGTGCTGTTCGGTTCGAGCCTGGGAGGGCTGACGGCGGCGAGGCTCGCGGCGGAGGACGCGCGGGTGTGCGCGCTGGTGCTGCTCGCGCCGGCGTTCCAGGTGGTGAGCCAGCTGCGTCGCCGGATGGGTGAGGCGGGGTGGAGTCACTGGAGGACGTCGGGGTTCATCGAGACGGACGACTTCGCGGAGAAGCGCAAGGTGCGCATCCACTCGGGCTTCATCGACGACGCGGAGGCGGTGGACGCGAGGACGGGAGGCTGGCCCGACGTGCGCGTGCCGACGCTGCTCATCCATGGGCGGGCGGATGACACGTGTGACATCCGCTATTCGAGGCAGTGGGCGGAGGGACGGCGCCACGTGCGGATGGTGGAGGTGGAGGACGGGCACGAGCTGACCGCGTCCCTGCCGCGCATCCTGGAGGAGTCGGAGGCGTTCCTGCGGCCCTGGGGAGCGTAGGCGCGGGCATGGGGCCACGGGCTCGGGGGTTCCATGCGCTGGGGGAGGAGCGGTCCGTGAGGACGGTGCTGTTCTACACGTGAGCTGGGCGTGTGGTCTTCGGACTGGCGGAGGCGGTGCTGCGGGGGCTCGGGGATGTCGTGGGGACGGGGTCCGCGCAGGGGGGTGATGAGGAGCGGCCTCCCGCTACGGTGAGCGGGTTCCTCGCGAGGGGCGCGCTTCCTCGCCTGGGGCGGGAGACGGCGGGGGCGAGGCGTCGGTCTCGCCCCCCTTTGTCGTCATGGTTCTTTGGCCAGGTCTTCGAGTTGGCCTTCGGCGATCTCGCGGTAGTGCGGCACCACTTCGACGGCGAGGACCTCTCGCAACTCCTGGCGGGCGCTGTCGAAGTCGCCCGCCAGCCGGAAGCGCTTCGCCCGATGGAGCGCATCCATGAGTCTGTCCGAGCCCTCCTTGATGCGCCTCGCGAGCTCCAGCACGAGCGCTTCGGCCGACGCGGTGCTGGCGAGGGCGGATGCCGCGTCCGCCTTGCTCATGCCCACTTCGGAGGCGGTGCGCTCCAGCAGCTCCCGCACGTCATCCGTGAGCGTCAGGCGTTCACCGTTGCGCACGCGGCGCGCGAGGTCTCGAATCGGTGCCCAGTCGAGTTCGTCGGGCATGACTACTTCCCCTTCTTCTTGGCCGGGAAACACTGATCCGCTGGCCATTCGAGCTGGCCTTCACAGTACCGGAGGCAGGCGTAGCAGTCGCCCTTCCAGCCATCCTCCTTGCAGTCACCATAGTTCCGGATGCAGCGTCGCTTCCATTCGGGAAGCTGCGTGTTGTGAGCGTCGTTCCACTCCTCCGCTTCATCCGGAGCCGCGGCCTTCGCGCCCGCCATGAGCGTGGCGGCCTCGGAGGCAGTCAGGCCGCACGCCTCGGGGTTGCCAGGGTTCCGCTGGACGCAACAGGTCAAGCTGTCCGTGCAAGTCGCCTGTGCATACTGGTCCCGCTCCGCGACCGCGGGGTGGGAGCTGGCACACCCCAGCGCCAGAACGGCGACTGAAAGTGGTCCGAACCGACCATCGAGAATTTTCATATCTGTCAACCTTTGAGTGGGTTTTCCGCGGTGGCCCACGGCGCCGCGAGTAGCGCCGCGCCACGCGCGGTGACGCTGGAACACCGGCTGCGCTGTGGCAGCCGAGCTCGACCTCTCCATGTTCCTGTTTCAACCCACGCCCCTCGTGGTCATGAGGAGCGACCTGCTCGCGGTACGTGCGCGTGCCGGAAATGGCGTTTCAACCCACGCCCCTCGCGGTCTGGAGGAGCGACCTTCTCAACGAGATGGGCGCTCGGTGTTACCTGGGCTCAACCCACGCTCCTCGCGGTCACGAGGAGCGACCGAGGAGGCGGCGCTGGCTCGCACCGGACCGAAGTTTCAACCCACGCTCCTCGCGATCACGAGGAGCGACAAGTTCCTCGCCAACGAGTTGACTCTCGTCCAGTTTCAACCCACGCTCCTCGCGGTCACGAGGAGCGACAAGGCAGCCTTCTCCTGCTCCGAGAGCGCCGAGCCGTTTCAACCCACGCTCCTCGCGGTCACGAGGA
>Ga0164243_10015271_pt1 | contig 10622 bp, 11 predicted proteins | sample OricompcompostOP_FD_108781 | JGI IMG/M metagenome (GOLD analysis project Ga0164243, IMG submission 108781) | Organic Plus compost microbial communities from Emeryville, California, USA - Original compost - Organic plus compost (OP) | ecosystem: Engineered > Solid waste > Mixed feedstock >...
AGCATCACGAACAGCGGGGTGGCGTCGACGGTGCCGTAGTACACCGTGCCGCCGAGCGCGAGGGACGCCTCCACCCCGAACCGCAGCTCGTGCGGGATCTTCCCGGGCTCCTCCTCGGTGACCGGGTCGCTGGCGGTGCCCTGGTGACGGGCGAGGACACGTGCGGTGCCGAGCGCCAGCTGGGGATCCAGCGGCAGCGCCATCAGCGCGGTGAGGACGGAGTCACGGCCGAACAGCGCCATGAACCAGGGCGCTCCGGCCGCCACCACGGGGGTGTCCGGACGCTCCGGGTCGAAGATCCGCAGCGCTCCGAGGTCCTGGCAGCTGCGGCGCAGGGTGTGCGACAGCGACTCGTCGCGGGTGTGGACGCGGGGACCGGACTGGCGCCAGGCGCTGGTCCGCACGGACGGCGCGGCCTGCTCCAGCGGGCTCTCCAGCGGGAACGAGGTCGGCGTCTCCGCACCGTCGACGACGGGCGTGACCAGCACGGACGCCCGCCAGGTGCCCCGCGGCGGCACCACGGGACGGAAGGTGAGCTGCCCGGGGCAGCACACGGCGTCCTGCGCCACGATGCGCACCCCGCGGCTCTGTCCGTGATGGTGACGGGTCATCGCCAGCACGCCGTCGCCGTAGTCGACACCGTACTGGCCGCGCGGCTGGACCCGGCCCTCCTTCACCTCGAACAGGTCGGCGAAGTCGGCCTCGACACGCAGCATGAGATGACAGGCGGCGGCCTCGTTGCCGAGATTGCGCAGCACCAGGTCCTCACGCATGCCCGCCCCCACGAACCGGTGACGCTCCACCAGCACGGTGGCCTCGCTGCGTCCCGGGCGGGGCCGGGCCCGGCCGAGGAACAGCGCCTCGTACGGCTCCTGCGCGATGACGGTGAGGGGATCGACCTCCTCGTCGTCCAGCCGCAGGTGCCAGGCGGACAGGATGCGGGTGTCGCGGTGGAAGAGCCCCTGAGGGGTGCCCGCCACGATATCCCCGCCCCGCTCGGACAGGCAGAACGACGACCCTTCGAGCAGCGTCACCAGGTCGCTGCTGCCTGACGCCTCGCCGGCGAACGTCCAGCCCTCGCCCATCGATCACCTTCCCCAGGAGAAAGACGATTCGACCGGGATTTCTTATACGACGCAACTCAACTTTCCTGCAAGCCAACCTGGGACAATGCGGAGTCTCCCCGACTGATGTCGCGTCCCGCCGGCCTCCCGTGTCCCTCGGAACACCGCCTGGCCTGCGACGACCGCCGGGTGCACCCACGCCGCTGCGGTCGCCTCGCGTGCCGCGGCCAGGACGAGGAGACCGCGATCCAGTCGCCGGACGGCGGCACGAAGATCACCTGGGGCGGCCCTCCGGTCGCGCCGGAAACCGGCACCGACCGGCTGCGCTTCGAGCCGGCACTCCCCGTCGGCGCGGACCGGAACGCACAGCTGGACCACCTGCTCGCCTTCGGCGCGACGCGCACCGGCAGCCCGGGAGGCGAGGACGGCCGGACGATGCCGCTCGACCCCGACGGCGACGAGTTCGCCGCCCGCACCCGCCGCTGGGCATGCTGTGGCCGAAGCCCACGGCAACCACGTGTGAGGTGACGGACACCCGGCCGGCTCGCACTCCTGGGCCGCGCCCGTCGTCCGGCCGGATGCGGCGCACCGCATCCGGCCCTGGTCGCACGTGTCGCACGGTCACCCGGCCGCACACGAAACTCCGTAGCAGCCGTGCCTGTCGGCATGCCATCGTCCTCGCACGACGGTTGTGGACGACATCGTGATCACCTCGCTGGCCGAGCGCCCGTCGCTGGTGCCCCGGATCTACGAGATCACGCACACCTGGCCGGAGTTCATAGCGCACGACCAGGCCGGGGCGGCGCTCCTGAACCAGGTGGCCGGGGAGTTCCCGGACTACTGCGTGGTCGCGACGGACGGTGAGCGTGTGGTGGCCCGCGGACTGAGTGTGCCGTTCGACGCCGACGGCGACGGCCGTTCCGCGACGCCGGACACGGGCTGGGACCAGGTACTGGTGTGGGCGTTCCGCGACCGGCGCCGCGCGTGCCGGACGACCGCGGCCAGTGCGCTGGAGATCACCATCGACACCGACTACCTCGGCCGCGGACTGTCCTCCCGCATGCTGGCCGCGATGAAGGACGCCGTCGCCCGGCAGGGGCACGACGTGCTGATGGCTCCGGTCCGTCCCAACGCCAAGCATCGCGAACCGCGTGTTCCCATGGCCGACTACCTCCGCCGGCGGCGCGACGACCTGCTGCCGGCCGACCCGTGGCTCCGGGTGCACGTCAAAGCGGGCGGCAGCATCGTAAAGATCGCTCCGGCCTCGATGACGGTCAGCGGGTCGCTGGCCCAGTGGCGGGAGTGGACCGGCCTGCCCTTCACCGAGGACGGTCCCGTCGACGTGCCGGGCGCCCTCGTCCCGGTGCACTGCGACACCGGACACGACCGGGCGGTCTACGTCGAGCCGAACGTGTGGGTCCGGCACGAGGTGAAGCCGGCCACCGCGTGAACCTCGGCGGCCCGGCTGCGTGGGGACACCCCGCCACCCGGTGCCCAGCCACCGGGCGAGTCACGCACGTTCACACCTCGTCCGAGCCGAGAAGCCGTGCGACGAGGCGCCGCGCGAAGGCGGTGTCCAGTCCGTCGGGGCGGAAGAGGATGCGATACATCAGCGGGGCGACGACGACGTCCATGACCGTCTCGACGTCCGGGGCCTCCTCCCCGCGCTCGGCCGCACGGGTGACGATGGCCCGGATATGGTCGGCGGCGTAGGCGGAGCAGCGGCCCGCGTTGCCGCCGTCGGGGTCGCCGAGCAGGGCGTCCCGGATGTAGGCGCGGCCGGTGGGGGAGGCCATCTCGTCGAGGAACTGCTCGGCCCAGGCGGTCAGGTCGCGGCCGAGAGACCCGTGGTCCTCGGGAGTCCCCTCGGGCCGCAGGCGTTCGACGGCGACGTCCGACAGCAGTTCGCGCAGATCCCCCCAGCGGCGGTAGATCGTCGACGGGGTCACCCCGGCGCGCTGGGCGACCAGCGGGACCGTCAGGGCGTCGCGCCCCACCTCCGCGGACAGGTCCCGCACGGCCGCGTGCACGGCCGCCTGGACCCGGGCGCTGCGCCCGCCGGGACGCACCATCTGCCTGCTCATGGGGCTCATCTTAAGAGCCACGTCTTTGCGTCTGCTGGTGACAGTGTGACGGCCGCATGTGCCGCAACGCCCCGGCCGCCGTGCGCCGCATGGGCCGCACGCCTCCGGCCGGCGTGCGGCTTCAGGTGACCGGTGCGAGCGCCCCTGCCGGTGCCGGCTGTGTCTGCTCGTAGGCGTGGCCGGCCCGCAGCAGCACCCGCTCGCCGAGGGGGCGGGCGAGGAGCTGCATGCCGATCGGAAGCCCCGCCGTGTCGTGGCCGACGGGGACGGACAGGGAGGGGAACCCGGTGATGTTGGCGGGGGAGCACAGGCGTACATAGGCGTCGGCGACCCCTTCGACGGTGCCGTCGGCCCAGGTGACCGTCTCCTGGCCGGCCTTCACCGCGGTCACCGGGACGGTGGGGGCGGCCAGCAGGTCCACCTCGGCCAGGACGCGCGCCCACTCCTGGCGCATCAGGGCGCGGGCGCGCTGGGCCCGCAGGTAGTCGGCGGCGGACATCAGCGCACCGGCCTCCAGCAGGACGCGGACGTCGGCCTGATAGTGGTCGGGGACGGTGCGCAGGGTGCCCTCGTGGCAGGCGGTGGCCTCGGGCACCATCAGGCCCCAGTGGGTGGCCTGGAGGTAGCGGGACAGGGGGATCTCGATCTCGACGAGCTGTGCGCCGAGGTCCTGCAGCCGGTCGAGGGCGCCGCGGACGGCGGCTTCGACCTCGGGGTCGACGTGGTCGAAGTAGTAGGAGCGCGGCACACCCACCCGCAGGCCGGTCAGGTCGGCGTCCGCCCCGGGCCGGTAGTCCTCGGAGGGACCGGCCACGGAGGTCGGGTCGCGGGGGTCGTGTCCCGCCAGGGCGGTCAGCACCAGGGCGGCGTCCTCGACGGTGCGGGTGAGCGGGCCGACATGGTCCAGCGACCAGGACAGGGGGGTGACGCCGTGCAGCGGGACCAGGCCGTAGGTCGGCTTGAGACCGACGACTCCGTTGAGCGCGGCGGGCACGCGGATCGAGCCGCCGGTGTCGGTGCCCAGGGCGAAGGTGGCCGTGCCCGCGGCGACGGCGACGGCGGAACCGCCGCTGGAGCCGCCGGCCACCCGGTCGCCCCTCCAGGCGTTGCGGGTCTGCGGCGTGATCAGGCCGTAGGCGAACTCGTGGGTGTGGGTCTTGCCGACCAGGACGGCTCCGGCCGCGGACAGCCGTGCGGCGACCGTGCTGTCGCTCCGCGCGCGATGTCCGGCCCTGACCCGGGAACCGGCCGACGTCGGCATGCCGACGACGTCGATCAGGTCTTTGAGCCCCATCGGTATGCCGTGCAGCGGACCGCGGTGGCGGCCGGCCGCGATCTCCTTCTCGGCCGCACGTGCGGCCCGGCGGGCGCGGTCGGCGGTGACGGTGACATAGGCCTGCAGGTGCGGCTCCACCTGTTCCATGCGGTCCAGGACGGAGTCCAGCAGTTCGACGGGGGACAGCCGCCGGGACCGCAGTGCTTCGGCGGCCTGGGCCAGGGTCAGCTCATACGGCTGCACGGTGTGTCTCCTCTTCCGCGTGGTAGACGGAGGCCGGTGGGGTGTCGCCGAAGTCCAGTTCGCGCAGGATCGCGACGACACGGTGGATGTGCAGGACGACGGCCGCGACCGCGTCATGCCGGCCGGGCGGCAGCGGCACCCCGGCGCGGGCGGCCCAGCGGGCCGTCTCCCACGGGGTGAGTCCGGGTGAGGACATGGGTTCGAGGGGTTCCCTTCTCGGGTGCTGCGGGGGAGCGACCACGCAGCCGTAAAAGCTCAGTGTTTGCGTTAGTGGACTGTAGGGCCTACGGTGCCCTAAAGCAAACGAATTGCGTTTAGTAGGAGAAGACGTCATGACCGCTCGACCGGTGTCCGGTCCGGCCGCCATCCCCTCCTGGACCGTGGGTGAGATCACCGTCCAGCGCATCGACGAGCTTGCGCTGCCGCCCGCCACCGGAGCGTGGCTGCTGCCTGGCGCCACCCCGTACGCCGTCGCGGAACAGGACTGGTTGTGCCCCGATTTCGCCGACGACCAGGGTGCCCTCCGCATCGACAGCCACAGCTTCGCGGTCACCGTCGGCGGGCGGCGCATCCTGGTGGACACCGGCATCGGCAACGGCAAGAAGCGGGCCGATCCCGCCTGGCGCGACCTCGACACCGACTATCTCCAGCGCCTGACCGCCGCCGGATTCTCACCGGACTCGGTCGACCTGGTGATCCTCACCCACCTGCACACCGACCACGTCGGCTGGAACACTCGCCTGGTGGAGGGATCCTGGGTCCCCACCTTTCCTGTCGCTCGCTACCTCACCGCCCGCACCGAGCGGGAGTTCTGGGCCGGATACCCGATGGACGAGGCGCGTGCGCAGGTGTTCCGCGACTCCGTGATCCCCGTCGAGGAAGCGGGGCTGCTCGACCTCGTCGACGTTCCCGGCGGCGGAGTGGAGATCGTCCCCGGTCTGCGTCTGGTGCCCACCCCGGGGCACACCCCCGGCCACCTCGCCGTCGAACTGACCAGCCGGGGCAGGACGGCGCTGATCACCGGCGACTGCATCCATCACCCGATCCAGCTCGCCCGCCCCGCCATCGGCGCCTGTGTCGACATCGACCCCGAGCGGTCCGAAGCCACCCGCCGTGAGGTGCTCGGATCGCTCGCCGGCACCGACACCCTCCTCCTGGGCACCCACTTCGCGCCGCCCACCGCCGGCCGCGTCGTCACCCACCAGGGTGCCTACCGGCTCGTACCGGTACCCGCCGACCCGCGCTGACCGCACCGCATCGCGCAGCGAGGAGTGCGCGGCCCGCCCGAGAGAAAACATACCGAGTTCATTTCTGAACCGAGTATGGGTATCGTGGTCTTCATGTCAGGGCTGCGTGAGCGCAAGAAGCAACAGACCAGACAGCGGATCGCCGAGGTGGCGGCGCGGATGTTCGCCGAGCGAGGCTTCGACGCCGTCACCGTGAACGAGATCGCCGAGGCCGCCGACGTGGCCAAGGCGACCCTCTTCGGCTACTTCCCGACCAAGGAATCACTCGCCCTGGACGGTGTGGGCGGCGACGACCTGGCCGGGATCGTCGCCCGGCGCCCGGCCGGCCGGACGCCGCTGGAGGCGCTCCGCGCCCACTACCGTGCGTTCGCCGCCGGGCAGGGGCCGGACACGCATCTCGACGCCCTGCTCGCCCGGGTGCGTGTGATCCAGGACAGCCCGGCCCTGCGCGATGCCGCCAACAACCTGCTCTACCAGCAGCGTCAGGCTCTGACGCAGGTCCTGACCGACGACTACGGCCCGACGGTGGCCGCGTTGGCGGCCGCCCAGATCGCCGCGTGTCTGACCACCCTGCAGGAAAGCTACTTCCAGCATCTGCTCACCGGTGCCGGTGCCCAGGACGCCGCCCGTGCTCTGGCCCGGGACGTCGAGCTGGCCTTCGACCTGCTGGAACACGGTATCGGTCAGGCGGAAGGGCGATGACGGTGCGCGCGCGAGGCATCACCTACGACACCGGAACCTTCCCCGGCCGTCTGCTCACCCGGAAGACCTTCACCTTTGAGCAAGTCCGGCGCGAGATGACCGTGATCGCCGACGAGCTGCACTGCGACGCCGTGCGTGTCTCCGGCGGCGACGCCGAGCGGCTGGGCATCGCGGCCCGGCATGCGGCCGACGCCGGTCTCGAGGTGTGGTTCTCTCCCTTCCCTGCCGACCTTCCTCCCGAGCGGATCCTGCCGTTCTTCGCCGACTGCGCGCGGCGCGCGGAGGCCCTGCGGCGGGACGGCGCCTCGGTGGTGTTCGTCGCCGGCTGCGAACTCAGCGCCTTCGCCCACGGGTTCCTCCCCGGCGACACCTACCGCGACCGCCTCCTCGCCATGGCCACCGCCGACCTCGCATGGTGGATGTCCCTCGGGCCGGTCCCCGAACGCCTCAACCGCTTCCTCGGCGAGGCCGCGACGACGGTCCGTGCCCACTTCGGCGGGCCGGTCACCTACGCCTCCGGCTCCTGGGAGCCCGTCGACTGGACCCCGTTCGACCTGGTCGGCATCGACGCCTACCGCAGCGCGCAGAACGCGGACACGTTCCGCGCACTTCTGCGTGAGGCCCGCCGTCACGGCAAACCGGTCGCCGTCACCGAGTACGGAACCTGCGCCTACCGCGGCGCGGGCGACCTGGGCGGCATGGCCTGGCAGCCGCCGCACGGAGCGGTCCCGGACGAGGACGAGCAGGTCCGGTACTTCGAAGAACTCCTCGGCATCTTCGAGGAGGAGGGGGTGGACACCGCGCTGTGGTTCTCGTTCGCCGATTACGACAAACCCGGTGACCGCGACCTCGCCTCCTACGGCGTCGTGCGCATGCTCGACGAGACCGCCTGGGAACCGAAGAAGGTGTTCCAGGCCATGAGTGCCGGATACCGACGGCCGAGGCGGAACCCCGCCTGACGACGTTTCAGGCCACGGCATCGACCCGCACCCCCGCACCGGGCCGGATGCCGGGCCCGCCCGCCCGTGGACATGTGCCGACGGCCCGGTACCGGCCGACTGCTGCCGGCCGGTACCGGGCCCCTCCCCCTCGGACCGGTCCGCATGTGCGGACGCCGTGTCGGCCGGTCAGACGGTCCGGTAGTTGTCGTAGACGTATCCCCAGTCGCTCAGGTGCCACCACTGATTGCCGGCAGCGCTGACGCATGACTGGTCGACCAGGTACCAGCCGCCGGTGAGGTAGTCGGTGACCGTGGCGCTGGCCGCCGGCTGCGTGTGCACGGGGGCGCCTGACGCGAACGCCATGTACTCGGCGACGATGGACCTGCAGGAGAAGGCGGCCGGAGCGCGCTCGGCCCCGGTGTCGGAGGCCGCCGCGTGCGCGGGGCCGGCGACCATGGCCGCACAGGCGGCGGTGGCCGCAAGGACGGTGACCAGACGACGTGGGGCGGACATCGATTCTCCGTTCGTGGAGTGCCGGTGGTGATGGTGGCGCACTGCTGCCGCACGCCCACGCCCGGGCCGGTGAGCCACGGTGCGGCGCGGTGCCCGATCAGGATGCCGCGCCGGGCACGGCCGGCTCTTGACTATCCCTGCTCATCACTTGTCGCCTTCTGCGCACGCCGCGCGCGCATGCACTGATGGCGGTACTCCCGCGGGGACGTGCCGTAGGCCGCGCGGAAGGCGCGGCTGAAGTGCGCGGGGTCGGCGAAACCCCAGCGGGCGGCGATCTCCTGGACGGAACGGGAGGACTGGAGGGGGTCGCCGAGGTCGCGGCGGCAGCGCTCCAGACGGCGTTGCCGTATCAAGGCCGCGACGGTGACGCCCTGGTCGTGGAAGAGCGTGTACAGATGGCGCACGGAGATGTGGTGGGCGGCGGCGATGGACTCGGGGGTGAGACCGGGGTCGGCGAGCCGCTGCCGTATGTGGTCGAGCACGCGTATCCGCAGGGCGTGTCTGCGGGCCTGAGGGTCCAGCGTGTCCTCGGCGTCCAGACACCGGCCGAGCAGGGACGTCAGAAGATCCAGGGTGACCGAGGCCAGGGTGGGGACGTCCGCGGGAGTGAACTGGTCGGCGCGCGCGGCGAGATCGGCCAGCCAGCGGGCGAACACGGCACCCATGCCACGGCTCGTGTCGATCGGAACGGCGACCAGATCGCGCACCGTTCTGTCCGGCAGCGACAGCAGACCGCGAGGAATCTGCACCGTCAGATGCGACGGTCTGTCCGGAAGGGCACGGACGTCGCCCAGATAGGAGCGGCTGCTGTCCATCACCACAAGGTCACCGGTGCGCAGGGCCGTGTCGTGCCCGGCCAGTGAGATGGTCCCCTCTCCGCCGGCGAAATAGTTGATCTGATACACCTCCGGGTCGGACTGCCGGATCAGCTTCGCCGTCCGCGCGATCTGCAGATGCGGATAGGACAGCGCGGACACCTGGACCTGACCCAGATCGACGATGCGCATCCGCGAACGGAAGTCGTTCTGATCATTGCTGCGCAGCCGGTTGCGCATGTGCGACTGCGCCGCCACCTCCTCGAACAGCGCGAACCGCTCCGGTGCCGCCACGACGTCCGTGCTGAAGTCGGTCACCAGCATGCCCCACCCCCGAGAACTCACGTCACCCCTCAGCGGCGTCGAACCTGACACAGGCAAGCCCGCGCAGTCCAGCGGTACGTCGGCCACTTCCCGTTCCCGCGGGCACGGCGCGGGCGCGCTTCGCTCCCGGCCGCGCGAAGGCTCCGGAGCCGCGGAAGGCCCTCCCCCCTGCCGCGACCGCCGTGCGGGCCGCTGCTCGATCGGCTCCGTCTCCGCGGCGCCCCAGCGGGCATCGAGGACGACCGACCGCCCGTGGTTCGTTGATAACGAGGCTGTGTTGTCGTTGATTCGAAGCAGTGTTATCGTCGATTACGCATCGCGGAGATCAGTGATCTCACTTCTTACGTCTCAGGAGCTTCCCCATGACTGTTGAGAACAGCACCCCCCGTGTCGCCCTCGTCACCGGTGGCAGCGGAGGCATCGGCCGGGCCGTCGTCGAGCGGCTGGCCGCCGACGGTCTCGCCGTCGCCGTCCACTACGCGGGAAACAAGGCCGCCGCCGAGGAGCTGGCCGCGAAGATCGACGCGGCCGGAGGCCGGGCCGTCGCCGTGGGCGGCGACGTGGCGGACGAGGGCGACATGACCGCGGCCTTCGAGGCGGTCGAGGCCGCCTTCGGCGGAGTCGACGTCGTGGTGCACGCGGCCGGGATCATGATCCTGTCGCCGGTCGCCGAGGTGAACCTCGACGACCTGGACCGCATGCACCGCACCAACATCCGCGGCACCTTCGTCGTGGCCCAGCAGGCTGCACGCCGGCTGCGCAGCGGCGGCGCGATCATCACCTTCTCCACCTCGCAGACCCGCCTCGCCAGCCCCGGCTACGCCCCGTACGCCGCCTCCAAGGCCGCCGTCGAAGCGATGAACCTGGTGCTGGCCAGGGAACTGCGCGGCCGTGACATCACCGTCAACGCGGTCGCCCCCGGCCCGGTGGCCACCGACCTGTTCTACAAGGGCAAGGACGAGGCGACGATCGAGCGGTTCACCAAGATGACCCCGCTGGAGCGCCTCGGCACCCCGCAGGACGTCGCCGAGGTTGTCTCCCTCCTGGCCGGTCCCGGGCGCTGGATCAACGGTCAGACGCTCTTCGCCAACGGCGGCGCCGCATGACAGGTGCCCCCACGCAGCGATCCGCCGTCCGCCCCGCCAGCCTTCTGGCCGGCTCCGTTCCCCAGTCCCGCTCCCTCCCCCTGACCCGTCGCGCGACCTCGCCGGGCGTGCTCCTGCGGGCCGGGATTGTTCCTCGCGGCTCGTTCACGCCGCTCACCACAAGGAGTACGTCATGACCAGCACCGGCACCGTCGTCCTCATCACCGGGGCCTCCAGCGGCTTCGGCGCCCTGACGGCACGCGCCCTCGCGGACGCGGGCCACACGGTCTGGGCCGGCATGCGGCACACCGAGGGCCGCAACGCCCCG
>Ga0164243_10015272_pt1 | contig 10622 bp, 6 predicted proteins | sample OricompcompostOP_FD_108781 | JGI IMG/M metagenome (GOLD analysis project Ga0164243, IMG submission 108781) | Organic Plus compost microbial communities from Emeryville, California, USA - Original compost - Organic plus compost (OP) | ecosystem: Engineered > Solid waste > Mixed feedstock >...
CAACACATCGTCCGTGTTATCACCCGTGCCACCGGTCTGCACCGGCGTACCCAGTGAAGTGATCGCCTCGCTAAAAGTGCCTTGGGTAACCCCGTCGGTTATGGTGATGCCCGTCAGGCTCACGTTGCCCGTGTTCGCTACCACAACCTCATAGTTGATGGCACCCGGCGCTGATACCGTCGTCACATCCACCGTTTTGGCCACCGTCAGCGATGGGCTCTGCGTTACCGTCACCGTTGCGTCGTCATCCACTGCAGCGTTAAGCTCGGTAGCGTTCACCGATACCCCGTTTACCAGGTCGCCCCCGTCATCCAGGTGTGCCTGGGTAACCGTGTAGCTGTAATTATAGGTCCAGGTCTCCCCAACGTCCAACACATCGTCCGTGTTATCACCCGTGCCACCGGTCTGCACCGGCGTACCCAGTGAAGTGATCGCCTCGCTAAAAGTGCCTTGGGTAACCTCGTCAGCTATGGCAATGGCCGTCAGGTTTACGGCACCTGTATTTTCGACAACCAACTCATAGTTTATGGCCCCAGGTATCGACACCGATGTCACAGTGGCCGTTTTGGCCACTGTAATCTCCGGTACGAGGTAGGTTAATTCCACATCGTTAAATACCACGCATCCACCATTGGTAACTGTCCACCGAAGTGTAGCGGTTGAATTGGCCGGCAGTGTAATCGTCGCATTTGGATCCGTCACATCATCGATTGCCGAACTTGTCAAGCCAGCCGGGCTTGAGGATACAATAGACCATTCACCTACGCCGCGGTCATTCGATGCATCCAGTTCAAATGACGGACCTGTATATTGCGTTACATCAAAACCAGCATCGACAGTAGGCTGCTCAAAAAGTCCAACCGTGATGGGTAACCTTACAACGCCTTCACAACCGTCAACAGTTTGACTCGCATAATAGGTGGTTCCGTCAACCAGTGCCGTTGAGCTCGCTAACGCGGTGGTGGTATATGCATCCGCATACCAGCGGACGGCTGCACCTGTTACCGCAATATCCGCCAGCGTCGGATTATCCACAATACAAAATTCCTGATTCGCATTGCCTGTAGGTGCGGCGACGGTATTGACCGTCACTTCGATCATGTCTTCCAACAGACATCCTTCGATGCCCAGATCGAGTGACAATCTAATCCAGGTCGTCTCGTTAAATGAAAGCTGGGGTGTGGTAGTGCCGTTCTCGAAATCGACAAACGGTCCTGTCGGGCCATCCGTGCTATACGACCACTGATAACCGCCCCGCCCGCTGCCGATGCCGATATCATCGCCAATAGTTATCGCAGTTGGTGCTAGTACAGCCGGTGTAAACGGCACCGTATAAATCGACGCGGTTGATGGTGAGCATGAGTTATCGTTTATCGGCACATTAATAGAGCCGCTTGCGTAGGTTACCACATTGCCGGCCCCATCGTCAAAACTGATAGTAGCTCCCCGCAAGCTGCCGACATCCTGACTCACACAGTCATAGATCTGCACTTTCCATCCCCCTGCATTGGCATTTTCTCCATACATGAGCGACCAATCAATCAACTGATTTTGCCCAGCGGCATTACGGTACCCATTAAATGTACCAGTTAAGGGTGTCGCAGCTCCGCAAAAATTGAAATACGCATTCGGCCCTTGGTTCGTAAATGTTAGGTTATTGACGTTGTCGCCGGAATTGCAATTTCCACCCTGATTGACGCCCAACGGTATGGTTTTCGTCCCGTCGGGGTTGACAAAATAGAAAGCCAGATCCGATACATAAGTGTGGACAGCGTTAAAGGTAACCCGGATCCGCGTACTGGCGTTGATAATAAACGGCCTGCGTACCGGATCATAATAGGTAAAATGCTGTGTCGTAACGCCGACGTCACCGTTCAGGGTAACCGCTGCCCCTTCACAAACAGTTCCCACTTCATCAATGGAAGGCAAGTGTTCGGTATTCCAAACCCATGCGCGCCCTTCGCGGATAACCCCGCCATTGTTTGTCAACAACAGGTAGCCTCCGCTTTCCAAACCGGAAATTGTGGGACCCGCATCCAGCGCATACACTTCGTAGCTATTCGTTGCCGCGTCGAATTTGTACCAATCGAACACGGTTCCCGCGCTCCGGGACGTTCCCGAAAGCGAGCCACTACTGGGCCCACCATTAAACACATAAATCGGATCATCGGTACCTGCCGAATACATGGCGTTGGTATAAGTCGTTAAGAAAAAACCGCAAGAATTTGCTGACGTGATTGGTTCTTCATCGTCATCGATTTTCACCACTACCACCGTAGTCCAGCCCACACCGCAGGCACCGCCAGCATCCACTTCGTACCGGTAGGCTGTCCCGCCCATGGGTAGCGACGCTACGTTTACCGTACTTCCTACGATCGGTGCATTCGTTGCCACATTGACCCATGTCCCACCGGCATCTTGCGATCCATCAAGACCATCGTACAGATCTACAGTAGGTGTACTTGCAAATACCAGAATCGGCCCCGGGGAGTTTCCGGTGTTGGCAGCACGCGTCACGGTGACAAACGCCGTCGCGGTGTTTGATGTCTGTCCCAACGCATCCGTCACGGTGATTAGCACCCTGCGCTGTACAACGGTATTGGGCGAGGCCGCGTTGTTTTTATACAAGAGGTCGTTCAACACGTTGAGCACTGCACTAGTGGTCGCCGAACCATTGTTGGTCAATGTCAATTCTGTGGTACCGTTGCCACTTACCAACACACCCGGAAAAATCCCGCCGATGGCTAGTTCCTCCATGCCAGCATCTTGTGGATTTTCCAACACAATGCTCATGGATTGGATAACGCGATCGGCGCTTACACTAGCCGAGGTGCCTGTATTCCAGTGTTCAAGAATCTCATACCCGCTAGCGCAGGCAACGGTATTGATATTGGTGCCGCCGGCACCTGTCACGTTAGACGGGTCGAGGCGCAACACCGGAGCAGCAAAGTAATTGTTTAGCGCGTATTCGTTGCCGAATGCGACTGGTGGCAAACCGATGAACGCAATGGCACCCACCATCGCGGCGACTAAATAATGGAAGATACTAAGAGGTGGACTAATGGTCTTCATGGATGACTATTACTGGGTAGAAAACGTGGTCAATTATTCAAAAATCAGGTTGCGCAGCTGCAGGTTCAGGATAGGCCTTCTGTTCACCGCTTCCATAAACTCGCTCACCGTCAAATCCGCATGTTCACTCAAGAGGACGATCATCTGATCATACACAGCTGTGAGGTATCCGAGGCGCACTTCTTCAGCGATATCGTTCAATACGTTCGTCTTATATTTACGATAAAAATTATCAAATAAGGCTTCCTGCTGTGCGGTATCAAGATCGGAAAGGTCGACGATTGCATGGAGTGCTTCGTTTTCCACCAGGGAGTGAAGGTCTGCTTTTGCCGCAACGGTAAACGGATTCTCCTCCTGAGCAAATGCCAATTGAAAACTCAAGGAAATCAACATTAAGGTAATTGAAATACGCATTTCTACTAGTTTATTCGTTTTTGGGGTTGACTTAATAAGTGAGTGAATGGTAAAGCGCCGATGTCGTAACCCTTTCAGTGCGATGAATCTCGGAAACGGTTTAAGTTAGGCGGGTCATGGATTGTTATCATTAGGCAATCTCTGGAAACGTTGGTGTTCAGCAAGGGGTAATCGGAGTCGGATTGGTCGAAATATTTTCATAGAAAAATAATTTTTTGTAGTAATTCCGCTACAAAGGACGACATATGATCCATGCAAAATCCCACCCTAATAGGTGGGATTTCATTTTCTTAATGGGGTTATAAGCCGCTTTGGAACCTATTATTAATGCGGTTAGGGAACCGGCACATTACAGATAATCAGCTGACATAAAAGGTTATATCAACAAAAGGAAGTGGTTTGCGAAGGTTTATAAGCTAGGTATCCGATCATTCACGTATCGGCCGTTTGTATTTATTGATCAATTCGGCGCGGCTGTTAATTTGCAGTTTACTATAGATATTCCGAATATGAAATTTCACCGTATCCACGCTGACGTTAGAATTTTCGGCAACCTTTTTATAGGAATCTCCGTTTTGGAGCATCGAAACAATTTCAATTTCCCGAGGTGTAAGCCGCTCCCCGTCCGTTGGTGCTTTGGTACGGTCCAAAAATGGATTGAAATACCCGATCACCATCCGCGCCACATGTGGACTCATCACGGAGCCACCATGAAGCACTTCAAGCAATTGCTCCTCCATTCTGGGCAGCGGCGTGTTTTTAAGCAAGTAGCCTGATGCACCGGCACACAGTGCCTGGAAAATAGCTTCCTTATCATCAAATACCGTATACATGACTACTTGCGTAGTTGCCGACCTACGCTTTACATACCACGCGGCCTCAATGCCTGATTTGCCCGGTAAGCCAATATCACAGAGCAGCAGATCGACGCGCTGTTCTTTCCATCGTTCCATAAAATCTTCGGCGGAATTAGCAATAAAACAGAGATCGAACTCTGTCGAGTTTTGGAAAAACTCCGCAAGTGCATCTAAAATGACTGGTTTATCTTCTACAATGGCCAGTTTATATTTGCCCTGTTTCATGTTAATCGGTTTGTATGTTGTTTCTTGGTAAATGTTCCCAAAAGTAAGTGAATAGGCAGATAGCTTTCCCTACCCGAAAAGGTAGTTTTTCAAATTTCCGTTAAGTGGTACGCCGGGATATGATATATGGTCCAATACAGAGCCAAATGCCGACCAATAGGTAGAGCAAACTAACCCAAAATAATTTATCGAAATCCATCAGGATATAACTCGCTTGCTGTCGATTAAACACGATATTAAACACCATACCCAATTGCACTAACATGAACAGCGAGAAAATAACGGTATAACCGTACAGCGAAAATCGGAGTTTACGTCCATAGGAATGGGCGGTAGCATCTGCCATAAACAACAGCTGCCATTGCGAAAATAAGTATATCGCGGCAAGTGCCAATTTTATGACGTAGTGCCATTGCTGATTTATGAATCCGTAGTCGTGCTTGTAGCCAAGGCTTACATCAGATACCAGGCGTGACATGAATGCCTGCTTTTCGGCCATACTGATAACCATGTAAGGCACGATATCGATCAGGCCAAATAGAAACGGAATTGCATGTACCAGCCAGCGCTTGGACACCTTAGCTAAGGGGTAAAGCTTAAGACGTACATAGTAATAGGAACAGGGGGCGATAAGGTAGTATAGCGGGATGCCTTTGTTGTAGAGATTGGGAATGTATTGAATATAACGGGTCACAATCATCAAGTAGATAAAAGCAAACCACATGAGGGAAAAAAGTGCGACACTGAGCAAAATCTCTGCGAGGTCGCTGCGCAATCTGTGGTCAACAAGCCGGATAATGATGGCCAGAAAGCTAAATAATATCCCTCCGGCAGCAAATCCGATCACTAAGTCATATATCATCTGTTGGTTGCCTCAAATCCTTATCCGCTTAAATAATTTCATCGTATGGTAAGGAGCCGTCACTTTTACCGTATACCCATCGTCGGTAAAGCCACACCATAAGCTGGCATTAATCTGGTCAGCCCGCAGTCGCATATTGCGCAGTCCGTTACCATTCCGTCCCTCATTTGGCCCCTTTTTAGCGCTTTTGCCATTGTCGCAAACATACAGCTCTATCGTTCTTGATGTAAATTGCAATCCTATTCGCACAGCCGTAGCATTGGAATGCTTACAGATGTTGTGCACGGCTTCTTTGAAGATAAGATAAAGGTTCTGCCGCAGTGATTGGGCAATTTTGCGCTCGCCTTGCTCAAACTCAAAACTAACCGTGATATCCAATGGATCCAATAACATGGTAGCCATGTATTTCATTCGATCCACGGTACTACCTTGATCGTTATTACGGGTATCTACCGCCCAAATAATGTCGTCCATCATTTGTGTGGCCTCCCTGCTGTGATTACCCACAGCCATTACCGCCTGCTCCTCTTCGCCCATTTTCAACCTTAGCAAATCTGCTTGCATGGAAATACCGGTAAGCAGTCCGCCTACTTCATCATGCAGATCGCGGGATATTTTCCCCCTGAGTCTGTACTCGTTTTTCGTACGTCGTGAGCGCTCATATAAAAAAAATGTCAGGATCCCCCCAATGGTCAGACATAGCAAGGTATAAAATGTGAGCGTTTCTGTAAAGATCGGCTTTTTATGAATGACCCAGGTGCGGACGATCTTCGGCATATCGGAATTCAATGCGACAATCCGCACCGATAAGTAATAGTAGCCTGCTGATATACCCGTGAGGTTGATCTGGGAAAAAGCCGGCATTTCCTGATAATCGTCCATAAACGGTTCTATTTTGAATTGCATCCGATAAACCTGCCGATAGGCATTAGGCCGGGCGAAATCCATGGATAACCATACCACATCGGGCGATAAATTAAGTGTATCTAATTGCTGCAGGCCTGCATATTCTTCGGAATACCGGTTGGTCTTCAACCCCATATGGATACGTGAAAGCACCGGTTGAATATCAAAATTGTTTCCGGCGGTCGTCAGTTGCCCAGGGTGAAAGTAGGTATACCCTCCGGTACCCCCCATAAACAGCCAATCACTCGCTTCGTCATAATAGACCGCCTGGTGATTAAACTCTTCAAAAGGAAGCCCATCCGCATGGTAATAATTAACGAACTGCCCGTTGCGATATATAGACATTCCATTATGCGTGCCGAGGAATAGCTTCCTTCCGATCCATTTCATGCTATATACGGTATTACTGGCCAATCCATTTTCCATACGGAGCGACCGGCTAGTATTAGACGAAGTATCCAAAACCACCAGTCCCCGGCCTTTGGTACCTAAATATACCGAATCCCCTTCGTAACTATGCGCGTAGATATTTAGTTTGGTATGGTCCGCGGGATAGACTTTACGGCACGTGCCTGATTTCCATACGAAAAAGCCCTCGGTTGTCGTATAACTGATATCGGTTTCCGAGACGACAAGCGATAATACGCGCATACCCTCGCTGAAGAAGCCGTTGCGCTCGCAAAGCAGTGGCGATGCGCGGCCTGATGATAGTGCGTATTTCCAAATCCCATTGAACGTACCGACCAACAAGGTATCGGTCGATTGGCGGGCCAGGCAATAAGCCATGCCATTGAAACGTGCCCGCTCACTATCCTGAACGTGCAAGGGTGCCTTTACAATACGTCCGTTAACCAAGTAGTTGAGAAAATCACCCTCCATAGCAATCACCGTAGTATCGGCCGATAATGGCAAAAAAGCATAGTAATTATTTTCGGGTGCCTCGGTATAGGGACCAAATGCGTTATCTTCAGACCACGTGTTCAGGTAGCCGTAACCGCCGAAATAATATGTACCCTGCTGTTTGACCATACCACGGGCCGATCTTGCGCCCATGAAATTGAATGGAATCCTAGACCGGAAAACACTATATAATCCCTGATCGGTAGCCAGCAGCCATTCCTGCTGCCCATATTGCCATGCATTAAGCCGTTTATACAATATGTTTTCTGCTATACCATTGGTACCGGCATAGCGTAAACCTAAAGCGGTATCGCGACTGTACTCGAGGTACTGACTCCCGTGAATAATCACCACTTTGTCTCCATTGGTAAAAGACCAGTGGTTCCATGTGGTAAAATCATTTCCTTCAAAGTCATTACCAACCCAACGACGGAACGTCTCACCGTCAAACACATAATACCCCTGTGAATAAATACGAATCAGGGCACCTCCCGCTATCGGCAATAGATCTTCAAACTCATTAAACAAGCCGGCGGGGAATGCCGTAACCTTTGTATCATCACCGTGCAGCCTAAACCGGTATAAACGATTCCCGAAGGCCAGCCATAGGTTGTCGGTGTCGGCTATCAGAATCTTGCCCAATGGCCGCCTTTCATGTACAGCATGTGCGTCAAAATGGAAACGTGGTTTGGCCGCGGATTCGTCGACTTGCCAAATCAAGCCCTCTCCATCAGCCACATACAATGCATCGTCACCACCATAAAACGCGACGACCGACTTCCCTACCAGTTTGCCGATACCATGCTCCTTGCCTATCATAGACCACGTATTCGTATCAAAAACAGCTAGTCCATTGCGGCTATTTATCCATAAGCGACCCCAAGGGTCCGCCAGCAGGCTGCTCACCTCATCAAATGGCAGCGTTTGGCTGTATAATTTAGTAAAGGGAATCACATTTACACCGTCGTACCGGTAGAGCACGCCTCCTGCAACCATCCAAATCATTCCGGCCTGATCTTTAACAGCATCGCTGATCATGGTATGGTGTGCATCAACGCCGGGGACAATCTGGACATAGTGATACGGAGATACCTGAGCCGGTGAAGCCAGCGAAAAGCATCCCAATATCAGTAATAGCAGTTTTTTTCGCAAACTTTGGTTTAGATCAATATTCCCCATTAGTTGGCATTATCCAGCAAATAGCATTGTTCAAAAGTAGAGATTTTTCTGCAATTCATTCATAATGTCTAGCTTTTTTGACCAACACATAGTTCCTATTGCTTTCTTTCTCGCAAACCGCTTTCAACGGCTGCCTGAATTTTGGTAAAGCAAGAAAATCATCCCCTGCTCGCCAATTCGCTAAGGCCGACCGTATTTCAAACGAACTACTCTTTACGTTTGCGCCGATACGGTAAGAGAATTTTCACAACAGCTTTTGCGCCTGTACGATATGGCGCAGGTTGTGATAAATCACCACCCTGAGTGTATCCCCAAGACGCAGTTTTATCCATTTGGAAATCGATATCGACGTTTTAACGCGGGTCAGATCCGTTTGTCTGGAAGCTTCGAGGAGTTGGAGCAACTGTTCCTGTTGATCGATAAATTTATCCAACACCGATGGGTCCAGCGCGCTATCCGCCGGATCCATCGATTTAAAGGTCTTCATTTTGTTCAGCCGTTCTTTGGGCAACATGCTTTTCGCAAAATAATTCCCCAAAAGACCGGGCTTGAAAACAGTCGATGGCCGACGTTTTGAATTCTGGATGCGAAGTTCAATTTCTGGAACGTAAAAATCCCCATACCGGTTCAGATGCTCCACGCATTCCAGTATACTCCAGCCGCCAGCGGCAGGCTTCCGGTTCAGTGTTTCCGGCGGCAATTGCTTAAATGATTGTACCGTATGGATGTGCTGCCGTGTAAGGCCGGCCAATTCGGTTAATAACTCTTCCACGTTTATCATACACGATTTTAGAAGCAAAATTTAGAAGCAAAGCTGCCCTATTTTCGGCAGATAATCATTGATTCAAGTCAAGATTTTTTGAGGCGGGACAACGTTTCGGGAGCCATCCGCAAATACGATGCGATGTGTTTATGCGGGATTTGCTGGAACAATTGCGGACTTCGTTTCAATACACGTTGGTACCGATCTTTCGGTGAGCTGGTGAGCATGTCCTTCTCGCGTTCCAGTTGCTGAAGCACCAGCTGTTCCAGCATATCCTGCCACAATTGTCTGTTCGCCGGATTCAGCGCAACGAACGACAGATAAGCCGCTTTGGAAATGACTTTCACCTCGGTCCGTTTGATGGCTTGGATGTAAAAATCGGATGGTTTTCCGCTGATAAAACTGTCTAACGCCGTGATAAAGTCACCTTGGTACCCGAACCTTACAATGTGCTCCTCCTTCCCATCCCGCATACAGACTTTCAAGCTTCCCGAAACTACGTAGTAGAGCTTCTTCTCAACCGCGCCGTATTCGGCGAGGTATTGGTTTCGCTCCAAAACGACGGATTTTTCCCACAAATGGAGGTTTTCAATCCGATTGTACAATTCACTTACAGCATTCATCGATCATTCGTTCGTTTTCGACAACGAACTTATGGCAAATCTAGCTTTATTTGGCAATAAAATAAAGGCAACGCAATCTATCGCTTAAAACCTATATTTGCTGTGACATGTTCCGACAACTTGTTCGTCAGAAAATCGCGGATATGCCGCAGCCGCGTTCGCTCGGCGTATGGCTGGGCGTTGGCCATCGCTATTGCCGGCACCTCTGCCGGGGAGCCGGAGTGGTACTGATAATTAGCTGCGGTCTGCTTTTCTTCGGCTGCGGGGAAGAGCAACGGGCGGTTCAAATCGAGCTCAACGCCGCCCCGTGGGTATTTGCCAACGACGTCACACCAGTCAGTACGCTATCGCCAAAGTCCGCGCAAGGCACCTTTAACGCACCGCCAGACAGAAGCAGTTTCACGATCAGGCTGGTAGCCACGCTTGGCCGGTATCTGAACAGCGAGCGTCTGTTGCATATTCCCGGCGTTTTGGAAGTTTCCGCGTTCCAGCACGACCCTTCCGACCGCACCATCCAAAACTATCCTGCTTACCCGATGCCGGATGGTTCGGTCTCCGTATTCCAAGCGGCGCTGCGGCTGCACCCCCTCCCGAACAGTACCGAAACCGAAGTGCGGGATATGGTTATTGGCATTCCCCTGGGGCTCTTAACCGAATCGACCGGCCAGCATGAAATCGTCCTCCATTTTTCTGGTGTACGATGGTCGCTGTATGTAGATGGTGAATTGCTCGACAATGATTTCCCGTTGGGATATCCCCAATGGCCCTCCGCACAGCATACCTGGGAGATTGATCCGGACCTCGTTTCAAAAGCCGAACTC
>Ga0164243_10015273_pt1 | contig 10622 bp, 12 predicted proteins | sample OricompcompostOP_FD_108781 | JGI IMG/M metagenome (GOLD analysis project Ga0164243, IMG submission 108781) | Organic Plus compost microbial communities from Emeryville, California, USA - Original compost - Organic plus compost (OP) | ecosystem: Engineered > Solid waste > Mixed feedstock >...
CTGGGCCTCGCTCAAGACCCGCAACCTCAACATGTTCACGCTGATCGGGCTCGGCGTCGGGGTGGCCTACGGCTACAGCGTCGTTGCGACCGCTGCGCCCGGGATATTCCCGGCCTCTCTGCGGACCATGGGCGGTCTGGTGCCGGTCTATTTCGAGGCCGCGGCCGTCATCACCACGCTGGTCCTGCTGGGGCAGGTGCTCGAGTTGCGGGCTCGCTCGGCGACCGGCCGGGCAATCCGCGCGCTGCTGGGCCTGGCCCCGAAGACCGCACGCCGCGTCAACGACGACGGTACCGAAGAAGATATTCCGCTCGAACATGTGCACGTCGGCAACCTGCTGCGCATCCGACCGGGCGAAAAGGTCCCGGTCGACGGCGTCGTCACCGACGGGCGGAGTTCGGTCGACGAATCGATGATCAGCGGCGAGCCCGTGCCGGTCGAGAAGAACCCGGGCGATCGGGTTACCGGCGCGACCGTCAACGGCACCGGCTCGCTCCTGATGAAAGCCGAGCGCGTCGGACGCGATACGATGCTGGCGCAGATCGTGCGAATGGTCGCGGATGCGCAGCGCTCGCGCGCACCGATCCAGGCCCTCGCTGACAAGGTCTCCGGATGGTTCGTTCCGGCGGTTGTTCTCATCGCCGTTGTCGCCTTCCTGGTCTGGAACTTCGTCGGCCCCGAGCCGCGGCTGGCGCACGCGCTGGTCAATGCTGTCGCGGTGCTGATCATCGCGTGCCCCTGCGCGCTCGGCCTGGCGACCCCGATGTCGATCATGGTGGGCACCGGTCGTGGGGCGCAGGTCGGGGTGCTGGTCAAGAACGCCGAAGCGCTCGAGCTGATGGAGAAGATCGACACGCTCGTCGTCGACAAGACGGGCACGCTCACCCTCGGCAAACCGAAGCTGGTGGCCGTCAAGCCGGTCGAAGGGTTTGCCGCCGACGAGGTTCTCGCGCTGGCGGCGGCCCTCGAACGCGGCAGCGAGCATCCGCTCGCGGCAGCCATTGTCGAAGGCGCAGAGGAGAGAGGCCTGGCACTGGCCGAGAGTTCCAACTTCCTTTCCATCACCGGCAAGGGGGTGACCGGGCAGGTGAACGGCCGGACCATCTCGCTCGGCAACAGGGCCTTGCTGGCCGATGCCGGTATCTCGAGCGAAGCGCTCGAGTCCCAGGCGGACGAGCATCGAGCCGACGGCGAAGGCGTGATGTTCGTCGGCGTCGACGGACGACTGGCGGGGCTCGTGGTGGTCGCCGATCCGATCAAGGACACGGCCGTCGAGGCGGTCGCCAGTTTGCGGCGCGGCGGCATCCATGTGGTGATGATGACCGGCGACAACCAGCGCACCGCCGAAGCCGTGGCCCGCCGGGTCGGGATCGACGAGGTCCTGGCCGAAGTGCTGCCCGACCAGAAACAGGCCAAGGTAGAGCAGCTGCGCCACGATGGCCGCCGCGTCGCCATGGCCGGCGACGGCATCAACGACGCCCCTGCGCTTGCCGCAGCCGACGTCGGCATCGCCATGGGCACCGGCACCGACGTCGCCATGGAAAGTGCGGCGGTCACGCTGGTCAAAGGCGACCTGGGCGGGATTGTGCGCGCTCGCCGCCTCAGCCGGGCGACGATGCGCAACATTCGCGAGAACCTGTTCTTCTCGTTCGTGTTCAATGCCGCCGGCGTCCCGATTGCCGCGGGGATCCTCTATCCATGGTTTGGCATCCTGCTGAGCCCGATCATCGCCGGCGCGGCGATGGCGTTCAGCTCGGTCGCGGTGATCGGAAACTCGCTTCGCCTGAGGAGCGCGAGACTTTGAGGACCGTACGCCCGCACGACGATCGCGCTCGAGCGGCGCTCGGATCGCTGTCTGCCGTCGGTGCGGGCGTGGCTGGCTTTGGCGCCGGAGTTCTCTTTGCCGACCGGGTCCCGGCCCTGGCGTGGCCTGCGCTTGTCGGCGGGGTCGTCGTGCATCTCTTCGGCATGGTCGGGGCGATGCGGCTGCAGTCGGCCGAAGGCTACAGGCCGGCGCGGCTCGAGCGGTTCGGATACTGGGCGTGCTGGCTCATCATCGGAGCCTTGTTCGCCTATGCCATAGCGGAGTGGTTGCGATGAAGATCGGTGAAGCCGCGGCGGCCTCCGGCATCAGCCAGCGCATGATCCGCCACTATGAAAAGATCGGGCTGGTCCCGGCCGCCGCGCGGCGGGATTCCGGCTACCGCGAATACGACGCGCGCGACGTCCATGCGCTGCGTTTCATTGGACGAGCCCGCGACGCCGGCTTCCCGATTGAGGAAATCCGCCAGTTGCTGGCGCTGTGGAACGACCGGGACCGTTCGAGCGCGGACGTGAAGAAGCTGGCTCTGGCGCGCGCGGCCGAGCTCAGGCGCAAGGCACTCGAGCTTGACGACATGCGCCGCTCGCTTGAGCATCTCGCGGCCCGGTGCCATGGTGACGACCGTCCCGAATGTCCGATCCTTGGGGACCTGGCGGAGCTTGCGCCAGTCAAGAACGGTAAAGGCAGCTTGGCGTAGATGCGCTCTATGGTTTCGACTCTGCTCCGCCTGGTGACAGCGATTGCGCTGATGCTCATGCCCTTGGGCATGGCGCAGGCGGCCGCGGTTGGCGCACCGGCGTCCGCAGCAGTCGAGGCCGGCCACTGCGACGAACATTCCGAACCGGGCAAGGCTCCGGCAGGCCCCAATCATCACTGTGCCGCCTGCACGGCGATCCCGTCGCTCGATTCTCCTCTGGCGGAAACCGAGATAACGCCGAAGGCGCCGCTCACGGCCGCACCGGTCGGTCTCCTGGCCGGGCTTGAGCTCGAAATCGCGACTCCCCCTCCAAGGCAAGGCTGAAGCTTACCCCCTTCAGCTTCAGATCTTGGAGAAAATCACATGAGAGTACTTCTTGGAGCGCTGGCGCTTGCCATCGCGACACCCGCCGCCGCGCAAAGCGCGCCCCCCGCCGATGCCCACGCCGGTCATGCCCAGCATGCCGAGGAGCAGCGCGGACAACCGCAACCCTCGCACCCGTCGGAACACACGGAGCACATGAAGGATTGCTGCGAGAAGATGCGGCAGCAGGGGCAGGCAATGGAGTGCTGCGACAAGCACCATGAAGAGGCCGGCGACGCGCCGGCCGATCATTCGCAACACGGCAATTGATGGGTGTGGGGCGCCGTTTTGGCCGGCGCCCCCGCCTGACACGATCCTGGAAAGGTCTTTCATGACCAGCATTCTATCTTTGGACCGGCGCCGCTTCGTCGCTGGCGGGGCCGCCGTGCTCGGCTTGTCGGCGCTTCGGCCGGCCTGGGCGCAGAGCGTCAGCCATGGCGCCGCCGCCAAGGGGTTCGGCACGCTGACCGGCCCCGACATCGACCTCACGATCGCCGAACAGGCTTTCGACGTTAACGGGCGGCTCGGCCACGCGGTCACGATCAACGGCTCGATCCCCGGGCCGCTCCTCCGGTTCAGGGAGGGCGAGAAGGTCCGCCTGGCGGTCACCAACCACCTCGACGAGGATACGTCGATCCACTGGCATGGTGTGCTCGTACCGTTCGCGATGGACGGGGTTCCGGGCGTCAGCTTTCCGGGGATCAAGCCGCACTCGACGTTCGTCTACGAGTTTCCGCTGATCCACTCGGGTACCTACTGGTATCACAGCCACAGCGGGTTGCAGGAGCAGCTCGGTCACTATGGACCGATGATCATCGACCCGGCCGGGCCCGACCCGATCGGGTCGGATCGCGAGCACGTCATCGTGCTGTCCGACTGGAGCTTCATGCACCCGCACACGATCTTCTCCCGGCTCAAGCAGGAAGGCGGCTTCTTCAATCGGCAGAAGCTCACTCTCGCCGACCGGATTGGGGCCAAGACGGACCCCTTGACGCCCGAAGAGCGGGAGATGTTCGCTCGCATGCGCATGGATCCGACGGACATTGCCGACGTGACCGGGGCGGCTTACCAGTTCCTCGTCAATGGCCACAGCCCGCAGGAAAACTGGACCGGTCTGTTCCGGCCGGGCGAGCGGGTTCGGCTGCGTATCATCAATGCGGCGACCCAGACGACCTTCAATCTGCGTATTCCGGGTCTGCCAATGACCGTCGTCGCGAGCGACGGGATCGAGGTCCAGCCGGTCGAGGTGGACGAGTTCCAGATCGGCAATGCCGAAACCTACGACGTGATCGTGCAGCCGGCAGACCAGGCCTACTCCTTCGTCGCCGAGACGATCGACCGCTCGGGAATGGGCGTCGCGACACTCGCGCCGCGCGCCGGAATGCGCGCCGCCGTGCCGCCGCTGCGCGAGCGCCCGACGCTCGGGATGCGGGACATGGGCATGGATCACGGCTCCGGTCACGACGCGGGGCCCCCGGCTGAGCCCGCTGCCGGTGCGTCCGGCAGCGGGCACACGAACCACTCGAGCGCTTCGAGCCCGACCGTCGATCACTCCGCCATGGGACATGGCTCTTCCGCGCCGGCAGGCGGCCATGCGTCGATGGATCATGCCGGGATGGCCATGGGAGGGATGGCGCACGCAGCTTCGCCCGGCGCCGATGCGAGCGCAGCTGCGTCCGACATGGCGGGCATGAACATGCGCGACAAATCGAAGGTCGATTTTCCAGTCGGACCCGGGGTCGACATGATCGCACCGATGCCGATGGACCGGATCGGCGACCCCGGTATCGGCCTGGACAATGTCGGGCATCGCGTGCTGACCTATCGGGATCTGGCATCGCTGCGTCCGCGACGCGACACGCGCCCTCCCACACGCATGCTCGAGATCCATCTTACCGGCAACATGGAGCGTTTCATGTGGTCGATGGATGGCGAGAAGCTGTCCGAAAACCCCGAGCCCTATCGCTTTGCACGCGACGAACGCGTCCGCCTCCGGCTCATCAACGACACGATGATGACTCACCCGATGCACCTCCACGGCCACTTCTTCGAGCTCGTCAACGGACACGGGGCGCATCAGCCGCTCAAGCACACGGTCAGGGTGCTGCCGGGCGGCTATGTCGACCTCGACCTGACCGCCGACGCGCCCGGCGACTGGGCGTTTCACTGCCACCTGCTCTATCACATGCACGCCGGGATGATGCGCATCGTCAAAGTGCGGCCGCTCGAAGGAGACGCCGCATGAGGTCGTATCTTTTCCTGGCCGCGGCTGTCGCGGCGTTCACGCCGGGCGCCGTCCTCGCCCAGCATGACGATCACAGCGCTCATGCGCAGGAATCGCAGGCAACCCCGCAAGCCGACAGTGAAGCGGGTCCCGCGCAGGCCGAGTCCGACCATTCGGCGCATGCCGGTGAGCCGGTGGCGGTTGACCCGCATGCCGGCCACGTGGCCTCGGCTCCGGCTCCGGAAGGCGCTCCGCCCGATCCCCATGCCGATCACGACGCGGCCGCCGGCGGTCAGCCGACAGAGGCAGCGTCTCTGCCGCCGATCGCCGGGCCACCTCCTGAAGCCTTCAGCGGACCCGAATATGCTGCCGACGGCGTATTCGGCGAGACGGCCATGGCCATTGCCAGGCGCACAGAGCTCGGCGCGATGCACGGGGGCGTAAAGAGCTACAGGGTGCTCGTCGATCGTCTCGAAGCGCAGCTGGTCGACGGACAGGACGTGTATCTGTTCGACGCGCAGGCCTGGTACGGCGGCGACATCGACAAGCTGTGGCTGAAGGCAGAAGGCCATGGTGGTTTTGGCGGTGCGTTCGACGGCGCCGAATTGCAGGCCCTGTGGAGCCATGCCATCGGGCCTTGGTTCGATCTGCAAACCGGCGTCAGGCTCGACGTCGGTCCCGGCGAAGATCGCGTCCACCTGGTCCTCGGCGTTCAGGGTCTCGCGCCTTACTGGATCGAGCTCGACGCGGCCGCATTTCTGTCGGACGAGGGGGATGTGACCGCGCGCATCGAGGCGGAGCACGACATGCGGATCACGCAGCGCCTGATCCTGCAGCCCCGTGCTGAACTGGAATTCGCGCTCCAGGACATCCCCTCAAGAGCGATCGGCTCGGGCCTGAACTCTGCCGCGATCGGAGCGCGATTGCGCTACCAGGTTACCCAGCTCTTCGCCCCCTACCTCGGCATTGAGTACGAAGCCGCCACCGGGGAGACGCGCGATTTCCGGCGAGCCGCCGGCGAGAAGGTAAGCGGCTTGCGCCTTCTTGCTGGCGTGAGGGCATGGTTCTGATGATTGCAAAGAAACATGACGCGCATCGCGTGCGCCATCCACACGGAGGACGATCATGATCCGTTCCGACCTTTCACGCCGGCACCTGGTCTTCGGGCTGGCAGTCACCGGGGTATTTGGCTTGGCTGCCTGCTCCGGCAAGAGCGAGGCGGGCCAGCAAACGAGCGGTCTGTCTGGCGACGGCGCCGCGGCGCAGCCGATCATGACAGTCTACCGCGATCCCAACTGCCCGTGCTGCGAAGACTGGGTGCGGATAGCCGAACGCGAGGGTTTTTCCGTACGCATGATCGAGGACCCCGACATGCCCGCACGCAAGCGGGCGCTCGGCGTTCCGGCGCAGCTCGCATCCTGCCATACCGCGCAGTTGGCCGGGCTGGTGTTCGAAGGGCACGTTCCGATCGCTCACCTCAAGCGGCTCGTGGCCGACGGGGGCCCGTTCATCGGCCTCGCTGTGCCCGGAATGCCTCGCGGTTCACCGGGCATGGAAATGCCCGATGGAGCAAAGGATCCCTTCGATGTGATCGGCTTCGACCGCAACGGCAGGACCGAAGTCTTCGCGCGTGGCTAGCTGAACGCAGGTCCCCGCAAACATTCAGAAGATGTGCATCCCCGCCCGTTCATATCAAACTCGATACAATTCAGGAGGTCGATCATGAAATTCCTCAAAGCCGGACTCGCAGTGGCCCTGGTCAGCGCCGGGCTGGCGACGACGCTCCCCGCTTCTGCCCATACGAAGCTGGTCAGTTCCAGCCCGGCAGCCAATGCCACCGTCACCGCTTCGCCAAGAACCATCACGCTGACCTTCAATGAGCGAGTGGTTCCCTCGTTCTCCAAGTTCGAGCTGCTGATGCCAGAGCACGATATGAAGATTCCGGTCGAGACAACCGTCTCATCCGACGGGAAACGGATCATCGGCACCGTTCGATCGTCGCTCCACCGGGGCTCGTACGCGATCCATTGGACGGCAGCGGGTTCGGACGGGCATAGGATGGAAGGGCATGTGAACTTCCGGGTGGGCTGAGCGTGATCGAACTCGCGATCATCGCCCTCAGGCTGCTGCAATACACAGGAGCGGCGATCCTCTTCGGGTCGTCGCTCTTTTTCCTGTACGCGCCTGCCGGACCGACCTCACCCGCCCTGGCCCGGGCCACAAGGCGGTTGCTCACAACGGGGGCCGCGATCCTTGCCGTGGCAGCCCTGCTCGCCATCGCGTTCCAGGCAAGCCTGTTTACCGGCTCCCTCGCGGGGGGATTTTCATTCGAGGCAGTGGGCAGTGTCATCTCCTTCATGGACTTCGGCAAGGCGGCCGTTGCTCGAGCGGTAGCGGCCGGCGCTGCACTGCTGCTGCTGGTGACCCTGCCCTTGTCGCGAGGAACCCTGGTCGCCGCGGGCAGCCTTGGCGCCATCGCGGCGGCAAGTCTGGCATGGATGGGCCATGCCGCGGCCAGCGAAAGCTGGGTTCACCTCGTCGCGGACGCGCTTCACGCCTGGGCTGCAGCCTTGTGGATCGGCGCATTGTTCGGTTTCCTCCCGCTGCTACGCAGCGCCGAGGGGACCCCCGACATCGTCCAGCTGGAAACGGCGCTCGTGCGCTTTTCGGCGCTTGGCGTGCCGCTGGTGCTGGTCCTTGCGCTCAGCGGGCTCGTCAATGGCTGGTTTGTGACCGGCGTCGAGGGGGTCGCTCGGTTGCCATTCACACCCTACGGGCAGCTGTTGTTGTTGAAACTCGCAGCGTTCGCCGCGATGCTGACCCTTGCCGGACTCAATCGCTACTATCTCACGCCTGCGCTAGCGAAACGGCAACTCCCGGGCACCGTCACGAGCCTGCGTCGCACGATCGTGCTCGAAACGGTACTTGGCCTGGCCGTGCTGGCGCTGGTCGCCTGGCTCGGAACCCTCGAACCGTTGCCTTGACGCCCCGTCTCGGCATTCTTCGCGACCTCGATTTCCTTCAGCGACGGTCAGCGATGCCGCAGCTTTCCTTCGGGAGACTGTCTTCCGAGCCCCCGAACCTTTTCCTCTCTGTCCTCGGTCTGCTACAAGGGATCGCGACGGGCGGCGCGGGCCGCCAGGCTTCGGAGACGGACTTGAGCGACCGCTCGGCCGTCATCGGGTGAGGCCCAAGGAGCCGGGCAATGGATGCTCGCCCGGTCAGAAATGCGCTGTAGGAGATCAGCCAGTGCAAGCCAGGAACAACAGCAAGCGCGGTCTGACCGTTCTGGTGTCGCTCATGGTGGGGGCGGTGGTGCTCCTCGCCATCTGGTACTCGATCGGTTCATCGCGCGAGGAAGCCGGATATTGGCCGCTGCTCATCTTTGCGCTTTGCCCGCTCATGCACCTGCTCATGCACGGCTCGCATGGCGGCCATGGGGCGCACCGCGATCAGTGAAGGGGAAACGCGATGACAGGCGCGACAGATTCCCCGATCGTTGAGAGCCGCCTGCCGCTTTCGGTCGGGCGCCTCTCCTTGACGGGAGCCCTGTCGCTATTCGTCGTCTACGCGGCATGCTGGGCCGGAGCCGCGGTCGGCGTACCGGTGACGCATGCCTTTATCGGGCTCTTCACAAGCTTTGCGGTTGGCTCGCTTGCGGCGCTGTGCGTCGGAGGGGCCTGGGCGCTTCTCGCCGGCGGCTTCACGGGCGCGGTCCTTGCTGCGATCTACAATATGGTAAAGTTCATGGAGCCACCGTCAGCGAAGTGACGAAGAGCTAGTGGCGCGAGTGCGGCTTGATCGGCAAGTCGCGACGACGATGCCGTTCCAGATAACAGACCTGTGTCTTGTGAAGACGGTCGATCGGCGCCTCGGAGTGCTGTCCGAGGCTGTCGAGCGCGCACCTGAGGTGTAACCAGCTCCCTGTGCAGAGTCAGCAGAGCTTTCCCGAAATGCCCAGCGCTTCATTGGTCTGGGCGATCGAATCGGCCGATCTGGCAGCAAGGCCGGTCAGGGCCCTGATGGCGTCGATCGTGTCGGGAATGACGATGGCCTGATTGTCGACCATATAGGCGTAGAAGAGCTCATCGCGATCGACCTTGAGCATGTCCTCCCACAGCGCGACCTCATAGAGATTGTCGTGCGGGCGGCCGAGGTCGGCCATCAGTTCCTTGACCGTGTTGATCGCAACGAGGCCATCGCCCGCGCGGATCAGAGCAATGCGCGACGAGGCCCTGAAGGCGTCGAGCACCTCTTCCTTGCTCGCGCTCCGCGTCAGCTGCACCGACCAGTAGTGAAGATGCGCCAGAGTCTGTGGCACCTTGACCGCCATCGTGACCACGTCGAGCTCCGGATCCACGCTTCGGGCGTCCGGCCCCTGATGGCTGGGGATGTCAGGCTCAGGAGCAAGCGTATTCATGATGCCGCCGAGGTGGCTTTCCCATGGATCGGTGGCTCGCCGCAACAGCGTCCCGCGCGCGCGTTTCAAGAGGCCCGCGCGCTTGAGCGCCGTCAGAGTGCGCACAATTGAGGTTGTGTTGCAGGACACTACCCGCGTCGCCGCCCGTCCCACAGCGCTTTGGAACGAGACCTCGGCCACGAAGGAATGCCCCGTGACCTCATGCTTCTCGCCCCCATGGACGATGAACTTGAGCCCGCTCGCTCGATAGGTCTCCGCGTTCCGGGCGGCGACACGCTTGGGCGTGCAGTCCACGACCAGATCGGCCCGCCCGACAAGATCGTCGAGAGTGCCGGCGATGGGCAAGCCTGCCTCCCGCATCGGCGCGGCATGGTCCGGCGTCGCGGAGTAAACATCGATACCTTGAGCCACCAGCGGCCGCAGTCGCCAGTCCGTGGCGATGTCCACTATTCCGGCGAGCCTCATGTCAGTCTGCGCCATGACGGCGGCCGCCACGCGCTTGCCGATGACGCCGTAACCATTGATCGCGACGCGGACTGGCTCGTGCTCGGTCATCCTTTTCATTCTCCCCCAATGGCTTCGGAACGTTTCATCATGGTTCCACCTGGATGATGTCCCCCGCGGCTTCGGCATAATCGAGCGCGTACGCGAGCTCTGCAGCAGTCTCGGCATGGAGGTGCAGAAGCGGTTGGCCCCGCTCCACCTCCTGGCCCAGACGAACCTCCATGAAGACGCCCGCGGCCTTGACTTCCGGAGCCCCGGCCAGCTTGGCAAGTCGCGCCAGCTTCCGGTTGTCGATATGGACGACCCGCCCGTCCCGCGCAGCAGCAAGAGGGTGGGTTTGTTCCGCCACTGGCGGTACCCGCATGCCGCCCTGGGCCTCGCAGATCGCCTGGAATTTGGTCCAGGCTCGCCCGTCCGCCAGCGTCTCGAGCGCCAGGGCCGTGCCCTCGCCCGGTTCGGACTTGCCACCAATCTCAAGCGCCACACCGGCAAGCGCCGCGGCGCGCCGGCGAAGATCTTCCGGCCCGTCTGGCTCATTGCGCAGTACAGCCAGCACGTCGCGGGCTTCCAAGGCGGGTCCGATACCGCGTCC
>Ga0164243_10015274_pt1 | contig 10622 bp, 9 predicted proteins | sample OricompcompostOP_FD_108781 | JGI IMG/M metagenome (GOLD analysis project Ga0164243, IMG submission 108781) | Organic Plus compost microbial communities from Emeryville, California, USA - Original compost - Organic plus compost (OP) | ecosystem: Engineered > Solid waste > Mixed feedstock >...
ATTAGCGAGGGGCTGCGCGAGTTGTGTCGCGGTGATCGAAACCCGGACGAAATAATCCGACCGCGGAAGCACGGCAGCACCGGTTGCGTTGACGAGAATTGCCGGCTTCTTGGCTTCGTTAAGGAGCGTTGCGACCGACATTGCGGTCGGCGTAAAGCTGTAGCCAAGGATGATTCCTGCTCCATCTCGAATGATGAGTTCCTGGGTCAACCGACGGGCCAGATCGCCGGAGCTGGGTCCCTGATCGTCACGTACCATGAGTTCGACCGCAACACCGGCAACTTTGGTGCCGTTTAGTTTCTGGTAAAGCCGCATTCCGTCTTCGTAATGCTTGCCTTGGTCGGCGTAGGTTCCGGACAGGGGAAGCACCACACCGACAATCAGTTTCTTGTCTTGAGCCACGGTGTAGCTCGAAGCCATTGTTGCGATCGCACAAACGGCGATGGCCAGCGAGCGGCGGGTGATTGCAGTGAAAATGCGTCTTTTAGACATTACGTAACTCCTGGTAGGGCGCGTGCGTGGTAGGGCGCGTGCGTGCTAAGGCGCGTGCGTTGACAGAGCGCTCTGCACCGATGGGTTGCATATCCGCCCTTGCGCGCCTCCTGAGATGATTGGTCATCGCCGCGGCTCTAGAACGCTTTGCCCTAGATCCATCAACGCAGTTCAATACGATATGAGAACTGCAAAGCTTCACCAAGCAAAATCCATTCCATTGACGCTGGCGCGCTGCCAAGCGGGGATGGAGACGGACGTCTTGCGGCTATGCCTAAAGTGATTGTCTCAATTGGTTTCAAAGGTGCGATGTTGGCTTGCAACGCACAAGTGCCGAAATCAAACTTCTCCATTTGTCTTAATGCTCGGAAATTCGCGTCCATGCCGCCGCTCTTTAGAAGGATTCGATCGTGACGTCAGAAGAAATCGCGCTCGAAATCGCCCGGATCGATCTGGTTATCGCAAACCGCGTTCTGGCCCGGATCGGAGCGGTCGACGCGTTCGGCCATGTAAGCGTCCGCCATCCCCTTGATCCAAAGCATTTTCTGCTTTCGTGTTCGCGCAGCCCCGATCTGGTGGATCGCGATGACCTGATGGAATTCGACCTTGAGGGCAGGGCAGTAGGCTTGGACAATCGGCCGGCTTATCTGGAACGCTTCATTCATAGCGCAATCTACGAAGCGCGGCCGGATGTGAATGCCATCGTGCACGGGCACGCTCGTGTCTTGCTGCCCTTCAGTGTGACGGATTTGGAGCTACGGCCCTTATTTCTCACAGCACATGAATTCGGAAGCCGAGTGCCCAAGTGGGATATTCGCGATACTTTTGGCGACACCGACTTGCATGTTGCCAATACCGAACAAGGACGCGATCTTGCTGCCGCGTTCAGAAGCGAACACAATGCCGTGCTGCTTCGCGGTCACGGGTTTGTCGGCGCCGGTCGTTCGGTAAATCAGCTTATTCGGCTGTGCAATGCATTGCTCGACAATGCCCGATTACAACTTGAGGCTTCGCGCTTTGGCGCTATCAAGGAATTGACGCCAGGTGAGATCGAGGCTCGCCGCCGCAACCTTCATGACGATGAATCGCCGAGTCTGATACGCGCCTTTGAATATGAGGCTATTCAAGCCGGACAAGGCGAAATGTTCGCCGAGCGAATGAGGCTCAAAGCGCAACAGCAGGCGGCAAACAATTAATTGCGCTTATTAGGGAAGGTTGGATCGGCGGCGCGGACAATCTCGCTTGGCGACGCGAACCACAATCCCGGCGTCTGGCGTAATCGTGCGAGGATTTCCTCGAAGTAAGACATGCGGTGGGGCTGCCCGATCAGCCACGGATGAAGATTGAGGACGAAGACCCGACCGTTTATTTTGCCATCGCGGATGAGCTGATCCATCGCATCGGCAATCGATCGTTGCCATCGAGCGGGCGATATTTTTCGGTGCCAAAGGCAGAGCACATCGTCAAATTCCGCGGCCATCGGCAGTGCTGCCAAAGCGCCGGCGGCAGTATTGATCATGAACGGTTGTTCGTCATTGACCAGATCAAGGACGTAACGAAAACCGAGTGAAGCCAGAATTTTCAGCGTGTGTGATGATTGTCCGTATTCCGGCCCGTGCCAGCCCTCCGGGCGAATCCCCACGACATTGGAGAAAGCGAGCAGCGCGGATTCAAGGTACTGCGTTTCTTGCGTTTCCGACATCTCGGACGACATCACGCGGGTCACCGCATGGCCGTGGCCGACAAACTCCCATTCGCGTTGCCTGATCTCCTGCGCCAACTCGGGACGATTTTGCAGGGTCCAGACGTCAACTGCGGCAGCCGCCTTTAGATCGTGGCGGTCGAAGGCTTCCAGAAGTCTGAAGATACCTACCCGATTGCCGTACTCGCGCTGGGAATAGGCACGAAAGTCCGGGTATGGCGCGCGGCCCATTCCGCCCGGCAAACTGGCGGGCATTACAAGGCCGTCGGGGGGCTGCAGTTCGTAATGTTCGAGATTGACTACGAATGCAACGGCGACGGCCGCGCCTCCGGGCCAGGTGAGCTTCTGCCGCGCAACAATCGGGTTGCGGGGAGTTGGCGCTTCTATGCTCATCGGCGTTTCGCACCGAGCGCGTCGACGACGTCCTGGTAGAAATTCTCGAGATAATAATCGGCGATCTCGGCTCCGGTCGCGTTCCAAACGCCCGGAAAAGAAAAAATGTATGACAGCGCTTCATCAAGGTAACGGGTGCGGTGTGGCTGTCCAAAAAGATATGCATGTAGTGATATACACATCACACGGCCGCTCTTCGCGCCTTCGCGATAGAGTACGTCAAACTGCCGCTTGACGGTCTCCGCAAATTGCTCGGCTTCGAAGGCTGACGCGAGGAAAGACGAGTCGTTTGTTTCGAGCGTGTAAGGCAATGAAATGAGGCGGCCCGATTTCACATTCAATGGAAACGGCTGATCGTCGAAATAAAAATCAGTGTAATATTTGTAGCCTGCTGCGGCGAGAAGGTCTGGCGTATTTTCGGTCGCGGCTTGGGGACCGGGGCCGCCCGCGCCGGCCATTCGAACGCCTGTCAGCGCTTCGACGTCCGCCATCATGCGCTTATGGTAGGCGAGTTCTTCCGCCTGCGAGAGGCCATAGATGAATCGCGTGTTGTATTCGCCGTGCCCGACAAAATCCCATCGCCGCGTGACGGCCGCGTCGCAAATTTCCGGAAACTCCCTAAGAGCCGTTGAATTGACCACGGCGGTACACCGCACATCGTGCTTGTCGAGCACATCGAGCATGCGCCAGAACCCAACCCTTGGACCGTAGTCCTGGCGGCCAAAAGCGAGGACGTCCGGATGCGGCATGCGTGACCAGGGGTTGATCCATTGGTCGTGCGGGGGATTAAGTTCGTAGTTAAGGATATTGGGGCAAATCCAGAGTGCGAGCCGTGCGTCGTTCGGCCATCGGATAACGGGACGATTGTTGATCGGCAGGTAGCCGGCCCATGCTCTTTCGCCCACGGACCGTGAGGCAGGCGTTGGATAGCCGCGGCGGTAGCTGAAGCCAAGCATCAATTAGTACAAGGCAAGAGAGCTAGCATAATGCGTCCCGCAAGCTCGCTGCGCGCCAAATCGTTTTTTTGCGCAAAAATCATTTTCCACTGCTACGCGGCGGCGCCTTTGTCTTTCTCGCGCTGGACCGCTTCCGCTTCGCTGGTCTGATCGAACAAGGAGATCAGATCGTCCACGATCGGACAGTTGCGGAAATTGGTGACCATCAAGCGCCTGAAGCCATCCGCATTGATGTATTTGCCGTTCTCCATCGGCAAAAGAATAAACTCGTTCTCGGCCGCATCGCGCACAGTCCCGATGGGGTCTTCTCCGTTCTCCGCCCCTTCCATCTCTCGTAGCAGCATGCGGCGAAACTTGATGATGCCGACGTCGGACGATCCGAGTTTTTCTCTGCTACGATCGGCAATTTCGCCTTGTGTTACCCAGCATGCGACGTCCTGCGCGGGCACGAAATCCATCAAGTATTCGCCGTGCTCATCCACTAGCGGCTGTTCGTACCAATGGGTGCTTTTCAGCAGGCGTTCCGGGACGACTGCATCCTTTGCGGGCATGAATGCACTGTACCAGTAATGGCGCGTGTGAGTGTCGTCGATCGGCACCCGAATTTCGAACGCGTATTGCTGCCACAGGCCGCCGGCGGTGCCGACCGCCACCATCTGCGGGAACACGAGCGGATGGCCCACCGCCCAATCCTGGGCCTCTTCGGTCTGCCCTTCCAGCAGCCGACGCTTGATGATTCCGTACTCGAACTCGTCGAAGCCAATCCGGACGTGATGGCGGGCGTGTGGGACCTTCAGACCCCGCTGCCGCTCCAGAAACTCAATCAGGGTTCCGTGCAAGGTTTCGACGTGCACTGGGTCGACGGAGTTCTCCATGATCTGGAGCCAATTGCATGGAATTTCAGCCGTCGAAATCGTGCGAACCGCCCCTTCCGCTACGAAACCGTCGAAGCGCGGCAGCAGCGGTACCGGCTGCGGCCCAAGATAGGCCCAGATGAGGCCGCCCATTTCTTGGACAGGGTATGCTGAAGTTTCGACCTTTCCGATCCGCGGGCCGCCCTCATTGGGCTGTTCTATGCATCGTCCTCCCCCATCGAAGGCCCAGCCGTGATACGGGCACTTGATGCCGTTTTCCACGGGAATGCCGTAAAACAACGAAACCCGCCGATGCGGGCAAAGTTCGTCCACTAAGCCGAGCTGACCGTTCTCGCTTCTGAAAAGAACCAGGTTCTCCCCGAGAATACGGACCCTTTTTGTCCGGCGGTTCCCCAGTTCTTCCGTCGCGGCCACCGGCTGCCAGTATCGTCGAAGCAATGAGCCCATGCGCGTGCCTGGACCGATACGCGTGATCAGCTCGTTTTGCTCTACCGACAGCATCGGTTCGCTCCTGAATGAAAAGAATGACAAAGCATACACGCGATCAATTTTGCGCTGCAAGAGTTGTTGTATGCGGTAGCAATATTATCGGGATTATTGCGAAACACAAGTAAGTTCAAGCCTCTAGCTGGTTTGCAGTGCAAACGAGCGTCAGCGCCGCATAGTGGCTTGCTTTGGCATACGTCTTGCTAAAAAATCCAGCTAGCCTTGTCAGCCACGAGAATTGGAAACCGCACGATGTGCAAAATCAGATCGAACCTCGCAGCTACGGTGTGCGCATACTTCGTAGCCATGCTTGTGATGGCGGATTTCAGCGCCTTCGCCCAGGACTATCCCAACAAGCCGGTTCGTATTCTCGTGCCGTATTCGCCAGGCGGAAGCACCGACATTACGGCCCGTATTCTGGCTGCGAAATTGACGGATAAGTGGCATCAGCAAGTTGTGGTTGAGAACAAGCCGGGCGGAAACGGATTCATTGCGATGACGGCTGGCGCCAAGGCGGCTCCCGACGGTTACACCTTGATTCTCGCGACAACCGGCGAAGTCGCCATCAATCCTTATCTGTTCAAAGAAGTGCCGTTCAACATGGAGCGGGATTTTGCGCCGATCACGCTTGTCGGCGATGGTGCCGCCGTGCTGGCGGCAAATGCGAACGCTCCCTACAAGAATGTGGCCGATGTTATTACGGCGGCGAAAGCCAAGCCGGGCACCATCCCTGTGGCATCTGCGGGAACCGGCACTTCCGTTCACATCACCATCGAATGGATCGCGCTCGCGACGGGGACCAAGTTCCAGCACATTCCCTATAAGGGCGGCGCACCGGCAGGGGCGGCACTCGCTGGTGGCGATGTGCCGCTCGGAGTTATCGCAGCCTCGGGTGCCTCTCCTTACGTGAAAAGCGGAAAAGTTCGCATTCTGGCAGTGACGTCGACCAAGCGGTCGCCGCTTTTGCCGGATGTGGCCTCTTTGCAGGAAGCCGGAGTCAAGGATATCGATAGCTCGACATGGTCGGCGCTGTTTGCTCCGAAAGGCACACCGCCGGAAATCATCGCCAAGATCAACGCTGACCTCACCGGCATTCTGAAAATGCCGGACGTTGTTGAACGTTTCACGGCGGCCGGGCTCGAAGCCATACCGTCGACCTCGGAGGGGCTTAATACGCGAGTGAAAACCGATTCCCAGCGATACAAGGATGTCATCGAAAAAGCCGACATCAAAACCGACTGATATCCAAAGCCTATATATGCGTGTAAATTCACCGAGAGACTTTTGCGCCGGCGTTTTTTTCGTCGCGCTGGGAATTGCATTCGTCGTTTTATCCAGCCACTACCACATCGGCGAGATGCGGCGTCCGGGACCCGCCGTATTTCCGATGATTGTGGCAGTGACGATGGCTGTGCTGGGCGGCGTTATCACATTCAGGTCCGTTGTCTTTGCGGACAATGAAGCGCCGCTGGACTTTCACTTTCGGCCGATCGCGGTGTCGGTGATTGCGATTACGCTGTTCGGCATCCTCTTGGATTGGCTTGGCCTTGTTGTAGCCATCGTCGCGCTGGTGGTCGTCGCGGCCTATGCGACGCCCAAACCAAGGCTGGCAAGTGCTCTTATTCTTGCATGTGCCGTTGCCTGTTTCTCCGTCTTGATTTTTGTCGGGCTGCTCGGACTGCCGATCCGACTATGGCCGGAACTGTGAGCTGACGATGGAAACGCTTTCGAATCTTGCGCTTGGACTCGGCATAGCGTTTACTTGGCAAAACCTGATTTATTGTTTCGTTGGCTGCTTTTTGGGAACGCTTGTCGGCGTGCTTCCCGGCATCGGTCCGGTAGCGACCGTCGCAATGCTCCTTCCATTTACGTTCGGTCTTGGCTCCGCCCCTGCCCTCATCATGCTTGCGGGAATTTACTATGGCGCTCAATACGGCGGATCAACCACGGCTATCCTGGTCAACATTCCGGGCGAATCTTCATCCGTGGTCACAACCCTCGACGGCTATCAAATGGCGCGCAAGGGTCGCGCCGGACCTGCGTTGGGCATCGCCGCGATCGGCTCGTTTTTTGCCGGCTGCGTTGCAACGCTTGTCGTTGCCTACTTCGCTCCACCGCTCGTTGAGATCGCTCTCAAATTTTCACCTGCGGAATATTTTTCGCTCATGGTGTTCGGGTTGATCGCCGCTGTCGTGTTGGCGCGAGGTTCGCTGCTAAAGGCCACGGCAATGGTCTGTTTCGGTATTCTCCTCGGCCTGATCGGCACCGACATAAATTCCGGGGTCGCGCGATTCTCCTTCGGACAGATCAATCTCACCGACGGTCTGGGTTTCGTTCCGGTGGCTATGGCATTCTTCGGCATCACGGATGTCGTGATGAACCTCGAAAAGAACGAACAGCAGGAAGCGTCGACAACTCGTATTGGCCGCATCCTTCCGAGTCTCGACGACATCCGCATGTCTTTCTGGTCGATCCTGCGCGGGACCGGTCTTGGTTCGATGCTGGGGGTACTGCCTGGCGGCGGCGCTTTGCTGGCCGCCTTCGCGGCCTACATGGTTGAAAAGAAAATCGCCAAGCCGCCGCGCAACTTCGGTCACGGTGATATTCGCGGCGTGGCCGCACCGGAATCGGCGAATAACGCCGGCGCGCAAACATCTTTTATCCCGATGCTGACGCTTGGAATTCCCTCAAATCCGACCATGGCGTTGATGATCGGGGCCTTGATGATACAGGGAATTACGCCCGGTCCTCAGGTCATGAACGAGCGTCCCGAACTTTTCTGGGGTCTGGTTGCCAGCATGTGGGTTGGCAACCTGATGTTGCTGGTGTTGAACCTGCCGCTCGTCGGGTTGTGGATCAGGCTTCTCACAATTCCCTACAAGATGCTCTATCCCGCAATTTTCGCGTTCTGCTGTATCGGCGTTTACACGGTCGACAACAAGATATTCGATATTTACTTGCTCGCCGGCCTCACCTTGCTGAGCTATATCCTGATTAAATTCGATTGCGAGCCGGCGCCGATGACGCTCGGCTTCATTCTCGGCCCGATGCTGGAGGAAAACTTCCGCCGGACCTTGATGATTTCGCTCGGTGATCCATCCGTGTTTCTGACACGATGGCTGTCCGCGGCGTTTCTGATCTCCGCTGCGATCATGCTGATAGCCGTGACGCTGCCAGCCTTGCGGGCGACCCGCGACGAAGCCATGCGGGAGTGAAAGTCAGGCGGCTTCCTGGGTTCGGCCATGGCCGCCCGTATCGCTGAAGATGATGCTCCGCATTGACATGCTGCCGCGTGCTACCCCTTCGAGCGGAAACGAAATCGCGTCAGATGGGTCCGACGCGCCGATTGCGTAGAGCAAGGGCAGGTAGTGATCCGGCGTTGGAACCGCGAGTTCCCAGTCCGGGCTGAGCCGGTCATAGTCGATCAGGCTTTGCCAGTCGCGCGTCAGCAATTTGTCACGCACCGCAGCGTCAAAGCGCTCTGCCCATGGGTAGGGAATTTCCGGTCCGCTGCGAATGCTGAAATCAAGGTTGTGAACAATGTTCCCGGTCGCGACGATCAGCACGCCTTCATGACGGAGTGGCACCAGACGGCGGCCCAGTTCAAAGTGAAACTGTGGCGGCTGCAGGCCGTCGATGCTGAGCTGTACCACCGGAATGTCGGCGTTCGGATAAGCTTTGAGCAGAACCGACCATGTGCCGTGGTCGAGGCCCCAGTCAAAATCGCTTGTGACCGGAGTGGGCCGCAGGAGATCGCCGATTCGATGCGCGAGTGCAGGGCTTCCGGGAGCAGGGTAGCTAAGATGTCCGAGATTGCGGTAACCGAAGTCATAGATAGTGCGTGGATGCTCCATTGCAGTGACGCGGGTTCCACGTGTGAACCAATGGCCGGAAATCGAAAGGATCTGCCTCGGCCGAATGGCATTGCCGATCGCCGCCCACCCTTGCGTAAAGCGGTTGTCCGAAATGGCATTCAACGGGGTTCCGTGACCGATGAAAAGAACCGGAAGCTGGCTTGGTGACTCTGTCATGTCGCTCACGGCGTCGGCTGTTCTTTGGCAAACGCAAGGAATCCAGCAAGCTGAGTTCGGATCAAGGCCTGTGTCGCTTCGTCCACCAGCTTTCCGGTTTCGTCAAACTTCGAGGCCGCCAATCCCACCATCACCTCCGGCTTGGTAAAAACACGCGCATCCAGCGCAACCAGCACCTGGCGGAGGTGATACTGCATGCGCGCCCCACCGAGAATACCGTTTGATACGGATTGAATGAGTACCGGTTTGTTCGCAAGAGGCTGTTTCGGAACGCGCGAGATCCAGTCAATCGCATTCTTGAGCAAGCCAGGTACCGAATAATTATACTCGGGTGACACAATGAGTACGGCATCGGCCTCGCGGATGGTGCCCGCAAGTTCCATTACAGCGGCTGGCGGTCCGCTCGCATTCTGAAGATCAAAATCATAGTGAGGAATGTTGATGACGGGTATCGACGCCGTAAATGCCATCTCCCCCGGTGCCAGGAGGGGCAGTGCCCGCAGCAACGCTGCGTTGTAAGAACCTGCGCGCGCACTGCCACAAATTGTCAGTACGTTTAGACCGAGGCCCTCGCGCATCTGTTGCATTCCTTTCTGACTTTTCTTCAGGTTAGCCGACTTATGGTCGGACAAATTGACCGCTCGGGGTTTTGACGACAGCGCCATTATGAAAAATCGTCCGGCCACGCAAAAAGACCCTTTCGATTGCCCAATTGATGGTGCGGCCGTTAAGGGTCGTATAATTTGCCTTGCTGAACTGATCATCGTCACGCACGAGCGTTTTTTGGCCTGGATCGAGAAGAAAGAGGTCGGCGTCGCTGCCTTCTGCTATCTCCCCTTTGTGCGGATAGAGCCTGAAGGCCCTGGCGGGATTTTCGCTGCAGGTGCGCGCCACGTCGGTCAGTGAGAGGTGTCCATCATCAACCAGCGCCAGCATCGTTGCGCAGAGCGTCTGAAGTCCGGGCATGCCCGGAGGAGATTTCCATATGTCGCGCTGACCACGTTCCTTGTCTGCTTTCAGGCCGGGGGAGTGGTCGCTGACGACCATATCGATATCCTTGTTACGCAGCGCATATCGAAGCGCCGAGCGGTGTTCGGCGTTCCGAAATGGCGGCGTAATGACCCCATACGACCCCATGCGCCTTGCGTCCTTTGCATCGAACAATAGATGCTGCGAGATGACCTCACACGTGATCGGAGCAATATCCCTGAAGCGCTTGATGATTTCGATGCTTGGAATAGAGGAGAGGGCACGCACATGGATAGACGTCCCGGTCAACTGCGCCACAGTGCAGGCCCTCGAAATGCCAAGGGCTTCGGAAAGGATCGGACGCGTCTCCGCCCGCGTTTCGATGGAGGGCGCAGGATTTTCACGATGAACGGCCGTGAGCCGCGCAATGAGCGACGGCGAATGAGGTGTGACGCCCGCGATACCGTCGACGTCCTTCACCAGTTCCATGATCCGCTGCAGTTCGTAGTCGTCATTTCCGACGATGAAATGCGGCATCCCGCCATAAGCCAGGAAAAGCTCGAACGACACCGCGCCGAGATCAGCCATGTCCCCGATGCTTTCGGTCATCGGACCGATCAGAGCCTGCAGGCCGAAGTCCACATAGGACTTGCCAATGCCGCTCTCCCGCTTTCTTTCAAAATAATCGGCAGTGGCTGTCCGCGGATCGTCCGTCGGC
>Ga0164243_10015276_pt1 | contig 10621 bp, 4 predicted proteins | sample OricompcompostOP_FD_108781 | JGI IMG/M metagenome (GOLD analysis project Ga0164243, IMG submission 108781) | Organic Plus compost microbial communities from Emeryville, California, USA - Original compost - Organic plus compost (OP) | ecosystem: Engineered > Solid waste > Mixed feedstock >...
CGCTTCGCGGCGCGTGTCGAACTCGCCGAGCAGGAACGCCAGCGGCGTATACCGCACGTCACCCGGCGTCGACACGGTCTTCAGCCCGGCCGCGAGCAGCCGCACCACGATCGCCTGCGCCTGCGCGCTGTCCGCCGCCGGCCCGGCCAGCACCGCGTAATACAGCGAACTGTCGACCAGGACCGGGGCCACGAAGAAGCCGATACCGGACTCCTCCTCGGCCAGCGACCGGGCCCGCTCGCCCGCGAGGGACAGCACGTTGTGCATCTCGACGGCTACGGAGAACGGCAGCGGACCTTCTTCGGGGGAAGGCTGCGGAACGTTCACCACAGGCTGCGTGGCGGTCGGGGCCACCGCGCCGGCGCTCTCCCGCAGCGCCCGCTGATCCAGCCAGTAGCGGACGGCGATCCAGGCGCCCGCGGCCAGCGCGGCAACGGCGATCAAGGATAGCAGCCAGAAGACGACCTTGCGACCCTTGCCGCGCGGCGCCCCGCCCCTCACCAGGATCGGCTCCGTCAGCGGCACTTCCGGCGGCGGCGCACCCGGCCGGATCGCCGGCCGCGGCGGCGCGCCGAAACCGTCGCCCGCCACGCTTGCCCGCCCGCGCGCCGCCTCCCGCTCCGCCGGCTCGAGTGGCGGCGCCGATTCCGCCGACTGCAGCGCTTCCCGCTGCCGCTGGCGCAGTTGCGCGATCAGCGCCTCCCGCGCCGAATCGCGCGGGATCCGGATCGCCTCGAAGGCATCTTCCCCCGCGACCTTCCCGGACTCGATGTCGCGATCCGGCTCCGGCGGCGGCGGCGCGATGCGCTCCGGCGCCGGGGCAGCCGACCGGGCGGCGGGCTCCCGCGGTGGCGAAAACGCCGCCAGCACGTGGGCCTGCGATGGCCAGCGCGAACGCAGCCGGTCGATTTCATCGGGCTCGCCGAAGACGACCGCATCGAACGCGCGGGCGGCCAGGTCGAGCGCGCCCTCCTCCTCGGCCGGGACGTACGCCAGCAGGACCGCACCCGGCCCCAGGTCGTTGCCGATCGATGTCCAGCGATCGTGACGGAGCACACCGGCAGGGTCGGAGACAAACGCGCCGGCGGAAATAAGTTCGAATCGATGGCCGTTCAGGCGGTGCGTGACGTGTCGCAGCGATGCACCGTAGAGGAAGACGTCCGCCAGGCCCTCTTCGTTCGGTGCACCCACGAGTTCGTGCAGAGAGGGCGATTCGAAGTCGAGATCGGCCAGAACCATCCTGGCCGCGTACTCCGCGAGACGGTCCGCCAGCGCGACCGCACTCGCAGCGCCCCACCCGCTGCGGCGGGCCGCCGCCGTCACCACCAGCAGGATCACCGAGTGATCCCCACTGCCGACCGCTTCGGCCAGAGAAGCGATCGGCTGGGCACCGGCATCCGCTGGATCGAATTGCGTCGCGTGCATTGGCTGAATTTACGGGCGGGAGCGGCGATTTGTCAGCCTTCCCTCTGACGGTACCGTCCCGGATGATCATGAATCCTGTTGCAATGTTGATAGAAACCCACAGCCGCCGACCTGCGGCGTAGCGCACGCCCTGGATCAGCCGATCCGCGAACCCGTGGCCGCATCAAAAAAGTGCGCTCTGGCCAGATCGGGAACGAGCTGAATCCGCGAGTCCGGCGCGGGCGCTTCGTGCGACGCCAGCCGCGCGACCAATTCCTGGCCGCCCGCACTGGCGTACAGGAACGCCTCATTTCCCATCGGCTCGACGAGATCGACACGCGCCTCAATGCGGGCGGCGGCATGCGCGGACGCATTCTCCGCCAGACGGATGTGCTCGGGCCGAATGCCCATGACGACATCACCGGAAAACTCCGGGGCGGTCGGCGGCAGCGGAATCCGCAATGTACCGCCGGTGGCCGTGAAGCACCGGCCATCGCTGTGGCCGCGCAGCATGTTCATGGCCGGGCTGCCGATGAATCCCGCGACGAACTGATTGACCGGCCGTTCGTAAATTTCGAGCGGCGAACCGATCTGCTGGACGACGCCCGCGTTCATCACGACGATCCGGTCGCCCATCGTCATGGCTTCGACCTGGTCGTGCGTGACGTAGATCATCGTCGCGTTCAGTTGATGGTGCAGTCGCGAAATTTCCTTGCGCGTCTGAACCCGCAGCTTGGCATCGAGGTTGGAAAGCGGTTCGTCGAAGAGGAAGATCTGCGGCTGCCGCACGATGGCGCGGCCCACGGCGACGCGCTGACGCTGGCCGCCGGAAAGCTGACGCGGCTTGCGATCGAGAATCGACTCGATCGCGAGGATCTGCGCCGCTTCCCGAACGCGCCGGTCGATCTCCGCCTTGTTCACGTTGCGGAGCTTCAGCGCGAAAGCCATGTTCTCGTACACGGTCATGTGCGGATACAGCGCGTAGTTCTGGAACACCATCGCGATATCACGCTGATTCGGCGGCACGTCGTTCACGACGCGATCACCGATGGACAGCGTGCCGCTGGTGATGGACTCGAGGCCGGCAATCATGCGCAGGGTCGTACTCTTGCCGCAGCCGGACGGCCCGACCAGCACGACGAACTCGCCGTCCGCGATTTCGAACGTCGCATCCGCGACCGCGACGAAACCGTTGTCGTAGACCTTCCTGACATTCTCGAGCTTGACGCTGGCCATGACAGCTTTCCCTGAAAATTTCGTCTGGGGTGCCTCGACGTCCGCGTATCAGGTCGAAGGCGCGCCGCTCGCCGACGGCGCGGGGCCATCAAACTGGCACGTGTTTTCGCACACGCCGGGGCGCATCCGAAACAATGACACGGGCGACATCGCCTGTGATCACTACCACCGCTGGCGCGAAGATGTCGCGCTCATGCGCGAGCTCGGCCTGAACTCGTACCGTTTCAGCATTTCCTGGAGTCGCATCTTCCCCGAGGGCCGCGGCGCGATCAACCGGAAAGGCATCGACTTCTACAGCGCGCTCATCGACGCGCTCCTCGCCAACGGAATTGCGCCCAATGCGACGCTTTACCACTGGGACCTGCCCGCCGCTCTCGACGCACGCGGCGGCTGGCTGAACCGCGACATTGCCGGCTGGTTCGGCGAGTACGCGTTCACGATGTTCCGCGCACTCGGCGACCGCATTCCCATGTGGGCAACACTGAACGAGCCGTGGGTCGTGATGGACGCCGGATACGTTCACGGTATGCATGCGCCCGGGCACCGGGACTGGCGCGAGGCTCCGCGCGTCGCGCACAACCTGCTCCTCGCCCATGGCACGGCCGTTCAGGCGTATCGCGCTGAATCGCTTTCCGGCCGCATCGGCATCGTCGTCAATCTCGAGCCGAAGTATCCGGCCTCCGACAGCGAAGCGGACATGGCCGCAACCGCGCGCGCGGACGCCTACTTCAACCGGCAGTTCCTCGATCCCATCCTGCTCGGCGAGACGCCTGAGGAACTGCGCGACGTTTACGGTCCGGAATTTCTCGAACCATCGCCGTCGGATCGCGCGCTCATTCATCAGCCGATCGACTTCATCGGCATCAACTATTACAAGCGCGCGGTCGTTCGCGACGACCCTCATGCAATGCCGGTCCGCGAAGGCCACGTGCCGCAGCCGCAGCACCTGCACACCGAGTTCGGCTGGGAAGTCTACCCGCCGGGGCTCACGCGCACGCTGCACTGGGTAAGCCAGCGGTACGACAATCCGCCGATCTACATCACGGAGAACGGCGCCGCATTTGCCGATCCGCCGCAGGCAACGCGGGATGTTGTCGACGATCCGCAGCGCGTCGATTACCTGCGATCCCACCTGCGAGCCGCCGCCGAAGCCATTGCATCCGGCGTCGACCTGCGCGGCTACTACGTCTGGTCGCTGCTCGACAATTTCGAGTGGTCCGAAGGCTACTCGAAGCGGTTCGGCATCGTTCACGTCGACTTCGAAACGCTGAAGCGCACGCCCAAGCGCAGCGCGCACTTCTACCGGGACGTGATTCAGAGCAACGGCGCCGCCATCGACTGAATTCGAGGCCTGTACACCGGCTTCAGGTCGTCCCCGAGTTCGATATCGACAGTGTGCGTCCGGCCATCCCGGGTAATCGGTATCACGATCGAGCCGTCCTCGACTTTGCCGACCGACGTTGCGGTTCCGCCGGCGTGCTTCCGGACGCGCAGTACGAAGCGCGTGCCGTCCGGACACCGATACGACAACTCGAACCCCGGCCATTCCGACGGCACGCACGGACACAGCCGGATCGTTTCACCGCGTTCGATGGTGAAGCCGAGGATCGACTCGAGCAGCACGCGGTACATCCAGCCCGCCGAGCCGGTGTACCACGTCCAGCCGACGCGTCCGACGTGCGGCCGCTCGCCGTAGACATCCGCGGCCACGACGTACGGCTCGCCCCGGTAAATGCGCACCTGCTCCGCATCCCGCGTGTGCAGCATCGGCGTCAGCATGGCGAGGAGGTTCGCGGCGTTCTCGTTATCGCCCATTTCGGCGATGGCGCGCACGGCCCACAGTGCCGCGTGCGTGTACTGCCCGCCGTTCTCCCGGACGCCGGGCACGTATCCCTTGATGTAGCCGGGGTCGTTGGCGGTCCGGTCGAACGATGGCGTCAGCAGCCTGATCATGCCGTTGCGCCCATCCACGAGGCGTGCCCGCATTTCCGAAATCGCCTGCTCCGCGCGATCCGGCGGCGCCGCACGGGACAGCACCGCCCACGCCTGCGCGAGTGCATCGATCCTGCACTCGTCGCTTTCCTTCGACCCCAGCGGCGTGCCATCGTCGTAGTACGCTCGCCGGTACCACGCGCCATCCCAGCCGCTGTCATTCAGCGTCACCGCAAGCTCGTCCACGTACGCGCGGTATCTCACCGCACGTTCCGAGTCGCCGCGGGCTTCACAGAACGGAAGGAACTCGTGGAGGATTTCGAACAAAAAAAAGCCGAGCCAGACGCTTTCGCCGCGCCCCTCCCTGCCGACGCGATTCATGCCATCGTTCCAGTCTCCGACGCCCATGAGCGGCAGGCCGTGCGCGCCGCGCGTGAGCGACCGATCGATGGCGCGGCAGCAATGCTCGTACAGCGTCGCGCTTTTGCCCGCATCCTTCGCATACACGAAGCGCTCGTCCTCGCCGGGCTCCAGCATCTCCGCCGTGACGAACCGGACATCCTCTTCGAGAATCGCGCGATCACCGGTCCGCGCGACATAGAACGTGGTGATGTACGGAAGCCACAGGAGATCGTCGGAAAAGCGGGTCCGGATACCCTTGCTTGCCGGCGGATGCCACCAGTGCAGCACATCGCCTTCGACGAACTGGTGCGCCGCGTGGAGCAGAATCTGCCGCCGCGTAATGCCGGGATCGAGGTACAGCAGGGCGGACGAGTCCTGTAGCTGGTCGCGAAACCCGAACGCGCCGCCCGACTGATAGAACGCGGATCGCGCCCACATTCTGCAGGCAAGATTCTGGTACGCGAGCCAGCCGTTCAACATCAAATCGAACGCGCGCACGGGCGTGCGGATCTGCACCGTTGAGAGCAGGTCTCGCCAGAACTGGCAAACAGTTTCGAGAGCATTATCGACCGCGTCCAGGCGCGAGTAGCGATCGATGCACGCCCGAGCCGCACGCTCGTCGTCCGCCTCGCCGAGCAGAAATGCGAGCACACGCGTTTCGCCGGCCGGGATCGTGATGTCGACGGCGACGCCGAAGCGGCCATTTCGGCGAATGGCCGTCCCGCCTGCCGCGGCCGTGAAGGCAACACGATCGGAAAACTCACCGCGGTCGCGGTTCGTCCCGTACAGCGCGTTGCCTTCGTCGGATATGCGAACGCTGCCGAGCGTATCGGCGGCGCCCGGCCCGAGTACGAGTTGCGCGTCCGATGCAATGGTGAGTGCTCGAGCGTGCGCGTTCCTGTTCGTGATCGCGAGCCGGACGATGCGTACGGGATCGTGGCGCGGAACGAAAACGACCGCCTCATGCTCGACTCCGTGCGCGGCCGATGTGAAGCGGGTATAGCCGAAGCCGTGGCGCACCTCGAAGCGCGCCGAATGCGCGGAACCGGGGAACACGCTCCACTCGTGGCCCGCTCCCGGGTCGCGAATCACGAGCGTTTCGCCCGGCGGATCCGTCACCGCGTCATTGCTCCAGTGGGTAACGCGATTCTCGCGGCTGTTCTCGCTCCACGTATAGCCCGCACCGGTTTCGGAAATGAGGCAGCCGAAGCGTTCGTTGGCGATGACGTTGATCCACGGCTGCGGCGTGGGTTCGAGCCCGCCGGCGACCTCGAGCACGTATTCGCTTCCATCTTTGCTGAACGCGCCGAAGTCGGTCCGCGGCGCCTCGGGTGGGCGGCGCTCCATGCGCATCGTTGTATTCCAGCGATACTCCGCGGGGGCCTCCGCGATCGCGTTATGCCAGCGCTGCGGCAGGCCGAGCGCCGCCCACGCGCGGTCCGCTGACGCCGAAGCCGGATGCAGTGGCGGCAGCGCGTCGAGCATGCGTTCGACCCGTTCGCGCGACTCCGCCGCGCACGTGACGACATCGAAGCTGATGCTCGCACCGGGCTGGAGCGTAACAGGCACGCGGATGCAGAACACGGGATCCAGAACTGCGCCGGTCGTGCCCGCGAGCGGCTCGAGTTGCGCCATGATCCGCGGCTCCGCCGCGCTGCGCGTCCGGCCAATCGCGACGAAGCGGCTGGTTTCGCATTCGACCGGTGCAGGCGCGCCGACGATCCGCTGCGCGACGACGAGGCGACGGTCGTCCGGACTGCGTGGCCGACGCCAGGCAACCAGGGCCTGGCGTTGCGCGTCGAACGCGGTTTGCACGAACAGTTTTGAAAAGGCCGGATGACCCGCATCGGCCGCCGGCGTGTTCAGCGAGAGTTCCGCGTACGTCGTAACGTCGAGCACGCGTTCACGCGTATTCCGATTCTCCAGCCGCATGCGCCGCACTTCCGCGTTCATCTCCCGCGCGACGAACACTTCGCATGATGCGTGAATCCCATCGTACGATGCTTCCTGGATGACCATGTCGTCGCGGTGATGCGTTGCGCCCGCGACGTCGACATCGGAGCCCGGCGATTCGGTCATCGACCAGTAGCGGCCCGATTCGCGGTCCCGGATCCAGCAGAAGAATCCGGTATCGTCCGGAGCAGGCGCGGGCGTCCATCGCGTAATGGCCAGCCCGTTCAGCGCGGAACAGCCGCCACCGCGCGGCGTGATCAGTACACTGTATTCGCCGTTCGACAGGATGTGCATTTGGACTGCGGGTTCGATCATCGGTAACTCAGAATGAGTTCGCGCGGAAGCAAAGACAGACGAATCTCTCCGCGCGACGTTACGTCCACACCGCGTCCGTCCGCGATCGATTGATGGACCGGCCGATCAATGGGCGAGCGAACGATGAACCCCTTCGGCGGCGCGGCCGTCGACGCGTCGAAGCGGAGCACGATCGTGTTGGCATCCCGGCGGTAGACACGGTAGCCGACTACGCCGTGAGGCGTGTGTATGCCCCGAACGCCAACGGTATCGGATGGACTGTCCAGCCACCGATCGCGGATGCCGGCGGCGAGGATGACGGTGCCGTCCTCGTCGTAGGCGAACATGTCCAGGACAGACCGGATGAAGTCCGATCCGACCCAGGTGTGCGGCATGTCACCGAGGAAACGTGACCGGCTGGTATCGCGTGTTACAACTTCGGCCCAGTGGTTCCAGGCCGCGGGCCGCTGATAATCCATGAACCAGTCCGCAAGCTGATGCGCGCGCTCCTCCTCGCCGAGACGGATCAGTGTGCCGACGACCCGCCATTCGTACGGCGTATACGCATCCCATGCGGAATCCCGGCGAGCCACGAAATTGCGCCAGTACCTCTCGAACGTATTCCGAAGCGCGGCTTCCGGAAGTTGGTGCTGCGCGCCGGCGGGGTTCAGACCGACCGTCGTGGACGTCGCGTCGAAGTCGCCGAGTTCGGCCGCGCCCGGCAGGTAGTCGATCCCGTGCGCGCGCATCGCCGTTTCCAGCGAACCAAGGAGATCCGCCTGGAATGCATCGCGGCTGCGCGCAATCGCCTCGGCAGCTTTGTCCGCGCGGAGCTGCGACGCAAGCCATGCGGCATCCTTGTAACCTTTCAGCGCGAAGAAGTCATCCCAGTAGGAGTGCATCGGCTTGGCGGAATAGCCTTCGTGGCTGATCGACTGCGGAAGCAATCCGAACAATGGCGTTCCGGCAAACTCCTCGGTACGCCGGCTTTCCCGCAGCGAATCCATGTACAGGATGGCTTTCTCAATGCGGGGCCAGTGCCGCCGCGCCGTCGCTGTATCCTTCGTGAATCGGAAGTATTCGGTGATGGCGTAGATCAGTTCGCCGTGGCTGTCGTTTTCGGGGACCGGATCGGCACCGCGGTGATCGACGCAGCACGGTACCTTGCCATCCGCGTACTGGTAGGGCGCGTACCAGTCGATGAACTCGCGGACTTCCTTTGCGTGACCGAGACGAAGCAGCGCGGCCGACGTCAGCGAACCATCGCGGATCCACGATCGTTCGTACGCGCGCGATCCCGGCTGAATGGCGGCGCTGTCGCGGTTGATCAGGATGTATGCGAGTGTCGAGCGGACCGTGTTTGCGATTCGCGCCGCCGATGCGGGCAGCCTGATCTCGAAGCGGTCGAGCTCGGCGCGCCACGCCTCGCGCGCGGCCGCAAAGCTCGCCGCGGGAGCTTCCACCGTGCTGCCCCCCTCGAACGGCACCGCGACATGAATGTCGCCGGACTGCCCCGCTTCGAGCTGCAACCGATAGACCAACGCGCCCGACGCGCCACCGACGGAATCGGTGACGACCGTACTTTCGGTAATCGTTCCGGCGCGGATGCGTTCGATTACATCACCCTGGTCGAACGTGGACGCGTACCACTCGGCGGGCCGCTCCAGCGGAATGACTTTCTGCGAATCCGCGTACACGACACTGCCGTCGTAGCGCAGGCGCGTAATCGGCGCAAACCCGCCGACGCCGTTCAGGAACTGCGACGCCGGATTCACCTGGAATGGGCGTACGGCGAGGAGCAGCGACACCGGTCGCGTCGTTGCAGCGCGATTCGCGACCCGGTACCGCAGGTACAACACGTCCCGATGCACCCAGGCCGTGGTACGCAGCTCGATCCCGCGCGCGCTCCAGGTTGCGGATGGGATCGGGAGATAGTCGTCCTCGAGGCTTTGCGTGATTTCCGCATCAGCCCACGTGAGGACGGTATCGCCGAGCCGCAGAAACGGCTCGATCGAAAAGGAACGCTTGCCGACTTCGACCGCGCCTTCCTCGTTCATCAGCGCTTCGCGCCGCGCGCCGTTTTCGCCCGCGATCGTCCAGTACGACTGCGTACCGAGGAAATACTTCGGATAACTCCCGCGCGGCGAATCGGCCGCCAAGGTCGCGAACAGGCTGTTCGGCGTGCCGCCCCACTCGATCGGCATGACGCGGACGTTGCGGACATCGGCGGACCGTGCGCCCGGCTCGAACAGGAAGCGAAGGAATCGCGACTCGCTCTCCGGCAATTGCAGGTAATCGCGGTCCCGCAGGCTTCCATTCACGCGTCGGACGGTCTGCCAGGTGCGGCCATCCATCGAGGTCTGAACCTCGTAGCTGCGGCCACGGCCGCGCGTTGCCCACTCCACGATCACGCCGCCGTATTCGCGGTTGCGCGTGAAGTCCAGCGTCAGCGCGTTCTCGGCGCGCGTTGTCACCGGCATGCCGTGATACGGCAGCACGATTTCGCGCGGCGTGATCTGCAGGTCGTCGATCCAGACTGTGCCCTTCCCGCCGCTTCCGGCCGTGATGGCGAATTCGATCGCCGCGACATCGCGGATGTCGCCGCCGCCCTTCGGCCCCCACGCAAACGCCACGTGTCGCTTCCGGAACGAAACGCGCCGCCAGTCGCCGGCGTACTCGAACTCCGGCCGGTTCACCCACCAGACATTTTCGCCGGTCGAATCGATGAGCTTGAACTCGAGCGTGTTGCGTGGCGCATCGCCCTTCAGCCAGAAGCTGATCTCGTAATTGTCCGGAAGCGTCATCGGGAATTCGCGGCGGAACGCGGCCCACCCGCCGCCGCCGTTGAAGTCGAAATCGACGCGCAGCGCGTTTCCGGACCGGCCGGCATCCGCGGACAGGTGCATGGTCACACCCGACGCGGGCGCAGCCTGCCAGACGGCTGTATTCTCGAAGGTGTCGACCGATTGCGCGCGTGCCGTGCCTGGCGGCAGTACAAGCAGCGCGAGCGCTACGGCGGACCTCATCCCTTTACGCTCCCCATCGTGATGCCTTCGACGTAGTAGCGCTGCAAGGCCATGAACACGACCAGCACCGGCAGAATCGTGAGCACGGAGCCCGCCATCATGAGTTCCGTGTCCTGCACACGCTCACCGGCCAGATTCGCGAGCGCTACGGGCAGCGTGAACATGGTGTCATCGCTCAGCACGATGAGCGGCCACATGAAATCGTTCCACGTGGCGAGGAACGTCCAGATGGCGAGGGTTGCGAGCATGGGGCGCATGACCGGCAACACGATCAACCAGTAAATGCGGAACTCGCCGGCGCCATCGATGCGTGCGGCGTCGAGCAGGTCGTCCGGGATCGAGATCGCATACTGCCGCATCAGGAATATCCCGAA
>Ga0164243_10015279_pt1 | contig 10619 bp, 6 predicted proteins | sample OricompcompostOP_FD_108781 | JGI IMG/M metagenome (GOLD analysis project Ga0164243, IMG submission 108781) | Organic Plus compost microbial communities from Emeryville, California, USA - Original compost - Organic plus compost (OP) | ecosystem: Engineered > Solid waste > Mixed feedstock >...
GCGCCGTGTTTTATGTTACCTCGACTTGGTACAAGACCTGGAAATGCACGGCATCGAGATTGCTCACGGCAACATAATGCAGAGAATTTTGCAGCGTGTAAAGCGCAGCGGGTATGGCCAGCTTCCAGCCGTCGCCGCGGAAGACGGAGTTGTATATCTGCTGGAATATGACGGTGGCCGGCGTGGAGGGCGCGAGAGTTCGCGATACTTCGTATATGGAGAAGGTGAGGGATATCGCTAGCTTCAGCACTTCGTTTAGGAAGACGGCGGTCGAGGCAAAGTATCGTTGGTCGCCTGCTGGAGCCATGATGCGAGAATAGTGCATAATCTGTGAGAGGGAGCAGACAGAGAACCTGTTAGCTGGTGGAGTCCTCATCCATTGCGGGCATCAGCAAGTAGGTAAAACTTACAAGAATCAACGCAGAGTGTTGAAATGTGAGCTACAGAAAATTCAGCCACTGTTAGCGAAAGTCTGCTTGCTGGCACAGAAGGCCACGATACCGGCCGCAAAGGGGAGCTTCTTCATACAGTGAGTAGAGATATCGACTTCGTCGACACCCCTAACAGGGAGTCGGACGAGCGACTCGAAGATTCGCGGACAATCATGGCTGACCGCAATGTCGATTTGCCGGTTTTTGTAGTTCGCAAGCAAGCCCCTTCTCGATCGCTTCACTCGAAGACAGCGATCCTTCCCCGGCCTGCACTCGTTAGTCGTTCTTCCACGGCGCAGCCACGACAGTCGGTTGGTCGCGCGACCACAGCTCTCGGTGTGCGTTGTTGCTCGGGGAAACCGTGGAAAATATGCTCAAATCTGTACCCCTGAAAAAAAAAAAATGTGTGGCTCAATGCTCTCAACGCGTCGTGTCTCGTGTGAAGTCGATCGCCAATTCCTCGTCAAATCGCGTCTGCCAATATTCGACTTTTTTGTTCAGAGTCGCTCAAGTCGGGAAACAAAAAGGAGAAACCGACCGTGAAACCAGAAAAAGTCGGATTTCTTTTCCCCCTTGAGGTCTCCAAGTTCAACTTTTACCCCTGGGCAGAATAGTTTCAGCTGCGAAGCATCCGACCTAACAGCTCACAAGGGGGAACCGGACCAGCGCACAGCCACTCTGGTGGGTGCGGATGCGACTGGGGTGTGTTGCCAAGCAGGGTTAGAGGGCTGATAGTGCCAGTAGGGTAGTATCGGGATGATGCTCCATAAATCGGACGAAAAATGCGTGTGGGGAAGAGATTTTGATGGCGATCGCCAGTCCTTGGAGCTTAGCTATCTCCGATGAGGGTGTGGAGCGTACGAGCAGGGTTCCCAGGGTACGGAAGAGGTTAATAGCTCCGAGGCTCCGATATTTGGGTACGAGAAACCAATTGACAAAGATCACGAGCTTTATAGAATCCGGGGTATGAAGCAGGAGAGAAGTGATTGATGAGAGATCCCGGTTCTTAATGACGATCACAGAAAAGACGGCGGTCAAGGAAGAAATAAGCAAGGAATGATGATGTCACGAAAATGTCGATTCGACACCATTGTTACGCCCCATCCTCGTCTCCGCACGCTTGGAAACGCCAGCTTGGGTCCAGTTCACCAAGAACTGGCCCGAGCTAAATAGTCTTTGAACTTCTTTCTCCAAGCACTTGCCCGTCCCTGCTGGGAAGTATGACGTTCAAGTACTACGAGCTATCCGAGTGTGGCACGGGAGGATCCATAAACATTGTTCTGACAAAGAAGTTGATGAAGACGGAAGAGTGATGTAACCGCGGGCCACCTTCGCCTCCCCCTATAGTTCTACGCTGCTTGTGAACAACTTAGAGTTGCCCCACACCATTTTCCCGCTTGGTGGTGCAAAAATCAGGGACACGCGGTAAGGTGGAGCTAAGCCGGTGGCCCACACGAGCTAGCCAACACATTGATGCTTGGCCGAGTTTAGGTAGCTTGGCGATCAAGAAAGCATGTGTATCTTGGCTGAATGCGGACTTGCCAAGCCCGCCAGGCCGGACGTCCTGCCGTCACCGTCGCCGATCTCAAGGAAAGCACGCCTATGAAATATTTACGAGCATGAAGGATTTGATAATGGCAGGTTATATTTGACGAAAAGGCTACCACTATCATTGGACATCCATTGGCAGTCCGCTGAGATTTTGAGAAGGAAGAAAAAAGAAAAGAAAAAATAATGAAACCTCGAATACACAACCTTGAAGCCGCCGAACGCCAGTCAACCAACTTGCAACTCTGAGATATAGTCGTTGAATCGTTTGAAAGTCGTGTATCGTCGTGTGTCGTCGATGTGTAGACACTATCTTGTCAGCGTCACCTCATGAAGACTCGAGATGAATACCTGTATGTCTCGGCAAGAAGCGCGAGAACGTTCGTAATCAAGTGAACAAAAGAGAAAGGAGAGAGAAAAAGAAAAGAAAAAAGGAGAAGAAATGACTAAAGGATGTGCGACTCAGGTTCGAACAGGAAATAGGGCCAGCTGGAAAGGCGTCGTGTCGAGAACAGAACAGTTTGTCGATTGGTCGGCTTGTCGCTGTTGGGTCGTTCGGCCGGTAGGCGAGATTAAGAGACGCGCAGCCGCTCAACGCCAACCAAACTTGCTCCAAGAGCTTACAATCAAAATTCAAGGGCTCCGAGGGGATCAACGACAACAAGGCCAGTTTCGTTGTTATAGTAGTTGTCCTCTTCGCTTAGGGAGGTTCGTCCCGACATCATCACCCATCGATCAAAGCCTGCAATGACTCTGTCCTCCTAGTGGGCATGCAGAGCAGAGAGGCTTCTCGACGAGTCGTCGAGGACGATAAAGACTCCAGAGGTACGCTGACGCCGAGCCGCCATGCCGGGTGCGCCTACGGATGCGCCACCGGTTTCAATTGGACCGGACGCTTCATCTCCTTGGAAGGTATGTCCCTGACAACCTGACTCGGTATAGAGGGCAGGCGAGCTGAATACATGGTCTTTGATCCACCGAAGTTTAATCAGATCAAGGGCTTTGAATACATGCCATATAAGGGCTGGGGGCGGAGTGGCTTACCAGCAGTGATACGACCAACCACCTTGGAGATTTCCGAGTATGAAGGATCTCGGAAAATATCGAGGAAAGCGATCTCAAAACTGGCTCCAGGCATGCCCAGGCCGCGGACAAGTCCCGTAGACCAAAGAGACTCCGCGTCGGTGTCGGCCCCATTGAGAGGAACCTCGTGGCCGCCGAGTCGCATTGTACCGTTGAAGATGACCTTATTGCGCTTTCCCCCGAGGACATGCTCATCATCGAAGTCGCCAGCTTCGTCGAGGTCATCGACTTCAGCGAGTTCAGACGTCCACGGAATGCTGCCAACATTCTGCGGGTACTCCACGGGTTGGCAGCGCTGCTGGTCAATCGGGCCGGCATGGTGGTTATCACCGTCATCAATGTAGTCCGGCTTGCCATAACCGTAGACTATTCCGCGGTTCTGCATCTCATAGAAGATGTCATAATCGAATACAGTCGGGAATTTCGACTGCAGCGGGACAAGCCAGGTTAGCGTCTGAAACTGGCTGATCTGGCCATGATGCCCCACCTCTGGGGCCAAGTTTGGGCAAGGAATGTTGGATGGGTGTGGATGGGTGCTTGCTTACTCCAGGAGACACCATCATCAGCCAGTTATAGTCCTGAAGGATCTCGTAGTTGGCGATCATCTGTGAAGTCACAATGCGGGTTGAGTTGACGTTCGTGTGATTGCCGTCGTTGAGCGACTCGGGGCCAGGACCGGGGTGGGCCTTCATGTCCTCAGAGATGATCTGGTACAAGACCTTGGAACCTCCAGAGAACTTAGAAATTGTTTCCTTGAAGTCATCTGTCAGATCTTCGTTGCTGAGAAAGACCCAATCGTAAGGCGAGCGTTGGTTCATGAGCGCGGCTTGAAGTTCAGCCATAGTCTCAATCATAGGCTGGAGTTGACACTCCTGGACTACAGATGCCATGACAGAACGGACCAATTCCATGTCATCCCTAGGCTTGTCCAGCTCTTCAGGCTGGTCTAGCTGCTCGTGGAATGGATGAGTGTAGTAGTGAGTGGTGCCCAAAATGGTAATGACAGCCAACGCGACTAGACACAAGTTCCAACCAAGGTGGTGGATCGCCAGAATTCTGTTGATAGGCATGCTGGTTCCTTTTATCCTAGATCCTGCATAGGACAGTTAAGAAAGCTGAAGGGGTCAAAGGGAATCTGTGCAGGCAAGGGGCAATAGTAAATGCTGGAGTGATTCTTGCTGAGGTGAGGGTTGCTATGTAGAGGGGTATGAAAGGAAAGGACTCAGGTTAGTATCGAACACTTTGGACAATGACTGTCCTGAAGGGTCCCTAAGAAAGCTTGTGTGGAAAAGAAGTCAAGCAAACAGGGCTAACTGCCTCGGGCTGCTAGTAAAGAGTGACCTGCAGCAAGGGGTATCGAGGTATCAAAGATGGTATAGGATCTGGTCAAGCTTAGCTTGCAAGGGACACCTAGTATCTGTCGAGGTCGTCGCCGAGTCGAGGGATTAGAGGTGTATTGGAGTCAATTGAAAAAGAAGTGAACCAGGAGATAAGTCAAAGAATGAGGTGGGTGTTGATAGTCTGGGTATGGGTTGGGTTGTGAGAAAAATAGGAGGGGGGCACGAAAAGAGAGATGTGTCGGAGAGTTGTTATGGTTGGTGTTGTTATTGTGTGGGGTGGGGTGGGGTGGCCTTGATTTTGAAGAGTTCAAGGAACAATGAAGTGTTCAATGTTGGCAAAGAAATAAGGGGGAGAGAGGAAAGGTGTGAGAGAGGAAGAAGGGAAGAGATGGAGAGAGGGAGTGAGGGAGTGAGAGGAGGAGGGTCATCGGTGAGAAGTGGCCGGCAAAACAACGGCAGAGTGCAAGATGGCTTCAGGAGAGAAGGAAGTCGCCATCTCCTATGATCAATGCCTTGAATTGTTGTCATCACTCCTCTGGTCTCTGGTCTTTGGTCTCTCCGGTCTCTCCTGCCAGATGACAGACTCCAAGCCTTCCTCCACCTCCGCCTTCCTTCCGATTTCTCATCGTATTATGTAACACCAGAAGAGACAGCTTCAAATCTTGATTGTTGAGATGACCTGGAGCAAGAGGTGAAAGCCACTTGGAAGTGCAGCTGGTCCGATTATGACGATGCATCTCATCATGGTTAAAGAGAACATATCAAATGCCATTTCCACATTACTCTGCCTAGACGCCGTCAAACCCTCCAACTAGAACCAAGAACAACTCTCTCAACCCGACAATGCGCCACGCATGCCATACGACGAGGCCTCGGGACCGCGGATGATCTGAGGGGAACACGCTTGTAGAGGAAATAGATAGAATCAAACTCGCCGCCGTAAACACTCCAGGGAATGCTAGTCTTACATGGTAATAGAGATACACGTCAACCGTCAAACACTCGGCTTCTTCCTCCGTCCGTAGTTGCTAATCTTCATGGTCTACTCGACCGACATTTCATCATCGTCTTCATCCTGCGGCGTAATATCAAGTGCCCTCGCGTACTGGACTGTCAACCGCTGGAGCTCTCGGAATTTACCTGTGGAGTAAGAATGTTAGTAAGCGGGCTTAGATTTGATCACCGATCGTAGTGGGGGTGGGAAGAGGGTCCAAAACTCACCCAGAATCATTACGACCCCTTTGAGGAGCTCCTTGCGGTCCCATCCACAAATCTCACCCTCGGCGCTGAACCAGCCCCTGCCATCCTCCTTACCACCCCTGCGCGGGCCCTTGTCGCGAAGAACTCCGCCAAGGAGAGAGTTGAGGAGCTCCTCCACCTTCTCCCTGAGACCCTCCGCGCCTATCCTCTTGGCGTACATGAACAGATACAACCGGAACTCGTCCTGCGCACCAAGCTGCAACGCGCCCGCCATACGATTCTCAAGATGCGCGATGCTCACGCTCGACTCGAATCCCTCGAATCCATCCTTTGCAAGCACCATCTTAACGATGCGTTGCAGGTTGTACGCGCGGCCGCGTAGCAGGAACTCGTTCGTGGTGTGCCTCTCGAGGAAGGGCAGGATGCCGCCTGATACGTTTGCCGTGCTGCCGTCCTTCGGGTTGGGCGTGACAGCGCCGACGGCGGTGGATTGTAGAGCGCTGATGGATGAGTCGGTGCTGTTCCAGTACTGGGAACCGACGGCCCACCAGGCTTCGCTCAGGCGTTGCCAAACGTACATGTCTCGCGCGTAGAAGTAGCCGTCTCCATTGGTGAGAGTCACGACAATGTTTCCGGCAGAATTGAGGGTGGCGGCGGTAATACCAGGGCCAGGGGAGGGAGAGTGTACACTAAGTGATGTACATGCAAGCTCTAGGACGGGGCCAAGAGAGACGGGGGGGTGTGGCGAGGATTGAGTTCGAATGTCCCAGACATAGCAGAGACCAATTGCCGTGACACAAAGAAGCCAGTGATCTCGGCATTCGAGAATGACCGGTTGTGACTCAAGAACAATGGCACCGAATAATCTCCTTCCCGCCGGTGTCCAGACGTACAAGCTGCCGTCTTCGCACGCTGCGGCCCAGAAATTTCGATTTCCCGTCACCAGAAGGACGGCTCGCGGAAGGAAGTCCTGCCAGATGAGTGCGCCGCGCTTTGACGTAGATATCCTCGCTGGATCCCTAGCAAGCGAGGGGTTGCGTGCCTCAAAAATGATGTTTTCGGGGATCCTCGATGCCTCCTCGAGTGTGCTCTCTGACAAAAGAACGCCCTTTTCAAGCGGCCGTAAGATATGTGTCCGGACACTGGGAACTCCTAGTCTCAACTTTGAAAAGGCGATAGAAGGGTTAAGGACCGCAGGCCGGAGATATTCGGGAGTTGGGATAGTGCCAGTTGCGGCCGCTGTCAACGCCGCAGGTTCAACACCGTCGAGACCGCCGTCTGCAAGAATCGGTGTCGGCCCTCCGGACGGCTTCTTAGCTACTGGCTCCTCATCCTCGTCCACCTCGGCGGCCGCAACCTTCCGCTTGTTGCCAAGCAAAAGCGTCGCAATGCCACCCTTCGGTAGGCCTTCAAAAGGCTTCGCGATATCTATAATCGTCTGTGGCGCTTCAGTCTGGGCTGCTTTTTTGGTGGTTGAGCCAACAAGCTGAGTCTGCGGCAAAGAAGAGTGTCCTGTCCCCGAGGACGAGACCAAGAGCGGAGCCACCCTCTTTTTGCCGTCCTTCCCGATTGTTACTCTGGATTTGAGTTCCTTGACTCTCTCTGCAGTCTTTTCGGCCGACTCCTCGGCCGCCTTATCCTTCTCTTTCTCCTTCTCCTTCTCCTTTTCCTTGTCTTTTTCGCCTTCGACGTGGCCATTGGTCGCTGCTGCATTTTTACCGGTGGAGGGTTTAGTTCCGCTTGCCGCCTTGGAGGTTTGGTCTTTAGCAGAAGGCTGCAGATCACCCATGAGAGCGCCCATTCGTGATTCCGCTGCTCGAGACTCGCCGGCCTTGCTATGGCTTTCCAGTTTTAGGCCATCGACATCCTCCGCAATACCCATACCTTTCCTCGAGCCCCCGAACCTTTGCAGAGCTTTGTCGTTTTCTTCCGCTGTCGCTGGCCAACCTAGCTCACCGACTACGAACTTGACGGCTATGATGGCACCGTCTAGACTTACGGCAAATATTGTTTGGCCGTCCGGCGCCCAAGCCAAATCGACCACCGATTTCGCTGCCAAGTCCTGGAAGATCACTACGGGCCGTGACGTGTTTGTGTTCCAAATACAGAGGGTCTTGTCTTGGCCAGCGGATGCGATCACGGTCACAAGATTGCCCCCTTGTCCGTCCGCCGGGTTCTGTGTATGAAACAGGCGAGGAGAAAAGAGGCAAACCTCTGTCGGAGCTTCGTGGCCAATTAGATTGATCTCGCTATCCCACTGACCACGCTCGATAATCGCGACGGAGCTCACGGGTCCGTTCACGGCGTTCGCGGCAGCAATGTGGTTTCCGTCGGGTGACCAGGAACATCGTCGAAAGTAGGTTGTTAAAGGAGAGCTCTTGAACGGCGCGTTTATGGTCGTCTCCAACACAAAGTTGTTAATCATGTCGTGTTGAGTGGCGTTTGGGGCAGGGGGCGTGAAACGGAAGACTTTGAGGGATCGGTCGTCGCTTGCTGTCGCGAAGTACTTGTTTGCCGGATCGAAAGTAATGCCTTTGACGTGGCTCTGGTGCGAGAGGATGGTCTTTAGCTTCTCGAAAGTATGGCCAGACCACACAACGATCTTCGAATCTAAGCCGACTGATACCAAAATCGAGGAATCGGGAGACCAGGCGAGGTCCTGTACGTCGTTTTCGTGTCCAATTAGGCGCTTATGTGTTTTCCAGTTCTCGACGGGAGGTGGCTCGGATGATCCTGATGATAAGCGTGTTAGAGAATGTGCCCAAGAGCAGTAAACATGCTGTGTGTTATCTGTGGGAAAAGCATACCAAAGGTCGTCGTTGGGGGGCCCTTATCCAGGTAGTAGACACATATTATCTTGTCATCTGCTCCGGAGGCAAGGTACCTCCCGTTTGGCGAAAATCTAACCGAGTGAATCGTGCCCAGGTGATGGCTCATATGACAGAGCTGTCGCGGCTTTTTGTAGGTCGCGTCGCTGGCGTTGTAGATGGCCTCCGTGGACCAAATCCTCACATGGCCATCGCCGCCGGCCGTCGCCAATCGCTTGCCATCGGGGGAAACGTGGCAGCTGTACACCTCGAAATCCTTTTGTTCGCCTGTCGGGCCGGGGAAAGAGCAACAATCAGCATCATTCGACGGCTCTCATTGAGCTTCTGAGCGCCATCACTGGGTACCTGACAGCTTCAAAGCTTGGGGCTCGAAGAATTGTCAGGACGACGAAAACTTACCGCTATGGCTTAGCCAGGATGGCTTTATGATATGCATATTGAGGCTATCGCATGAGCTCAGGGCTGGCAATGGTGCGATGCGAGGGTCGTCGCGTCGATGAGCTTCGCGAGAGTAGAGATTTAATCGTCCGTGTTCGAGTCGCGAAATTGAAATGCGACGCCAACTTTGTCTCTAGGATCGAAGGGATGACGAAAGTGGATGCATATGCTTGGAAGCAGCTGCTGTCAGGTGGATTCCCTGTCAGCGCGGACCATGCTTTCTGGATGTTCATCATGGGCATACCTGAATATCTAATCCCTAGTTATCACTTCACAGATTTTTTCAGACATAGAGAGGTTGGATTAGAGATTTTAATTATCAATGAAAATGTCTAAACTGCTGTCAAACGAAGCAGGCGATTATAACTTTTGAGTCCTCACTTCCATCAGGGTCAATCGTGCAACATGTGGTCTTAGATGCTTAGTCATAAAGTCGGCGTCGGTGACCTGCAGGCCGATCCAGCCCAAAAAATTTACGAAAATTGGGAATTTTTACAGATGCTCTGTCACATTTCCTCGACTCGAGTCTCCATCACTAATCAACAATGGAACCAAGTTTGAAGAAGAGAAAACTCCAGACGGGGAAAGGAGACAAGCCGCGGCCCGGAAAGCGCCACAAGCCTGGAAGTAAACCGGGAAAGAAGACCGGGCCTAAGGTACCTGGCGCCGGCTTCCGCAAACTCGATGCGAAGTCCTTGCCTTGGACTCAAGATGTCGACGGAATTCTTGGTCTCCAGGCGATTGACGGTGTCGACGTGATTAAGAATGGAGAGAACGTGCAGTTCTTTGTGCCGGATTCAGTAGCGACCGGCGCGCCTGGAGAAGAGAAGGAGGTCGGCGAGAAGGATGAGGAGGAGAGTGAGGAGTTCGAGGGCTTTGACGACTTGCCCACTGTGGAGGAAGAGCCAGTAGCCGACGAACCGGCCGAAACCTCCAAATTAGATGGGCGCAAGGAGAAGAAGAAGAAGAAGGGTAAGGCTATCGAGCAGGAAGACGAACCTGTGGCGGAAGGAGAGGGAGACGAGGGTTCTGATGCTGAGCCAGAGACGGACGTGTCTGCTTGGGCCTCATTAAACTTGTCGCCTAGTCTCCTCTCGGCAATTGCACGCCTGAAATTCTCCAGCCCCACGTCTATCCAGGCCGGGGCGATTCCTGAAATCCTTGCGGGTCATGATGTGATTGGCAAGGCCTCGACAGGCTCAGGAAAGACTCTGGCTTTTGCAATCCTAATCATCGAAAAGTGGTTGGAGGCTCAAAATGATGAAGGAAAGAAAGAAGACGAAGACGAAGACGACGCGGAGACTAAGATTCCGTTTGCCTTGATTCTATCTCCTACACGAGAGCTTGCTCATCAACTCGTGGACCACATCAAGGCACTCTGCATGGGACTGTCCTCGTCTCCATACGTCTGCTCGGTCACGGGTGGTCTCTCAGTCCTGAAGCAACAGCGTCAGCTCGCCAAGGCTGATATCGTCATTGCAACGCCCGGTCGCCTTTGGGAAGTCATCAACTCTGATATCCCCCTTCTCCAGGCCTTTAAGGAAATCAGTTTCCTCGTCGTGGACGAGGCGGACAGACTGCTATCAGAGGGACATTTCAAAGAGGTCGAAGAAATTCTCAATGCCCTCGATCGTGAGGAGCTAGGATTTGATGCGGATGAAGAGCAGGATGGCAGCGAGGAGGAACTGCGTCCTCGACAGACACTCGTGTTTTCGGCTACGTTCAACAAGGCGCTGCAACAGAAGCTGGCC
>Ga0164243_10015280_pt1 | contig 10619 bp, 14 predicted proteins | sample OricompcompostOP_FD_108781 | JGI IMG/M metagenome (GOLD analysis project Ga0164243, IMG submission 108781) | Organic Plus compost microbial communities from Emeryville, California, USA - Original compost - Organic plus compost (OP) | ecosystem: Engineered > Solid waste > Mixed feedstock >...
ACCTCGAAACCACCCTCACCCAATTCGGATTTAATCCCTGCGCCCATGCGCAGCCACAATTCCCGATCATGAGAATCGACATGATTCAGGGCTTGTCGAATTTCATGTTCACTTGTCGTATTTCCATTTGCCATCATATATTCCTTATTAAGTAGTCCCTCTCAGAGTTTCAATGAAGCGGTTCTGCATTAAGCGCTTCCTGAAATGCCTCCCAGTACCCGTTCAAAAGCACGCGTACCACTGTCCTGCCACGCTTTGGCGACCGCTTTTTTCAGATCAGCCAGATATTGCGGTGGCGAATCCTGCGCGCATAGACCGGCAATGACGGTCTGCATCAACTCGTCCTTGTTCGCCACAGTCTCCAAAGGCATATCATCCAGCTCCTGATCCGGAATCATCTCCAAAGCCCCACCCTCGGCACTACCCGATCCTGCCCATTGCTGGTTATTGCGCACGGCGCTGCCAATCCGTGGAATTTGCGGGCGTGCGTAACCGAGCAGAGGTAAAAACACTTTGTCCTTGTAATAAAAGAGCTTGTCAGCATGGATGGTTTGCATCCCAGATAAATTAATGATGCACTCTTCGTGAGGCATGGTTTTGATCTCTTGTGGCAACATGACAGAGCGGCGCTGATCGCTGTAAGATTGGCTATTGCTACTGCTTTTGCCGCTACTGCGCGACGTGGAGCGACTCTTAAAGGTTTCATAACCGATAATCTCTGAGTACTCCTGCGCATCCTTATTGTCGCGAGGCGTAAAGATGATCTGGCATTCAAAGTTCGTGGTCAGTGTCCGGGCCCCATCGACGCCATACAGCCCATTCAGTTGGGCCAGATTCTGAAAAATGACCAATAGCCGCAGGTTGTAGCCCGCGATGTAAGCCACACCTGATTCGATAATATCCACTCGGCCTAGCGCAGCAAATTCGTCCAGGAGCAACAGGCATTGGTATTTCAGGGCTGGGTTTTGGCTGGGCAACTGATCCGTATTCTCACTAATGAGCTGGCTGAAAAACAGATTAATCAGACGAGAAAACCGTGAAATATCATTAGGCAAGATCCCGACATAGATCGTCATGCGCTGGCGACGCACCTGACGCAGGTCAAAATCATCGCCGCTGGTGACTGCCGCGACCATCGGGTCGGAAAATACACTGAGCGGGGCCAGAAAGCTGGAGACGATGCCAGAGGCCGTCGCGCCGGTATTGCCCGCATAGCTCAATAGATTGCTTTTACACTCTCGGCTCAATTCAGGGTCTTTGACGGCTTTTTTTATCCAGTCGGCTAACGGCTCCCCGGTGGCGGGGGTCGATAGTTGCAGCATGGCCGACAGTGTTGGCGTAATCCCCGTCTCTTCTTCGGTCTCGATTAAATAGAGACATAGCCCCACAAAGAGCTTTTGCGCCATTTCATTAAAAAAACGGGTGTTGCCTTCCATTTTCCCGGACGTCGGATACAGGATGTTGGCAATGGAAAATGCCCCACCCGGCGCAAAATGACGATCCCGCTTAATGTAACTCAGCGGATTCCACCGATGACTCGTGAAATCCTTGGTACTGGGGTTGAACAAAAACACCTGCTGGCCGTTGGCCGCCCGGTAGCCCGCCGTGATCTCAAAGTTTTCCAACTTGGGATCAAACACTACCAGGCTATCGCGATAATGCAGGCAATTGGGTATCACAATACCCACACCCTTGCCCGAGCGCGTGGGGGCTGCCAGAAAAGCAAATTGTTTACCCGCCCAGCGTAAATACCGGTTCTTGTATTTGCCGATGATCATATCCGGCTCAGTGTGGCTGTCTTTTAAGAGGCCAGCTCTAGCTATCTCCCCAGCACGGGCAAATCGGGCCGAACCGTGCAATTCTCGCTTCGGACGAGAAAACAGTGTGGCAAAACCTACAATGACCGGCGCCAGCGTAATCACACCACTGACCCCCACAGCCACCTTGTATTGCAGCAGTGCCCAAATACCGCCATTCTTGGAGTTGTTATATAGATCCCACAAGACAAAAATACCGGGATTCATCGACACTTTGGTAAAGCGAATAAAAACCAGGCTGCCCACAAACTGGCCGATGACGCTAAAAAGAAAAAAGCTGACAATGAATATTGCCAGCCATATCAGGAATTTTTTCATCAAAAAACGCCTCCAAATCAATGTACTACTGGGCAAGCCATCAGCCGAACTGCTCAAGTGGGTTTGTCTGGACTTGTTCGGCGCTTTCCTGAAGTGGTGCTGCCTGATGTAATTTCTCGTCTGCCCTCTCCTCGTGTCGGATCTTGGTGTGGATCATTTTCATATCGTGAACCTTGACAAAGACTGATAAACGGTTCATGCCGCTGCGTTCGGCCTCATAGATTTTAGTTTGCAGCGGGCCACGGACCCAGATTTTGTCACCCTTATTCATATACTTGGCGACAATCTCAGCTTGTTTACCCACCAACGAGGCGGTGTGCCATTGCGTGCCTTCTTTAACTTCCCCCGTGTCCTTGTCGGTCCATTGGTCTTGCGTAGCAATGGAAATACGCAAACTGGCCGTACCGTTAGCGAAATAGCGTAGTTCTGGGTCTTTACCGAGGTTGCCCATGACGGTAATTTCATTGATGTAAGCAGACATATTGACTCCTATCTAATATAAATAAACATTGGTCTGAGTTGACTTTATTTCGTTTTTAAACGAAAATAGATACATGATTGAAATACGCCACTACATTGACGTAAATGGTCATGATCCTTTCGGTGAGTGGCGCAACAAAGTACGAGATATCAAGGCAAGAATTGCCATTGATCGTCGTATTATGAGAATGGAATTAGGTAACCTGGGAGACCATAAACCGTTACGGGACGGAGTATGGGAATTGAAAATTGATGTTGGCCCTGGATACCGCGTCTATTACGCTAGAGCAGGTAAGAAACTGATTCTGCTACTTTTTGGCGGTGATAAGCGTAAACAGAATGCCGATATAAAACGTGCCTGTGAATACTGGCACGACTGGCAACGCAGCAACAAACAGGAGAATACATAATGAAAGACATATCTCATGATGTTGTCATGACAGACATATTTCGCAAAGATCCAGCCTATGCAGCAGCCCTGCTCAATGACATCCTTGAAGACGGAGATCAAGCTGAACTGCTGATTGCGCTTCGTCAAATGGCGCAAGCTTTTGGGGGTGTATCCGAAGTGGCTAAAGAAGCAAACTTGAATCCGACACAGCTTTACCGCACTCTCTCGGCGAAAGGAAACCCTGCCGTCAGCAGTTTAGCTGCCATCTTACGGGCGATGGGATTACGTTTGGCCGTTCAACCACTAGGACATCATTAAACTCAGTTCGTTATCCACTAGCGTTACCGCGCATCCTTAGCCGTGATAGTTCCCAGGGCGCCAAATTTGACGTGCATAAAGAAAGGCATGTTTGTGTTCTATCTTGACACAAAGACAGTTTATTTAAATGCTAACGCTCGGTGTCAGCTACCTACACCACTGCGGACGGAAAGGAAGAGTGCGGCTTTGTACTCAACTCCAAAAGCCGTGCAAATATCCTTTCCTCTGCATTCAATGGTCCTTGCATGTTCTGTTGCCCAAAGAATGCATTAAGGTAGCCACAACCAGCATGGAGTGCGCCGATGAGAATATCTTCCAAATGGCGCACAGTTGCGGCCTGAAACCCCTCGGTAGTTATCTCCTCCGTCAAATATGCAGAGTAGAAGTAGCTTGCCCCAAAGGGAGAACCATGAATTATTTCGGAAGAAAGTGAGTAAATTAAACCATAAGCTGCTAGCAGCCGGGACCCAGATTGAGCGCTAGCCAATTCGCCAACTCTTCTTATACGACTAGGTACGTCAAGATTAGTCCACGAGCCGTTGCCCTTACCACTAAATTCGGGATACTGCTGCGTAACTATGACCTGTGGATCAGGGTCGGAGCGAAGCTCGATCGAGAACTCTCCACTTCCAAATTTCCTATTTCTGTGACGCCAAGCAGCAAAGTCGATGTACCGCATGGCTCGTGTAGCCACACTGTCGGACTCAACCACGAGATAGCTAGCGTTTACAAACGATTCGATTGTTGATCGGGCAATCGGATACGCGTCTCGAACCGGTATACCGCGGAGTTTCGCCATACGAAGCAACGTTTCCAATGACTGACCTGCAGCCATTGCCAAAAACGTGCTTATGCGCCTTTGTCCTTCACCAAGCTTACAAATGAGCTTTTCCCCTTCGAAGGTTGCTGAGCCTTCAGACGCGACGAAAAGTGCGAGACGAAGAAATTCTTGCTGAAGCATTGCTAGGCCACGCAACGCATCCAGAAGTGGGACTTCTTCGGTATTTACGGTACTCATTATTAGCGTGCTCAAAATAAAGCTACAGTTAACCGGCGCTTCGAAGCATTATTGAGTAGAGTCCAGCGGCGGGAAGGGGACAAGGTTGACCTGCATGTTAGTTTTTAACCCGTCGATTTTGAAATCTCTCCCACTTTGCATTTAGAATAAAAACATACTCACATATCGCCACGCTGAAATCAAGGAGATCGCGTGCATCATCTTTTGAAACCTTCTCTGTAGTCGCATGGGCACCTAAATTCCGGTTTTCTCGAAGAGCTTCACCCCATTCATAGATACGCTCATCAATGATACCGCCCTCTCGCAATTTCTTGAGTCCGCCGGCCAGTGTTCTTATCTCTGGGGCATGATGCTTGCATACACCTTCAATAGAGCGACCACACATTACTGCACAAGCACTAAATGCTTTGGCCTTGAAGCAAATTTTTGCCTCTATAAGAGCGTTTCGAGCAATTTCTGGAATATCCCAGTCGATCTCTGTTTCCGGGGTTGGCCACAATCTGGACGCAGAATCCCATTCCCAGTCATTTTCACCTGTTTGAATTTGCTCAGAAATGCCAAGTAAGGCGCTATGACAGACCTTGCACTCGAGCAATACGAATTTCGTCGGGATATGCGTATGTTTGATATCAATATCGACGCTCCCCTTTTCCGCACAATCGACCCTAGATTCGCAGTTCGGACATTCAATAATCATAATTATCTTCGAAAAATCAATTTTTTATAAAAATGGTTTTGAGGTGTAGTTTTGTACTTCCGCACGCTGGACAATCATATCACCGAGGACAGTTTTAGCCGTGGGACTTCGAAGTAAACTTGGCGACATGGGATCTTAACTAGACAAGAAAAAACGTTGCAAAATAAACTAGAATACTATCACTCTTGAATTTTTCCTAAGCTTGGAAACTACCAATCTCTGCTTTTTGCCAAAAGCAGTCACGTTTGAATATCAAATTCAGCCGAGAGCTTATCTTTGCATAATGTGACGTTTTTGTACAGGCTCATAATAGAGTTCGGTCATGTAGGTGCCATTGAAAAAACATACAATATCAATCGTCTTTTTAGCAGTTGTGAGCAGATACTGATAGTCCATCCCAGCCCCGACGGGCGATTGTTTGGCCAGATCCGCGATTCGATGAAAGACGCTGCGGGAATCATTGGCATGTACAGACGTCAGTCCGCCTGGATGACCTGTGTTTAACGCAGTCAAATAGTCCCAGGCCTCCCCTCCGCGCAATTCCGTCAGAAAAATTCGATCTGGCTTGATCTGCATGCAGGAAGCAATCAGCGCTTGCGAGGTGACATGCTCCTGAATGAATAAATGAACATGATTCGGGTGATTAGGAAGATCCAATTCATGCGAGGCCTCAAGGGTTGCAATACGAATATGACTGGGAATCAGGTCGGCAATGGCTTTTGAGAACGTGGTTTTGCCAGAGCCGGTGCCTCCAACCATACAAATATTGAGCCTACGCTGCACAGCCAACCGAAAAAAGTTCGCAATATCCCGATTTGCCTTGTAATGCAGCAGATCCAACTCAAAATCCTCTAGCCGCACATCATGCGGAATACGCAATTGATCAGCCACATCCCGGTATTGTCGACCGCTATAGAGCCCTTCCAGGACATTTAACGCTTTCAAAGCCGTTTCGCTCATATCCCGAAACCCTGCCAAACGGCCGGTTTTAATATAGTCATCCAGGCTAAAACGATCTTTTGATGGTTTTCTGAATCCATAGACGACCGTCTGCTCCTCACACGCTGGTGGTATGAGGATATGGCAACGTTCCCCGTCAGGCAACGTAACAGAGTGCATGGGCTGAGCCAGGCTAATATGCTTTTGATTATAGATCGCCAACACATTTGCCAATTCCATCAGACTTTTAAAATCTAGCTCGGAATTCTCCTCACGGATCACCCCACCCGGTTGCTCGATAAAGACCTCACCGGGTCGATTAATCATGACATCGGTGACGCCTGGCCGGTTCAAATAATCCGAAATGCCCAGCCGATCCAGAATATTACGGGCACTAATGTCCGGGGCATAACCGATATCAGGCCTTTGGCTCACCACATCCATATCTCCTCCCTATTTTGTAGAAGAACTGTAAAAGTATGGTTGCACCAGTTCATAGACAGATCTGAAATCCACGTCCCGAGCGACCATGACATTCACCAAAGTGCCCTGATTAACATAGCCCGTCGGCGGGATATTGATCGTATTTTTTAGCGCCTCAGTGGCCATATCCTCGGCTGAATCCGATGAACTATCAAAAGTGACCCCTCCCTGATTACGATTGCTACTATCAGCCATTCGAATGCCATCTTTAATGAGACTGAGCATAATCGCCCCGCCAAAGCGCTTCCAGAAATGCGTATCTACCTGAGCCTCTTGACCCGAAGCCCCCAGCGAATCAGCGCTCGAACTGTTGACCGTCACAGACACCCCAGCCGGCGTTTCAATCATGGACCACAGCACATACACCCGCGCTTGGCCCTGCACGAGCGCTGCCGTCTGCTCGCCGATTACCTCGGAGCCCCGCTCAATCAGCAACACCCGGCCATTGGCAGAATACACATCTTTTGAGACCATGCAGCGGGTAATGCCAGGCTGCGTGGTAACAATTTTCGTATTGAGGGTGCAGGCGATATTGGTGCCCTTCTTGAGTAAATATGTCAGATCGGCCCGCCGTTGTGCAATCGTGGGCTCCGTCGTGGTGGGTCGCAGTTTCGACGCAAATCCACCTGCGCTGCTACTTTCCGTGCGGCTCACCGGCTGTTTCGACTTGCCGTCCGCTGATTGGCCTGCATTCGCATCGATGGTCACGGGCCCCGTCAAGCGTCGATCGACAGGTGGCTGCTCTTTGCCCTGATTCACGCCTGCCGTTTGCGTCTTAGTAGCTGCGGGATCCGCTGTTGGCTTTTCGGCTGGCGGAATTACCACAGGTGGAGGCTCAGGAGCAGGCGGGGTTAACTCAGCCTGTTCCAAGGCAAAGTTCTTGGGGCGGCTATTTTTCACCATATCCACCTCTTTAGGCGCTGCCTCTTCGCTGGAATCGTCTCGGCCCGACAGGCCCATGGCGGTAATGACAATGAGCGATACGGCCAGGACAATCCCGCCAAAAACAAAAACTTTGCCCACATTGGTCTTCTTCCTGGAAGAAAGATTTTGCGGTATGCCCCGCTCCACCTCATCATCCCCGACCTTTTTCTGAAGCGTCTCGTGTTCTTGACCGTCATCAGGAGCTATTCGGTTGGATTCGTACTCATCCGAGCCACCCTCAGCCGAAAATTGCCGATCTTTATCCTCTTGATTCATCACGTTATCCTTATTTCACGACGCGTACACGACCATCCAAGCCCGCGCCGGTCTGATTAAAACGTCCTTGCTGGCTAAAGCCAAGATTGTCTATACCCAGTACCGTGTCGCCCAGGCGAAGGACAAATTTTTTGCTAAGCTCGTGAATAACGACGGTATTGCCCTCAACGTGTAGATTGACGAGCGATTCCGATCCGTCAGGCATCATCTTGTAAACACTCGGCAGATCCCGGCCATTATCAAACTCAAGGTATGTAAAACGACCATCGTCATACATCGCAGTCGGCGTCAACGCCTTGTCGCCATAGCCCCAGTAGTTCTGATTGGCTCGAACAACGTTAGGCCGCAGTTTCCTGCCCGCTAGAATGTCATGCGCCTGATCGTTCTTGGCTCGCAGCGCTGCACGATGAGCACGCTGGGTATCTGGATATCGAAAGCGCAGCACATAGGTCGTCGCTTGCTTACCGCGGCCATCAATGGAAAGCTGGAACACATACGTGCGCTTATTGGTTGTTACAATCAGGTTGGTTTCAGGATTAGGCGCCGTAGGCTTAAAAATGATATTGTTTCCTTTAACGTTCAGCTTCCAGGCTTCTGAATCTCCCATGCCTAGTGCAGCACTATCGCCCTCGAGACGCTCGTCCTCCTCCAATTGCACCAACACCGCCCGGCCGATCGGAGCCCGAATATGAAATACATTATTGGGGTTGTAGGTCACCGTCTGAATTCTCGGATCCTGGCTAGAACCTTTTGGCACAGACAAGGCATTGGCGTGACTGGACACAAAAAAGACCGCGGTAGCGGCCAATAATGTAAAAACTGATTTTTGTTTCATGGTTCTCCCCTCACCCTAGCTGCCCGATACCGCTTCCGGATCGATCCGATAGCTCATGACCTGGAACCCCAATGGATTCACAAGGCGATCTTTTTCAGTGATCGGTTTATTGACGTACCGGTACGCAATGGTTGCCAGCATGCGCTGCGCAGCAGGCGCTTTAGCCTGATCGTTGCTCAACATCTTGACTTTGCGCTCAAACCGAACCTGAGCCACTTCCCCTACCCAACTGACGCCTATTACACGAATATCGACCCGAGCCTTGTCTTTAAGCACTCTATAGGGCGCAGCAGGTGATTCAAAGAAACCTGCAATATCGTTCTGGATTTGCGGCGAACTCATCAACATGGACGCATCGTAGCCCGCCTGAACAGTCCACCAATCGTAGCCTTCGCGAAAACGGATGTACTGGCCGAGCCAGAATTTGTCGATCGCCTCGTCGTATTTGATTTTCTTGATGTCGCCAACTGAAGTCACAATGTCCGTGGCGCCCGTATTGTTATCTACCCGAAGCACGAAGGGTTCAACTGTTTTCAAGGGAGTCAAGCCAATCACAGCGCCAACCGCCAGCGCCGAAATAAACACCTGGGCCCAAACCACGCGCCAGGCTCTCTTGTTACTGGACTTAATAGCCTCGATCTGAGAACGCTCAAATTCCTGGGCCTTTTGAATAAAGGTAATGGCTTGCTGTCGAGGAGAAACCTCGCGCTTTGAACTTCTCTTTTTAAAGAACATGGCGCTCAGCTCCCTTCACTTTATAATCCTGATTGATCGGAAAAGGCTTGCCTTTAGGTTCTGGCGCGGGCGTATGACTTGCACACGCTGTCAGGACAACAAGCATCAATACGCTTGAAAACAGCTTTTTCATGAGCTACTCCTATGAGTAAATGGCTTTTTAAAGAACACATTCATCTTCGACAGACGAAAAAAAGCCGCAATGTGAAATGCGGCTTCTATAAAATACAGATTTAATTGACGACTATGATGGGTGCAAGGTTTTCATCACCACATCAGGCGCGGCTTGCACGATCTTCAGCAACACAGCTGCAGGCCCCGTCGGGGTGCGCCGATTTTGCTCCCAGTTTTGCAGCGTTTTAGGGCTGACTTTGAGCAGACTGGCAAACTCAGTCTGCGATAGGCCCGTTGCTTCTCTAATTCCTTTCACATCAGGAGCTGTGACCACGGTGCGGCGAGAGGCAGGCGCTTGTCCTTTAGAGATCGCCTTCGCCTGCTTCAGACTCAAGACCAGATCATCGAATAACGCTTTTTCCATATTTATAACTCCTTAACTAACTCCCTCAACATGGCCACTTCCCTATCTGTAAGCGTATCTTTCTTAGATTTTGGATAAATCACCAACATATAGATCTGATGATTATCCTTCAGCCAATAATAAATAGCGCGAACCCCACCGCTTTTGCCCTTACCCTCTACTGCATATCGGATTTTTCTGATACCGCCGCCGCCTTTGATAATATCGCCACGTTCGGGGTTCTCGGCCAGTAAACTCTGTAGTCCCGCATATTCATCATCACTTAACAAATCCATTAGTAGCCGGGTAAATACAGGCGTTTCTATAAATTCCATAATATCCATTATATACGCCACTGGCGTAGTTTGCAATTTTTTCCAAAAATCCGCACCAATAGGCGATCATGTGAAATGAAGCGTTCAAAATATGAGCGGCTAGCTATCTCGCGTAGAGATCGCTCAGTTCATTTAATCCTCGCCAGTGAATCACTCCAATAATGATCAACGTTATCAGTCCAATACCCAGCGTCATTTCCGACCAGCCGTACTTCGTATAGGTGAGGCCACCCAAGCCGATCACCCAATTAAAGGTAAATAGTCCGCACATAATTAAGCAAAAAATCGGATATCGGCGTAGCCACATCATCAGGACAAATGCAGCAATACCCATTAACCAAGATTTAGCCGCCATCCCAGCAACACCCGCAACCCAGGTTAACTCCAAGTTAAACAGCAATGACATGCTTCGATTGACACGATCCCTCACAATTGCGCGGCGATATACCGCTTCCAACCCATGACTCATGTTGATCTCCATTAATCTTGACTGGCTCGGTTATTCACGTTGCCGCCTCTGCGCCCCTTACTTGTAA
>Ga0164243_10015281_pt1 | contig 10619 bp, 12 predicted proteins | sample OricompcompostOP_FD_108781 | JGI IMG/M metagenome (GOLD analysis project Ga0164243, IMG submission 108781) | Organic Plus compost microbial communities from Emeryville, California, USA - Original compost - Organic plus compost (OP) | ecosystem: Engineered > Solid waste > Mixed feedstock >...
GATAGGCGCGCGTCAGGCCGCCCGCGCCGAGCAGCACCCCGCCGAAGTAGCGCGTGACGACCGCCACGACGTCGCTGAGCCCCGCCGAGACGAGCGCGTCGAGCATGGGGGTTCCCGCGGTGCCGCCGGGCTCCCCGTCGTCGTTCGAGCGGCGCAGGCGCGCGTCCGGCCCGATCACGAAGGCCGAGCAGTGGTGGCGCGCCCGGGGATGCTCGGCACGCACGCGCGCGACGACCTCGCGCGCCGCAGCCTCGTCGGGAACGCGCTCCAACCGCGCGAGGAAGCGCGAGCGGGAGATCTCGACCTCGGCGTCGACGGCATCGGCGATCGTCTCGTAGTCCACGTTCACCTCCTCGCACTACCATCGAGTCTATGAGTGCGAGCCCCGCCGAGCAGCCGTCCGCGGTCCGCGTCGACAGCTGGGTGTGGGCGGTGCGCCTCGCGAAGACCCGCAGCCAGGCGACGTCCGCCTGCCGCGCCGGCCACATCCGCGTGAACGGGCAACCGGCCAAGGCGGCACAGCCCGTGCGCGTCGGCGACGAGGTGCGGGCGCGCCTGCACGGCTTCGAACGGATCTATCGGGTGGTGGCGCTCGCGACGCGACGCGGCAGCGCGAGCGAGGCGGCGAAGTGCTACGAGGATCTCACGCCCCCGCCTCCGCCCCGCGTCGAACGGCCGACCGCTGTGGTGCGGGATCGGGGCGCCGGCAGGCCGACCAAGCGGGATCGCCGCGACCTCGACAGACTGCGCGGCTTCGAGCGGCCATGAGCGCGCCCGGCAGCGGCCTGAGCGGCGCCGAGTGGCGGGAGCTGGCGGCGGCGCACGAGGCCCGCGCCGACGCGCTCACCGCCGGACACCGAGCCAGGCGGCAACGGCACGAGCGGCACCCGGTCGAGGACTTCCTGTGGACCTACTACCCCGTCGGGCCGAACGAGCTGCGGCGCTGGCACCCGGGCGCCGGCGTCCGGCTCGCGGGCGCGGCGGAGGATCGCGACGGCTGGCGGCACTACCGCGTCGTCGGCGCCGACGCCGAGGTCGACCTCCCCGTCTTCCTCGCGAAGCGCGGCGGCACGGTCGACTACGTCGAGAAGCTGCTGACGGCGACGCTCGCGCGCACCCCGCGCTTCGGCTGCTTCGGCCTGCACGAGTGGGCGATGGTGTACCGGTCGACGCCGGAGCAGCTGCGGCACTCCGCGCTGCCGCTGCGCGTCGGCCACGAGGCCACCGACCGCGTCGTCGAATCCCATCCGATCGCGTGCACGCACTTCGACGCGTTCCGCTTCTTCACCGCCGACGCGAGGCCGCTCAACGCCCTGCAGCCGACCCGCGAGGCCCAGCCCGAACTCGAGCAGTCGGGCTGCCTGCACGCCGGCATGGACATCTACAAGTGGGCGGTCAAGCTCGGGCCGATCATCCCGGGCGAATTGCTGCTCGACGCCTTCGAGTTCGCGCGAGACGTCCGCGAGGTGGACATGCGCGCGTCGCCCTACGACGTCTCCGCCTATGCGGGCGCCGACGGCTCGACCCTTGCGCCGATCCCGATCGAATCCGCTGTGGGCAAACGGGAATACGTGCGGCTGCAACGCGGTTTCGCCGAGCGCGGGAACCGGTTGCGCTCGCGCGTCCTCGCCGCGATCGACCGCGCCCGGGCGGCTGCGGCGGCGTGCCCGCGGGAGCCGGGCGCCCCCGCCGCACGACGCGCCCCCGCCGCGGCACCGAGCGCGCCGGCGCACCGGTGAACGAGGCCGGCGCCGCGAGCGACGGTTCGTGAGGATCGCGAAGGATCCGAGCAGCGTCAGAAGAGGGTGGGAGCGGGATCCCCCGGCGTCGCGGCGGACCGTTCGAGCCCCTCGGATTCCCGGGCCGCGTGCCGGCTCGTCGACGGGGCCCGCCGCTCCCGCTCGAGTCCGTAGCGCCGGATGAGCGGCCGGATCCGCGCCCCCAGCTCGAGCCGATACGCCTGCGGGGCGCGGCTCGCGGTGCCCGGGTACAGCCGCCGGTAGAGCGGCAGGAGCTCGGGGTGCTCGCGTTCGAGCCAGCCGAAGAACCACGGTTTCACGTGGCCGCGCAGGTGCAACGGGCCGTACATCACCGAGCGGGCCCCGGCGTCGCGGATGTCGCGCAGCAGCGGACCCAGCTGGGCGGGCGAGTCGGTGAGGCCCGGCAGCACCGGCATGAGGAACACCTCCGGCGCGAACCCCGCGTCGCGCGCGGCGGCGATCGTCGCGAGCCTGGCCTGCGTGCTCGGGGTCCCCGGCTCGATCGAGCGCTGCAATTCGGGATCGCCCACCGCGATCGACATCGACAGCTCGACGGGCACCCGTTCAGCCGCCGGCGCGAGGAGCGGCAGGTCGCGGCGCAGCAGGGTGCCCTTCGTGAGGATCGAGAACGGCGTACGGCTGCGGGCGAGGGCGTCGATGATGCCGGGCATGAGCCGGTAGCGCCCCTCGGCCCGCTGATACGGGTCCGTGTTCGTCCCGAGTGCGACGTGCTCGCGTCGCCACGCCGGCCTCGCGAGCTCACGGCCGAGCACCTCCGCGACGTTCACCTTCACCACGATCTGCGAGTCGAAGTCGCGGCCCGTGTCGAGTTCCAGGTACCGGTGCGAGCCGCGCGCGAAGCAGTACACGCAGGCGTGCGAGCAGCCCCGGTAGGGGTTGATCGTCCAGGAGAACGGCATCGAGGACGCGGCGGGCACGCGATTGAGCGCGCTCTTCGCGATCACCTCGTGGAAGACGAGCCCCGCGAACTCGGGCGCCCGCACCGTGCGCAGGTGCCCCGGCACCGCCGCGACCTCCGCGATCCCGAGCCCCGGCAGCGCATCGTCCGTCGCCGCGCGCATCTCCTGACCACTCCATCTCACAGGAGTATTCGAACAAATATTCGAATAATCCGCAAGTGGGGATGCCTCCGCGCGACGGCCTAACGCTCGGCAGCGAGCTGCGTATGGTGGCGGATCACCTCGGCGACAACGAAGTTGAACCATTTCTCGGCGAACTCGGGATCGAGGTGCGCGTCCTCCGCGAGGCTCCGAAGCCTCGCGATCTGCCGCGCCTCGCGATCCGGATCCGACGCCGGCATCTCATGCTCGGCCTTGAGGCGTCCCACCTCCTGCGTGCAGCGGAACCGCTCCGCCAGCATGTGGATGAGGGCCGCGTCGATGTTGTCGATACTCGCCCGCAGCGTGTTCAGGCGCTCCTCGGGGGTCTGCTCCGACACGGGAACCTCCTAACCCAGCAGGTCGTGCCGGACGACGACCTGCTCGCGCTCGGGGCCGACGCCGATCGCCGAGATGCGGGATCCGCTCATCTCTTCGAGGGCGAGGATGTAGTCCCGCGCGTTCTTCGGGAGGTCCTCGAAACTGCGCGCGGCCGAGATGTCCTCGGTCCACCCGGGGAATTCCTCGTAGATCGGGGTCGCGTGGTGGAAGTCGCTCTGGTTGACCGGCATGTCGTCGTATCGCACGCCGTTCACGTCGTAGGCGACGCAGACCGGGATCCGTTCGAGCCCCGAGAGCACGTCGAGCTTCGTGAGCACGAAATCGGTGACGCCGTTGATCCGGGCCGCGTACCGGGCGACGGGCGCGTCGTACCAGCCGCAGCGACGCGGCCGACCGGTGGTGGTGCCGAACTCGCCGCCGTTCTCGCGCAGGAAGTCGCCCCACTCGTCGAACAGCTCCGTGGGGAAGGGACCCGCGCCCACGCGAGTCGTGTAGGCCTTCACGACGGAGATCACGCGTTCGATGCGATGCGGCGGCAGCCCGGATCCCGTGCTCGCCCCGCCCGCGGTCGCGTTCGACGACGTCACGAACGGATACGTGCCGTGGTCGATGTCCAGCATGGTCGCCTGGCCGGCCTCGAACAGCACCGTCTTGTCGTCTTCGATGGCGCGGTGCAGCAGGAGGCCCGTATCGCACACCATCGGCTCGAGCATCTCGCGGTAGGAGCGCAGATCCTCGATCACCTCGTCGGGCTCGATCGCGCGTCGATTGTAGATCTTGACGAGCACCTGGTTCTTGAAATCGAGTGCCGCCTCCACCTTCTGCCGCAGGATGCTCTCATCGAAGATGTCCTGGATCCGGATCCCCACCCGCGTGATCTTGTCGGCGTACGCCGGCCCGATCCCGCGCCCCGTCGTGCCGATCTGCCGCTTCCCGAGGAAGCGCTCCGTGACCTTGTCGAGCGTGCGGTGGTAGGCGGTGATGACGTGCGCGTTCGCGCTCACCTTGAGGCGCGACACGTCGATCCCGCGCTCGCCGAGCCCGTCGAGCTCCTCCTTGAGCACGGCGAGGTCGATGACGACGCCGTTCGAGATGACCGGGGTGACGCCCGGCGTCAAGATGCCCGACGGCAGCAGGTGCAGCGCATACTTCTCATCGCCCACCACGACCGTGTGGCCGGCGTTGTTGCCCCCGTTGAACTTGACGACGTAGTCGACGCGGCTGCCGAGGAGATCGGTCGCGCGCCCCTTGCCCTCGTCGCCCCATTGGGCACCGGTGATGAGCACAGCGGGCATCTCAGCCCCTTCCTTCGCTGACTAGGCAGTTACCGCCCCAGTCTAGCGAGAGCTACCGACGTTCTTCGCGGATGGCCGCCGCAGCCGCGGGATCGGCGCCCTCCAGGAACTCGGCGAGCCGCGTCACCTCGCCCGTCTCGCCGATGCGCGCCGCCGCCTCCCGCAGCTCGAACAGCGCGCGGAGCACGCCGCGGTTGGGCCCGTGCGACCACGGAACCGGACCCGCTCCGCGCCAGCCCGCCTTGCGGAGCGCGTCGAGCCCGCGGTGGTAGCCGACCCGGGCGAACGCGTAGGCCTCGATCTCCCGGCCCGCCGCAGCGGCGGCCCGGGCGAGCGCGGCCCACGCGGCGGGCGACTCCGGGTGCTCGCGGGCGACGAGTTCGGGATCCCGGCCCTCCGCGAGCGCGGCGTCCACCGCGGGATCCTCCGGCAGAAGCGTCGGCTCGGGGCCGAGCAGATTGTCACCGATCATGCGGCCAGTCTATGGGCGGCATCTGGAAGCGGGTGCGAGGGGACGCGTGCCCGCCCGCCTCCGCGCCTTCAGCGCGTCGCGCCCCGGGCTGGAGCGAGAGCGGCACCCGCTTGAGCGTCGCATCCTCGCCGCCGGCCGTGAACGCCTCGGCCTCGGCCTCAGCCTCAGCCGTGGAGGCGGACGTGCGCGGCGGCGAATCGGCGCGGTCCGCCGCTTGGGCGCGTCCGGACTATCTGAAGTTCACGAACTGCAGGGCGACGTCCACGTCGGCGCCCTTGAGGAGCGCGATGGTCTCCTGGAGGTCGTCGCGGCTCTTCGAGGAGACGCGCAGCTCGTCGCCCTGGATCTGGCTCTTCACGCTCTTCGGCGCCTCGTCGCGGACCAGCTTGCTCAGCTTCTTCGCGGTGGCCTGGTCGATGCCTTCCTTGAGCTTCGACTCGATGCGGTACTCCTTGCCGCTCGCGAACGGCTCGCCGCTGTCGAGCGCCTTGAGGGAGAGCCCGCGCTTGACGAACTTCGACTGCAGCACGTCGAGCACGGCCTTCGCGCGCTCCTCGGTGTTCGCTTTGATGAGGATCGCCTCCCCGCTCAGCGACACGTCGGCGCCGACGCCCTTGAAGTCGTAGCGCTGCTCGACCTCCTTGCGGGCCTGGTTCACCGCGTTCTCGACCTCCATGGAGTCGACCTTGCTCACCACGTCAAACGAAGAATCAGCCATGCACCCAGCCTACCCGCACCGCATTCGCCGCGGTCGACGGCGCTTCGATCGCGGGCGCCGCGGCTACCCGCGGGCCCGCCGCTACCCGCCGGGCACCCCGACACTACCTCCGTCGCAACACGCCGCTACCTCCGTCGCGACACGCCGCTACCAGCATCGAGGTAACGGCGTGTTGCGACGGGCATGTCGCCGCCGGAGGGCGCGCCGGCGGCCGGCGGCGGAGGGCCGAGCCCTCCGGCCCTGCCGCGGCCCCGCTGCGCTACCGCACCGAGGCGCGGCGCATCGCGAACCAGGTGCCGACGAGGGCGACGAGGATCGCCACGAGCGCGGCGAGCGCCACCGCTCCGCGGGTGAGGCCCGCGAAGATCTCACCCAGCTCCGGCGCGACGACGAGCAGGGTGAGCGCCACCGCGAGGCCGAGCGCGAGACCGAGGATCGCCGGCCCCTTGTTCCCGAACCGCACCCACACGGCGGCGAACAGCCCGCCGATGCTCAGGCAGAAGAGCACGCCGAGGAACGCGCTCGCGAGCAGCATCCACGCGTTTCCCGCACCGAGGAGGTGCACGTCGAGCACGTAGACGCCCATGAACCAGTGGTTCGTGACGAGTTCGAGCCCCAGCAGCACGACCAGGAGCACCGCGATATACGCCGCCTGCACGATATAGGCGAGCATGGTGCCGAGGATGAAGTTGCGTCGGGTCGTGCCGAGCGCGAGGGCGAAGGGATAGGTCGTCGCCACCGCCTGCACGCCGTAGTAGACGAGGAAGCCCGGCAGCGACCAGATGATGCCCTGGTTCCAGCGCGCGCCGTCGATGTACTCGGCCGAGGTCACGTCGGCCCCGGTGCCGCGTTGGATGGCGAGCTGGATGATGATCGAGACGACCATCACCGTGGCGATGATCCCGAGCGGGGTGAAGACGACGTTATCGTACTTGTTGAGGTGCAGCCGGCTCACCTTGAGAATGCGGTTCATGCTGCGCTCCTTTCGTGCTGCGCATGCTGCGCGGGATCCGCGTCGGCGGTGTCGCCGAGCCCGTAGGCGGCGACGAGGTCCTGCAGCGAGACCGGGCTGATGTCGAGCGAGAGCGACGCGGCTGCGGCCCGATCCTCGTCTCCCAGCGTGCTATCGACGACGGCGGTGCCGAGCCCGCCGACGATGCGACGGGAGAGCGTGGGGCGATCCCGAACGAACTCGTCGACCGCTGAGGATCGGCCGGCGACCTGGAACGATCCGCCGCGCAGCTCCTCGACGTCGGCGTGCCGCACGACGCGGCCGCGGTCGAGGATCACGACGCGTTCGAGCAGCCGGTCCATCTCGTCGATGAGATGCGTCGAGAGGATGATGGTGCGCGGGTGCTCCGCGTAGTCGCGCAGCAGCTCGTCGTAGAAGATGTGACGGGCGGTGGCGTCGAGGCCGAGGTACGGCTCGTCGAAGAAGGTGATCGGCGAGCGCGAGGCGAGGCCGAGCACGATGCCGAGGGCCGAGAGCTGGCCGCGAGAGAACTTCTTCACGACCGGCTTCGCGGGGATCCGGAACTGCTCGATGAGCCGATCCGCAGTGTCCTGCGACCAGTGGGGATAGCTGAAGCTCGCGGCGCGGATCGCGTGCTTCAGCTTGTAGTCGTCGGGGTAGCGCTGGTTGTCGCGCACGAAGCACAACTGCTCGAGCGTGGCGGCGCGTTCGAAGGGATCGTGGCCGTGCACGCTGATGGTGCCCGAGGAGGGCCGATCCTGCGCCGTCGCGAGCGACATGAACGTGGTCTTGCCGGCTCCGTTGCGCCCGAGCAGCCCGGTGATGATGCCGTCCTGGATGTCGAGGGTGACGTCGTCGAGGGCCGGGGCGCCGCGGTACCGGCGGGTGAGGCCGCGGGCCTTGATTGCTGCGGTCATGATGCTGTTTCCTTCGCTTCGTTCTCGCGAGTCCCGTCTTCACGGCTGCGGTGCTCGCGGGCTTCGTTCTCGATGAGCCGGATGAGGTCCGAGGTGGCGAGGCCGAGCGTGCGGGCCTCCCCGAGCAGGGGGCGGATGAAGTGCTCGATGAATCCCTGCCTGCGCTCGTCCGCGAGCCGCTCCCCGGCGCCGGCGGCGACGAACATGCCGATTCCGCGTCTCTTCACGAGGATCTCGCGGTCCACGAGCGTCGTCAGCGCCTTACCGGCGGTGGCGGGGTTGATGCGCAGATGGGCCGCGAGCTCGTTGGTGGAGGGCACCTGCGCGCCTTCGGGGTAGACCCCGCGCAGGATGTCGTCGGCGATGCGATCCGCCAGTTGCAGGAAGATCGGGCGCGAGTCGTCGAACACCGCCGCCTCCCTTCGTGAGCTTCGATCGATCGGGATCGAGACCGGGATCCGTCGTCCGCCTCGATGGTTCATTACTTCACTAATGAACCTAGACACCTTTGTCGGATCCGTCAAGCCCCGTCCGCCCCCTCCGCCCCGTCCGCCCCGTCCGCCCCGTCCCGTCTCTCCTGCGATTTTTGGCGAGATCGCAGGCTAGCGCCGCATATTTCCCGCTGACGCGCCAAAAATCCGAGGAAAGTGGGATCGCGGGGACTCGCGGACGGGCCGCGCGGCGCGGGGCGCGGGGGGCCGCGGACCGGGGCGAGCCGGCCTTGCGCTCATTCATCAGACGAAGTAGCGTGGGCGTGCGCAACACCGCCGTGCCGAGAGGAACGCCATGCCCAGCAGCAACATCGCCGTCAGCCACACGGAAGCCGGATTCGTCACCGCCGAGGTGGCCCGCGCCGAGCGCATCTCCCCCAGCTTCGTTCGCCTCACGTTCGCCGGCGAGGAGCTTTCCGGCTGGCGCCATCTCGGCTTCGACCAGTGGTTCCGCCTCGCGTTGCCGGTCGCCGGGGAGGCGACGCAGTTCGACCGGCTGTCCAAGCGCTTCGACACGCGCGGCTACCTCCGCTACCTCACCCTCCCGAAGGCCACCCGGCCCGCGATCCGCAACTACACGGTGCGCGAGTTCCGGCCCGAGACGGGAGATCTCGACGTCGACTTCGTCATCCACGGAGCGGGCGACGCCGACGGGTCCGGCATCGCGGGACCGTGGGCGGCGTCGCTGCCGGTCGGCTCCCGCGTCGCCCTGATCGACCAGGGCTGCGGCTACCGCCCCGCCGACGGCGCGCGCCGCGTCGTGCTGGTGGGCGACGAGAGCGCGCTGCCGGCCGTGCTCGGGATCCTGCGGGACCTGCCGCGAGACAGCGTCGGCCACGCGATCATCGAGGTGCCCGAGGACGCGGACCGGCAGCCGGACGAGGCGCCGGAAGGCGTCGAGGTGCAGTGGATCGCGCGCGGACACGACGGCGAGGTCGGCGAGGCCGCCCTCGCCGCGCTGCGGGGCCTGCCCGAATGGCCCGATCCGGTCTCGGCGTTCGTGGCGGGCGAGCAGAAGCTCGCGACCGGCGGCAGGCGGCACCTCGCGCAGGAGCGGGGGATCCCGAAGGCGGCGATCGACTTCTGCGGCTACTGGCGCATCGGGCGGGCGGCCGCGTAGCCGGGCCCGGAATGGGCGAACCGCCGCTCAGCCCCGCCGGAATGAGCGAATCGCCGCGCAGCCCTGCCGGAGTAAGCGGGCGGCCGCCTAGCCCGCCCGGAATGGGCGAACCGCCGCGCAGCCCTGCCCGGAATGGGCGAACCGCCGCTCAGCCCCGCCGGAATGCGCTAGCCGCTCAGCCCCGCCGGAATGCGCGGCCAGCCGCACCGGCCGGACCGCCCCATCCCCGCTCCGACGCATCGAATGACAGCCGTGTAATTTATCCACAGGCTGCGGAGAACCCTGTGGGAAGCGCGGCTCGCGCACGGGACGTAGGCTGGGCGGGTGAGCAGCGACCTCCCGACCCCCGTGCCCCGATCCTTCGCATCCGACAACTGGGCCGGCGCGCATCCCGAAGCGATCGCGGCGATCGCCGCTGCGAACGCGGGCCACGCGGCCGCGTACGGCGACGACCCGTGGACGGCGCGCTTCGGAGCGGTCGCCAAACGACTCTTCGGCGAGAGCGCGGAGGCGTTCCCCGTGCTGAACGGCACGGGCGCGAACGTGCTGGCGCTGCAGGCCGCCGTCCCTCGCTGGGGAGCGGTGATCTGCGCGGCCTCCGCCCACATCAACACCGACGAGACCGGAGCTCCCGAGAAGACGGGGGGCCTCAAGCTGCTGCCCGTCGACGCCCCCGCCGGGAAGCTCACCCCCGACCTCGTGGCCCGCGAGGCGTGGGGATGGGGCAGCCCGCACCGTGCCGAACCGCTCGCGGTCTCGATCTCCCAGTCGACGGAGCTCGGCACCTGTTACACGCCCGACGAAGTCTGCGCGCTCGCCGATCAGGCCCACGAGCACGGGATGGTCCTGCACGTCGACGGCTCGCGACTCGGCAACGCCGCCGCGCACCTCGGGCTCTCCCTCGGCGAGCTGACCCGCGACACGGGCGCCGACATCCTCAGCCTCGGCGGCACGAAGAACGGCCTGCTCGGCGCCGAGGCCGTCGTCGTGCTGACCCCCGGCGCCGCTCCCGGCCTCCCTCACCTGCGCAAGGTGAATCTGCAGCTCGGCTCGAAGATGCGCTTCGTCTCGGCGCAGCTGCTCGCGCTCTACGAGGGGGACCTCTGGCTGCGCTCGGCCCGGCACGCGAACGCGATGGCCTCCCGGCTCGCCGCGGGGATCGAAACGCTCGCCGCGCGCCAGGACTCGCGGTTCGAGATCGCGCACCCCGTCGAGTCGAACGCCGTGTTCGCGGCGCTGCCCGAGGATGCGGCCGCTCGTGCCCGGGAGCGCTTCGCCTTCAGCGCCTGGCCCGCAGCGCCGGGCGTCTACCGCCTCATGTGCGCGTTCGACACGACCGAGGGCGACGTCGACGCACTCCTGGAGGCGCTGGCCGGCTGAACCCCTCGCCCGGCGTCCCCCGGTGCGGTCGCA
>Ga0164243_10015282_pt1 | contig 10618 bp, 15 predicted proteins | sample OricompcompostOP_FD_108781 | JGI IMG/M metagenome (GOLD analysis project Ga0164243, IMG submission 108781) | Organic Plus compost microbial communities from Emeryville, California, USA - Original compost - Organic plus compost (OP) | ecosystem: Engineered > Solid waste > Mixed feedstock >...
GGGAGGGACGAGGGGGGATCTCACATCTGACCCGATGTCCATTGCACCTCTTCGACGATATCTAAGGAACTGTGCACGATGAACTGCGTCATGTGTTTTTGCTGCTCGCCAAAGTGGGCTAAGCCATCGCCGCCTTGTTTAGAGGTTCCAAACTCGTACTCGAAGAGGGGGTTGTCCTGGGTTCCCACGATGACGAAGTAGTAGGACATGGCGAAAGATGAGGGTATTTTCTGTGCCTCGACCTTCGGGTTTTATTGCTTAGGTATCCCCCTGGTTTTCTTCAAAAGGGGGAAAAGGCAAGGAAAGCGCCTACTTCGCTCGTGGAATTGGCTCGTATTCTTTTCGTCTTCTCGGCGAGCTTGAAATCCAAACAGGAGTCAAGCTTGGGAGATGCTGCGACTTCAATTAATTGTCGTCTTGGTGGGGCGTTGCGCTGCATGGCGGCTTTCACTGGTCTGCCCATTCTGATTGGCCCAAATTCCAACACGCCGGTGAACCTCGTCCAAAGCTTGGGACATTTTCTAATTTTCAACGAACCAAAAAAAAAGTCACACGAGGCTGCTCCCATCAATTCGCATCCTCTCGACACTCGCGCCCTCGACTCGGACAGGAGGAACCGACCATTTCAATTCCCTCCGTCGGTTTACAATCGATCAATTTTTCCCCGACTCAAACAACCCACCTCCGACAGCCAATCCCGTCGACCCGATAACGCCTCTCCTACAATGTTCGGCCCCTTCCGCATGACCTCGCCGCTATCGGGCGGTCTCCTCTGGAAGATCCCCTGGCGTCTGTCCAAGTTCCAGAAGAGGCGGCAGCGCATGAGGCTCCGAGCCGTGGACCAGGTGGTCGCGACGCTGGACGCGGCGCTGGCGAAGAAGGGGGAGACTCTGGAGGCTTTAGAGAGGTGGAAGGCTGAGATGCCTACGGAGGCGGAGATGTTGCCGAGGGATAAGTATACGATGTTTGATAGGAAGGTTAAAGGGTATAGGAAGGGAATTCACAGTACGTTGTTTTCCCCTCTTTTCTCGTCTTTCCTTGAGCTGTATACCAAGGCCCAGCTTTGCGGGAGATTTGGGATGGCTTGGAAGACACGCGACCAAGGTAGAAAGAGACTTGCTAACCTATCTGTGATTTGTAGAGCTACCGAAGTGGACGAGGGTTTCTCAGCGAGTCAACCCCCCCGGTTACTAAGTTGGACCGATGCACGCAGTTGCACGCAATGGAGAAGAGGTGCCTTCCAGGGTGGATCAAGAGGGACAAAGGTACTGTCTACGGCACGCCGAGCTCGTTGGGAGGAGGAATACGATACGATCACAATACACTGCGAAAGTGGAAAACAACTCTCGGGCATTCACATCTCAGCTGGCCCTTGTACAATATGTTTATTATATGTATAGGATGGGGAAATGGGGAAGATGGCTCCTGTTCGAGCAAACAAACACCTTGTTTTGTTCAAGATTATGCTTGATCAGACCAGAACCTTGGTATATTATAGAACTTGAAGACAATCTACCATGAAAAACTTTTTTTGAACAGCGTACAAGCATACAAACGAAGAGTGCCCCATTATTAACGAATAGATTCCCATCCCCTTTGTCACTATGACGAGGGTGACGAACCAGCCCCTCCTCTCATCTTTCCTTCCCATACTCGGCTCCCCCATCTCTTGACCTCTCCACATCCCTCATCCTATCCGACTGCAACGCCCGCCCCAAACCTCCCCGCCCCTCATCGTAATCCTCACGGTACTCGTCGCGCACCTGCCCACCCGACTTTCCACGACCGTACTGCCGACCCTCCTCGAAGCCAGGATCGAGATCAGTGCGAATGATGCGCTCGTCGAGCTTGGTGCCTCCAATGTACTTCATACAGTCTAGGGCATCCTGATGCGTGTAGTACTCCACGAAGCAGAATCCGCATGGGGTCTTGGTGAAGCGGTCAAGCCCCATTACGAGGCGTTTGATCTCGCCGACTTTGCTGAAGAGTTCGTAGACTTGCTCTTCGGTTGTGTAGAAGGATCTGCAGAGGTGGGGTGTGAGAACTAGGCTTAGACTGACTTGTCTTTTCGTCCATGGAAATGTTGCATGAGATAGGGCGAGAGAGGATATTTGTTGGGGAAGGAGTTAGAGTCTAAAATCTCATCTCAACCTATATGAGACATGACGTTTTGCGTAGATGCTCTCCCTCCCGTTCAGGCAAGTAAAAAAGACTCATAGTATCAGGTCTCGGAAGACCATGGCAATGAGATGTGATGAGACTTACAGGTTCCCCACATAGAGGGTAGCAGCATCCTTGAGAGGGTCCTCCGGAGGCTGTTCGGGCTCGAGCTTCATGTTCTCATCCCCATCACGATCACGTTCCCTGTGATCTCTCCTGCGCTTGTTCTGCAGGGGTGCGTGCAGAAGTGTCAGCTTGAGATTGGTCTCTTTCTCATGGGTATTCGCAGAGGCGGGCCAAGATGTAGATATCCTCCAAGGATGAGTACTTACGCGACTCTGAAAGTAGGCACTCGGTCTGTCGAGGCGATCGACGGTGCTTCGGACGTACGGTGCCATGGCGTCCAATGGCGGGATGAAAACCGGTAAATGACGGATGAAAGGATGGGTGGGATCTCAGGGCGCAAGAAGAAGTTGGATTTGAGGTTCGATGGATTCTCGCCGTCAAGATGGATGTTCGCCTCGTTAAAGTACTATGGTAATATGCATGTCTTGGTCAATTAAGTAGGAAAAAGACAAGTCTGAAATGTTTCCTGCTTTCTCCAAAAGGTACAAGGGAGACAGTGCCTATGGTTGGCCGAACTTATCAATGTGCCCCACTGTGGGGAGCTCTAGGTTGCAGGTGCTGTGCTGCCAGGCAAGGAAACCCTTTGGTACTTATTAAAACTTAATAATAATGTGCATTTGAAAGTACTTTAATGTACCCCTGTCTCCCTCTCGTTACCTAGCCAAGGACGAGGCTACGATTCCAGGGCGACCAGTCGCAATGCTCCATTGTGCCAATGCTACGCTCTCGCGTCAGAGCCCAAAAAACACCTGCCACCGATGAAATCTTGACAGCTTCAAGCAAATTTCGTCACGCACTTCACCAAGTCAGGTACAGAATCACACAATCGAGCATCACACTTCCCGGTTTTTACCTCCCCCCCTTCTTTTCAGTTTCATTTTCGCCTTCGCCGGGGCTTTTTTTTTTCTCCTATTAAATATCGTGTCATAATATTCTGATATGCGAGGCTGGTGAAAAAAGTGAGAGAGGAAACTATGAAGGTCAAAAGCTACACGCCCTCGTGGCTTTCGAAGGGCTCCCCTGGCCATAGCCTATTCTCGCCCTCGGCCGACGCGTCTCGGACTTCCATTTCCTCGCCCTACACTGCCAAGACGAAGAAGAAGAAGGCGCCAAACGGGCCCCGGCGTACAATCGCCCGTCGAGGTACCGAGATCTTTGTAGCGAATGGCAGGGAAATTCGATGGGGTGACCTTGTCTACCTTAAGGAGAAGCATGCGCAAAACAGGGCGAGCTTCCGCATCAAGCGGGAAAGCTCGGGTGCCAATGGGAATGCGCCCGAGGACGACGTCGAGAATCGTGCCGCCGGATACCGGGTAAGGATGTCTTTTCTTCTCTTCCAAGCTTTCCCCTCCTCCTTCATCCTTTTTCTTTTCGTGTGGCTACAGCCATGCTAACCGTTTGGGAATAACGCATTTTTGTAGATCCTGAAAACCCCAGTTGCAGATGACATTAGGCAACTCATCATATCGCCGAACGAAAGCCTCCTAGCAATTCTAACCTCGCATACCGTTCACATTTGCCTCATCCCAGACCCCAGTCACCTCACCAGCGAAGATACCGAACCGATTCGACCCAAGATCTGGACTCTTGGCCCCACCACCCACGTCACCTCCCGCTCGCCCATCGCCTCGGCCCTCTGGCATCCGTTAGGAGTCAATGGCCACTGTCTTGTTACCGTATCCAAGGACTCCATCGTCCGGCTATGGGAGCTATCGCTAACCGATCGATGGTCGTTCGACAGCCCCACGTTGTCCATCGACCTCAAGCGCCTTGCCGATGGAACCTCGCTGGACCAAGACTTTGCCGCTTCCACCTCGGCAACGAATACGGGCTTCTCCCCCGATTCGTTCGAGATGGAGGTCGCGGCGGCCTGTTTCGGCTCGAGGTCATCCGGTGGCTGGAATCCCTTCACCTTGTGGATCGCCATGAGGGAGGGTGATGTATACGCGTTGTGCCCGCTCCTTCCTTCTCGCTGGGCGCCCCCATCAGCGCTCATAGCGTCGCTGTCGGTGTCTGTGGTCACCCAGGTGGGTGCTATCGAAGACGACCCCACAGTTTCGGAACGTGAGAAGCTCCTGGCCCAGCAGCAGCTTGCATGGATGGGCGATGTGGATTCGCAGGAACCCCAAATCCTCGAATCATCGCCCGGCGAACCTCCCATTGAGGTCTATACCCGCCCCACCAAGCCGGGCGCTGTACCCCGCCTTCAGGGGCCTTTTGAGCTCGCGGCGAGTCTCGATAATGAAGATGATATCGACTCCGAGCTTACCGATATACTCGTGATTGGTTCCAAGGTCGAGGCGGATGATCTGATGCTCGGAGAGGACACCGAACTTGAGCTTGATGAAACCGACAGGGAAGGCCTGTCTCTGAGTATCATCTGTTTACTCTCCACCGGTGGGCAGGTCAAGATTTGCCTAGACCTTGATGGTGTCGAGGCCCAGTGGCTTCCGCCTAAGAACAAGTCCAGGCTTGGACGGCTCTTGGCTCTATCGGACGCGCCAACCCTTCTCACCTTCCAGGCAATGGATAGCATGAACCCAGTGGAGGCGAGCCCCGACAGCTGGCCCGTATTCACTACCGACGTGATGTCAAGATACTCCTTTTACGTAACTCACCATGCCGGAATCACGTACTTTTCATTGTCGCCGTGGGTATTTCGACTGGAGAGCGAGATCCAGGGCGCTGGAGGCGCTGGCTCCGAGTTCCGACTGGGCCTGCTCGTAAACGCTCACAATTCGACCCGGGAACGCCTCTACACGCAGCCATCGGCCGATGTCTCCGTGCCTCTTGCAGGATGCAATGCCATTAGCGACCCGGACATTGGCTACGCAGTTATCTCGGCTACTCCCTACGACCCTGTAGTCCTCATGTTCGATACGCCCGAGGAAGACTTCACACTTATCAAGGAAGAAGAAACGACACCAGTGCGCGAAATCCAGATCGCGCCGCCCCAAGAGCCCCTGTACTCGTACGAGCCAAGACCGCCCTTCCAAGCCTCTCACGTCTTCGAGCAGAGCTCGCAGCTTCCCACGCTCATCGAGCGGCTCCGCACGTCGCGCCACAAGGTTGTCATAGGCCAAGAAGTGCGCCTCAGCCCCCTGACACTACAGGTCCTCACGGAAGCGCATAAGATCCTTAGTGAGGAGACCCACCGCCTGGGGTTGGCGGCGTCGGAGCTCTTCATCAAGTGCACCAGGATGCGGGCGGAGATGCAGGACCACCTCGACAAGGCGGCCGAGACTAAGGCCAAGATCGACAAGATTACGGGCAACGACGCCGACGGCGAGGGTGCGGACAACGAGAGGATCGAGGCGAGGGTGGCGCGTGCGCAGACACGCCACGAGCAGCTCTCGCGTCGCATCGAGAGCCTGCGCAAGTCCGTTATGCACTCGACTAAGAGGGAACTTAGCACGCACGAACGCGCGTGGATCGATGAGGTGAAGGGGCTCAATAACAGCGTTTTCGGGGCTAAGTCGGACGTCGCCTTGACTACGACGACGCCGATACCGCAGCAGCGAGGTGTCACTACCACCACGACAGGGAAACAGGTCAGGAAACGCCTCGAGGAGGTTACGACGTTGGCTACGGAGCTGCTCGACGAGGCGGCCCGGCTGCACAAAGACACCGCCGCTATTACAACTATTGGAGGAGGGGAAGACGGCGGTGTTGGTAGGAACGGACGTGGACATCGCAGGGAGCACACGCCCTCGTCGAGCCAGGATTTACGTGTTCCCAACGAGATTCGCAAGGCGAAGATTCAGTCGGTTAGGAACCTGCTGGCTCGCGAAGAGGCTATGGTGGCTGCTGTTTCTAGCAGGTTGGAGAAGCTGCAGCTGAGCTTGCAGTAGTTAGGAAGTCGAGAAAAGGGAAGACAGAGATCTGAAAGAGGGCGTGTGATGAAAGACGATAAAACACGTCCAGAATTGGCAAGCATCAAAGTAAGACAAGTGGCTACCTACTGTATAAGCAAGTTTCCTTTCTTCGAGGAGGGTAGATTTCTCCAAAATAATGATTGGCTGTTTTTTTTATTTTCGATTTACGTTTTCCTTTTAATCCACTTTTTCACTGCATTGCTTTGCATTCTGGGAAGCCCAACCACGGCTCGAGGTTTACCGCCTCTCCCTGTTGTTTTCTGCCCTATGAGCCTCCCTTGGGCGGAAAACCCATTCCATTGCACAAGAACGAAAGTTGACCCTCATGTCAGGGCAAAGCTGACAACAGGCACTCGAATCCCACAGATTTTCGGGCTCCAAAAGACCGAAATCCAGCCGTGACAGCTGAAAAGAAAACATCCATTCGCAAAATTCGATTTTCCGCGGTCCGCGCAGTTGGCGATGAGTATGTCTACGTCTTTTGTGAAAGAGGTCCACTTAAACATGGAATCTGACAATGGTGCAAGTTGCTGTCCGCCCTGGAAATGGTGAGAGGTCGAGGAGGGGGGAGGTGGAACTGAGACATGGCGAGAAGGTTGATTGGGGATCATGGAGTCGTGATCAATGGCTTCATCGTGTCTTACCTTCACACCCAACCTGGTTTCACCTTTCTTTTTTGCTTCTTTTTTCTTATCCCAGTTAATCCTTGCCATGTTGAAATACCCCACAAGACATTCCTTTTATGACGAGGCGAAATGCAACGAGAAGAGGAGAGAGGAGAGAGGAGACAGGGAGACAGGGAGAGGGAAGAGAGGGAAAACAAAAAGTCGCAGATCGGCGCCGGGCAACGTTGTCGATCGTTAGTGGCTTCATAATCTATCCTTTTTTCGTCTTCTTTTCTTTTTTGGTACGTGCTTCGTAGCTATCACAAACCGGGGGGCCACGAGGCATGCCTGCCTGTAACTGCCGAGCTGGGAGTGGTCTTGATGTTGAGAGAGAGAGAGTAACAATACGTGGGTCCTCGAAAGTTCAATAATAGTACGTGGTGATATCAAAAATCAAATATCAAGATACGAAGGTAGTGTCCCGAGGCATGGTCAGACAAATTCAATCTCGCCTCGCCTTGCGTCCATGGTTGGCTGGGGAGAGCCGCGTCGTACCCGTGAGGTTGGGGCCTTTTTTGCCTTGGTTGGGTCCAGCCAGCAGTAGCAATTCTAGTTTTATGAACTGCGTCACTGTGGCTGGCCTGGCGGCTTGGAGAACAAATCTTAGTGGTATTCAGTCAATATTGCTGTGGGGAAGACTTCTTCTTGGCCGTTTTCGTTCTTTTTGATTTTCCTCCCTTCTGCGGTGGCATTCGCCACACCAGGGCCGGTTCTTCCACGTTCCATGGGCGATTCGGATGCAGCTGTCTTCGCAGTAGAGGCCAATGATACTCAAAAACTAAGCTGTAACCTCACTGAGTCTCATGAATCGCAGGCCAATCATTTCTCGAATGATCCAGACAGCCTCAGGGAAGCATCTGAGATCTCCACGCTTTTCCCACTTACCGTCTTGAGACCGTGTCTCGAGCCACACGATTCCCCTTTCTTGGTCCGGACGTGACGTCCACTCTGCGCTCTGCACTACGAAGTACTCACACTAATATTGGAAACCCCGCCACTTTTATCCGGCGTGCCGGGAGAGGACCGTGGAACTGCATTTGCCCATCAGTCGATCTTCACGATCATGAGTCTCGGATGAGCGCCTCGAGCGCAACACCGCGGAAGTGGAACTAAACCAGAGCGGGATTCTCACCCCCAACAGGAAAGAAAAGAGAGGGAAAAAAAAAACGTGTCCCTTTCCCAATATTCGTGCCCTAGCGCACACACACAATGTTAGACAGCCATGTCTGCCATGTCTGCCATGTCTGCACCAGGTGCAGCACTGCAGTTGAGCATACATTCGATTGATGTACGAATATGTCCTTAGCATCGTGACTGACCGTTCCCCTCCCCCCCGAGAACAAAACCAAAGAGCGTCAGTGACACGTTGGAAAAGAGCGGTGAAAGTTGAGACTTTTGGGAATCACAAAAGTTAATTCTCCATGCAGCTCCGGCATTTGGATTGGATTTTTTGTGTCATCGAATCGAGAACGCGATCGCCCTCAACATTGCGCCAGGGATGGCCTGGGGTTTAGCGAGATGGCCCCAAGTCCCACATCAGTCGTAGTACACCGAGGCGTACTGCCATTGATGCCTTCGTAAACTCTAGAAGTGAAAGACGACCGACCAGGATCCTGCCGGACGCGAGAAAAGAGCTGTCATATAATAGAACGGAGATAACGGCTCTCTCTCCCTCTTCCCGACTCAGACCCATAGGTCAACCCATCCGGTGTCGCACACTGGAAGAGTTGGAAGTAGTACAAGCCTCCGATAATGCAGCCTCTCTGCATTATTCGCGGACAAAGATCGATGCGAATTTTTAAAGTTGTCCGCACCGAAAGACACATCCCGTTGGTTGAAACGGGGCACAACGCCCATCACATCACCAAGTTTCAGCATGTTGTCCATGAGGCTCGAGGGGGCTTTCGCTAGCCAGCGCCTCATTGATTTGGGGGGGCCTTGTCCCACTTACAGGCCCGTAAGAATGGCCGTTGCCTCAACGAACAAATTGGCCACAAATATCGCGAGCCCTGGAAAACCACTACATAGGAATTACTTCGAGGGAGGCTCTGCGGCTGCCCGGGCGTCCTCAGTTCCTTTGGGCGCGATGGAGAAACTGGACGGTACATCTAGTCTCTGACGTCTCATGTCTCGTTTTGCTGGCGCCTCCTCGTAATACATCACCAATCCTCACCAGCAGTTGAAAAGTGAGGCTGGCAAAGTTCATGGATAAAGGTACCCCTACCCTTGACCTCGCATTCCGATGCTTCCCCTTTACGCACGCCCCCGGTCTTGGAAGGGCTGGAAAAAACATCATTTTTGATCCTTTCCACCTGCATGCCTGGTCCGGGGCAAAATAAAATCCATGACAATTCCGCCGCCGCTGCTCTCCTGAGATTCCTAAAAATCCCACCACCATCCAGTTTTGGACTTCTTGTATGTAAAATTCCAAATGCCTTGCACATAAAATTCCTTTTACCCCCCCATTTCCCCATTTCCCCCGTTTATAAGTGCCCCACACCACCCCCGAGCTTTCGGCGCCGCCGGTATGACACAGCGACTCCTTTTCTCCTCGTCGAGGACCTCCGGCCCGTGTAATGCTGGACCTCGCCCGGAGGTGCACCCGGTGACGGGTCTTAGCCTGGCATGGTCAATTGATATCGGTTGTATCATTATAGGTATGGGATAACCGTCTCTTCGTCTCTTCCCTCTAGGTTGGAGGATATGCATTTACTGTAGGCGAAGGGGGAGGAAAATAAGAAGAAGAAAATGGAAAAAGGAAACTGGAAAGTAAAATGGAAAGAAAAGAGGACACGATTCATACCAGAAATGGAATGCTGACTTGGAGTGGTGACCACCTCTCGCAAATAGGCAATTGCAGGATGATCTACCCCGAAGCTAGATTCAACTTTGCTTCCCAACTAAGCGACGACAATATATGGACCGTTAGTGTCACTCGTTCCGTGGATGGCATTCGCGACGTGTTCCTCGAGGCTTCGGGAAACACCATCGACATCTGTTTTGATGAACTCCTGCGGAAATCGTCTAGGGCCACCAGCCATCACGTCAACGCTCGGGGATTCGACTTCCCACAGAAAGTCCACATAGAGCCCGAGACAGCAGGAGAAAGCGATAGCGATGACTGCGACGCAGAAGCGACCGGGACCCCTGTAAATCGCGCAGAGGCCCTTGTCACAGATGACGAGGATTGGGGGGATGATGGTGAGGACTGTGGGGGGCCAGCCGCCTTCGTCAGTCTTGTACCTGCCCAGCCATCGTCGCCTCGCCGGAGAACAGGAAGGCCACACAAGTCTACACACTCGAGGAGGTTCGCGCCGTTAGCATCGCTGGCATCTGCTTCTTCTCCGCCTCCCCCGCCATCCCCGAGACCTCCACCACCCCCTCCACCATCGTCGGCTGGGGAAAAAGTCCACTATGACGACCCTCCTCCGCCTCCGCCTCCCTCGCACATGCGGTCTTCGCGACTGGCTTCCTCTACTCTAGAAGCAAAAGTGTCAATGAAGCCCATGGCTGTGTCCCTTGATATCACCCTGGCACAGGACTCCAATTCCCACGTATTTCTCACCAAAGTCCTTCCTTCACAACAAGCCATCGAAGAAGAGACACTGCATATCATAGAGCAGAAACAGCTCGATAGCCACATCGAATACAAGAACGACGCAACGAAACGGTTCACCATAACGGGCGTCAACCTTGGCACGGACCCTAACGAGCGGCACGAGTTACTAAACTTTGGCGATGACCTATCCGCCCTGTTTAATTCTTGTGGCAACACCATTCCACGATTCTTCA
>Ga0164243_10015283_pt1 | contig 10618 bp, 9 predicted proteins | sample OricompcompostOP_FD_108781 | JGI IMG/M metagenome (GOLD analysis project Ga0164243, IMG submission 108781) | Organic Plus compost microbial communities from Emeryville, California, USA - Original compost - Organic plus compost (OP) | ecosystem: Engineered > Solid waste > Mixed feedstock >...
CACCGCACCATGCGCAACCTCGGGGCGGTGCTGGAGGCCCACGGCCTGACGTTCGACGACGTGGTGAAGGCGACGGTCCACCTGCAGAACCTCAAGGAGGACTTCGCCGCGTTCAACGAGGTCTACCAGTCCTACTTCACCCGGCCCTACCCGGTGCGCACCACGGTGGGCTCCGATCTCATGGACATCCTCGTCGAGATCGACTTCGTGGCGTACGCGGGCCGCTGACGATGGACAGCGCCCTGTACGTCTTCGTCGAGGACCTGCCCGCCGAGGGCGCGCGGGGGCTGCTCGACCGGGCCTCGGCGTACGGCGTGCGAGGCATCGCGGTGGCCGCGGCCTATCACCAGGCCAGGGACGTGACCCCGCACGGCGCGTCGCGCCTGACGCTGCGCCGCGACGGCGTCCACTTCCCGCCGCCGGAGGACCTGTTCGACGGGCTGCGCCTGACCCCGCCCGTCCAGCCCGGGGCGCAGGACCGGCCGCTCGACGAGCTGCGCCGCGCCTGCGAGGACCGGGGGATGCGGCTGCACGGCTGGACCGTGTTCCTGAACAACGCCACCCTCGGCCTGGCCCACCCCGACATCACGGTGGAGAACTGCTTCGGCGACCACGGCTCCCCGGCCGACCTGTGCCCCTCGCACCCCGACGTCCGGGCGTACGCGGTGGCGCTGGCCCGCGCCGTCGCCCGGCAGGGCGTGGACACGGTCGTCGCGGAGTCGCTGCACTTCGGGCCGTTCGCCTACGAGCGGTGCTTCGTGGCGCTCGGCCCGATGGACGCCTTCCTGTTCGGCCTGTGCTTCTGCGCCCACTGCATGCGCCGGGCCGCCGACCTCGGGGTGAACGCCGAGGTCGCCAGGCAGGAGTGCGCCAGGATCGTCGGGGGCGTGCTGGACGGCGATCCTCCCGCGGAGGGCGAGGTCACGCGGGCCGCGCTGACGGCGTACGCGGGCCCGGAGGCGGTGGCGTACGCACGGGCCCGCTCCGAGAGCGTCACCTCGCTGGTGGGCGAGGTCGCGGCGGCGGTGACGGCCGAGGGCGCGCGGCTGACGTTCCTGGACGGCACGGGCGCGGTCAAGGGCTACGCCCACGGGCTGCCCTCCGCCGGCCTGGCCGCGCACGACTCCTGGCAGCTCGGGATCGACCTGGTGGCGCTCGGCGACCTGGTCCCGTCGTTCGCGGTGCTCGGCTATGCCAGGGACCCGGCCCGGGTGGCCGACGACGTGGCGGCATACCGGCGCTCGGTCGGCAAGAACCCCGAGCTGCGGGTCGTGCTGCGCCCCGGCGCCCCGGACACCGACTCCGCCGACCGGCTCGCCGCCAAGGTGCGCGCGGCCCGTACGGCGGGGGCCGGGGCCGCCGACTTCTACGCCTACGGCCTGGCGCCCTTCGAGGCGCTCGGCCGCATCACCGAGGCGCTCGCCTGAACGCTCCGCACCGGCCCCGTCAGGTGCTCAAGGCGCTCGGCCGTCGAAGGCTCACCGGCGCGACAGGGTCGTGCAGGCGGCGGGCGGGCAGGTGACGTCCATGCGGGGTGGCATCGGTCAACCGGCCGTCATGCACGACGACCCGGCCCCCGACCATCACCGTCTCCGGGCGTCCCGTCACCCGCATGCCCTCGTAGGGGGTGTAGTCGGTGGCCATGTGCAGGTCGCCGGAAGTGATCGTCCACTCTGTCGTGGGGTCCCAGATGGCGATGTCGGCGTCGGCGCCCGGCAGCAGGGTGCCCTTGCGGGGATAGAGGCCGTTGGCGCGGGCGGGGTTGGCGGCGGTCAGTTCCACGAAACGCGTCGCGGGCAGGCCCATGCCGGCGACGTACGCGGAGAACACGACGGGCAGACGCGTCTCCACACCCGGAAGGCCGTTCGGCATCACCCGTACGTCGCCGCTGCGCGACTGCTTCTGCGCCGTGTCGTAACAGCAGTGGTCGCTGCCGATCGTGGTGATCTCTCCGGTGAACAGGTGCCGCCCGAGACGGCTCACGGCGTCGCGGGGCCGGAGCGGCGGGCAGCAGACGAACCGCTCCGGATGCTCCCCCTCGTACATCGTCTCGTCGAGCACGAGGTGGTGCGCCACCGACTCGGTGTAGGCGCGCAGGCCGCGCCGCCGCGCCGCCGCGACCAGCTCGACCGCCTCGGCGGTGGACTGGTGCACGAAGTAGACGGGAGCGCGCTGCGACTCGGCGATGGCGAGGATCTCGGCCACCGACGCCGTCTCGGCCAGTTCGGGGCGCGTGCCGGCCATGTCGGCGGCGCCGATTCGCCCATCGGCCGCGCAGTGGGCCTGGGTGTCCTCGATGATGTGGTTGGCCTCACAGTGGATCACCACCATGCCGCCGAGGTCGCGCAGGGTGGCCATGGTGCGCAGAATCGTGTCCGCGTCGGCCATGGTCTCGTTGCGGTACGTCGTGAACATCTTCACCGTGACGACGCCGTCGGCGACGAGCGCGCCGAGCTGGTCGGGGATGGTGTCGTCCCACTCGGTCACGCACGCGTGCAGGGCGCTGTCGCACAGGCCCTGCTCCGCCTTGGCGCGCTGCGCGTAGGCGGCGTCCGCGGGAGCCTGACCCGGGCGGGGGATCGCGAAGTCCACGATGGTGGTCGTGCCGCCGAAGACGGCCGCGGTCGTGCACTGCAGGTAGTCGTCGAGCGAGGTGAAGTCGCCGGAGGTGAAACCGACGTGGCAGTGGGGGTCGACGCCTCCCGGCATGACCAGACGCCCGGTCGCGTCGATCTCTTCCGGGGTGCCTGGTGCGGGGGCCCCGGGCTCGGCCAGCGCGAGCACCCGGCCCTCCGCCACGAACACGTCGGCCGGGCCGGACCATCCGGCCTCCACCACCGTCCCCCCGCGCACGACCAGGTCGACGGGCGCGTGCCCGCCGTCCGCGCCTGCTCCGGAACGTCCCGGGAACATCGAGGTCACCGTCTCATCTCCCTGATCATCTCGCCGTCGTCCTCGCGGCTCCGGCCTGGTCACGCGGTGCGGCCGGTGAGGTAGGCCCGCCAGCCGCCGGCGTCGCTGATGTCGATGACGCCGGGGGCGCCGAGCGCCTCGGCACGCATGCGCATCGACAGCGTGCCGCTGCCGTCGTCCAGTTCGATCACGCCGAGCTCCAGCTCCGGCGGCTCACCGGGGAGCAGGCGGTCGCGCAGGATCTCGTAGCTGACCTCGTACAGCTCGCCGGGGACGCTGCGTCCACCGGACGCCACCGGGTGCAGGCCCGGGAACTCGTCGCGGACGGAGTAGAAGCGGTAGCGGGGCGCGGTGGACGCGGGGCCCAGGAACACGGCCTCGCTCAGCGCGGGGCTGAGGCTGCCCCCCGACATCGCCTGGCCGTTCACGAACATGCGCAGCGGTTCCACTGCCTGTTCTCCCTTCTGCGGATGCGGGACGTAAGCCTTCGGAGGGGTCACGGCGCCGCCCGGTTCCCCCGGGCCCGGGCGCGTTCGGCGACGGGGTCCGGGATGGGGACGGCGTCCAGGAGCGCGCGGGTGTAGGGGTGGCGGGGTGAGCCGAAGATCTCACTCCGCGTGCCGATCTCGACCAGCGCGCCGTGCTCCATCACGGCCACCCGGTCGCACAGGTAGTGCACGACCGCCAGGTCGTGCGCGATGAACAGGATCGACAGGCCCAGACGCTCCCTGAGATCGCGGAACAGGTTGAGCACCTGGGCCTGCACGGAGACGTCCAGCGACGAGACGGGTTCGTCGCAGATCAGGAGCCGGGGGCCGACCGCGATCGCGCGCGCGATGGCGATGCGCTGCCGTTGCCCTCCGGAGAACGAGCGGGGGTGGCGGTCCAGATGCGCGGCCGACATGCCGACGGTCTCCAGCAGTTCGACGACGCGGTCGCGCCGCCGCCGCCGGTCCCGCTCCAGCCCGTGCACGAGGAGGGGCTCCCCGACGAGTGCCTCGACGGTCATGCGGGGGTTCAGCGACGAGTACGGGTCCTGGAACACCATCTGCATGTCCCGGCGCAGGTCGCGAAGCTCCCGCCGCCCCGCCCCCGGCACGTCGCGACCGGCGAGCAGCACCCGCCCGGAGTCGGGCCGGACCAGCCGGGCGACGCACCGCGCCGTGGTGGACTTGCCGGAACCGGACTCGCCGACGAGTCCCAGCACCTCGCCCGGAGCCAGGTCGAACGAGACCTCGTCGACGACGCGCCGCCCGCCGAAGCTCTTGACCAGCTTCTCGACCACGAGCAGCGGCGCGGCGGAGCCGTTCGGGTCGTGTGGCGAACGCGTCATCGTCCGTCCTCCCTCCGGCGAGCGCCGTCGGCCGGAGCGCCGGAGGCGTCGACGACGGCGAGGGGGCGCGCCGGGTCGTCGCCGATGCGGGGCACGGCGGCGAGCAGGGCGCGGGTGTAGGGGTGGCGAGGGCGGGCGTAGATGTCGTCGACGGGTCCCGTCTCGACCGCCTCCCCGTGGCGCATCACCACGACCCGGTCGGCGAACCCGGCCACGATGCCCAGATCGTGGGTGATCAGCAGCACCGACATGCCGCGCTCGTCGGCCAGCTCCCTGAGCAGTGCCAGCACCTGTGCCTGGACGCGCACGTCGAGCGCCGTGGTGGGCTCGTCGGCGATGAGCAACTCGGGTTCGGCGATGACGGCGATGGCGATCACCACACGCTGCCGCATGCCTCCGGAGAACTCGTGCGGGTAGTCGTCGAAGCGGCGCTCCGCGTCCCGCACGCCGAGCCGCGACAGCAGGTCGACGCCGCGCCGCCGGGCGACCCGCTTGGACACGCCCCGGATGACCAGCGGCTGGATGATCTGCCAGCCGATGGTCATGACCGGATTGAGCGCGGCCAGCGGATCCTGGAAGACGAGGCCGACCCGGGCGCCGCGCACCTGGCGCATCCGGCGAGGCGGCAGGGTGAGCAGGTCGGTGCCGTCCAGTTCGATCCGTCCGGAGAGCCGCGCGTCCGCGTCAAGCCGCAGGACGGACCGGGCGGTGACCGACTTGCCCGATCCCGACTCGCCCACCAGGGCGACCTTCTCCCGCCGCGCCACGTCGAGGTCGACCCCGTGCACCACTTCGACCGGCCCGTCAGGGGCGGGGAAGCTCACCCGCAGGTCGCGTATGGCCAGCAACGGAGTGTCCAGGGCGGCCTTGGCGTGCTTCATCGGGCCTTCCCTTCACGGATCGTCGGGTCGTTGCGCACGCGGAGCCAGTCGCCGACCAGGTTGAACGCGATCGCGGTGATCATGATCGCGAGACCGGGGAAGACGACGGCCCACCAGCCGTTGGTCAGGTTGTTGGCGGCGGCCGCGATCATCGCGCCCCACTCGGCGGACGGCACCTGCGCGCCCACGCCGACGAAGGACAGGCCGGAGATGACCAGCATCACCGCGGCGACGTCCAGCGTCGTCTGCACGTACAGGGTGTCGAGCGCGTTCGGCAGGATGTGGCGGAACACCAGGCGGGCCCGGGTGACCCCGATCATGCGGGCGGCGTCCACATATTCGGCGTCTCGCACCTCCCGCACCAGCGTGCGGACAAGGCGTGCGTAGCCCGGCCACCACGTCGCGGCCAGGGCGATCACCGCCGAGTCGAGTCCCTGGCCCAGCGCGGCGGCCAGGCCGAGCGCCAGGATGATCGCGGGCAGGGACAGGCCGATGTCGCAGATGCGCATGAGCACCTCGTCGACCACCCTGCCCCCGAGCGCGGCGACCGTGCCCACCAGAGTCCCGATCAACGTCGCGGCGATGATCACCACTACGGTGGCGAGCAGCGTCACCCGGGCGCCGTACAGCACGCGGCTCAGGATGTCGCGGCCGTTGGCGTCGGTGCCGAACCAGTGCTCCGCGGAGGGAGCCCGGAGCGCGCTGCCGAGATCGACGGCGTAGGGGTCGTGCGGCGCCAGCAGCGGCCCGACGACGGCGATCACCACCATCAGCGCCGCGACGGCGATCGCCACACGCTCCAGCACCGGTGAGCGCGGTGCGCGGCGCGCGGCGCGGGTCCACCGTCCTCCGGAGAGGCGGGCGGCGACGCCCGCGGGCGCTTCGCTGTATGCCATGTTCTGCCCGTTCTGTCCGTTCTGCCCGCTCATGGGGTGCCTCCCACAGTCGCGACGGGCTCGGCGCCGGCGACGGGGCCCGGGCCGGCGGGCGCGGATCCCCCGCCGGTCTGCCGGAGCCGCGGGTTGAGCCAGAGCTGGACGAGATCGACCGCGATGTTCGCCACCACGAACACCACGCCGATCACCAGGACGGTGCCGATCACCGCGTACAGGTCGTTCTGCAGCACGGCGTTGACCGCGTACGCCCCGACGCCGGTGCGCCCGAAGATCGACTCGACCAGCACCGTGGAGCCCAGCATCCAGCCGAGCTGCATGCCGAGGATGGTGCTGGCCGGCACCAGCGCGTTGCGCAGCCCGTGCCGCACCACGACCCGGAACTCCGACGCGCCGGTGGCCCGGGCCAGCGTGATGTAGCCGGAGTCGAGCGCCCCGATCATCGAGGAGCGCACCGTGCGCGCGACCACGGCGATGAACGACGCGGCCAGTGTCACCGCGGGCAGCACCAGATGGGCCACCGCGTCGCCGAACGCCGGGAGATCGCCGCCGAGCAGGGCGTCGACCGTGGTCATCCCGGTGATCTCGGAGACCTCCCGGCCGAAGGCGAGCTGGCCGGTCAGGGGCAGCAGCCGCAGCCGTGCCGACAGCACGAGCTGGAGCATGAGGCCCAGCCAGAAGACCGGCACGGCGGCGCCCAGCATGGCGACGACGCGGGCCGCGAGATCGGCCGCCCGGCCGCGCCGGTAGGCGGCGTAGACGCCCAGCGGCACGGCCACGACGATGTTGATCGACATGGCGGCGAGCACCAGCTCCACCGACGACGGCAGGACCGCTGCGATGTCGTCGGTCACGGGACGCTGTGTGAACACCGAGGTGCCCAGGTCGCCGTGCAGCAGCCGGCCGATGTATCCGAGGAACTGGTCCCACAGCGGCCGGTCCAGCCCGAGCCGGACCCGGACCGCGGCCACCTGCTCGACGGTGGCGTTGCGCCCGGCCGCGGCGCGGGCGGGGTCGCCCGGCAGGACCTGCGTCATCAGGAACGTGACGACGGCCAGCCCGGCCAGCACCACGACGCTGGTGACGAGTCGTCTCAGCAGGAAACGGGCCACGTGGGCACCTCCCCTCTACGGTGATCCGCCGGCTCCGCCGGGTCAGCCGACCTTGATGCGGTAGACGTCCACGGTCTGGTGGTGCGAGGGGTCGTACCGGAAGCCGGTGACGCCCTTGCGGTAGACCGCGACGGTCTGCGGATTGGACAGGTTGATCGACGCGTAGTCGTCGGCGATGATGTGCTGCGCCTGCTTGTACAGCTCGCAGCGCTGACCCTCGTCGGTGAGCCGCTGCGCCTTCTCCACCAGTTCGTCGACCTTCGGGTTGTCGTAGCCCCCGTTGTTCTGACCCTTGTTGATGAACCTGGAGTCGAACATCAGGTACAGCACCGAGTCGGGGTCGGGGTACGGCGGGAAGGCGTAGATCATGCCGAGATCCGGCGTGGTCTTGTTGCTCTTCAGCATGTCCACGTACTGCGGGTAGGTGACCGCCTCGAGCTTCAGGTTCACGCCGATCTTGGAAAGCTCCGACTGCAGCAGCGTCGCCGCCTGCTCCATCTCCGCGGTGGCCTTGAGATAGGTCATGGTGAGCGACACGTTGCTCAGCCCCGCCCCGGCCAGGATGCTCCTGGCCTTGTCCAGGTCGTGACCGGGCTGGGTGACGGTGGAGTCGAAGCAGCTCATCGCGCTGGGCAGCACGCCGACGGCCTTCTTGCCCGCGCCCTTGAGGATGGCGGACACATGCTGGTCGTAGTCATAGGCGTAGGAGAGGGCCTCGCGCAGCGCCTTGTTCGCCACCGGCGAGTCCTTCATCTTGAAGAACACGTAGAGCTGCACGTTGGTGTCGGCCTTGTCGACCGTGAAGTTCGGGTCGCTCTCCATCGACGCCCAGTCGTTGGGGTCGATGTCCATCGCGATGTCGATGTCACCGCTGGTCAGGGCGCTCTTCTGCGTGGCCGCCTGGGCGAGGTAGCGGAACACCAGGTCCTTGGCCTGGGTGGTGAAGCCGCCCCAGTAGGCGTCGTGGCGGGTGAACCTGGCCTCCTGGTTGGGGCTGTAGGAGACCAGCTTGTACGGCCCCGATCCGGCGTCGTTGTTCGCCAGCCACTGCTGGCCGTCGTCGGAGCCGGCGTTGGCCTGGACCAGCGTGGAGTTGAGCAGGTAGACGCGGGTGAGTGCGGCCATGAACGGCGCGTACGCCTGCTTCAGCTTGATCGTCAGGTGGGTGTCGTCGGTGACGGTCGTGCTGTCGTAAGCCGTCACCAGCGACGCCACGCCGATGCCGAGCTTCTTGGCGCGGTCCAGGGTGAACTGCACGTCGGCGCTGGTCAGCTTGCTTCCGTCATGGAAGGTGATGTCGTCGCGCAGCGTCACGTCGATGGCGGTGCCGTCGCCGGAGACCTTCCACTCCTTGGCGGCGACCCCGGTGAGCCGGTTGTCGTCGTCGTACTTCACCAGGGTGTCGTAGGCGGGCCGGACGACCTCGTCGACGGTCGAGTTGTCGGCCTGGACCGGGTCGAAGGTGGCGGGCGGCTCGTTCTCGGCGATGACCAGCGTCTGCGCGCGGGCGGACGGAGCGCCGGAGGCGCCCGGCCCGCCGTCGGCGCCGCCGCCGCACGCCGCGAGGGCGAGCGCCCCCGCCAGTGCGACGGAGATCAGCCGCAGCGGACGAGCCGGGTTTCGAAACGGGCGGGCCTTCGGCCCGGAAACGGGGGGATGGGTGAGGTTCACGGGTCTTCTACCCTTCTTTCGTACGCCTGGAGACCTCGGTGGCGCGGGCGGTCCGGGCCGGGGTCGGCCGCCAGTCGCCCGGCCCGTTGACGATCACGCCGTACAGCCGTTCGGCGCTCTCGGCGGTGACGTAGCCGTCCAGCACATCGGCGACCACCGCCGCCGGGTCGCGGTCGAGCGGGTTGCCGTAGCCGCCCCCGCCGGCCGTGCGGTTGATGAAGCGGTCGCCCGCTTTCATGGCCGCGCGATACATGCCGACTCGCTTGGCCCGGTCGGTGCCCGGCCACAGCACCATCTCGCTCGGCTCGGGCTCGTGGCCGCCGTCCAGCGCCCACGGCCGGGTCTTGCTCTTCTTCTTCATCGACAGGACCTCGCCGTCGGCGAGGTAGCGGACCTGCCGCAGCACGCCCACGCCGCCCCGGAACTTCCCGGCGCCGCCGGAGTCGGGGATGAGCTCCAGCCGCTCGTGGAAGATCGTCGACTTGTGCTCGAGCACCTCGATCGGGGTGTTGCGCACCACGCTCTGGGACGGGTGCTGCTGGGCGTTGGCTCCGTCGTGGTCCCGGGTGGCGCCCCAGCCGATGCCCTCGTTGTTGCTGATCACGAAGTCGCGGCCGGTGCGCGGGTCGTGGCCGAGAGCCATGAACCCGGGCTCGTCACCGCCCGACGACGCCGGAATGGAGGCGATCACCCCGGCAAGCGCCTTGTGCAGCATCTCGAAGGCGACGATCGCGCTCCACTGGGTGAACGTCGCCGACGGGTAGACGGCGTGGAAGAAATTGCCCGGATCGGCTCTGACCTCAAGGTTGCGGAAGTGGCCGGCGTTGGTCGGCTCGTGCGGGCTGGTCAGCTCCTTCAATGTGGCCTTCGCCAGGCTCTCCGTGGAGCCGATCGGAAGGTTGACCGGCCCCAGAACCGCGCCGTCCGACCCGTTGAAGTCGACGATCATGCGGTCGCCGTCGATGGTGACCTTGACCTCCATGCGGATCAGGTCGTCGGTGATGCTGTCGTCGTCGCAGTACTCCACGGCGGTCCAGGTGCCGTCGGGCAGCGCGGCCACGCCCTTGCGGGACACTCGCTCGCCGTGCTCGATGATCTGCCGTACGGCCTGGTCGACGGTGTCCCCGCCGAACTTCTCCCACACCTGCGCGAGCCGGATCTCGCCCGTGCGCAGCGCCGCGAGCTGCGCGTGGAAGTCGCCGATGGTCAGGTCGGGCAGGCGAGAGTTGAACCGGACCAGCTCCAGGATGTCGTGCACGGGCTCGCCCCGGCTCACGATCTTCGTACCGGGGAAGATCAGGCCTTCCTGGTGCATGTCCGTGGAGTCGAGGACGTATCCCGGAGCCTTGGCGCCCAGGTCCATCCAGTGCGCCCGCACCGCGAGGTACGCCGCCGGGCCGTCCTTCCCGTCACGGAAGACCGGGGCGAACAGCATCGCGTCGTAGGAGTGCGCGCCGCTCCAGTAGGGGTAGTTGAGCAGGTAGACGTCGCCGGACGCCATGTTCTCCCGGCCGACGTACTCCACGCCCTTGCGGATCGCGTAGTCGTTCGCGCCGAGGAAGTGCGTGATCCCGGCGGCCTCCGCCATCAGTTCGAGCTCGCCGTTGTAGAGCGAGATGCCGAAGTCCAGCACCTCGTAGATGACCGGGTTGAAGGCCGCGCGGACCAGGGTGCGGCGCATCTGCTCGCCCACCGACACCAGGTAGTTGCGGATCACTTCGACCGTCGCGCCGTCCAGGCGTCCGGTGGTCGTCATCGGTCTTCCTCCTCGGGCGCGGGGGTGGCGGCGGTCACGATGAGCTGGCCGTACGGGTC
>Ga0164243_10015284_pt1 | contig 10618 bp, 10 predicted proteins | sample OricompcompostOP_FD_108781 | JGI IMG/M metagenome (GOLD analysis project Ga0164243, IMG submission 108781) | Organic Plus compost microbial communities from Emeryville, California, USA - Original compost - Organic plus compost (OP) | ecosystem: Engineered > Solid waste > Mixed feedstock >...
ACCGCCTGGTCGGGATTGTCGCCCAGATGGCGCCTGGCAAGTTCCAGCCCGCCGATGACGACCGCCAGCATGTTGTTGAAATCGTGCGCGATCCCGCCGGTGAGCTGGCCGATCGCCTCCATCTTCTGCACTTGCCGCAGCCGCGCTTCCTTTTCCTGCAGCTCGGCGGTGGCGGCGGCGACCGCCGCCTCCAGGTCGCCGACGCGGGCGCGTTCGAGATCGGCTTCGGTGCGCGCCGCGGCGCGCTCGGCGAAGGCCTTGACCGCCATCCAGCCGAGCGCCATCGCGCCGAGCACGATCAGCACGCCCAGCGTGACGAGCACCTGGACCACCCGATTGGAATGCGCCAGCGAATGCGCCACCGCCTCGCTGCGCCGCGCGAGCAGCGCGCGCTCGTTGTCGTTGATCTCCTTGAGCAGGCGGTTGATGTCGGCGAGCGACTGCGCGTTGCGCGCGTGGTAATAGCGCGCCAGCGCCTGGTTGCTCTGGTGATAGACGGTGTTGAGCGCGATCAGCGACAATTCCTTGCCGCGCGCGGCATAGGCGGCGCGCAGCGCGTCGATGCGGCGCTGCTGCTCGGGCCGGTCGGTGGCGCGGTCGAGCCGGTCGAGCAGCGTGCCGGCGCGCAGCCACTGGTCCGAATAGAGCTGGCCGAGCTGCTTGTCGCGGCTGATCATGTAGCGGCCGAGCGACGCCTCGGCATCGGCGATCATGCCCGACAGGTTGCTGGCGAGGATCATCACCTCATAGCTGCGCGACTGCAGGTCGAGCGCGCGGTCGCGCTGGCGGTCGGCGGCCTTGACGGTGAGCACCACCGCGACGAGCACGGCCGCGCCGAGCACCGCCGTCACCACCAGCATGATGGCTCGCCAGTGCACGATCGGGCGTCGGCCCGTCTCGTGATCGCCCCTGTTCATCGCTGCGAACTTATCCCAGCGCGAGTCCGGGGAAAAGCCGAACTTCGGCTCAGCCGATCACGCCCACGGCCTGTCCTGCGGCGCGGAACATCTCCAGCACCGTCGCGACCTGCTCGGCGGTGTGCTCGGCGCACAGCGAGCAGCGCAGCAGATAGGTGCCCGCCGGGGTCGCCGGCGGGCGCGCCATGTTGACGTAGAGGCCGCCGTCGAGCAGCGCCTGCCACATCGCCACCGCCTGTTCCTGGTCGTCCAGGATCACCGCGACGATCGCGCTGTCCGGCGTCTCGGTGCCGAGCCGGAAGCCCATCGCCTTGAGGCCGCCGTGCAGCTGCCGGGCATTCTCCCACAGGTGCGCGCGCTTGTTGTGCGCGTGCATCAGCTTGCGGATCGAGGCTTCGGCGGTCGCCACCACCGACGGCGGCAGGCTGGCGGTGAAGATGTACGGGCGGCAGGCGAGGCGGATCGCCTCGAACTTGGGGTGGTTCGACACGCAGAAGCCGCCGACCGTGCCGACCGACTTGGAGAAGGTGCCGACGACGAAATCGACCTCGTCCTCCAGCCCCTGGTCCTCGTACACGCCGCGGCCGTTGGGGCCGAAGAAGCCCATCGAATGCGCCTCGTCGACCAGCACCATGCAGCCGTGCTTCTTCGCGACCGCGACCATCTCCCTGAGCGGCGCGATGTCGCCGAGCATCGAATAGACGCCTTCGAGCACGACCAGCTTGCCCGGCTCGGGCGGCAGGCGGCCGAGCCGCTTGTCGAGGTCCTCGACCGAATTGTGGCGGAACCGGACGATCTCGGCGTCGCCCTGCTTGCAGCCGTCGTAGATCGAGGCATGGCTGTCGGCGTCGAGGATGACGTACTCGCCCTTGCCGGCGAGCGTCGAGATCATGCCGAGATTGGCCATGTAGCCGGTCGAGAAGACGATCGCCCCGGTCATGCCGTAGAAGTCGCGCAGCGCCTGCTCGACGCCCATATGGTCGCGGAACGTGCCGTTGAGCATCCGGCTGCCGTTGGTGCCCGACCCGAACTGGTCGAGCGCGTCCTTGCCCGCCTGGATGACATCGGGGTCGAACGTCATGCCCATGTAATTGTAGGTGCCGAGCAGGATCGTGTCCTTGCCCTTGATGACCGCCTCGGTCGGCGACTTCACCTGCTCCATGACGATCGCGAACGGGTCGGTGACGCCCGAATCGAGCAAGGCCTGCCGCTCGGCGATCAGCCGGTCGAACTTGCTCATCAGGTCGCGCTCGGGCGCTTGTCGCGGCGGACTCGCGGGCAGCGCGTCGGCAGTCTGGGCGGCTTCGGTCATGTCATCGTCCCTAACATCCGTTCGCCCTGAGCGAAGTCGAAGGGCGTTTCCGCCCGTGCTTCGACTTCGCTCAGCACGAACGGAAGGTTATGCGTTCTTCAACTTCTCGACCGCATCGACCAGCTGGCCGACGGTCTCGATCTCGGCCTGCATGTTCATCGTGATGACGATGTCGAATTCGTCCTCGATCGCGGCGACGAAGTCCATCACCGTCAGGCTGTCCCATTCGAGGTCGCCCTGGAAGGTGGTCGCCTCGCTCAGCGCGACGCCTTTCCTGTTGAACGGCTCGATCAGGCGGGCAACGGTGTCGAAGGTCTGCTGGCGATCGCTCATCTCATGCTTTCGTCAAAGGGTGTGGAGCCGCATCTGGCGGACAAATGCGGCGGCAATTCGTCGCGGCTATAGCAAGGAATGGGCGCGATACCATGCCGCGGTCGCCGCCAGCCCCTGCGGCGTCGGCACCTCGGGCCGCCACAGCGCCGGATCGGGGCGCCGGTCGGGGTCGATCGTCCAGTCGGCATGGCAGAAATAGGCGACGCGGTCGGGGGTCAGCCTGGCGCGCTTGCCGCGTGCCAGCCGGTCGCCCCGGGCGGCCAGCGCCAGCAGCGGGCGGGGGAGGGCGATCGGCCGGACCTGCCTGCCCACCGCCGCCCCGATCGCGCGGGCGAAGTCGGCATGGGTCCAGCCGCCCGGCCGGCCGTCGTCGGCTTCGAGGAGGCGCCGGTTGCCGGCGGTCCCGACGAGCGCGAGCAGCAGCCGGCCGAGGTCGCTCACCTCGATCACCGACAGCCGCCCGGCCGGCGGGGTCAGCGCGAGGCCGAATTTGGCGAGGCGGAACAGCTCGCGCATCTCCATGTCGCCGGGCCCGTAGATCGCCGGCGGGCGGACCATCGCCCAGTCGAGGCCCGAGGCTTCGACGACCCGCTCCGCCTCGGCCTTGGACCAGCCATAGGTCGAAAGCTGCGGTTCGCGCGCGGCGAGCGAGGAGACATGGACGAAGCGCCGCACCCCGGCCCGTTCGGCGGCGGCGACGATCGCGCGCGTGCCCTCGACATTGCCCGCGGCGAAGCCCGCGCGGTCGGGCGCGTTGACCACGCCGGCGACATGGATCACCGCCTCGGCCCCGGCGACCAGCGCGTCAAGCGCATCGGGCGCGTCGAGCGCGCCGGCGACCCAGGTGACGCCGGCATGGTCGGGCTGCGGTCGCCGCGTCAGCGCCCGCACATGATGCCCGGCGCCGCGCGCGAGGTTGATCAGCGTGCCGCCGACAAACCCCGTCCCGCCGGTGACGGCGAGCACGCTCATGCCGATTCGCCTTTCGGGGCGGGCGGCAGGCCGGGGCTCATCACACCAGCGCCATATGGTTGCGATGGACCAGCGCGGCGCGCGGCTCGTGGCCGAGCACGTCGGCAAGCTGCTCGCTGCGCTTGCCGACGATCAGCCGCGCCTCGGCCGAATCATATTCGCACAGCCCGCGCGCGATCCGCTTGCCCTCGGGGTCGACGATCTCGACCACGTCGCCGCGGCGGAAGCTGCCCTCGACCGCGGTGACGCCCGCCGGCAGCAGGCTGCGGCCGTTGCGCAGCGCCGCGGCCGCGCCGGCATCGACGCGGACCGTGCCGCCCGAGGTCAATCCGCCCGCGATCCACGCCTTGCGCGCGCCGGGGCTGTTCTCGCCCAGGAACACGGTGCCGTGCCCGGTCTCGGCGAAACGGGCGAGCGCGTGCGCGATGCGGCCGGAGGCGATGGCGAGGTCGATTCCCGCGCCGGTCGCGATCCGCGCCGCCTCGATCTTCGACACCATGCCGCCCGATCCCATGCCCGATGCCGACCGGCGATCGGCCATCGCCTCGATCGCCGCGTCGATCCGCTCGACCAGCGGGATCAGCTTCGCGTCGGGATTGGCGTGCGGGTTGCTGTCGTACAGCCCGTCGATGTCGGACAGCAGCACCACGCCCTGCGCCCCCGCCGCCTGCGCGACGCGCGCCGCGAGCCGGTCGTTGTCGCCGAAGCGGATCTCGGCGGTCGCGACCGAATCATTCTCGTTGATGACCGGCACGACGCCGAGGTTGAGCAGCCGGTTGAGCGTCGCCGAGGCGTTGAGATAGCGCCGCCGGTCCTCGAGGTCGTCCAGCGTCACCAGCACCTGCGCCGCGGTCAGCCCGCGCGCCGACAGCAGCTCCGACCACATATGCGCCAGCGCGATCTGCCCCGCCGCCGCCGCCGCCTGCGCGTCCTCCAGGCTGGCGCGCCCGCCGCCGGGAAGGCCGAGCCGCCGCGCGCCCAGCGCGATCGCGCCCGAGCTGACGATCGCCACCTGCTGCCCTTCGGCGATCCGCGCGGCGACGTCGGCGACCAGCGTGTCGACCCAGGCGGCATGCGGCTCGCCGCCCGCGCTGACCAGCAGCGCCGAGCCGACCTTGACGACCAGCCGCCGGCAGGCGTCCGGCGAGAAGCGCCGCGCCGCATCGGCCGCATCGGGCGCGCGGATCACACCGGCGACCATTCGATCGCGTCCTCGCCCTCGTCGTCGGGCGGCACGGCGGCGTGATCGGGGCCGATCGCCGCGATCAGCCGGTCGAGCACCGCCTCCAGCCCCTGGCCGGTCGCCGCCGACAGCGGCATGACCGCCGCGCCGGAGGCTTCGGCGAGCTCGCCGGAGACCATCGCGATCAGCTCCTCGTCGAGCAGGTCGGCCTTGCTCAGCGCGATCACCTGCGGCTTGTCGGCAAGCCCGGCGCCGTATTGCGCCAGCTCGTCGCGGACGATGCGATAGGCCTCGACCGGATCGTCGCCGTCCGCCGCGACGAGGTGCAGCAGCACGCGGCAGCGCTCGATATGCCCCAGGAAGCGGTCGCCGATCCCCGCGCCCTCGGCGGCGCCCTCGATCAGGCCGGGAATGTCGGCGAGGACGAACTCGCTGCCCCTGTGGCTGACCACGCCCAGTTGCGGCCGGACGGTGGTGAAGGGATAGTCGCCGACCTTGGCCTTGGCGTTGGTCACGGCGTTGATGAAGGTCGACTTGCCCGCATTGGGCAGCCCGACCAGCCCGGCGTCGGCGAGCAGCTTCAAGCGCAGCCACACCCACGCCTCCTGGCCGGGCCAGCCGGTGCCGTGCTGGCGCGGCGCGCGGTTGGTCGAGCTCTTGTAGGAAAGATTGCCGCGCCCGCCGTCGCCGCCCTTCAGGAACACCTCGCGCTGCCCTTCGCGGGTGAAGTCGAGCAGGACGTGCTCCTTGTCCTCGGAGAGAACCTGCGTGCCGACGGGAACCTTGATGACTAGGTCGTCGCCGCTCGCACCGGTGCGGTTGGCGCCGGCGCCGCCGCGCCCGCGGGGCGCGCGGAAATGCTGGGTGTAGCGGAAGTCGATCAGCGTGTTGAGCCCGTGCACCGCCTCGAACACGATGTCGCCGCCCTTGCCGCCATTGCCGCCGTCGGGCCCGCCGTATTCGATGAACTTCTCGTGCCGGAAGCTCACCGCGCCGGGACCGCCCGCCCCGGAGCGGACGTAGATCTTGGCCTGGTCGAGGAAATGCATGGCCGCTCAATAGCGCGATTGGCGCGCTTGGCTACCCTTGCTCGGCGGCCTGCCGGTGCGAGGCGAGCAGCGAATCGGTCGCGAGCGCGCGCGCCCGGTCGCGCGGCAGGCCCAGCGCCTTGGCCATCGGCCCGCCCAACAGCGCGTCGCCCAGCGCGGTCAGCACCAGCTGCAGCGTCTCCTCCTGCAAGGTCCAGCCGGTCTCATGGTCGTGGTCGGCGGCAAGGTCGTCGACCAGCCGGTGGATCGCGTCGAGCACCGGGTCGAGCGCGTCCTGGTTGCCGGTGATGATCATCCAGCTCGCGAGCTGTCCGGCGCCGTGCGCGAAGGCGTCGAAGGCGAGATCGACCACCTCGCGCGGGTTGCGGTCGGTCTCGCGCGCGCGCCGCGCCGCTTCCGCGATTCGCGTGGTGATATTGGCGGTCAGCCGCCCGATCAGCGCCTGCTGCAGCCCCGCCGCCGAGCCGAAATGGTGGAGCAGGTTGGCGTGCGTGCGCCCGATCCGCGCCGCCACCGCCTTCAGCGTCACCGCCTGCGGCCCTTCCTCGATCAGCAGCGCGCGCGCCGCCTCCAGCGCGGCGTCGCGCGATTCTTCCGGGCTCATGCGGCGGCGGGAGGCGAGGGTGGTGGCGGCCATTGTCCGTCCTCTGTCGGCGGATTTGTCCGCGAGATCAAGGAGCGCCCCTGTGTTCCCGCGAAAGCGGGCAGGGTTCCAACCACCCGGTCGTCATTCCCGCGAAAGCGGGAATCCAGAATGGCGAACGGTCGAAGGAAGCCTCGACGTCAGTGCATCTGGATCCCCGCTTTCGCGGGGATGACGGAGAGCGTTGCGAAGGTTTCGCGTCGCGGCCTTCACGCCGCCATGCGCATCGGATCGCCGGTGTCGTCCTCCGCCAGCACCAGCTCGAACAGCGCGCACGGCGCCTCGCCGCCGCGCGCGGCCGAATGGCGCGGCTCGATCCCGACCGGGCGGAAGCCGAGCTTGGCGAGCACCCGGCCCGAGGCCGGGTTGTCGACGAAATGCCCGGCGTGGAGCCGCCGGATGCCCAGCGTCCGCGCGATCTCGACCATCTGCCGCCCCGCCTCGGTCGCATAGCCGCGCCCCCAGGCCGACGGCGTCAGCCAATAGCCGAGCTCGTGCCGCCCGTCCTCGCGCCGCTCGATGCCGATGCCGCCGACGATCTCCGCCGCGTCGCCCTCGCGCGCGACGATCAGGAAGTTCGGCTCGGCGGGCCCGCGCGGGCGCGCCAGGAAGGTCTCGGCATCGCCCAGCGCATAGGGCCAGGGCACGCGCGCGAGCCGGGTCACGACCGCTTCGTGGCCGATCGCCTCCGACAGCGCCCGCGCATCCTCCGGCCAGCCGGGCCGGAGCGTCAGTCTCTTGGTGCGAGCGAACATCATACACTCTCCTCACGCAGCTTTTACGCTGCCGTATCGCACGCCACCGTGACGCGCCCGCGACAGCGAAGGGGGAGGGAGCATGAAAAAAGGGAGCCGGGGCGACCCGTCTCCCTTTTCGGTTCCTGATGGTGGAACCCGGATCGCCCTGGTGGGCAATCCGGATGATTGCCCGATGTTATTCGGCCGCGGCCATAATTGCGTCCACCGAGCAGAATTTGCGGCCAAGCTTGCCCTCGTGGAACGACACGCGGCCCTCGACGAGCGCAAAGAGGGTGTGGTCCTTGCCCATGCCGACGTTGCGGCCCGGATAGAATTTGGTGCCGCGCTGGCGCACGAGGATGTTGCCCGGAACGACCTCCTGGCCGCCGAACTTCTTGACGCCGAGACGGCGGCCGGCCGAATCGCGACCGTTGCGCGACGAACCGCCTGCTTTCTTGTGTGCCATTGTCTAAACTCCTCGAATCTCAGGCTTCGGCGGCCGCGGGGGCGCCTTCGGCGGTGTCGGACTTCTTGGCGGCGGCCTTCTTCGGCGCGGCCTTCTTCTCCTCGCCGATGCTCAGGATCTTCAGGATCGTGTGCTGCTGGCGATGGCCGTTGCGGCGGCGGTAGTTGTGGCGGCGGCGCTTCTTGAAGACGATGACCTTCTCGCCCTTCGCCTGCGCGACGATCTCGGCGCCGACGGTGAGGCCCTGGACCGCCTTCAGCTCCGAGCCCTCGCCCGCGAGCAGCACGTCGCCCAGCGTCACCTTGTCACCGGCTTCGCCGCCGATCTTCTCGACGACGATCTTGTCTCCGGCGGCGACGCGATACTGCTTGCCGCCCGTGCGCACGACTGCGAACATGGCCCTCATCACTTTCCAAATGCATGTGCCCGCGCGAGCGAGGCTCGGCGAGAAAGACGGCCCGCCTAAGCAAGTGACGCGATTCTGTCAACGCTGATGTTACATTCCCGGCGCGGTGAGCGAGTCTAAATGTGCATTGCGCCGTCCGGCGGCGAACAGCCCGATCAGGCTCAGCACCGCCGCGCCCGCCAGATAGAGCCCGACCGGCGCCAGCCCGCCGCGCGTCGCCATCATCTGCGCCAGCGCCGGCGTCAGCCCGCCGCCGATGATCCCGCCGATGTTGAAGGCGAGGCTGGTGCCGGTATAGCGCACATGCGGCGGGAACAGCCCCGGCAGCCACGCGCCGAGCGGGCCATAGACGAACCCCATCGCCAGCAGCGCGATCGCCAGGAACAGGAACGCCAGCGCGATCGACGCGCCGCCGAGCAGCGGCGCGATCAGCGCGCCCGTCAGGATCGTGCCGAGGCAGCCCCAGACCAGCACGCGCCGCGGGCTCGTCCGGTCGGCGAGCCAGCCGGCGAGCAGGATGCCGGCCGCCATGAACAGGATCGCGCCGAGCTGCGCCTCCAGGAACGCCTGGCGCGGATAGCCGAGCTCGGTCGTGCCGTAGCCGAGCGCGAAGGCGGTCGCGATGTAATAGAGCGCGAAGCAGGCGATCACGCCCAGCATCCCGGCGAGCGTGCGCCCGAGATGCCCGCTCAGCACCGTGCCGATCGGCACGCGCGGCGGCGGCGCGGCCTCCAGCGCGGCGGCGAAGGCGGCGGTCTCGGTCAGCTTGAGCCGCACCCACAGGCCGAGCGCGACGAGCAGCGAGCTGGCGAGGAACGGCAGCCGCCAGCCCCAGTCGCGGAACTGGTCGGGGCTGAGCGTCGCGCCCAGTGCGAGGAAGAAGCCGTTGGCGGCGAGGAAGCCGACCGGCGCGCCCAGTTGCGGCATCATCCCGAACCGCGCGCGCCAGCCCGGCGGCGCGTTCTCGACCGCGAGCAGCGTCGCCCCGCTCCACTCGCCGCCCAGCCCGACGCCCTGGCCGAAGCGCAGCAGGCACAGGAGCAGCGGCGCGACCCAGCCGACCATGGCATAGGTCGGCAGCAGCGCGATCGCCGCGGTCGACAGGCCCATCAGCAGCAGCGAGGCGACGAGCGTGGACTTGCGCCCGATGCGGTCGCCGAAATGCCCGAACAGCGCCCCGCCGATCGGCCGCGCGAGGAACGCCAGCCCGAAGCTGGCATAGGAGGCGAGCAGCTGCGCCGAGGCCGAGCTCGCCGGGAAGAACAGCGGCCCGAACACCAGGCTCGCCGCGGTCGCGTAGATGTAGAAATCGTAGAACTCGACCGAGGTGCCGACCAGGCTGGCGATCAGGATGCGCGCGGTTTGTCGGCGATCGGCCATGATATGCTCCCCGGTTATGCTGCCGGGTGCGCGCATTGCGGGCAAGCGCGCGCGGCGTCAATCTCGCGTTGCGACGGCAGGCGGTCGGAATGCAGCCGCCATCCCCTCCCTCGCTCCCTCGCTCCGTTCGTCCTGAGTAGCCATTGAGCAGCTGCGAAGCAGCGTATCGAAATGGCGTATCGAAGGACGTCGCAGGTGCTTCGATACCGCCCGCTCGCCCACAATCCCCCCTTCCGTTCGTGCTGAGCGAAGTCGAAGCACATGGCCGCCCTTCGACTTCGCTCAGCACGAACGGGAAGGATACATGCTCCGCCGTTGCCGCGCCCGCCCGTCGCTCCTAGGTTGGCTTTGCCTGTCGATGGGGGGAATGTGACCGAGGACCAGCGGCATAGGATCGAGGAGCTGGAGCGCGAGGTGGCGGCGCTGCGCGAGGCGCTGGCCGGGCGGCGCGCGGCGTACAGCGCGCGGCTCCGCGCGATCGCCGACGCCATCCCGGCGATGATCTCCTATGTCGATGCCGCGCAGCATTTCCGCTTCTGCAACCAGGCCTATGAGGCGTGGTTCGGCCGCCCGCTCGCCGAGATCGTCGATCGTCCGCTGGCCGAGCTGATGAGCGCGGAGACCTATGCCGTGCGCCGTCCCTATGTCGAGCGCGCGCTGGCCGGCGAGCGCGTCACCTACGAGGCGGTGTTCCCCCACGCCTCCGGCCCGCGCCATACCGTCATCCACCACGTCCCGCATGTCGAGGACGGCGTGGTGCAGGGCTTCTACGCGCTGGTCCAGGACGTGTCGGAGCAATGGCGCGCGCTGGAGAGCGCGCGCGAGAGCGAGGCGCGGTTCCGCCGCATCGCCGACAGCGCGCCGGTGCCGATGTGGCTGACCGCGCCCGACCGCACCCGCGCCTTCGTCAACCGCGCCTATATGGAATTCCTCGACCTGCCGTTCGAGGAAGCGTGCAGGTTCGATTGGCGGACCATCCTGCACGAGGAGGATCACGACCGCATCCTCGCCGAATCGCTGGCCGGCGAGGCCAGCCGCAAGCGCTTCCAGCTCGAGGCGCGCTACCGCCGCGCCGACGGCGAGTGGCGCTGGATCCGCTCGATCTCGCAGCCGCGCTTCGATGCCGAGGGGATGCCGGAGGGCTTCGTCGGCGTCGCCGAGGACATCACCGAGGCGAAGCGCGCCGAGGCCGCGGCCCGCCTCCACGTCGAGGATCTTGC
>Ga0164243_10015285_pt1 | contig 10617 bp, 13 predicted proteins | sample OricompcompostOP_FD_108781 | JGI IMG/M metagenome (GOLD analysis project Ga0164243, IMG submission 108781) | Organic Plus compost microbial communities from Emeryville, California, USA - Original compost - Organic plus compost (OP) | ecosystem: Engineered > Solid waste > Mixed feedstock >...
ATACCGTAGCAGTGGGTACGCAGGTTTCAGGCTACCTGAAATACCTGTACGTGGATTTCAACTCCCAGGTAAAAAAGGGACAGCTGCTGGCACAGCTGGATCAGACGCTGTTCCAGGCATCGGTAGATCAGTTCACCGGGCAGCTGGCAGTAGCCAACAGTAACCTGACCTACCAGACGGCGAACTTCGGCAGGCAGCAACTGCTGTATAAAACAGGCGCTATCAGCCGGGCGGATTACGATAACGCCGCCTACCAGTTAAATGCCGCCAAAGCCAATGTGGCAGCCGTTACGGCACAGCTGAAGTCCGCCAGGACCAACCTGGAATTCACCAATATCTATTCCCCGATCGATGGCGTGGTACTCAACAGGAATGTGAGCATCGGGCAAACGGTTGCGGCCAGCTTCAATACGCCCACGCTCTTTGTAATTGCCAAGGACATTACGAAGATGCAGGTGGAAGCCAGCGTGGATGAAGCGGACATCGGCGAGGTGCGGGACAGCCTGCGTGTATCCTTCACCGTGGATGCCTACCTGGACGATGTGTTTGACGGCCGGGTGCAGGAAATCAGGCTGCAGCCCAGCGTTTCCTCCAACGTTGTCACATACAACACCATCATCAACGCGAGCAATAACCAGATGAAGCTGAAGCCGGGAATGACGGCTAACGTGACCATCTACACGGCGGAGCGGGACAGCGCCCTGCTGATACCCGTGCGGGCCCTGAAGTTCAGACCGGATTCCGCTACCCTGTCCAAACAATACATCATACTGCCGGCCGTGCGCCGCAACGCGCCCCCGGAGCCGAAGGACACCAACCGCATTCATACGGATAAAAAGCTGCGGGAAGGTACCGTCAACTATGTATGGGTGCTGCGTGGCGACACGCTTCAGCAGAAACGCATACGTACAGGCCTAAACGATAACACGCAGCTGGAAGTATTGCACGGCCTCACCATCAACGATAAGGTGATCACCGGGCAGGAGGGAGGCGCCGCTGCCGGCACGGCTTCCAGCCCGGCCGGAGGCTCCCCGTTCATGCCTAAAATGGGAAGAAGACGATGACGAAGAAAATATTGGAAATAGACAATATCAAGCGTGAGTTCCGCATGGGCACCGAAATCGTACGGGCCCTGAAAGGGATTAACTTCACCGTAACCGCTGGGGAGTTTGTAACCATCATGGGCAGCAGCGGCAGCGGCAAAACCACGCTGCTCAATATCCTCGGCTGCCTGGATAAACCAACTTCGGGGACGTATATACTGGATGGTACCAATGTGGGCAACCAATCCCGTAACGACCTGGCAAGGGTGCGCAACCTGAAAATCGGGTTTGTATTCCAGGCCTATAACCTGCTGCCACGCACGTCCGCACTGGAAAACGTGGAGCTGCCACTGTTCTATAATAAAGCCATCGGCACGCAGGAGCGCCGGGAAAAAGCCATCAAAGCGCTGGAGGCAGTGAAACTGGCCGAGCGGCTGGATCATACGCCCAGCCAGCTTTCCGGCGGGCAGCAGCAACGCGTGGCCATCGCCCGCGCCCTCGTTAATGAACCGGTGATGATCCTGGCCGATGAAGCAACGGGCAACCTGGATACCCGCACTTCCTATGAGATCATGGCGCTGATGCAGGAGCTGAACCAGCAGGGTAAAACGATTGTGTTCGTCACGCACGAGCCGGACATCGCTTCCTTCAGCAGCCGCACCATCATGCTGCGCGACGGCCGCGTGCAAAAAGATTATTTCAATGAAAACGTACGTTCCGCCAAAGAGGCGCTGGCTGCGCTTCCGGTAACGGACGACTATTAACATACCGCCATGAGTATTTTCAATCTCATACGACTCGCCTTGCTGGCACTGCAACGCAATAAGCTGCGGGCTTTCCTCACCATGCTCGGCATCATCATCGGGGTGGCTGCGGTGATCGCGATGGTGGCCATCGGGCAAGGCTCCAAGGAAAGCATACAGTCGCAACTGGGCAACATGGGTTCCAACATGATCACCATCATGCCGGCCAGCAATGTGGCCGGAGGCGCGCGGTTGGAAGGCTCCAGCGTGCAGACCCTCACCGTGGCGGATGTGGATGCGCTGAAAAAAAGGGCCACGCTGCTCTCCGCCGTATCGCCGGTATCCTCCTCGCGGGGGCAGGCTATTTCCGGGGCGCTCAACTGGCCTACCCAATTGCAGGGCGGCAATACGGACTATTTCGACATCCGTAAGCTCACCCTGCAGGATGGTATTTTATATTCTGAATCCGATGTGGCATCCGCCGCAAAGGTTTGCCTGCTGGGCAAAACCGTGGTCGACAACCTGTTTCCCAGCGGGGAGAATCCCGTAGGTAAGGTGATCCGCTTCAACAAAATTCCCCTGCAGGTCATCGGCACGCTGGCGCCCAAAGGAGTGAGCTCCTTCGGGCAGGACCAGGACGATATTATCGTAGCGCCCTATACCACCATTCAAAAACGCGTACTCGCCACTACCTACCTGCAAAACATCCTGGCGTCCGCAGTGAGCGAAGATGCCTCCGATGCCGCGGTAGATCAGATCACCAGCGTGCTGCGGGAAACGCACCGCCTGCGTGCTACGGATGAAAATAACTTCCAGGTAAGAACCATGGCGGAGCTGATCAAAACCCTCAGCTCTACCAGCAGCTTACTCACCATACTGCTTACCGCCATTGCCGGCATCTCCCTGGTGATAGGCGGGATAGGCATCATGAACATCATGTACGTATCCGTAACGGAGCGCACCCGGGAAATCGGACTGCGTATGTCCATTGGCGCTAGAGGGATCGACATACTGCTGCAATTCCTCGTGGAAGCCATTATCATCAGCATCACCGGCGGATTGATCGGGGTGGTGCTGGGCATTACCGCCTCCGAGGTGATCACGCTGACGCTGGGATGGCCCACGCTGGTATCCCGCAGTTCCATCATCCTGTCGTTCATGGTATGCGCGCTCACGGGCGTATTTTTCGGGTATTACCCGGCGCAGAAGGCGAGCAGGCTCGATCCTATCGAGGCGTTGCGTTACGAGTAGCCTTTATTTATGCGGGATATTCCAGCGGAAGCCCGCGCTCATAAACACGTTGGTGGCCAAACGATGGGCCGGCTTGTCCTTAAACATCTCTGATAATTTTTTATCCGAATAGGATACCTGGCTGGCGAGGATGCTGCCGCAGGACACTACGAAATCGAACTGGCGGCCCAAATGCCAGGTGCTTTCCAGGCCGGCGCTGAACTCCGAATAGCTGAGCAGCTTCTTGCCGTCCACACCGCGGGTGGCATCGTAGGCGCCGCCCCGTACACGTACGGCCAGGGCCAGTTCCGTAAAGCTGTTGAGCTGCGTGCCAATGGCGATCTTTTCCGGGAAGTTGATATCGATCTTAAACCTGTTATCCGTTTTGTACTGGATGCCGAATGCCGGCAATACCATGGGGGTACCGAAGGCGTTGGTGAGCACCACGCCAAAGCCGTAGGCAAAGCGCTTATTGTGCTGTTTGAGGAAGAGGACGCCGCCCTGGAGGAACAAGTCGTCGTAATTGATCTCTTCCAGGTCCGTTCCCAGGGTACCGGAGGCCATTGCCAGCAGGGTCCAGTTATTTCGCAGGGAGTGGATGTATTTGAGGCCTACGGAGGCATCCAGCAGTTCCTCCGGGAATATCTTTTTCGTATAGTCTTTATTGTCCAGTTTGGTATAGCTGCCGGAAACGTCGGCCGTCCACATGCGGAGCCTGTGCGTAGCGGTATCTGTTTTGGACGACAGTACGAAGCTGGCGCCGAAGTTATAGCGAAGCTGGCTGGTAGTGGAGGAGGTCTTTACGCTGTCCTCGGGGCGGATGTAGCGGCTGGCGGGGAGGAAGTCCGTACTGACGGCGATACCGGGGCCTTTGAGGGAAGCAGCGCCTAACTGGGCATGGGCCTGGCTTGCAGCGCCGAGCAGTAATAAGAACGGTAGTTTTTTTAACATCACAGTTTAATTAGATATCACCTCCGACACGGTCAGGGCGGGTGTACCCCTACGGCTGTTCCGTTAATTTTATATTTCTTTCCTGAACCTTTGTGAAAAAATGGTGTTATATCTCCTTGTAAACTGCTTTTATGAGATTCGTACTGTTATTGCTATTGCTTTTTTCAGGGAATGTTTTGTTTGCCCAGGAGGATAGCGACCTGAAGACGATCCAGTCGGTATTCGGAAAGGAGAAGAAAGCGCTGGTAACGCAGTACATGGATTTCAGGAATAACAGCAATGATCCGTTTTGGGCGCTGTATGATCAGTATGAGGCGGACCGCCGTTCCCTGAGCCGCGAGCGGCTGGCTATATTGCAGGACTACACGCGGTTGTACAATACCCTGGATGATGAATCAGCAACGTCCCTGGCTAAACGGACCCTCTCCAACGACCTGGCTTACGATAAATTCTATCAAAAATATTTCAAGCGTTTTTCAAAAGTATTAGGCGGCAAAAATGCGGCGAAGTTCATGCAACTGGAACTCTACCTGCAAAACGCCATAAAATCATCTATCCTCAATGCAATACCCTTTATAGGAGAGCTGGAGAAGAATCGCGACGCCTATCCTGCACCACGCGGCTAGGCTTTTGATTGAACCAATAAAAAAGTCTGCATCATACGTGATGCAGACTTTTTTAGTTGCGGTTTTTCGTGTTTACATTTTCACGTAATTGACCATCCGGTTAATTCCAGCTTACATCCCTGTAATTAACCATCCGGCTAATTCCCGTTTACATTTTCACATAATTAACCATCCAGTTAATTCCCCAGCGGTCCACGCACATGCCGAACTTTTCGGCCCAGAAGGTTTTACCCATTGGCATGGTAATATTGCCGCCCTCTGCGAGGCCGTTGAAGATCCGCTCTGCTTCCTCCTCGCTGTCCGGCGCTACGGCTACGGCAAACGAAGCGGATACGGTGCTGGGCTGCTGGTAAGCTTTTGGAATATCGCTGCCCATGAGTACCGTTCCTTTCCCGATAGGGAGCATCACATGCATGACTTTGTCCTTTTCCTCGGGGTCGCAGGGATGATCCGGCGGCATTTCGCTGAAGCGGGAGAGGAATTGCATTTTTGTGCCGAACACGGTTTCGTATTGCAGAAACGCCTGCTCGCACTGACCATTGAAGTTCAAATAAGGATTTACACTTGCCATATACTGCAAATTTTTTGGTGGATAATTGCTTATACAAAAGTACAGTTGATGTTGTTGCGCAGGGATGGGGAATTAAGACAAAATGAGGGGCGAATGTGACAAAGGGGGATTAATCCTGCCGTTTCTACAGGTCTTCCATGGTCAGTGCATGGAAGAGGTTCTGCAACTGGTGCACATGCGCCAGGGGGCGGCCGTAGGGCACCTGCCCGGCCGGACTGTCCGCCACGGGTTGAAAGACGCCTTGCTGCACCCGTATATGCACGCTGTGCAGGCGGTTGTATTTCAGGGAATATACGTTCGGGTCTTCGTTATGATCCGCTTCGCCGGGGAGAAAGCCAAAATGTTCCAGCCAGCTGATCTCCAGCGGGATGGGATTGGCCTTCTGGCAGGGTATCTTGCTGAGGGGCAGGCCGGAATTATAGAGGTATCCCTGCCATACGCCTTCCACCGCAAAGACGGTTTCCTGCATATTGCGGTCGTAATAGGCCACCAAGTTGCCGTTTCGTATATCCGTTTCTTCTATCAATGCTGTAAGCTCTTGTTGCAAATATAAATAACCGGGGATTAAAATTAAATTGCAGCGGATATGATTCTGACTTTGCAAATGGAAGATAGTGCGCAGGCCTATTTCAACGCTTTGCGCAAAGCGCATTTCCCGGCGCATGCCAACTACCTGGATGCGCATATAACCCTTTTTTACAAGTTGCCGGATGAACCGCCCATTATCGCAGACGCGTTACCGGAGCTGGTCCGGCGGCCTCCGCTGCTACTGGACGTCCGGGGCATCTTTTCATTTGGGTCCGGATGTGCTTATACGGCACACAGCGATGAACTCTTGCAGCTACACGGGAAAATGCAGCAGCTGTGGCGCCAGTTTCTCCCCAAAAAAGACCAACAGCCTTTACACCCCCACATTACTGTTCAAAATAAAGTGACGGCTTTCAAAGCAGCCCGCACAAAGGAATTGCTGCTGGAAAATTTTTCGCCTTTCCAGGTAAAGACCACCGGCCTCCATACCTGGAAATACCTGCACGGGCCCTGGAAACCGCTGGCTTTCTATCCCTTCTCCGAATAGGTGTTACACCGCAGGAATACAGCGGCAGCGGATAATTTCTTATCTTAGGAATCCGTCATTTTACCACATTATGGAAACATTTTTTAACTATCTCCGCAGGTACACGGAACACCCCATGTCCGCCCAGGAAATAGCTTTGCTGCAGCAGGCTTTCAGCCGCCGCAAAGTGCGCAAACGGCAATATATTCTCCAGGAAGGCGATGTGTGCCGGCACCTGTCGTTTATCACCAAAGGCGCCATGCGGCAGTATTCCGTGGATGATAAGGGCATTGAACATATTGTGCAGTTTGGGATTGAGGACTGGTGGATGTCCGACAGGGAAAGTTTTGAACTGGGTTCCGTATCGACCTACAACATCGATGCCTGGGAGGATTCGGAGGTCCTGCAGATTCATTATGACGACTGGTGGGAGATCCGCAACAGCATTCCCGCCATGCGCATTCTGACTGCGGAAATGGATAAACGCCATGCCGTAGCGGCGCAAAAGCGGATTCATGCGGCCATTACGCTGACGGCCGAAGAGCGCTACCTGGATATGCTGCGCCATCAACCCGCATTCATACAGCGTTTCCCGCAGAATATGATCGCTTCTTACCTCGGCATTTCCCCCGAAACGCTGAGCCGCATCAGAAAACAGGCCTACCTGAAAAATGAGTAGTTGACATTTGTCAATTCAATTTCTTGCCGTTTATCATTGGCGCCGCCGGGGCTTTGCCTGAATTTTGGAATCAGTAATGATCCCAAAATCACGGTATGAGAGAACTGAATACCCGCACCATCCTAATGATCCATGGCGCGTTTGTAACGGCGGCCATGTGGGATAACTGGAAAGGTTATTTCGAACACCACGGCTATAAAGTTATCGCGCCGCCATGGCCGCATAAAAACTTGCCTGCGCCCGCCCTGCGGCAGCAGCATCCCGATCCGCTGGTAGCCAGCATCCGCCTGCGCGACCTCGTGCATTACTACGGCGATATCGCCAGCGTACAGGCGGAAACGCCCATCATCATGGGGCATTCCCTGGGCGGCCTGATCACGCAACTTCTCCTGCAAAAAAATATAGGCGCTGCCGGTATTGCCATTCACAGCGCGCCGCCCCTCGGCGTGTATTCGTTGAAGTATTCCGTGCTTAAATCCTCCTTCCGGCCGCTGGGCTTCTATGCTTCCGCCAACGAGCCTTACCTGCTTTCGTTTAAGGAATGGCAGTACGCCGTTACCAACGGCATGCCGCATCAGCAGCAGCTGGCCACATACGAGCAATACGCCGTGCCGGAATCCCGGCGGATACTGCGGGACGGGCTGACGGCCGCTGCCAGGGTCGACTTCGGCAAGCCCCATGCGCCTTTGCTGCTGATGGGCGGCAGCCATGATCATGTGGTGCCGGCTTCGCTGGTGTACGCCAATTTCAAAAGGTATAAACAGAATGGTTACCTCACGCATTTCCGGGAGCTGCCGGGCCGCAATCATTTTGTGCTGGGCCAGCCAACCTGGGAGGAGGACGCTGCGTATGTACTGGATTGGATCCGAACATATTAATATCGATATACTATGAACACAAACCCTTTATTGAGTAATACCCTTTCCCACTGGGATGGCCAGGTGAGGCGCATGACTGCAGTGTTTGACAGCTTTACGGACGAGGAAATGTATGTGCAGGTGGCGCCGGGCAGGAACCGGATCATCTACATCCTGGGCCATATGACGGCGGCGCATGATATGTTGTTGCCCCTGCTGGGATTGGGAGAGCGGAAATATCCCAACCTGGATGAATTTTTTATCACCCATCCCGATAGTCCGGATACGGCGTTGCCAATGCCGGGCGAATTAAGAAGTTATTGGAGAGATGTGAATGCCGCTGTCAGCGCGGCTTTCAGGGAGGTGCCTCTTGCGGGATGGTTGGAGCGCCATACGATGGTGACGCCGGAGGAGTTTGAAAAAGAGCCTCACAGGAACCGTTTTAACGTATTGCTGTCGAGGCTCTCGCATATTTCCTATCACCTGGGCCAGTTAGCCCTGGTGAACAAATAATCAGCTGGCGGCCGGCATTTCGCGGCTTACATACCCGATGAATTTCCATATTTCGGACACTTCATTTGCATTCACCTTAAAGGGCTTGTAGCTTGGGTTAAGGGAGTGCAGGCGCAGTGTGCCATCGAGTTTCATGGTGTTATCGACCAGTTTGAACAAAATATCATCTTCATTTTTCAGCACTACGACGCAGGGCGTATCGTTTTTCACCACCGTCCAGTCGTCCACATACTGCGCAATCACGTGGCTGCCATCGGGAATGGGCTGCATACTGTCGCCACTCACGGGAAACATCCGGATGGTTTTTTCCCTTGGAAGGCCAGGGAGGGAGAATTTAGGAAGGGAGGCGATGAATTCCGGATCGCTGAAGCCGCGGCTGTAGCCGGCTTTGGCTTTAACGGGCACGAACTCCATATTCTCCTCGTTATCGTGGTTGACGGTGATGGGCAGTACGCGTATATGCTTGCCCGTTATATCCAGGGGCGCCGCTGTTTCCAGCTCGTACAGCTCATCGGCGCTGAGCGCGCTGAGGTCCGTTTTGATCAGGCGGTCGATCGGGAGGTTGAAATAGGTGGCAATACGCACCAGGTCTTCCATGCGCGGGTTGCGGGTTTTACCGCTTTCCTGGGCGGCCAGGCGTCCTTTTTTAATGCTGGTCGCATCGGCGAGTTGCTGTTGTGTTAAGCCTTTCCGTTTACGCAAAAATCTAAGATTTCCTGCCCAGTGAAAAATTAACTGATCCATTCGTTTTAGCAAGTAATGAGTTAGTAAGTAGTTTGGGTATGCGGGCAAATGTAAGGATTATCCGATAATCTCTACCACGCGGCCTATCTGCCCGTCTTCCAGCCGCACCTTGATGCCACGGGAATGATACGCGGCGGAAGTCAGCAGGTCTTTTACAATACCGTAAGTCTTTTTACCGCTGCGCTGGTCTTTTTTGAGTATGATACCTACCTCCAGTCCGGGATAGATATCTTTTCTATATTGTCCGTCCATAACCGCAAAGTTACTTAATTCTGTACCTTTACGCTCATCATGAGTAGTAGTAGTCACCGGTATTTTGTAGTACACAAGCCGTACAATATGGTTTCCCAGTTTGTAAGTCCGCACCCGGTGCGGCTCCTGGGCGACCTTGATTTTGATTTTCCTGAAGGCACCCACGCCATCGGGCGGTTGGATAATGCCTCCGAAGGGCTGTTGCTGCTGACCACGAATAAGAAAGTGACGAAGCTGCTCTTCCAGGGTACGGTACCGCATAAACGTACGTATGTCGTGAAGGCGAAGAATATTGTGAGCGATGCCAGTATTGATACGCTCCGCGGCGGGATTACGTTTATGGCCGGCGGGGAGGTGGATTACACCACTTTGCCCTGCGAGGTGGACCGTACGCAGCCGCCGGAAATACTGGCTAAGCGGCCGGGCGACTATAACGATCACCCGCATACCTGGCTGCGTATGACGCTGGTGGAGGGGAAGTTTCACCAGATCCGGAAGATGCTGGATCATATACGGCACCGCTGTCAGCGACTGGTGCGGGTATCCATCGAAGGCATTGAGCTGGGCGACCTCCGTTCCGGCGAGGTGCGGGAGCTGCCGGAAGCAGAGTTCTTTGCCCGCCTGGGCATTACCGATTATCAATAGGCTTATCTTCGCAGTATGAGTCACCCAAACGCCATACGCTTATCTGAGTTAACCAACAGGATCCGGACTGCCATGCAGCAAGCATTCGCAGGGCGCAGCTATTGGGTGAAGGCGGACATTACGAGCCATTCCTATTATTCCGATAAGAACATACATTATTTTGACCTCGTTGAAAAAGATGAGCGCAGCGGCATTGTGGCCCGCGTGGCCGCCAATGCCTGGGGCAACGGCAGCCGGCAGATCAAGGCCTTTGAGCTGATCACGGGGCAGCCTTTCCGCAATAATATTCATGTGCTGGTGGAGGTAACGGTGAGTTATCACCAGGTGCATGGCCTGCAGGTGACCGTGCAGGATGTGGACATCAGCTTCACCATCGGGCAGCTGGAGCAGCAGAAGCAGCAAACGCTGGCCCGGCTGCTGGCGGAAAATGCCGATGCCATCCGGCTGGCGGAGGGACGGTATATCACCCGCAACCAGGAGTTGCCATTGCCGCCGGTGATACAGCGTATAGCCGTGGTTACTTCCGGCAACAGCGCGGGCTACCAGGATTTTCACCATACGCTGGTGAATAACGGTTTCGGATATACGTTTCAGTTGGATACTTATTTTACCGTAGTGCAGGGCGAGGCGAATGCCGAGCTGGTACAGCAGCGCATGGTGGATGTATTTCAGTCCGGCAGGGCGTATGACGTGGTGGTGATCATCCGCG
>Ga0164243_10015287_pt1 | contig 10615 bp, 8 predicted proteins | sample OricompcompostOP_FD_108781 | JGI IMG/M metagenome (GOLD analysis project Ga0164243, IMG submission 108781) | Organic Plus compost microbial communities from Emeryville, California, USA - Original compost - Organic plus compost (OP) | ecosystem: Engineered > Solid waste > Mixed feedstock >...
GCGCTGGGGGTGATCTCGAAGGACAGCTTGTCGTCCTTCGTGCCCACCTTCACATGGCCGCCATTGGCGAGCCTGCCGAACAGCAGCTCGTCGGCCAGCGCCTTCTTGATATTGTCCTGGATCACGCGGCCCATGGGGCGGGCGCCATACGCCCGGTCGTACCCGCGCTCGACCAGCCAGGAGACCGCCGCGTCGTCCAGCTCGAAGGTCACATTGCGCTCGGAGAGCTGCGCCTCCAGCTGCAGCACGAACTTCTCCACCACGCGCTTGACCACGTCGGTCTCCAGCGGCGCGAAGGGGATGATGGCATCCAGCCGGTTGCGGAACTCAGGCGTGAAGACGCGCTTGATAGCCTCCTCGTCCTCGCCTTCCCGGTCCACCCGGCCGAAGCCGATGGCCGCCTTGTTCAACTCCATGGCCCCCGCATTGGTGGTCATGATGAGCACCACATTGCGGAAGTCCACATGCTTGCCGTTATGGTCGGTCAGCTTGCCGTGGTCCATGATCTGCAACAGGATGTTGTAGATGTCCTGGTGCGCCTTCTCGATCTCATCCAGAAGCAGCACGGCGTGCGGATGCTGGTCGATGGCATCGGTCAGCAGTCCGCCCTGGTCGAAGCCCACATAGCCTGGAGGCGCGCCGATCAGCCGGGAGACGCTGTGGCGCTCCATATATTCCGACATGTCGAAGCGGATGAGCTCCACGCCCATGACGCTGGCGAGCTGCCGGGCCACTTCCGTCTTGCCGACACCGGTGGGGCCGGAGAACAGGTAGCAGCCGATGGGCTTCTCGGCATCGCGCAGGCCGGCGCGGGACATCTTGATGGCCGCCGACAGGGCCTCAATGGCCTGATCCTGGCCATAGACCACGCGCTTCAACTGGGTCTCGGCATTGCGCAGCACCTCCACATCGTTCTTGGAGACGGATTTCGGGGGAATGCGGGCAATCTTGGCCACCACATCCTCAATCTCCTTGACGCCGATCACCTTGCGCCGCTTGGAGACGGGCACCAGCATCTGCGCCGCGCCCACCTCGTCGATCACGTCGATGGCCTTGTCGGGCAGCTTGCGGTCATTGATGTACTTGGCCGACAGGTCCACCGCCGAGCGCAGCGCCTCGTTGGTGTAGCGCAGGTGATGATGCTCCTCGAAATAGGGCTTCAGGCCGCGCAGGATCTGGTAGGCATCCTCGGTCGACGGCTCGTTGACGTCGATCTTCTGGAAGCGGCGCAGGAGAGCGCGATCCTTCTCGAAATGGCTGCGGAACTCCTTGTAGGTGGTGGAGCCCATGCAGCGCAGCGACCCCGACGCCAGGGCCGGCTTGAGCAGGTTCGAAGCATCCATGGCGCCGCCCGAAGTGGCGCCCGCGCCGATGATGGTGTGAATCTCGTCGATGAAGAGAATGCCACCCTCGAAATTCTCGAGCTCGGTGATCACCGCCTTCATGCGCTCCTCGAAATCGCCGCGATAGCGCGTGCCGGCGAGAAGCGCTCCCATGTCCAGGGAGAAGATGGTGGAATCAGCCAGCACCTCCGGCACATCGCCGGTGACGATCATGCGCGCCAGGCCCTCGGCGATGGCGGTCTTGCCGACTCCGGGGTCGCCCACGAACAGGGGGTTGTTCTTCTGCCGGCGGCAGAGGATCTGGATGGTCCGCTCAACCTCGGCGTCGCGGCCGATCAGCGGATCGATCTTGCCGTTCCGGGCCTTCCTGTTGAGATTGACGCAATAGGCGTCCAGCGCCTCCATTTTCCGGCCAGAGGCCGTCTCGTCATCCATGTCGGACCCCACCACTGTACGGTCCTCGCTCAGGCCCGGCGCCTTGGCGACACCGTGAGAAATGTACGAAACGGCATCGAGCCGCGTCATGTCCTGGCTCTGCAGGAAATAGACGGCATGGCTCTCGCGCTCGGAAAAGAGGGAGACCAGCACGTTGGCGCCCGTCACCTCGGCGCGGCCGGAGCTCTGCACCTGGATGATGGCGCGCTGGATCACGCGCTGCACGCCCGCCGTGGGCGTGGCGTCGCTCACATCCTCGACCACGAGGTTGGCCAGCTCCTTGTCGCAATATTCGGTGACCACGCGCTTGAGATCGCCCACATTCACGTCGCAGGCCCGCATCACCGCCGCGGCGTCCTGATCCTCGATCAGGGCGAGGAGAAGATGCTCCAGGGTGGCATATTCATGATGACGCTGGTTGGCTTCCACCAATGCCCGATGAAGCGTTTTCTCAAGATTATCGGAGAATGAAGGCATACCAGTCGTCCTCTCTAAGGGTCACTAGGGGTCGTCCAGGGTCGCGCTAGTCCTTTTCCATCGTGCACTGCAAAGGGTGCTCGTTCTTCCGGGCCAGGTCAATCACCTGGGTCACCTTGGTTTCGGCGACTTCATAGGTATACACACCACAGACGCCGACACCCTTCTGATGCACATGGAGCATCACTTGCGTGGCCTTTTCCCGGGACATCCGGAACAGGGTCTCCAGGACATAGACCACGAATTCCATCGGCGTGTAATCGTCGTTCAGCAGAAGCACCTTGTACATGGACGGCTTGGCCGTCTTGGGCTTCGTTTTCGTAACGATACCGGTTACCGGGCCGATGTTCGGATCATTGCGCTTGTTCGTCATGATCGGTCCGCAATCCTATGGTCTTTCTCACTCGGGGCGCGCCCCTCACACATATTAAATATGATCCCAGATTATCTTTCAAAGGTGAATCAGGGCACATCCCACATGAATTTTGATTGAACGCCCAGGTTCCCGTTCACGATCCATAAAAAAATCGCCCGGACGAAGCCGGGCGATCTCGCAAGAGTTCAAGGGTTGCCCGGCGTTACCGCTTGGCGGCAGCACTCAGCTCGTCGGCGAAGGCCGAAGCGCGCGCCGTCAGCGGCGCATACATGTCCTGAGAGAGCTTCAGGGCTATCTCGCCGAGCTTCGTTGAGCCCGCCACCATCTTCTCGTATTCGTCCTTCATGAACCCGGTCTGCAGGTCCATCAGGTCCTTCATCGTGCGCACGCCGGAGAACGCCTTGGCAGCCTTGACCGAGTCTTCCAGAGCATCCCTGGTCAGCGCCACCATTTCGGCCTTCATCTCCTCGAATCCCTTGGAGCAGACGCTGTTGCACTCCATCAGCGCATCCAGGTTGCTGCGGCTGAAGGCCGCCATGTCGTCAAAGCTCTTCACTGCCGCATCCACCTGGCCACGGGTCATGTCGATGGCCTGCTCGAATCCCTTCGAGGCGGCTTCGCTGCTGGTACGCATCACGGTTTCCATTGTTTCCTTCCCGACCGCCTGCATCTTCTCGGCCGCCGAGGTGTCCGTCTTGGGTTTGGCTGTCGTCGTCATCGGAATATGTCCACTTTCTGCTGGATGTCTGGCGAATCTGTCATTGCTGCACCGCAGCAGAATTGAATATAGGCGCCGGTTTGCTGGTGTCAAGACGTATTGTTGCATTGCAACAAAACGGTCCCGGCAATGTCATGGAAATGGAATGGAGAAGGAAAAAAGGACAAAAAAATATCCGTTCGCCCTGAGCCTGTCGAAGGGCGGCCAGCGCTCAGGCCGCAGCCGGGCTTCGACAGGCTCAGCCCGAACGGAATGGGCAGGGGCTCAGTCCGAACGGGAGAAGTCGAATCTAGAACGTCGGCGGTTCGATCCCGCTCAGCTTGAGCTGCTCCACGAGCTGCGCCTTCAGGCTCTCCAGCGAGGCCGCGTCCTTGGCTTCGCAGCGGGCCACCAGGACATCCTGGGTGTTGGAGGCGCGCAGGAGCCACCATCCGGCATCGCTGACCACGCGCACGCCGTCGATGGCGATGACCTTCGCGTCGGTGCCGCTCAACCGCTCGGCCACTTCAGCCGCCACCTTGAACTTGCGGTCCTCGGGGCACGGGAAGCGCAGCTCCGGCGTGTTCACCATCTCCGGCAGCTCGTCGCGCAGATCGGCCACCGACTTGCCCTCCGCCGCCGCCTGGCCCGCCACGTTGAGGAAGCGCACGCCGGCATAGATGCCGTCGTCATAGCCGTAATATTTGTGGGCGTAGAAGATGTGCCCGCTCATCTCGCCCGCCAGTGGCGAGCCGGTTTCCCGCATCTTCTCCTTCACCAGCGAATGGCCGGTCTTCCACATGGTGGGTATACCGCCCAGCCGGGCGACCTCGTCGAACAGCACCTGGCTGGACTTCACGTCGGCCACGATGGGCGCGCCCGGCTGCTCGGCCAGGACCTCGCGGGAGAGAAGCGCCAGCAACTGGTCGCCCCAGATGATGCGCCCCGCATTGTCGATGACGCCGATGCGGTCGCCGTCGCCATCGAAGGCGATGCCCAGGTCCAGCTTCTCCCTGGCGACCAGTTCCTGAAGCTGGACGAGATTCTTCGGCTCCGTCGGGTCCGGATGATGGTTCGGGAAGGTGCCGTCGATCTCGCCATTGATGACGATGTGGCGGCCGTTGAGACGGGCGGCCAAGGCGGTGGTCACATCCCCCGCCGAGCCGTTGCCCGGGTCCCAGGCGACGTTGAGCGCGGCACCGTCATAATCCCTCAGGAGGCGGTTCACATAGGCGTCGAACACGGGAGAGTCTTGAGCGCTCCCCTCCCCCGTCTCGAAATCGCCGGCGGCGGCGATCGTGCCCAGTTCCTGGATCTGCTGGCCATAGAACGGCCGCTTCAGGAACACCATCTTGAAGCCGTTGTAATTGGGCGGATTGTGCGAGCCGGTGATGGCGATGCCGCCATCCGCATCCAGCTCGTAGACCGCGAAATAGAGCATCGGCGTCGGCCCCAGGCCGATGCGGTGCACCTTGAGCCCGGTGCTCACCAGCCCCTCCACCATCGCCTCTTCCAGCCCCGGAGACGACAGCCGCCCGTCCCGGCCCACGGCGATGCTCCGGCCGCCCGCGCGCCTGAGCATGGTGCCGTAGGCCCGGCCGATGGCCCGGGCGTCGGCCTCGCTCAACGTTTCGCCGACAACGCCGCGAATGTCGTATTCACGCAGGATGGTGAGGTCGAAATGATGGCTGTCGCTCATGAGGCGCGATGCTCCCTGATGGTCAAAGGCGTCCGATGGAATGGTATTGGAAGCCGGCTTTGCGCATTTCTTCCGGCACGTAGATATTACGCAGGTCGACGAGGATGGGCGAGTTCAGTTTTTCCAGAACCCGCTTAACGTCGAGCGCCCGGAATTCGTTCCACTCGGTGACGATCACCAGGCAGTCGGCGCCCGTCATGGCGTCATAGGAATCCTCGGCGAAGGTGACGTCCTTGAAGTGGCGGGCGGCTTCCTTCATGCCCTCCGGATCATAGGCGCGAATGGCGGCCCCCGCCGCCTGCAGGCCCGGAATGAGGTCGAGGCTCGGCGAATCCCGCATGTCGTCGGTATTCGGCTTGAAGGTGAGACCGAGGATAGCCACGGTCTTGCCCTGCACGCTGCCGCCGCAGGCACGGATGATGCGGTCGGCCATGCTCTTCTTGCGGCTGTCGTTGGCCTCCACCACGGCGCCGACGATACGCATGGTCACGTCATGGCTTTCGGCCGTCTTGAGGAGCGCCAGCGTGTCCTTGGGGAAGCAGCTGCCGCCATAGCCGGGCCCGGCATGCAGGAACTTGGAGCCGATGCGGTTGTCGAGCCCGATGGCCTTGGAGACATGCTGCACGTCCGCCCCCACCTTCTCGCACAGGTCGGCGATCTCGTTGATGAAGGTGATCTTGGTCGCAAGAAAGGCATTGGCCGCGTACTTGATGGTCTCGGAAGTCTCCAGGGTGGTGAAGACCACCGGCGTTTCCGAGAGGAAGAGCGGGCGGTAGAGCTCCCGCATGGTCCAGCGGGTGCGCTCGTCGTCGATGCCCACCACCACGCGGTTGGGCCGAAGGAAGTCCTCCACCGCCGAGCCTTCGCGCAGGAATTCCGGGTTGGAGGCCACGTTGAAATCGGCGCCTGGATTGCGCTTGGAGACGATCTCCTTGATCTTGCGGCCGGTGCCCACCGGCACCGTGGATTTGGTCACGATGACCGTATAGCCGGTGATGGCGTCCGCCACTTCCTCGGCGGCGGCGAACACATAGCTCAGGTCGGCGTGGCCGTCACCGCGGCGGGTGGGTGTCCCCACCGCGATGAAGACGGCATCGGCGCCGGCCACGGCTTGCTTGAGGTTGGTGGTGAAGGTCAGCCGCTTGGCCGCCACATTGTGATCGAGGACTTCCTTCAGCCCCGGCTCATAGATGGGGATTTCGCCCCGCCGCAGGCGTTCGATCTTGCTCTCGTCCTTGTCGACACAGACCACGTCGTGCCCGAACTCGGAAAAACAGGTCCCGGATACCAGCCCCACGTAGCCGGTGCCAATCATCGCAACTTTCATTCAGTCCTCGAGTGTTTGATGTCAGCCGAAAAGGCCAAAGCCCCTAGTTGAGAATGTCCTTGAGATAGTCCCTGAAGGCCGGTCCCAGGTCGGGCCGGTCCAGGGCATAGGCAACAGTGGCGCGCAGGAAGCCCTGCTTGTCGCCGCAATCATAATCCTGGCCCTCGAAGCGCAGGCCGTAGAAGGGATGCCGTCCGATGAGGCGCTGCATGGCATCGGTAAGCTGGATTTCGCCCCCCGCCCCCGGTTTCTGCCGTTCCAGCTCGTCGAACACCTCGGCATCCAGAATGTAGCGCCCCACGATGGAGAGGTTGGACGGCGCCTCGGCCGGGTCCGGCTTCTCCACAAGGCCGTTGACCTCGATCAGCGTGCCGTCGTCCGCGCCGGGGTCCAGGATGCCGTAGCGGTTGGTATGCTCCTTGGGCACCTCCACCACGGCGAGGATATTGCCGCCCACACGGGCATAGGCGTCCGTCATCTGCTTCAGGCACGAGGCCTCGCCCTTGATGAGCACGTCGGGCAGCATGACGGCGAAAGGCTCGCCGGCGACCACATGCCGGGCGCACCAGACGGCATGCCCCAGCCCCTGGGGTGACTGCTGCCGGATGGCGGTGATGGCGCCGGGCTTCAGAAGCGTCGATTCAGCCAGGGCCAGAAGCTCCATCTTGCCCTTGTTGCGCAGCAGGTCCTCCAGCTCGGGAAAGCGGTCGAAATGGTCTTCGATGCTGTCCTTGCCGCGGCTGGTGATGAAGATGAATTCCTCGATGCCGGCGGCCAGGCCCTCCTCGACCACATACTGGATCAGGGGACGGTCAACGACGGTCAGCATCTCCTTGGGGATGGACTTGGTTGCCGGCAGAAAGCGGGTCCCCATGCCGGCGACGGGTATCACCGCCTTACGAACAGGTCGTGTCATAATGTCTCCATACGATGAGTCCGCTCATGCGGAGCCCCCGCCCGTTTGTGCCATGGAGGAGCCCCGGCAACAACAGGCGAGTGCGATGACCGAGACCTTGGCCATACATTGTGGCAAGATCAGGATCGACCGCCTTTTGACTCGCACCAGCACGTCAAGTCCGACACTCTTCCGATTCCGAAATCCGCCCCTCCGCACAGCGGCGGACTTTGGAATCGGCGGCCAGCATCAGGACTTAAGCCGCAAAAGTAAATCCTTTGCTTCGTTGATCTTGGCCGCCAGGTAATTGGAGCCGCCGTGGTCGGGATGGATTCTCATCATGAGCTTGCGGTGGGCTATCCGTATCTCCTCGGGCGAGGCGTCGGCGGAGACGCCCAGCACCTCCCGCGCCTCCTCCACCGACATGAGGCGGGGCTGCCCCGGCGCCCTCTGCCGGCCCTCCCCGGCAGAGGCGCCAGAGGGCGGGTCGCCCATCTGCATTGCCGAGCGGAAGAGAAGAACCGCAACGGCGGCGAGCGGCACCGCCGCGACGAAACGCGCCGTCCCGCCCAGTATGATGGCCACAATGCCGAGAGCCACGGCCGCCGCCATGCGCGCCACCCGGCCGAACCGGGGAGCCGGTTTGCCGCCCGAGATCTCCTTCCACAGGAAATAGGCCAGTAGAACGCCGACGGCCGCCATGAGCCAGAACATGCAGGGTCCCTCTCTCAACTGGTGGAATGCCGCCCAAGACGGCTGCGAGACAGACTAGATCAACCGGCTCCCGAGGGGAATCACCTCCCGCGCGCTTGCGGATTTCCAAGCGGCTCAGCCGGCGGCGGCCTCGTGCGCCAGGCCGGGCAGGCGCAGGCTGTGAATGAGGTTGCGCACTTCCTGCCGCGCCGAGACGTGGGACATGGTCAACGGCGTGTCCACCCCCTCCTGCTTGAGGTCCAGGAGCGTGAGGCCCTTGAGGAAGAGTTCGCGGTAGATGACGCGCTCGCCGAAACCGGGAACATAGCGAAAGCCGATGCGTTTCGCCAGATTATGAAGCACATTGTCGACGTGACGCTGGTTGCGGGCCTCCAGGCTGGCGAGGCGGTTGCGCAGCACCACCCAGTCTATGGCCCTGCCGCCGGCGACCGCGCGCTCCTTGCGGCTTTCCCAGACCATGGCGCTGTAGAGGCTGGGCGCCACCACCTGCATGGTGTTGGGATCGACCTTGGCGAGCAGGTCCACATCCACGAAACTGTCGTTGACCGGGGTGACCAGGGTGTCGGCCCGGGCATGGGCCTGGCGCGACAGGTAGCTGTCGCTCCCCGGACAGTCGATGACGATGAAATCGACGCTCTTCTTCAGGGTGTCGATGGCCTGGGCCAGGCGCTCCAGCTCATCGGCCTGCGCCTCCGCGGCGACGGGCCTCGTGCTGCGCGGCACGATGGCGTGCTCCGGCATCGGCAGGCGCACATTGTGGTCGGCGCAATAGGCATTGCGATTCTCCACATAGCGCGAGAAGGTCCGTTGACGCGCATCCAGATCGATGGCACCAACACGGAATCCCTGGTCCATGAGGCCCACGGCGAGGTGCATGGCGGTGGTCGATTTTCCCGACCCGCCCTTCTCGTTTCCCAGCACTATGATGTGCGCGCTGTTGCAACCACTCATGCTACCCCCATGTACAGAAACCCTAAAAAAGCACAATATTTTGTCGAATGCCTATGGCTTCTGTCAATATATTGAATTATACGCACCTGTGAGCATCGTTGGCGGACATGACACAGGCATGTCAGTGATAGACTGAAGAGGCGTCCATGGACAAGACTTCAACTTCAAAAGACTCATACCTCCCGGTGGTCGCCGGTTCGTTCCTGATTGCCGCCGCCGCGGGCTATCTCGGCTATCTGACGGCCGCGAGCACCCGCCTGCCGACGGCGGAGGAATGGGCCAAGCGCGCGCCGCGCGTGCCGGTCTCGAAAAGCCTGCCCGCCAACGCGCAAGAGTTCGACCTGGCGCCGCAGGTGGTTCCCGTCACCGTGCCGCGCATCCTGGTCTCCCAGGTGCCGAGGGACCTGCTCACCATCCAGGACGCAAAGCTGCGTAAGGAAGTCTTCATCCGCACCGTGCTGCCGCTGGTGCTGGAGGCCAATGCGCTCGTGGAGCGGGACCGCTCGCGCCTGCTGGCCCTCAAGGCCGAGGCCGATGAAGGACATATCCTCTCGAAGAGGGACCGGAACTGGCTCTCCCGCATCATGCGGGACTACAAGGTGACGGCGCTGGACTGGAACCTGCTCCTGCGCCGGGTGGATACCGTGCCGCCCTCTCTCGCCATCGCCCAGGCCGCCAACGAGAGCGCCTGGGGCACCTCCCGTTTCGCGCAGGAGGGCAACGCCCTCTTCGGCCAATGGGTGTGGAGCGACAATGGCATGATCCCGTCCGAGCGCGGCGAGGACGAAACCCACAGCGTGCGCCGCTTCCCGACGCCGCTGGCCTCCGTCATGGCTTACTTGCGCAATCTCAACACGCACCCGTCCTATCGCCGCTTCCGCCTCCTGCGGGACGAGATCCGGGGGATGGACGAGCAGCATCCGGGCTATCTGCTGGCCGGCACGCTGGACGGCTATTCCACGCGGCGCGATGCTTATGTGGAGGAACTGCGGCAGATCATCCGGGTGAACAATCTGCAGGCGCTCAATTCCGCGGTCTTCAGCAGCAAGAACCGGCTGGCCCTGAACGTCGTCGAGACCAGCGGCATCGAATGACCTCCCCCACCGCCCGCGATTGACTTTCCGTCCCACCCTCGGGACACTCGAAGCGGCGTCACAACACAGGTTCATCCATGGCCGATCTTTCCATCATCCGCATCGGGGAAGAGCTCCGCCGCACCGTCCGCCAATGGAAGCGCGACGGGCTGACCGTCGGCCTCGTCCCCACCATGGGGGCGCTCCACGCCGGGCATATCTCACTGGTGGAAACGGCGCTTTCGGACTGCGACCGGGTGGTCACCACCATCTTCGTCAACCCCCGGCAGTTCAGCCCGGGGGAAGACCTGGACGCCTACCCCCGCACCATGGAGCGCGATACGCAATTGCTGAGGGAAGCCGGCTGCCACGCCGTCTTCTCCCCCACGGTGGATGAAATCTACCCTCAAGGCTTCTCCACCAGCATCACCGTCTCGGGCATCAGCGAAGGCCTGTGCGGCGCCACCCGACCCAACTTCTTCGGGGGCATCGCCACCGTGGTCGCCAAACTCCTCATATTGGGGGAGCCGGACCGGGCCTATTTCGGCGAGAAGGACTACCAGCAGCTTCTGGTCATCAAACGGCTGGTGAAGGACCTTGGCCTGCCGGTCGAAGTGGTGGGCTGTCC
>Ga0164243_10015289_pt1 | contig 10615 bp, 9 predicted proteins | sample OricompcompostOP_FD_108781 | JGI IMG/M metagenome (GOLD analysis project Ga0164243, IMG submission 108781) | Organic Plus compost microbial communities from Emeryville, California, USA - Original compost - Organic plus compost (OP) | ecosystem: Engineered > Solid waste > Mixed feedstock >...
CTCGCGCTGCTGCTGTGGGCGGCGGCCGTGCTGGCGGTCGTCGCCGACCTGCCGGAGCTGGCGGCGGCGATCGTCGCCGTCGTGGTCCTGAACGCGCTGTTCGCCTTCTGGCAGGAGCAGCAGGCCGAGCGCGCGGTCGAGGCGCTCGGCGCCTATCTGCCACCGCACGCGACGGTCGTGCGCGACGGCCGGCGGCAGGAGGTCGAGGCGCGTTCGCTCGTGCCTGGCGACCTGCTGGAGATCGCAGAGGGGCAGCGGGTTTCGGCCGATGCACGGCTCCTCCACGGCGCGTTGGAGATCGACGCTTCGGCGCTGACCGGTGAGTCGCAGCCGGTCGACCGGGCGGCGGGCGCCGCCGATGCCGGGCTGCCGCCGCTGGAGCGGAGCGACCTCGTCTTCAGCGGCACCAGCTGCGTCGGCGGCGAGGCGCGCGCGGTCGTGCTGGCGACCGGGATGGGCACCGAGCTTGGACGCGTCGCCGCGCTCTCGCAGCGGGTCGGCGAGGAGGCGAGCCCGCTGCAGCGCCAGGTCAACCGCGTCGCGCGCCTGATCGCGCTCGTCGCGGTCGGCGCCGGGATCGCCTTCGTCCCGATCGGGACGCTCGTCGCAGGGCTGCCGCTCGCCGACGCGGTCGTCTTCGCGATCGGCCTGCTGGTCGCCAACGTGCCGGAGGGGCTGCTGCCGACGATCACGCTCGCGCTCGCCGTCGGGGTGCGGCAGCTGGCGCGCCGCAGAGCGCTCGTGAAGCGGCTGAGCGCGGTCGAGACGCTCGGCTCCACGACCGTCATCTGCACCGACAAGACCGGCACGCTCACCGAGAACCGCATGCGGGCGACGGCGCTCTGGACGGCCGACGGCGAGCTTGCGCTGGAGACGGCGGCAGACGGCGCGGAGCGCGCGTCGGGCGACGCCGCGGGGAGGTTTGCGGGCGGGCCGGACGAAGCGGCGCTCGACGCGAGTGGCGCGGACGGCCGGGCGCTCGACGCCAGCCGCCTCGACGGTGCGGCGCGCGACGCGGTCGCGACCGCGCTCGCCTGCTGCAGCGAGGCCGACCTCCACCCGCCCGGCGGCGGCGAGCCGGCCGGCGATCCGACCGAGATCGCGCTGCTGGCGCTGGCCGAGCGGTTCGGGGGCGACGGCGCCGAGCGCCGGCGCGAGCGGGGCCGCCGCGCCGCGTTCGCGTTCGACCCGCGGCTGCAGCGGATGACGACCGTCGACGAGGTCGCGGGCGGCTGGTGGGCGCACGCGAAGGGTGCGCCCGACCGGGTGCTGGAGCGCTGCACGACGGTCGCCGCGGGCGACCGGGAGTCTCCGCTCGACGATGCCCGCCGTGCGCAGGTGCGGGCCGCCGTCGACCGGCTCGCCCGCCAGGGGCTGCGGGTCCTCGCCGTCGCGCGGCGCCCGCTCGCGCCCGGCGAGATCCCCGGTCGCGAGGCGGTCGAGTCGCAGCTGACGCTGCTGGCGCTGGTCGCGCTGCTCGACCCACCGCGCCCGCAGGTGGCGCCGGCCGTCGCGCGCTGCCACCGGGCGGGGATCCGGATCGTGATCGTGACCGGGGACCACGGCCTCACCGCTGCGGAGATCGCGCGCCGGGTCGGGATCGGCGCGGGCCGGTCGCCGGCCGTGGTCGAGGGCGGCGAGCTGGATGCGATGGACGACGCCGCGCTCGCGGCCCGCCTGGAGCGGGGCGACGAGCTGGTGTTCGCGCGCAGCTCGCCTGAGGCGAAGCTGCGGATCGCCGAGCTCCTGAAGGCGCAGGACGAGGTCGTCGCGATGACCGGCGACGGCGTCAACGACGCGCCGGCGCTGCGCAGCGCCGACATCGGCGTCGCGATGGGCCGCTCCGGCACCGACGTCGCGCGGGAGGCGGCGACGCTGGTGCTGACCGACGACGACTTCGCGACGATCGTCGCCGCGATCGACGAGGGCCGCCGCGTCTACGCGAACATCCGCAAGTTCATCGTCTACATCTTCGCCCACGCGACGCCCGAGGTCGTCCCGTTCCTCGTCTTCGCGCTGTCGGGCGGCGCGATCCCGCTGCCGCTGACCGCGCTGCAGATCCTCGCGATCGACCTCGGGACCGAGACGCTGCCGGCGCTGGCGCTCGGGCGCGACCCGGCGGAGCCCGGGACGATGGAGAGACCGCCGCGGCCGCGCTCGGAGGGCGTGATCACGGGAGAGATGCTGCGGCGGGCGTGGGGCTTCCTCGGGCTGATCTCGGCCGTGCTCGTGCTGGCCGGCTTCTTCGCCGTGCTGCTCGCGGGCGGCTGGCACGCCGGCGCCGACGTGGGGGAGGGCGATTCGTTGCACGGCGTGTGGGTGCAGGCGACGACGATGACGTTCGTCGGCATCGTCTCCTGCCAGCTCGGCACGGCGTTCGCGGCGCGGACCGAGCTCGCCTCGCTGCGATCCGTCGGCTTCTTCTCCAACCGATTGCTGCTGTGGGGGATCGCCTTCGAGCTGCTGTTCACCGCGTGCGTCGTCTACCTGCCGTTCTGCCAGGACGTGTTCGGGACGGCGGCGCTCGACCTCTGGATGGTGCTGCTGGTCGCGCCGTTCGGCCTCGTCGTCTGGGGCGCGGACGAGCTGCGACGGGCGCGGATGCGCGCCGCACGGGAACGACGACAGGAGGAACCATGTTGAAGCGGATCGTGGCCGGCGTCGACGGCGGTCCCGCCGGGGAGGACGCGGCGGTGCTCGCCGCCGCGCTCGCGGACCAGCCGGCCTGCGAGCTGCTGCTCGCCGGCGTCTGGCCTGAGGTGCCGCTGCCGGTGCCGGTCGTGCTCGGCGACGCCGAGCCGCGCGAGCAGGTCGAGCGGATGCTGCTGGGCGTGCGCGAGCGGCTCGCGCCGCGTGGCGTGACGACGGTGCTCAGCGACCGCTCCGTCGCGCGGGCGCTGCGGCGGTTGAGCGAGCAGCGGCCGGTCGACCTGATCGTGCTCGGGTCGAGCGGGCGTGCGACGCGCGGCCATGCGCGTGCAGGTCGCGACGCCCGGCAGGTCGTCCACGAGGCGCCCGCGCCGGTCGCGCTCGCGGCCCGCGACCTGCGCCGCCAGCCGTTCGCGCTGCGCCGGGTCGTCGTCGGCGTCGACGGCGGCCCGGAGTCGCGCGCGGCGCTCGAGCAGGCCGTTGCGCTCGCGGCGGCCCACGGCGCCCATCTGACGGCGACCGTCGTGATCGACGACGCGCTGCCGCCGGTGAGCTCGCCGCTCGGCGACGGCCTCGATCTCCTCCAGTGGGAGGAGATGATCGCCCACCAGCGCCGCCGCGCCGAGCGCGTCGCGGCCGAGCTGGTCGAGCGCGACGGCGTCGACACGGCGCAGATGCGCGTCGGCGACCCGGCCGCCGAGCTGGCGGCATCCGCCGCCGACGCCGACCTGCTCGTCGTCGGCTCGCGCCACTGGGGCCCGATCTCGCGCGTCGTGATCGGCAGCGTCACCGAGGACCTGCTCAGCGACGCGCCGTGCTCGCTGTTGCTCGTGCCGCGGCCGGAGGGGGAGCGCGAGGAGGGGTGAGCCCGCTGCCGCGGTCGCGCTCGCGGTCAACTCCGGCGCCCGCCCGGGGCCGCGCGCTCGCGCGCCGCCGCCAGCCTGAGCGCGAGCGTGGGGCAGGCCGCGGCGGCGCGGCGAGCGTGCGCCGCCAGCTCCGGCGGGATCGGGCGCCCGTCGACGAGCGGGTAGTCCCAGTCGTCGCGCGCGATCAGCTCGGGCAGCAGCTCGGCGCAGAGGCCGTGGGCGTCGCAGGCGATCGGGTCGATCGCGAGCCGTTCGCCGCGGCGGCTCATGCGACCCTCCGTGAACTCGCGCCGTCACCGGCTCGCGGGCGCGCGGTCCGCAGCGGCAGCGGCGGGTGCGGGGGCGGGAGCGGGAGGACGGGCCCGGCCGCACAGCGGTCGCAGGCGCCGCGACGCGCGTGGTCGTCGAGTTCGGCGGCGAAGACGCGCACCGTGCTGCGCACCAGCCGCACGACGCCGTCCGGGTGACCGCAGGCGCCGCGGCCGGCGACGTCGCCGCACCAGCGGTGCAGGTCGGGCAGCGGGTCGCGCCGCGGCCGTCGTGGGGCGCACAGCGACTCCAGCGCGCCGGCGATCGCGTCGAGGCCGAAGACGCACGGCCCGCACTGGCCGGCCGACTCGCCGGCGAGCCAGCGGACGAGGCGCGCCGTCTCGGCGACCGGACAGACCCCTTCCGGCAGCGCTACGAGCGCGCCGCAGCCGATCGTCGCGCCGAGCGGCACGAGGTCGGCGCGCAGCAGTCGCGCGCCCGCGGCCGCGGTCGGCGACAGCCAGCCGCCCGCGTAGCCGCCGGCGAGCAGCGCCTGGAACGGGCCGGCGACCAGCTCGTGCAGCGGCGTGCCGGTGGCGACCTCGCGCACCTCGGCGGCGGGGACGGCGCCGCTCACGGTCACGAGCGTGGAGCCGGGCTCGCCCGGGTCGCCGACGGCCCGGAACCACGCCGGACCGCGGGCGGCGATCAGGGCGAGATGGGCGAGCGTCTCGACGTTCTGCACGAGCGTCGGGCTGCCGCCGACGCCGCGTTCCCACGGCCGCGCCGCGGTCGGGATCGGCGGGCCGCCGTTCAGGAGGTGGACGAGCGAGCGCTCCTCGCCGGCGACGAAGCGCGGCGGCACGCTCGCGACGGTGACCGGGACCGGGTCGCGGCCGGCGCTCGCGCGTTCGGCCAGCGCGGTGCCGAGCGCGTCGCGGACGTCGGCCGCTCCCGCTGGCACCGCGATCCAGGTCTGCTCGGCGCCGAGCGCGAGCGCCGCGAGCTGGAGTCCGTCGAGGACCAGATGGGGCGATCGGGACAGCAGGACGCGGTCCTTTCGGCTGGCCGGTTCGGCCTCGACGCCGTTGGCGACGACGGCGAGCGAGCGCAGGCGCAGCGGACCGCGCGCCCCCGCCAGCGCTCGCAGCTTGCGTGCGGTCGGGAAGGCTGCCCCGCCGCGGCCGTGGAGGCCGGCGCGCTGCGCTGCGTCGGCGAGACCGGCGGCGGCGTGGCGGCCGAGCGCCGGCAGCCCGTGCAGCGCGAGGTGGCCGCCGAGGTCGACGGTCACGGCGCCGGCAGGGTCGGCGAGCAGGCGGGGGAGCGCGGCGTCGCTCATCGCGTCGGCCCCGATTCCGCGCGTGTCGCTCCGGTCCAGCCGCCCGCGACGCCGACCGGTCGCGAGTCGCCGCCGACGCCAGGATGGCCAGCTGCCGCGCCGCCGACCCGCACGGCGACCGCCGCCACGACGAGCGCGACGCAGCTGCCGCCGACGGCGACCATCCACGGCTGGGTCGCGTCGCTGCCGGTGCCGAAGGCGTGGACGAGCGCGATCGGCCAGCAGGCATAGGCCGCCCAGTGCACCGCGCGCCAGACGCGGTGGCCGATCCGTTGGCGCAACAGGCCGGTGATCCCGAGCGCGAGGAGGATGTCGAAGGCGACGCTCCCGAGAGCGACGGAGAAGGTGCGGTAGCCGCTCGCGAAGGGGACCACGGCGTCGATCCAGCCGATCGGCACGTAGCCGTCGACGACCGTCGTCGCGACGTGCACGGCGACGAAGACGACTGACAGCAATGCGGCGCTGCGGTGGACGCCGTCGATCGCGAAGCGCGGCCAGCGCGGGCTGCTCCAGCGCGACACGTCGATCACGCCGAGCACGAGCGTGGTCGTCAGCAGCAGGAGCGCGACGACGCCGGCCGCCCGCGTCGCCAACCACAGCGGGCTGATCGCGGCGAGCGTCACCATGGCGCCGGCCAGCCGGCGACGCGGACGACGCGGCCGTCGTGGGCGACGAGGCGGGCCGGAAGGCCGGCGGCTGTCAGCCAGCGCGGCGCGTCGGGGCCGCGGACGAGCGCGGCGGTCGCGGCGGCGTTGGCGTCGACGCAGGAGCCGGCGGCGACGGAGACGGTCCGCCACGGGGTCTGCACGGGCGCGCCGGTCGCGGGGTCGAGGACGTGGTGGCGCAGCGCGCCGCCCGCGCGCCAGCGGCGGACGGTCGTGCCGGAGGTCGCAAGCCCGCCCATCCGGAGCGCGATCGTCTGCGTCGCGTTGTCCGGCCCGTCCTCGACCAGCTCCCGGTGTCCGTCGCCGACGCGGACGTTCCAGCCGCCGGGCGGCGGGTCGCCGGCGAGCGCGAGGTCGCCGCCGAGGGAGACGAGGACGCCGGTCCCGGTCGCGGCGTGGGCGGCGCGGGCGGCGGCGTCGGCGGCGAGCGCCTTGGCGGTCGCACCGAGGTCCAGCTCGGTGTGGGGCGGGACGCGCACGGTGCCCATCAGCTCGTCGACCTCGACGCCGCGCCAGGCGCCGGTCGCCGGGCGCAGGTGCAGCCGGGCGGGGACGAAGCGGCGCGGTGGGCGCGGACGGGCGGGGTCACCGTGCCCGCCCGCGCCCGGCTCCGGTGCGCTCGCATCGTTCCCCGTGCGCACGATCAGGGTGAAGTCGCGGTCGTAGCCGGCGCGGCGCAGGTCGGCGCCGAGCGTCGGGTCGACGAGGCCGTCGGTCGCGCGGGCGGCGCGCAGCGCGATCGCGACCGCGTGCGCGAAGCGGCGCGACACCGGCACCGTCCGCCCGGCGCCCTCGTTCACCCGCACCAGCTCGGAGTCGTCGCGGAAGCGGCTGCACGCACGGTCGACCGCCGCCAGCTCCCGCTCGACCGCCGCGCGGGCCGCAGGCAGCGCGGCCGGATCGGCGACGACCACCTCGGCGGTAGTGCCGAGGGCGCGCCAGCGGGCGGTGCCGGCGCGGGCGCTCATGACGCCCCCGAGGATGCTTGGGGCGCCACGCCGCTCGGCGCCTGCTGCGGCGGCGCAGCGGGCTGCTGCAGCTGCGCGTGGCCGTCGTCGTCACTCTCGAAGCCGCCGTCGTCGTCGAACGACTGCTGGACCTGCTGCCGCGCCGGGTCGGTGCTCGCCGGCGCGCTGCCGGCGGTCCCGCTCGTCTGGCTCTGGTGGGTCGTCGCCGCCGCGAGCCCGGCGACGCCGCCGGTCAGGACGACGGCACCGCCGGCCAGCCAACGCGAGGCGCGGCGGAGCCGTCGCAGGCCGGCATCGCGGAGCGAGGTGCGGTCCTCGAGATCTTGATGTCCTGCCCTCTCGTCCATGGAACGAGGATCGCCCCGGATCGGAAAGGGACGGTAAGGGAAGGCTCGGAGGAGCCTGAGAGTTCGCGGCGCGCCGGCGCGCGCGCCGCGCCGGGGCGCCAGCTCAGGGGCCAGGCGGCAGGATCGCGTCGAGTTCGGCGTGCTGGCGGCGCAGGCCGCCGCAGACGAGGTCACAGAGGTCGAAGACGCCGGGGTCGGCGATCGCGTAGCGCGAGTAGGTGCCCTCCTTGGCGCGGCTGACGAGGCCCGCGGCGAGGAGGACGCCGAGGTGCTTGGAGACGTTCTGCTGGGAGACGTCGAGGCCGTCGTGCAGCTGCTGCACGGTCGCCGGCCCCTCGCGCAGGCGGTCGAGCAGCTTGATCCGCGTCGGGTCGCCGAGCACGCGGAAGCGGCCGGCGACCAGCTCGGCGAGCTGGTCGGGGAGCGGGTGCGGCGTGACGGGTGGTGAGCGGCGTGCCATCGAGCTCCACCGTATCAGTCAAACCACTTCACAACTGCACAGTGGTACGGTGGTGCAATGTCGACCACACGCCCACCACGCAGCTGGCCGCTGGAGCGCGCGCTGTTCGCGCTCGCGGGAACGGTCACGCTCGCCTCGGCGGCGCTCGCCGCCTTCGTCTCGCCCTGGTTCCTGCTGCTGACGGCGTTCGTCGGCCTCAACCAGTGGCTGTACGTCCTCGCCGGGGACTGCGCCGCCTCGCTCGTGCTGCGCCGCCTCCTCGGCCTGAAGCCCGACCCTGCCGGCAGGAGCTGATCCCATGGACCGTCTCGGACCGCTCGGCCGGCTCGGCCGCTGGACGGCGGCGCACGTGCGCGTCGTCGTGATTGGATGGATCGTCGTCGCGATCGGCCTCGGGCTGCTCGCGCCGAAGGTCGAGCACGCGCTCTCGGGCGCGGGCTGGGAGGCGACCGGCTCGGAGTCGGTCGCCGCGCGCGCCCAGCTCGACGAGAGCTTCGGTGGGCTCTCGTCCAGCGGGCTGATGGTCGTCCTGCACGCGCAAGACGGCACCGTCGCCGACCCCGCCTTCAGACGCGCCGTCGCCGCCGTCGAGCGGACGCTGCGGGCCGACCCGCGCGTCGCCGAGGTCGTGCCGCCACAGCCCGGCAGCTCGACCTCGCGCGATGGCCGCACCGCGGTCGTGCAGGCCGGCGCCGCTGCGGCGCCGGACGAGATGGTGCGCGCCGCCAGCGATCTCAGAGCGCCGCTGCGGGTGGCCGGCGAGCGCGCCGGGATCGAGGTCTCGCTGACCGGCGCGAGCGGCATGTGGGCCGACTTCAACCACGCGAACAGAAGCGCGATGCTGAAGTCGGAGCTGCTGTCGTGGCCGGTGACGCTCGCGATCCTCGTGCTTGCGTTCGGCTCGCTGGTGGCAGCCGGGCTGCCGTTGATGCTGACGATCGTCGGGCTGGTCGCCGCGGCCGGCTCGCTGTTCCTCGCCGCGCAGCTGTTCGACGTCTCGATCTGGGCGATGAACTTCGCGCTGATGTTCGCGCTGGCGCTCGGGATCGACTACGCGCTGTTCGTCGTGATGCGCTTTCGCGGCGCGCTGGCGCGGGCGGGGGGAGACCCGGTGCGCGCCGTCGCCGAGGCGATGGACACAGCCGGCAAGGCGGTCCTGTTCAGCGGCGTGACGGTGCTGATCTCGCTGAGCGCCGTGCTGCTGGTGCCGAGCCCGGCGTTCCGCTCGATGGCGCTCGGGATCATGCTGTCGGTCGTCTTCGTCCTCGCCGCGACGCTGACGCTGCTGCCGGCCGTGCTGGCGAAGCTCGGGAAGCGGATCGACCGGCTGGCGCTGCCGTGGGCCCGTTCCGGCGAGCACCGCTCCGAGCGCTTCAGAGCGTGGGGCGAGCGGCTCTGGCGCCGTCCGTGGGGCTGGGGCGCCGCCGCCCTGGCGATCCTGCTCGTGCTCGCGGCGCCGATCGGCGGGCTGCGGACGGGCATGCCGTCGATCAAGGTCGTCCCGCCCGGGGACGGCGCGCGCGTCGGCTACGAGCGCGTCCAGCAGGCCTTCGGCGCCGGCGCGCCCGGCGCGCTGCAGGTCGTCGCGCCGCAGGGCGACGCCGCGCGCGTCGTCGCCGTGGCGCGTGCCGACGCGGGCGTCGCGGCGGTGATGCCGGCGGTCGCGGGCGCCGACGGCCGCGCGCTGGTGCAGGTGATCCCGGACGCCGACCCCTCCAGCCCCGCAGTCGGCGACACGATCGAGCGGCTGCGGGCCGACCTGCCGGCGGCCGCGCTGGTCGGCGGCGCGCCGGCCGAGAAGCACGACCTCGAGCAGGTCCTGACGGCGAAGACACCGGTCGTGATCGGCATCGTGCTCGTGCTCGGCTTCCTGTTGCTGCTCGTCGCGCTGCGGGCGCCGGTGATCGCGGCCGTCGGCGTGCTCACGAACCTGCTCGCGACCGCGGCCGCCTTCGGCGTCGCGAAGCTGATCTTCCAGGACGGCCATCTGGCCGGTCTGATCGGCTTCGACCCGCAGGGCTTCCTCGACGCGTGGGCGCCGGTCTTCTTCTTCGCGATGGTCTTCGCGATCGCGATGGACTACACCGTCTTCCTGCTCTCCTCGGCGAAGGAGCACTGGGACCGCAGCGGCGACCCGCGCGAGGCGATGGTCGGCGCGCTGGCGCACAGCGGGCGGATCGTCTTCGCCGCCGCCGCGGTGATGGTCGCCGTCTTCTTCACCTTCGCGCTGTCGGGTCCGCTGCCCCCGCGCGAGATGGGGATCATCCTCGGCGTCGCGGTTCTGCTCGACGCCGCGCTCGTGCGCCTCGTGCTGCTGCCGGTGCTGCTGCGCCTGCTCGGCGGATGGGCATGGTGGCTGCCGCGCCCGCTCGACCGGCTGCTGCCGGCGGTGCGGTTCGGGCACGGCTAGAAGCGGGCGCAGGTGCGCTGCGGGACGGAGCCGGCCGCTGGGCCGGCTCCGTAGTTCGCCCGAATCCGGTGGGGCGGTCGCTGCGGATGGCGTGCGGCGGCCGCGGCGGGAGGCTGTTGCCATGTTGGAGCGAGAGGACGTGATCGTCCGCGCCGCCGGGGTGCGGAAGTCGTACGAGACGGGCAGCGTGCGGGTCGAGGCGCTGCGTGGTGTCGACCTGGAGCTGCGGCGCGGGGAGATGGTCGCGATCATGGGCCCGAGCGGCTGCGGCAAGACGACGCTGCTGAACTGCCTCTCGGGCCTCGACGAGATCGACGACGGGGTGCTGGAGATCGAGGGCACGCCGCTTGCCGACCTGAGCGACCGCCGGCGCACCGACTACCGCGCGCGGCGGATGGGCTTCGTCTTCCAGTTCTACAACCTGATCCCGGTCCTGACCGCGGTCGAGAACGTCGAGCTGCCACTGCTGGTGGCGCGGGTACGGGCGCCGGAGGCGCGCCGGCGGGCCCTTGCCGCGCTCGGGCTGGTCGGCCTCGAGAACCGCGGCGCGCACCGGCCCGACGAGCTGTCCGGCGGCGAGCGGCAGCGGGTCACGATCGCCCGCGCGCTCGTCAACGACCCGGCGATCGTCTGGGCCGACGAGCCGACCGGCGACCTCGACA
>Ga0164243_10015290_pt1 | contig 10615 bp, 13 predicted proteins | sample OricompcompostOP_FD_108781 | JGI IMG/M metagenome (GOLD analysis project Ga0164243, IMG submission 108781) | Organic Plus compost microbial communities from Emeryville, California, USA - Original compost - Organic plus compost (OP) | ecosystem: Engineered > Solid waste > Mixed feedstock >...
GGCCAGACGCGAGATGACAGACGACAAGCAATGCACTCCCGGCGCAGAATATCTGGTCCCTACAACGACACGCGAAAAACTGATCAAAGTTTGCTGAGCGAGGCGCATATCCCGATGCAATAGTTATATTCGCAATTTAATTGAAGTTTCTGCTCACAACCACTGGGCTGGTCCATCGATCAATTGGGTGGTTGGACCGGAGCGTTGCTGCAAGGAGCAAGCTCGAGCACTGAAATTTGGGTGCTCCTGCTGTGATTGAGGGGTCTGTTCGGGAAGGAAGGCCTGTGCGAGCGAGCCTGGTCCGTGGAGAGGGGGTTGCGGGGCAAGTCAATCTCTTGATCACTCTACAAAGGTACTTCGTATGAGGCACTGGGAGTACGAAGTACCAGTCCCTCAGGATAGAGGGAACTTGGTCTCTCCAGTCGTCCAGTAGGGAAGGCGGAGAGAAGACCCCCAACGATCGCCCTTGCCGACCGAGAGGCAACAATGAAAGCCGCAGGCACGGGTCGACATCTGGTCCATGCGTGTTCTAGAATTGTTCGATTGGCTGCGGGGTCATGCTCATCGGGTGCCACTATCAGAGAAGCTGCCCCCCACTACATTTCATTCCCACCCACCACAGCAGAGGTTGTTTTGCTCAGGGTTAGGCCTAGTAGTTTACAAGGACAAAGTAACTTGATGTCCAGTAAACTTGCACCTTCAATGAAGTGTTCCCTGCCTCAGCCCAGGACAGTGGAAAAAAAAAAAATTAAAAAAAAAAAATTGGCTGTGTTTCCACTCCTTCCCTCTCGAACATTTCCCCCAAACCCTACCGAAGAAGTACCACAGCTGAGGAAGCAGCTAGTCAAAAGGGCGAACCTCCTCGGCGAGGTGACCATCATTGAAACTCTCCCTTTTCCTTCCATTCTCAGTTTTCCCGTCGTCCCTCATTTATTGGTCTTTCTTTCTGTGGGGTATCTTGATCTGTGTTTAATATTGTTTTCGAACCTACTTGTATCCTCAGAAGATCGGAAACTTAGAGCCTGTTTTATCGCCCCGGTTCCCCGCATCGCCAGACAGCCAGTTTCGCCCAACTACCGCTCAATTTAGCTAGAGACCACATCTTAGTACCGAGCCGCTCTCACTGAACTCGCTCTTCCAACACACTGCTCTACACTACTTCGTACAGTAAGCTCCGCTCCTAGTGCTTCCTGTACCTCGTTGTTCCCTCCTCCTCTCCTTCTTCCTTCTATACTTCTATACCTGTTGTAATCTCGTTTTAGCTTTCTTAGTCACCCCCCGGTAACCACTGTACCCTCGTACCCAGTAGGGCCTTACATTCCTCTCCCTATCTTGCATCATTCCAGCCCTTTTGCCATTGCACATTCTCGAGCCACACCCTCTTCTCGTCTTTCATCTCTTTTCCAGCTCTTTCACCTTACTTACTCTCGCCGTACTCCAGCTCCTCTTCGACGAACCCTGACGTTTTCATCTACTATCCGAACGTCTCAATTGGCTACCAGCTCCCGCTCCCTGGTCTCGGAACGCTGTACACGGTCGCTTCCCCAGACGTCCGATACCTGCACCGTGTGCGAGGCGACATTTAGCACATCCCCCACCTTGAGATAATCGTCAGCTTGTTTGACTTCCCCGAGCTCTCGTCTTGTGAATCTATCCTAGGCTCGACCTCAAAAGGGAGGTCAATTCTCCCCCGAGAGCCAAGTTCTTTCAAAAACAATTCCCCAAGTAAGTTTCACGAAGCTGCCGGCTGTTTCTGCCCCTGCCCGCGTGGGCTCCCGCGTGTTTTACTCTTAGAAACGCCCCTCTTTGTTCCCAGACCTTTTTAGCCCTCCACCTTTTTTCACCACATTGAGTAGCTCGGGATAGCGGGTGGCCTGTGCTTTCTGAGCTGCTTTGTTCTGATGCTCAAGCCTATACCTCTACCCTGCATCTATGTCCTTACTTCCTTACCTCTAAGCTGTACGCATCTCCTTCGCGAGTTCCTTACAATTGCACAGACTTGCCCTTTGTCATTCCGGACGCGCGAGCTTCTTTTCCCTCCCACCTCTCCCGCATACTCCCCAAGCGATATCCAGCCTTACGTCAGGCCGATAGCCAACCCCAACCACAGGCAGGCAGCCTTTGGCCCCCTCCAGCACACACCCGTTTCTTTGCATCCCTCTTCTCCACAAACCTCGAACAAGCTACGACTTTGGCGGCCTTGCCACACATCTCCTCTCCCCTCTGCTAAATTCCGCTCAATTTCCCCTTTCTCTGCTTCCACGACCGGCCTCGCCCACCACCACCCCGCCCCCGCACCTCCGTTGGCCATCCACATCTCACGTCTGTCTCAAAACCCCTTATTTTCCTCGCTCTGCCATCCGAAACTGCGGAGCTAACATAGCCATCGGAGTCGGAGTCAGTTGAAGAAGGCTTTTCAAGTTGTGAACCCTGTGCGTCAAGGTATATATCTCAATATATTGGAAACCCTCCTTCTTCTCCTCCTCCTCTACGCCATCTTCAAATGCCTCCCCCCTGTATTAACTACAAACTTTCATCTTATCGGGCCCTTGTCTTTTGTCTTCGTATTTGAACATGGACCGTCAGCCAGTTACTTACCAACATATCATAGCACGGCTTGAAGAGGATCTCATCCGTGACCAGCCGCCCGACGTTATTCAATTCTGTGCCGATTACTTCGCGAGGTTGCTTGCCACCCAACGCGCTTCTCGCCCATCGTCCTTGAACCGAGGCCAATTACTACCATCGACCACCGCCACAGTCTTTACCTCGACTTCTTTGCTCCCCGAAACCTTATACCAGCCCACTCGACGCTTCGTAAGGAAGGTAGCTCTTGATTCAGTTCGGTTTGTGAGAGAACCGCAAGAATCCAGGTTACGACAGTCAGATCAACCCGACGTTGCGCGAGAGCAGCTCCATCGCAAGATTGCTTCCTGCCACAGCATGTCGGCCCCGTTTGCGTCCGGCGTGAACCCTTTCGCCGGAGGGGAGGGCTCAAAGCCAACAGTAAGCAGTCCAGGAATGCAGCGGGTCGTAGAGGAGGATGAGGATGACACTGGCGCCTCGTCCGCGACGCCAAGTTTCGGGCACGGCGGTGCCTCTCTATTCAGCACACCTTTCAACACGGACAGCAGCGCCGACACGTTAGGACCCGAATTTAGGCATATGCCCAACCCTGAATCATACCCTGCTCAGTACAATTTCGCCCGACGGACGTCTGTCTCGGCCGAGTCTCTGAAACCTAGCGCCGATACCGACGACAACTGGTCCCCTCCTAACCACCAAAAGACTCCAGAGCAGCTTGAGCGCCTCCAGAACGCTTTGAAGGACAACTTTCTCTTCGCTCATCTAGACGAGGAACAATATTCCCAGGTTCTTGGAGCCTTGGTCGAGAAACCGATTCCTGCAAAGGACATCAGAGTGCGTCATGTCTTTACCAGCTCGCTTTCCCTCTTTTCCTCTTGCCCACATGTATTCCTGCATCTTCATATTACATCAGATCTAACAACTACGTATAGGTTATTGTGCAAGGCGATGTTGGTGACTACTTTTATATTGTAGAAAAGGGAATTTTCGAAGTTTATGTGCATCCATCCGGAAGTGTTCAACCTGGACCTTCGGGACTGGGCGACCACGTTGGCACAATCAAGGCCGGCGGCTCTTTTGGAGAGTTAGCCCTCATGTACAACGCCCCCCGTGCAGCGACCATTGTCTCGGCGTCACCGGCATCGACGCTTTGGGCTCTTGACCGTGTCACATTTCGCAAGATCTTGTTGGAATCGTCTTTTGCCAGGAGACGCATGTATGAGCACTTTCTCGCCGAGGTCCCGCTACTCTCATCACTTACACCTTACGAGCGGTCCAAGATTGCCGATGCTCTTGAATCCTCCAAGTTCGCCGCCGGAGAATCCATCATCAGGGAAGGCGATCAAGGATCTACTTTCTATCTCATGGTCAGCGGGCAGGCCGACGCGTACAAGTCTAACGAGGAGGGTGTAGTTAAGCACTACGAAAAAGGCGACTTCTTCGGTGAGCTTGCGCTGCTTAACGATAAACCGCGAGCCGCCACCGTCATCGCAACAACAGATGTCAAGGTTGCCGTCCTTGGCAAATCTGCATTCCAGAGAATGCTAGGTCCTGTCGAGAGCATTATGAGGAGGACTAAGTACGTTGGTGTCAAGTCTGGGGTGGAAGAGATGGACCCTCTACAAAAGGATTAAGTAGATAGTCCGCCTCTCTTTCTTTTCTTTTCTTGTCTTTTCTTTTCCTTTGTTGTTTTGGGGATCGGAGAAGGCCAAGGTAGAGGAGCGAGAGGGATTGAAATGGGGGCGGTAAAAGGCACCGGTAGGTCGAAGGAAAAGTCAAGGGGAGACGCAGTCAGGGGTGGCTCTCTTGAATGTTATACACGCAGATACATACATACCCACCACACCCAAGCAAATTTTTTTTTCTACAGTCCATGTAAACGCTGGTTTTATCAGCTCTCTAGTACATCGCCTCTCAAATCGCATGAACGACGTCTCTCCGATTACATGCTTGCTCGATTTGTGTGTGTTGTGTTTCGATTAATTGCACGACACGCTGATAATGAGGTGGACAAATCTCGACTCAGCGGCACACTTGAAAGTTGGGAGAGAAGGGTGTTGGAAGGCTGGAGAGCGGTTGCATCTGCTAACAGAAAGTACTCTTAAATGTGAATAGAGGCGTATCCGTATCGCATTAATGCAATGCCCCCGAATGTATTAGCATTGATATATCGTCGGTTTTCCTCCATGTATTCCATGTCATAATGGCCGAATCTATCCCCCCCTTTCTTAAATTAGAGACACACTCTCTCCTCTTCCCTCTCCTCCTTCCCCTTCACTCGGTGTTCATCACATCCCCCCGCGCCCTCATCCTCTCCCGAATCTCCCTCTTCACCTCCTCAACAGCAACCTCCGTCTCCAGCGTCTTCGCAACGCCCTTCTTCCACGCGTCCTCCAACCCCGCCATCTCAGCCGCAACGTGATCCTGCGCCCTCCTCCTTTCAAGCGCAAGCCTATCGACGGAGGCGCGAGCAGCCGCGAGCTCGGCCTCGAGGATGGTTAGGTACGACTCGAGCTGCCAGTTCGCGACGAGCCATGCGTTTTTCCCGTGGGAGGATAGGAGGTCGAGGGAGGTGGTGCGGCCGGAAAGGTAGGCTGCTGAGGCGTAGGCGCGGGAGAGGGAGGTGAGGGCTGCATCGAGGGGGGCATTGGGCGGGAGGGGGTCTTGTTCTTCGTAGCGGGTTAGGTCGATTGCGGTTAGGGGGGTTGGTGGGGTTGTTTGTTGGGAGAGCAGGGAGGATATCGCGGGTGAGAATGTTGGTTCGGGGGAGGGGCGGAGGGAGGGGTGCGGGGGTTGGGTTGGTGGGAGTTCGGCGGTTATGAGAGACTGGGCGGCGGCGAGTTGGGATTCTGTGGGTTCGGGGTCGATGTCTGAGGCGGGCAGAGTTAGAATTTGGGCTACTAGTAGAGGGGTGGTTTGAATAGGTGGAGGGGGGCTTGTCTGGGAACGTACATGGGAGAGATTCGAAGATTTCTTCGCGGATGGACATGATGATGGTCTATGGCGCGGCGAGAGGAGCCGCGTCTTGATTCAAGGAAAGGAGCTTAAGATCTTCTATAGACCGGTGGTCTGTCTCGAATATACGGAGATTCTAATCGCTTTGGGTATTAGAGTTTCTTGGAGCTTGCGAGGTGTTCTTGGAGGTTATGAAGTTAAGCGGCGCGAAAAGACGGAGGAGTTGTCAGCGCAATTGGGAGATTTCGGCGATAATCGTGGATGCGAAAAAGGAAAAATTGTTCAGCCTTGCGCTAACAAGCTCAGCGTCGCGCCTGCCAGATCGTTTGCCTCATCCGCCGAATCGCACTGTGGTGGGAGACAACACAGTGCCTGGTCCCGGTGACCACTGAGTGGGGTGGGCTTTGTTTGCTCGGTGTACTGAAGTACCCCGGTACATGAGTACTTCGTTCTTGTCCCTCGTTACCAATTCCTGACCTTAACCTTGAGAGTTGCAGGAGCCAATGAGCGCCGCCATGCTTCCTTCCCATCTCTTCCTTCCGTTCCGACCTCCCTAGAAATTGCGGGGAAATCGCCAAAGCGATGCAAGTTTGCAGCTGAGCTTTTTGCTGCTTTTCTGTTCTTGTACAAGCTTGGAACAGCCCAACCCTTTCCCTTCAGAGAGCTAGTGGTAGTTAGAAACGCGAGCTTCGTGGCTTGATGATGCGAGACGAAACTCCCCAGTCTCAGGAATCAATTGATGGAAGAAAGAATCGAGGCAATTGAGGACAAAAAATCAATTTGGTCTCAATTTCTACTCAGGGGGTCCTTCCATTCAGAGAGGAAGCAGAGAGTATGCGTTTCAATTCATCCCGTTTCCTCTTTCCTCTTCGAAGCTGGAGCTTTCGATGAACCACCCCCTGTTCCCGCTACGTCATTTTACCTGCTCAGAGTCCCACACTGTGGGGAAAGCTGATGAGTACAAAGCACAAGACCACCGAAGTACTTGAGTACTTTGAGACGCCCGAATGTCTCGCCATCACGTTTGATATCCCGTCAACTCACACCACCTGGGCGTCGCATTCCAACGACTTTTTCGGTGTAGTCGGTCAATTGACTTTGTGGAGAGTCGCTGAATGGTCTCATTTCAGATAAGTTGTAGTTCAATATATCTCCCCCTCCAACCGAAACCGAGGAGGAACAGCATAGATACGACGGCCAAGTTGCACGATGTCTAGTAGATCAAGGGAAGCAAAAGCAGAAGGGGAGAGAGGGGGGCCTTCGAGGGCTTATTGCAATGTAGCGTGTGCTTCAATTGATCTGCCCCCCTTCGCTACAATCACTCTAACCGAGTAAAGATGTCGAAAAAGGCTCGCTTACACTAATCGCAGGTCTAAGGCAATCCTCCATCCTTCACAACACCCCGCTTCCCTCTCCTCCCATCGAGTCCCCGTTTCCTGCAATCAAAAAGCCCTACATAAGCTAAGGGAAGGACTAGAGAGTGACCCCCTCAAGCCCATTGTACCGTGGCGTCGTGCTATCTCGCGGAACCTTGCAACATGAAAACCTTCTGGCCATCTTTATCCCCCTCCCGACGCATACCTCGAGTATACTCCACGGCCCCCCTTTCCCACCCCAACCGTATCTCGCATTAGCGCAATCCTCCCCCTCAATGGTGTCTCGGTGTGGTGTAGAAGAGTGTAAAGGACGGCGACAGTAAAGTGAATCCAGACCTCAAATGACTGACAACAGAGCGTTTGAAAGTGAGGGGAAGGGTGGATGGATGCAGTACGACCATCCGAGATGCAGCAAGCAAGTTCACATTAGCCAACAGTATTCTGATACCTTCAGTGCAGTTGATTTGTTTGTATTTGAATGGGTTGTTGATGTGTAATATATATGGTACATTTGATGACCTTTTCTGCAAGATAGGTCATGGTAATACTTTGGTCATGATCGTCATGAACGCCAGTAGTTGCGCATGCGCAGAACTCCTCCAAAGCGAATAATAACAAGATGAAAGCCGTACAAATCCGCGATCCCCCACTCCCGTTGCACCGACAAACGAATTGAAAATTGCGTGGGAGAGAGACTCTTGGAGTCTTCCCAATGCCCAGAAATAAATAAATAAACCGTCAGTAAAAAGGATAAAAGAGCCGTAAACATCATCAGCCGTAGTTGAAACAGATAATACACCACAATATGTCCTCAACAGCAGGACACCTTCTCAAGCCCCGCGAGGGGAAATTGCCAAGAGAAGGCTCCGCTGGAGAGGCTTTTTTTCTTCTTATGTTGGGGAATGAAGGAACGGGAGAATGGCTTCATCTAAACGACTAAGACCGGGCTGCCCTCACGAGCAACCCAGGAATTCGTCATCTAGTTGACACTGTTGCCACTCTCCGAAGGGCCGGAGCCCTCCTCATCTTCCTCTTCAGCCTCGTTGAATGACTCTTCGAAGACGGGCTCCGTCTCGTTGACATCAAACTTGGTCTTGAAGTCCCGCAGCTGAGAAGAGACCGAGCTGCTGTTGGACCTCCGACGAGGCTTGTTAAAGTTGAACTCGTCATCGAGGACTTCGTCACCGACGTTGCCCCTAAGTCAAGTTAGTCCCCTTGCTCTATGAAAGCATCATAGTTGTCTATTAAGGGTAAGCCTTACCAGTTGCCTCTGCCTCCGCCGTTCTTCTTGGTCTTCTTCGGATCCTGATCAGAGAATCCGGACTTGCCAAAGTACTTGGGAATGAATTCCTGGCGAGGCTTGCCGTCGGAAATGGCAGAGTAGTCGGGAGTGTTGAGCTTGCGAGTTCGGGTCACTAGAGCGTTGACATGTTAGTCCATGCTCAAAGTGTAGCACGGGGGGGCGTGTTGATGATGACAAGGGGGGAGGGAGCGGGGTTGGCCTGTGTAAGATTACACCAACACACGGAGTGACCAGGTTGTAGGAGGGGTAACAGAGCTCTGAGATCTTGCCGATACTCACTTTTGAAATGATTTTGAGTTTAAATATAACACGGGAAGGGACTGTTGTAGAATCGTAGTTGTTCGTGAGAGAGTGTGTTGATGGTTGTTGTCAAGTAAGGACTGACAAGACGTCAAAGTGTTATAAAGGGATTGTAGATGAAGATTAGAGATGGACTGTTTTATGACACAAAAGACAATAAAACTTTCTGATGTTTTTCGATTGATTTCTGAATTCGATATGATGAGGAGGAGATGGAAAGAAGAGTCTTCTGAGCGGGAGGACTTCCTTATTTATGAGTGATGGACGAAGCTCGACTGAGGTGGTTCGGCGGGACAGCCTATCGTATCACGTCACTGTGGGTTGGTATGGGAATGGCACGGCATTACGAAGTATTAGCTTTCCACTCTCCACCCCCCGACACCCGAGAGAAGTCGCAGTACAGCCTCAGGGACCAGGTGACTCTGGGTGACTTCAAGTCACGTCAGTGAAAAGGGCCAACAAGGGGTATCATCATCTCAAATGTGGTCAAAGTTTAGACTACGAGGAGTACGTCGTGGTAGGTACAGTACCAAGGGACGATGGGGGTAAAGGAGGCTAAAACCAGCAGCAGAGGGGCCTGAGATACCCCCAGCCAGTTGACCTCTTGCAGCCTGTTAGCGCGCCGGTACCCGAGAAAGACAGGCATCTAGCAAATGGACCTGGTACCTTTGCTAGCACTGTATGCTGAGCTCGTGTGCCATCGGCAAAGTACACGCACGGTACTAGGGATACAAATGCAGCAATGACTCTTCAAACGCCAGAGAACGACGCAGAATCATTTGAACTTTGGTGCAGTTCCAATTGCACTCCCCCGGTGAATGGACGGGCGGCTCCAAACCCGAGAGGCGGGGCACCGGGTGATGATACGACAGGCAATCTCAACAGCACCCGAGTGGGCTCAATCTTGGTCCTCTTACCACCAGGTCTGTGAAGCAAGAGCTCACTTTCCTGGAAAGGCATAAGTACCACTACGAAGTACTCTGCGAAGTACGGTTTAGCTACCTTTGTACTGCCTTGCAAGTTGAGGCTTCGGCTCGCGTGACCAAAACGCTTCTTCCACTGTGCTGTCTCACATTTCCTGGAATCACACACACTGGTCCCCCAAGCCAAGGAACACACCCTGGAGCCCGTTGTCGTCAATTGTCGAATTAGAAGCTGCTCGCCAAATGCGTACTAAGATCAACCTGGGCTGGTGCGTTGTTGATGAGAATGCGTGGCGATGGGACCCTGCAACAGTGATCAATTGATTGATGAATCCCGGGATTAGTGATCTATGATGCTAAGAAGGAGCAAGACTTCAAAAACTTCAATTGAAGATTGATAATAATACCGAGGTGGAAACAGCAGGCGATCATCTCCCTATCGCCAGTTGTGGTACTATCTACAGTGTGTCGAGGACCATGAGTCATGATCGGAGACCGCCGCTGTTGGGACAGGAGAGGACAGCGCTCCTGATTGGGGGCCCATGGGATGTCGTAAACCATCAATTATTACGAAGTACCCCGTAGTTTAGTTGATTAACCCCTTCGATCAATTGCAGAAAAGGGGGCACTTGATCACAATAACATTGCGGCATCCTTCCAAGAAACCAATTGGTTCCCCTGTAAGGCAAGGATCTACGACGCAGTATAGTCTCTGACTTCGTCAATAGAAATGACCAGAACCACGTCTGAAGAAGTTTCTTGTTCCATTGGATTCCAGTTGATCACAGCCAACCTCCAAGAGATTTCTGTTACAGAGGGGGTGGCAAAGGCCTCAACCAAGTCCTCAATTGTTCAATGTTAGTTGCCTCAATCAGCTCGAGAAGTGCTGGCGTCCTTGGAGTTTGTTTTGACAATTCAATGTTCCAATTGATTCCCCGCATCCCCGCCACCTTCTGTGGACACCGTGGTCAATCCAATTGATCCTGCCTTGCTGAGCAAAGCACCAGACCAGTTCCACGCAACCATCGAACCTTACACTGTTGAAGACCTCATTCTGAAGAAAGCGCTAAATTGGCATCATGAGCAATCAATTGATCGTTCACATTGCTCATTCCAGCATATCAGTGATCCCTTAGCAACCTTCCAAATAGAGCTCCATCCAAGTACAATAC
>Ga0164243_10015291_pt1 | contig 10615 bp, 13 predicted proteins | sample OricompcompostOP_FD_108781 | JGI IMG/M metagenome (GOLD analysis project Ga0164243, IMG submission 108781) | Organic Plus compost microbial communities from Emeryville, California, USA - Original compost - Organic plus compost (OP) | ecosystem: Engineered > Solid waste > Mixed feedstock >...
ATCAAAAGTCTCTAAACCATTTATAAACCAAGAAACTTCGTCAGGCGAAATTTCTCCAATTTGAAACATATCCCTAAGCGTATAGTCTATCCTGTCAGCGGATAGATACGGTAGCGGGTATTCGACTAACGCAAAACATAAACCATGTTTACCATCAAATCCACGGTTACCCGTGCAGCATTCATCCAGTACCGGAAACGGCGGGTGAAACTCCAGTACCTGTGTACTTATTTCCCGATTAACCTGTGCCCCGATGCGGTGAGCCGAAGCCTGGTCCTCTTCAAAAAGAACAACCCCGTCCATGTCGATGCCTGGGCACGTTATGCGGCGGAAGCGATCACCTTGCCGCGGAACTGCCTGATCGTCAGGCCCCTCGGGAGTCAGGAGCAATCGATCCGTCCGGATGCGGTGCCCGATACACCGTTGGACAAGCTATGTGCCCGGTTGGCAAGTGCCAACCGCTGTTCGTATGCGCCCTGGCTGCTGACGAAGCGCACCCGGACCAGGCCGTTGAAGGGCCTGAACCGGGATGATCGCTGGCGGACGTTGTGGGACCAGTACCGGGTGGCTACCCCGGTCGACACCGACCGGATCGGGTGCATCCTGTTGGTGGATGATATCATCACCACCGGCACGACCTTCCGGGCCATCATCCGGGTGCTGCAAAATGCCTATCCGAAGCTGCCCGTGGCCGCATTCGCATTGGGCAGGACGGCCGTTCCGAAGATGAGCCATGAGACGCGGAAGGAGCAGCGCTACAACGAATGGTTCTGCGAGGAAATCCCGTTACTCCGGGAAGACACCTCCGAATATCAGTCGCCGCAGCCGACGCCTGGGGAATTGGAATTCCCCGATGTTGACGAAGCCGACACCTTCATTTCCGATTAATCACCAACCCGCCCACCCATGAGCGAACGTATTTGTGCATATTGTCAACTACCCATCAGCGGACGGTCAGACAAGAAATTTTGTGATGATCAGTGCCGCAGTGCCTATGGTGCGAAATATCGGAGGGCCGCATTGGACCCGGTGCGCCGGATCAATGCGGTACTGAAGCGCAACCGGGAGATCCTCCTGGCGTTGAATCCCAGCGGAAAAACGGTTACCAGCAAGTCGGAATTGGTGTGGCGAGGGTTCGATTTCGCCTACCACACGAGCATTTATCAAACGCGGAGCGGCAGCACCTACCATTACTGCTATGACATCGGCTACCTCGTGCTCGGTGCGGAGCGGGTACTGGTGGTGCGCCGCGAATCGGGAATCGGGGCTGATCAAGGCGTGGGTATGGGATATTCCGGCTAGAGAAAACTGGCAACGGGACCCCGCTTCCTTTCCAGGTTGCAGGATCCGCGTAGTGCCGGGCCGATGGTTGATATCCCATACGTTGAACGGCGTTCAATCCGCTTCCTTGCCCCGTATATTAATTTCGTCGTCCACTATTGGTGCTGGATGAAGACTGGGAGACCGCCATCCCCCATCGGGACCTAAAGAGGTTCGTTCATAGGCTTGTGAAGGGTCCACAAAATATTCACCTGACCAATCGGGAAATTTGTAGAGACCGAACCGAAGCAGCGAAAGCGCCAAACCGGCGAGACAATCGGGCAGGTGACAGCTATGTGCGATAAGCGGCATGTATCCGCATGGTTCGGAAGTATCAGGGATTGCGATGGGCACCCCCCGGTAATTATATGCAGCCGTATACGAGTTTGCCCCCGTCTTGAATAGTTCAAATTCGGATAGCGACCATCGTTTGATCTTCTTACCAATAGGTACATAAGAAGGAAACTTCTTTCGTAGCATCTCGCGCCCCACGTGAAGGTAGGGCGGCATCCAAGCCAAAAATTCACAGGCTGTAGGAGCTTGGATAATCTGTTTCTTATGGGAAGTTTCGTCAAATTGAACAAGAACTCCGGCACCCCATTCGGGAAGTGTCTCGTAGTAGTAAAATGCCCACGGCCAAAATAGTCCGGCTTCCGCAAGCCTCGTCGCCATGGGCAACGAGACCACAAATTGTCTATTGATCTGCATATGCTAGTTATTAATGATGAATTTCACGGGTCGTTGCATTCCAGCGGATGTACCTGCAAGGTAACTAGTCCGTGGGTGCAGAGCAGTACCACCAGTTCGGCCACGCAGTCGGGCAGGTGATTGCCGGTCGCCATCAGCGGAACGGCCTCTTCCCCTTGCCGGAGCCAGGTTACCACCAGGCCATCCAACCGATAGGCGGCATTATAGAGGCCTTCATCGGGCATGGTCAAGGTGAACTGGGCGCAGCGATTAGCCGGTTCATGGCGGGCCGTGACATCGGGTTGTGGATAAACGACGAAGCTGGACCCTTCGATGGCGATGGCTGGTGGCAGCACCGCCAACAGCTCGGCGGCGGTGGGTGCCGGGTAAGCGTCCTCACAATCGGCAATCCGGTGCGTGGGAACGGGGCGCCAGGTAGATTCTCCCGATCGCTGGCAATGGCAGAAATAGGTCCATCGGTCGAAGCCGACATTGCCCAAATGCTGGGCGGCCAGCAGGCTGACCAATAAGTTGTTCGCTATGTCGATGGGCATATCCATTTGCCCAAAGGTAGCGTGGGCCATATCGGTTAACCGGAGAACAACCGGTTAAATCCGAATGTAACCGGATAATGATGATACCGCCCTGCGTAAACAAAGTGGGTTGTTAAACCGTTTATAGGGTATGGATATCGATATAGATGTAGGTAAGCACGGGTACAACAAGCCCATAAATAAGGTAAACCTTCCCTTCGGAATCGGGTTTATCGATCCGGTGACGGGAAAGCGCTGCTCGGCGGCGGTTTTCCACGAAACGGAAACGTTTGATGTGGATCTGGGTGCCGCGCAGGTCAGCCTGATCAATAACGGGGACAATTCCTGGAGCGCCGTGGAGAACCTGCTTGACCAGGAAACCGTCAACGAAATAGGCAGTGCGATCGAAGCGCACTATGCCGACATGGATCCCTAACGACTCCCCCTATTTACCGGTGTTCACTCCGTAGCGAACAATGACCGCGCCGTTTTGCAGCGGACGCACTTCAATGGCTTTCAACCGGGTACGGTCTATGCCCTGGAACAAGGGCACTCCGCCACCCAGCAGCACCGGGACGATGGTAATCCGGAATTCGTCCACGAGCTCCATCCGCAACAACGCGGATGCCAACTCCCCGGCACCCCACACAACCATGTCTTTGCCGGATTCCTGCTTCAATGAAGCCACTTCCGCAGCGGGATCGCGTGCGATGCGCGAATTCGCCCAGTCGACCGATTGCAGGGTGTTGGAGAACACGATGTGCGGGATGCTGTCTGCCCATTGGGCGTATTTCCGCTCGTTCGGGTCGGCATCCGGATCGGTCAATACTGAGCGCCAATGGCTGGCATACTCCGGATACGTGTGGCTTCCCAACAGCACGGTATCCGCTTCGTCGAGGTCGTTGAATAGGTGTTTCCAGATTTCGGCATCAGACGAAATCCAGCCGCCTTCGTTATTCGGTGCGTCGATGTAGCCATCCAGGGACATTTGCGTCGAGATAATCAGCTTTCTCATGATTGTTATTTTTTATTCAGGTAAAGGTACAGCCTGTTGGCGCTGACCGTGAGGTGCGCAAACGACATAGTTACGGGGGTATTACGACATCATTTCGTCGACGAAGTGGCCGGCAACGGCAAACTTGTCGATGATGAACAGCACATAGCGGATATCGACCGCGATGGTGCGCTGGAGCTGCTTATCGAAGTGACGTCGCCGGCCATGGCTTCGATGTTGCCATCGAAGGCGATGCCTATCAGTTCGCCCTTGCCATTCAGCACGGGCGAGCCGGAGTTGCCGCCGGTGATATGGTGTCAGGCAGGAAATTGGCAGGCAGGTTGTGTTATCGAAGTGATTTTCCAAAAAAAGCAATGTTTTTGTCCAGCACCTCCAGCATCGGCCCGGGGAGCGTGTCTTCAGTCCAGGGGTGCCTGCGGCCGAAAACATGGTCACCGGCAACGGAGACGAGCTGCGCACCGGGATTGGCGGCGTGGAGGGCCCTTGCACTATCGAATAGCACGGTGGTATCTTCGGTACCATGACAAAGCTGCCAGGGTACGGCGATACGTCGGGCGGCCTCCGGTATGTCCAGGCGTTCGGCATTGGACTGGTAATCTTCGTATAATTGGTAATACAGCGGCATGCGCTGTTTGGTGCGGCCATTGATGTAATAGTCCACGCCGGTGGCTTTCCAATTGTCGATGCGATCGGCTGGCCAGCTTCCCCATGGGGTTTTGCATTGCGAGATCGCTGCCCAGGTGACCAGCGCCTTGATCTGTCTATCTTCGGCGGTTTTGACGATGGCGATACCCCCGCCCATGCTATGGCCGATCAGGCCTACCCTATCCGCATCCGTCGCGTCGGCTAATGGATTCTTTCCGCTACTTATCCAATCGAGTACGCTGCCTAGGTCATTAAGCTGCTTGGTGTAATTATTCCGCCCGAATGCTTCGAGGTCAACAAAATCTTGGGGATGATCGGGCGAGGTGCCGTTATGGGAGAAGTTGAATTTGACAAAGGCAAAGCCAGCTTGGGCGAAGGTCCCCGCGATGAGATCGAAATTCCCCCAATCCTTGAAACCGTTGAACCCATGGGCGTAGATGATGACCGGCCGCTTTGCACCGGGCACATAAGTGACATCCAGCAGGATGGGCCGGTTGGCGGAACCGGAGATGGTGAAGGTATCGTTTTTGATTGTTGTATTTTCCATTGATTGTTTCAACTACTAGCTGATAAATCCACTCCAAAACATGGTAAAAAGTTACCCAAATCCACCGCCGTAGGCGTCGACGAAGTCGTACTTGATCAACTCCCAATGTTTTCCCCGCAGGCAAAAAGGATCGGGGTCTTCATCGGCCCTGGTGAAATCAACCAGGTGATTTCGGATGGTATCGGCTTGGTGATTATATGGGTATCGTTCGTCATGGAGGGCTAGCATGGACTCGATCGGGTAGTCATCCATCAACTCATGCAAATCCCAGAAGTCCTTCTTCCGTCCACCGCGTTGGACGACGTCCACTTTCATGGCGACGATTTCTTCCGTTGATGCCATCCTAATGCCGTCGACTTTCTGGATCGGCCGAATAAATGGATCGGTGTAATAGACATCCAGTTTGAGGTTGTCATGTTGATCGGGACCGACGAAATAGGACTGACCCATGGCAACGAGATTCGTTGCAGAGTCACTCACATAAGGAAACGCCCGGCGCAGAAACCCCTCAATGCGCCCGAAATCTATTGAGCCGTAGGGGCTGTCCGTAAACATATCAATGTCTATGGACATCCTGTGACCGAACTGGAGGCTCAGTGCGGTACCGCCCACCAGCCGAAAATCCTGGAACTCCTCGGCCGCCATCAATTTGCGAAGCGATTCCTCCAGTATCGGAGCGACGGTATGCCAATGGAGACTCATTCGGCTTATCGATCCAGTACCTGTTCAACGGTTTCCTTGCCATAGAAGTCCACCAATACCTGTTTCTCAGCATCGTTGCCGCGCTCAAAGACCCGTTGGATAATCGCTCGCTTATGCCGCTGCCAATCCAGTTTTTGGATATCCGTATCCCAAAAAACAGCGGGACGGAACCGGGATATGTCAGGCCGCTGCGCAGGTTGTGATTTCTTCCGCTCCTCACTGGCATCGTGGAGTGCCTGGAGCACCAGAAAAAAACCATCTTCCTTGCCCAATGCATCGTCGAGTTTCAGCGCTACCCGTGGGGTTAGCCGGCGTTTACCCTTGGTGATCTCGCCGATGAGCTGCGGGTACTCGCCCAGTTGCAATGCAAATTTACCCTTGGCCAGCTTGCGCTTCTTCAGCTCCCTGTCGAGGAACAGACCGGGGTGTATCCCTTTCAATATGGAGAGTTCCTTGTCCATCCTGTTATTATTCAAATTCGGATATACAAATGTAATCAACAGAATTGAATAATCAAATTTGTTTATTTATAATTGAACTCCACTATTTGAATGCGGTGAAAATAACATTTAGAAGAACTCGCATTTCGTCCCATAAAGGAGGAAAACCATCGTTCATTTTTTGCCTGAAAGCTTCTTGAACATACTTTTTATCAGATATTTCCCCTTGATATTTTCTCTCCCGCTCGTTAAATGAGCTCCAACGAACCGGAATTAATCCATCATCTTTCGTCAGGACATCCTGTCCAAGATACATTTCAATACCACACGCGAGTCCATTGACGTTTGTCCGTTGAATTCTACCAGGTCCTTGCGCTGGATAACGTCTTGCCAACTTAATATCTGGATATTTTAAGACCCTAATATTGTCAGGCAACGATAGTCCTTTCAATTTTTTCATTTCCATCAGCCCGGTCGTATCGTTATCAAACAATGCTATTATGGGATGTTTGACATTCGCCGCCGCGAATGTGGTTATCAGCTTAACAAGCGCAGAGGCATTGGTCTCAATTTTAAACTCATCGAAATCAATAAAATGATAGTAATCGCTTACCCAAGGACAGTATATTTCGATTGATTTGGAAATAAATTCGACGTCCGTTTTTCCTTCTGCGAGAACAATAATTTTTTCGGGAACTGCATCGAAGTCACTAACACTCTTCACCCAACCTCCATAAATCACATCGGACAGGTCATATTCGATAATTGAATCATCGCGAACTGTACTCAAAACAGCGTAAATATATGCGGCTAGTGACTGGCCATAAATACTTAATTCATCCGCAATAAGTGATTCCCGGAAACTAACGTGTAATTTATCGTAACTGACATCACCTCGCTCTATGATATCCGCGATTTCTTTTAAGTAATCCTCGTACCTTATTTTACCGATATCGAATTCATAATGGAGCTCATCACGAGCCAATTTCTTGGCCGTTAAAAAGTCACTTTTTGCGACCTTGCTCGACATACCAAAGATTTCCAGTCGCTCCCGACAAGCCTTTGCCTGCTGTCTATATCCCGTAAACAGGAAATCACCTTCCATATTTTCATACGCGTCCCCCCAAACTAACCTACTACGAGATTTGAATTTCCTCTTTTCTTCAATATAATCGTTTGGATGGAAAATCAGTTGAAGAACTTGGAGCACGTAGTCATTCTTGACTGCGAATAACGGATAGCCAGCAAAAAAACAATGTGAAAAGGAACCCATCTGAAAGTTTTTAATCAAAAAATTTCAACCCGCTCACTATTTTATCCACTTGTTCTTCTAAGTGGTTCAAATTAAAATCATCACCGACGAAATCACTGAGGTCGAGTACATTCACGCGTTTGATTTCTTCAATATTTTCCCAGTACTCGTCAGCCAATTTAATCGGACGAATGTTTTCCTTTTTCACATCAAACAAGTAACGGTCAATTGCAACGGGAAAGAATACATTTTCCCATAGTATTTCTTGCTTTTTCCGAGCGGTCGATAGTTCAAATTGACAAGCCGTGCTTCGAATCGACGACTTGGAGGCAATAAATAGTACTTTATCATGCTTAAGAACGTTTTTGGACATGATTTCATTCATCGGTTCTCCCCCAGGAGCATCCTTTTCCCAGAGAAACGTAAGGACTCCCCTCTCCTTTAGCATTTCGTTGATCCTTCGAGCAAATACGGCGTCATTAAAGCTGTACGAAATAAAAACAGTGGAATACTTTGGCTGAGGGTTCGTAGCGTCTTCAAAAAAACGCTTTAGACCCTTTACATCGGCAATGTTAAAATACTCGATCAGCGTCTCTTCCCTTAGTTCGTCACTGCGCATAATTGTTAGATAATCCATAGACGCAATATTTCGATATTTGAGCTTCTCCGTGACAACAATGGTTTCGTCATCAAGCTCGCAATTACTAAAAGTACTGCGAAGCAAACTCGTATTGACTATTCGACTATTACGTAGATTGACATCATGAAATCCTGTCCGTTCTATAATACAATTGGAAAACATCATGTCCACGAATTCATCGTCCCTTTCCGGTTTGGTCTCATGATAATTAAGATCTTGAAAATTTGACGACTCTATCGTACTGTCATAAAACAAAATATTCTCCGATGGATATAAGCCGTTCAACCGGCTGCTTATCATCAAACACTCATCGAAAATCATATTCCAAACACACCCCTCGTCTATTTCTACGTTTCGAAATGTACACTTTTGAAAATGGACACCGTTCCAATCGTCTTCCAAATGAGAAAAGCGACTATTACGGAAAATGCAGTTTTTAAATTGGGTGTTTCGAAATAGGCAATAGAAGCCCCATACGCCATCAAACTCACAATCTACAAATTTTGCACTCCGGAACTCAATGTCATGGACGTTGCCAGAAAACCGAGTGTTCTTGAATACTTTACGGACAATTCGGTTTTTCCTTTCAAACACTCCGGATTTGGGCACACCTATATTTTTTGGGGAATACAATTTTAAGTATCCCATAATCTCGCCTGTTCCTGAGAGCGAAACCGGCCTTTCGGGTTTGTTTGTATGCATGCCAATTCAGAAATTTAGATCTAACGGACTTTAATTTTCAGCTCAAATATAGGCAATTCCGAATTCCGATGGGTTAGCTTTCAGGTTTAGCAACATCAATCAGGGAACAAAGTAACTTAGGGAGTAAAGCGAGCCAGTCGGATTTCCACGGGGGTGTCGCGGTAGGACATCAACAGGTCCAGCCGCCCTTTCAGCAGCCGCAGCATTTTGATTTCCTCGGGTAAACGCTCCATCGTGTCCTGCGCAAATTCAGCAGCGAGGCTAATTTACAAAATAGTCTGCAATCTCCCGGGATTGGCCAACATTCAATCTCTGGAACCTGGACACGGGCCCCGGCCATTCGGGAAGGCTGACCATTATGGATGTGGACACGAAGGAATACTGGCAATCAGACCCCTTGCCTGACCTTTACGCGAAGGGGCACCGTTGAAGGTCCCGATAGGTGATTCAGGCGACGGACCCCACACAATCCGGGCATTCCAGATGTTATCCACCGAAACGATTGGACGATGGATGGTTCGCAAACCCCTTGGCTACGGCAGCTTTCACGGATACCTTTGGCGTTGCTTATGGTCGTCACCGGTATCGGTCACCTGACCTTTTTGCGGCAGGAATTCCAGGCACAGGTACCGCGGTGGGTACCGCTGGATACCGATATGGTGGTCGTCTTATCGGGTATCGCCGAGGTTGCCTTGGGTTTGGGATTATTGGCCTGGAAGCGATACCGCGTGCATTTCGGGATTGCGCTTGCCGTGTTTTTCGTGCTGGTATTCCCTGGCAATATTGCGCAATACATCAACCGCATCGACGCGTTTTCGCTGGACACCGATGCCAAACGGTTGGCGCGCCTGTTTTTCCAGCCCGTACTCGTGGTTTGGGCGCTTTGGTCGTCCGGTGCGTGGTCGTACCTGTTTAAGAAACGGACCTGACTCCAGTGATTCACCCAAATAAACCTCAGGTAATCCCGATGCCGGACCATGAGATTACGACGTTATCCATCCGTATTAAGTTTTCGAAGTCGAGATTCGATTGGCTCAGCCCGTTCAATCAATACCTCATATTGATCACGGAAGCGGTCATATTGGCTAACCGATTCAAAAAAAGCATGATTGAATTTGATTTCGCCGAACACCATGCACCACATGTAGGTGTATAGTTGACCTGTCAATTCAGGAGATTTGGAAACCAAAAAATTGAAAAAAACCTGCCACCTTAGCCAAGGTGCATCCCTGTTAAACACCAACCATTCCATAAATTCGACGGTGGCCAAATGATGCAGACTATCTACTCTGAAGACATAATTTACCGCGGCTTCGGGATCTACAGTGGCTTTGCTCATCAATTGTTCCGTTGATTCTGCAGTAATTCGTACGCCATACTTATTGATTGCAGATACATTGTGGAAATAATCGTTTCGGACGATTCGGTCATAGTCCCTGCCGTGTATAATCCCTTCCTCTTCGGACAGGTGTAATTCCAGCCTTGGATGCTCCAATTCACCATGCCTAAGCCAATCAGCATAACCGGTTTCTTTGTCCAGTTTTCTGCCGAAATGGTCCGCTAAAGAAATGCCTTTATCGAACGCTTTATACCAAAAATGAGGAGAAAAATTAAATGCGGATAAATTCGGGTGATGTTCTTCCATATAGTTGCATTTTTCTATCTGCAAGTATACAAATGAAAGACAAGAAACAGCAGGACGAATTCCCCAGGACCATCCGTTACCGGCGGAAGGGCACCGAATTTTGCGCGGAAATTTCCGGTGGCGATAATCCGGTTACCTTTCTGTTCGTACCGGTGTACTGGCTATTTTACGATCTTTTCAATAGAGGCTTCATCGACTTTCAGCCATCTCAATATTTTCCTTGCGCTGGCTTTGTCCATTTTTAACGCCTGGTCGAATTCATCCATTAATCCGCTTGCCCAAAGTCGCTCGTTAACGGTCATTCCCAGAAGGCCTTCGATTTGCTGGATATGGAGAAACCGCTGTTCGTCCATTAGCTTGTCGTACTGTCGACTTCCCCGAATTAAGACTGCGTAATTTTACAAAATTCTCTTCAAATTAACCTAAACCTAAATACCCTAACACGCCTGTCTATCGCCTTCAAAAGCGGATAAAGCGGCATATTCGG
>Ga0164243_10015292_pt1 | contig 10614 bp, 5 predicted proteins | sample OricompcompostOP_FD_108781 | JGI IMG/M metagenome (GOLD analysis project Ga0164243, IMG submission 108781) | Organic Plus compost microbial communities from Emeryville, California, USA - Original compost - Organic plus compost (OP) | ecosystem: Engineered > Solid waste > Mixed feedstock >...
CGAGCGCGACAACGCGACGCTCAAGGGCGTGCTGCCCAAGGACTACGGCCGCCCGGCGCTCGACAAGACGCGGCTCGGGGAGCTGATCAACCTCGTCGGCACCATCGGCCTCGGCGACAAGGAGAACCGCTCGCGCGACGTTCTCGGCCGCGTCTACGAGTATTTCCTCACCAAATTCGCCGCCGCCGAAGGCAAGAACGGCGGGCAGTTCTACACACCGCGCTGCGTGGTGCGGGTACTCGTCGAGATGCTCGCGCCGTACAAGGGCCGCGTGTTCGACCCGTGTTGCGGCTCGGGCGGGATGTTCGTCTCGAGCGAGAAGTTCGTCGAAGCCCACGGCGGGCGCATCGGCGACGTGAGCATCTACGGCCAGGAGTCGAACCACACCACGTGGCGCCTGGCCAAGCTCAACCTCGCCATCCGCGGCATCGACGCCAACATCGTGCACGGCGACACCTTCCACGCCGACGGCCACAAGGACCTGAAGGCCGACTACGTGCTCGCCAACCCGCCGTTCAACGACAGCGATTGGGGACAGCCGCGGCTCAAGGAAGACGTGCGCTGGAAGTACGGCATGCCGCCCGCCGGCAACGCCAACTTCGCCTGGGTCCAGCACTTCCTGCACCACCTCTCGCCGACCGGCATCGCCGGCTTCGTGCTCGCGAACGGCAGCATGTCGTCCCAGCAGTCCGGCGAGGGTGAGATCCGCAAGGCGCTCGTCGAGGCGGACCTTGTCGATTGCATGGTGGCGCTGCCGGGCCAGCTCTTCTACTCGACGCAGATCCCGGTCTGCCTCTGGTTCCTCGCGCGCGACAAGAAGAACGGCCTCGGCGGTCGCGGCAGGAAGATGCGCAACCGCCAGCGGGAGACGCTCTTCATCGACGCACGCAAGCTCGGCACGATGGTCGACCGCGTGCACCGCGAGCTCACCGACGAAGACATCGCGCGCATCGCCGACACGTATCACCGCTGGCGTGGTGATGCAGACGGCAGGTTCGAGGACGTTGCCGGCTTCTGCAAGTCGGCGTCGACCGAGGAGATCGCGTCGCACCAGTTCGTGCTCACGCCTGGCCGCTACGTCGGCGCCGAGGAGGTCGAAGACGATGGCGAGCCATTTGCCGACAAGATGAAGCGTTTGGTTGCGACGCTGGAGGAACAGTTCGCCGAGGGCGCGCGCCTGGAGCAGGAGATCCGGAAGAACCTGCGGGGGCTTGGCTATGGTCGGTAGGTGGGAGGTCGCAACGCTAGAAGAATGCGGGGTCAAGCTGATCGACTGCGATCACCGCACGCCCGCGCCCGCGGCCGCGGGGTATCCGTACGTCGCGATTCCTCAACTCAAAGAAGGCCGCATCGATCTTGCCGACGCTCGCCGGATCTCGCCCGCCGACTTCGCCGAATGGACGCGCAAAGCAAAACCGGAAGCGTTCGACGTGGTGCTCTCTCGACGATGCAACCCCGGTGAAACCGGTTACGTGTCGCCCGGGCTGAGTTTTGCGCTCGGGCAAAATCTGGTGTTGCTGCGCTCGGATGGACGGAGAGTTGTCCCGGAGTTTCTTCGATGGCTTGTTCGAGGGCCTGCCTGGTGGAACCAGGTTCATAAGTTCATCAATGTAGGCGCCGTCTTCGACAGCCTTCGCTGTGCAGATATCCCGAAGTTTGAGCTGCCGATCCCACCGATTGACGAACAGCGCCACATCGCCCGAATCCTCGGGGCGCTAGACGACAAGATCGATCTCAACCGCCGAGCGAGTGCGACTTGGGAGGCGATAGCGCGAGCGCTTTTCAAATCGTGGTTCGTCGACTTCGACCCCGTCCGAGCGAAGGCCGAGGGCCGAACTCCGAGCGGCATGGACGCCGAGACCGCGAAGCTGTTCCCGGGCGAGTTCGTCGACTCCGAAATCGGCCCCATTCCACGGGGATGGCGGCCGAGCACCCTGGGCGTGGAAGTCGAGCGCTTCGGCGGCACCGTCCAGACGGGGCCATTCGGCAGCCAGCTGCATGCATCGGACTACGTCACCGAGGGCGTCCCGGTCGTGATGCCCAAGGACATTGTGGGGCGTCGTGTCTCAGCCGCTTCGATTGCGAAGGTTCGGGAGACCGATGCCGCTCGCCTATCGCGCCACCGGCTGCAGGTCGGGGATGTGGTGTACAGCCGCAGGGGAGACGTTGAGCGTCACGCACTGATCAGCTCACGCGAAGCCGGATGGCTTTGTGGAACTGGATGCCTGCTCGTTCGCCTGGGCCACAGCTGGCCTTCTCCTTCGTTTGCGTCCTTCGCACTCGACCGGCCGGAGGCACGCGCTTGGATCGTCCAGCACGCGATCGGCGCGACGATGCCCAACCTCAACACCGGCATCCTTGGTCGTCTGCCACTCCTCATGCCGCCGGATGCTGTGCTCGCCGCGTTCGCTCGATGCGTTGACCCGCTTCAGGCGTTGATCGAGAAGCGGGCCAACGAGTGCTACGTGCTTGCACAGACTCGCGATAGGCTGCTACCCCGCCTGCTCTCGGGAGAGTTATGTCTCGGAAGCGCGGAGGCGGCAGTGGCGGCCGCCGTGTGACGACAATCGAGCGCGGCGACAGCCGAGTGCCGCGACTGAGTGAGGGCTACGTGAGCGGCGAGAATCTCAGTGTGCTCAAGGTTCGCGATGACGATGAGTTGTGGTTCCGCGAACTCCCGGAATCCGGGCGGTTCGAGCTTCAAGGGCCGCAACCAGACTGGCTGAAGCGGCAGGACGGTCAGAAAGGGCATGCGGTAACGGAACTGCGGTCGCGAGTCGAGCCGTGGCTCACTGCGCTGTTTCAGTCGGAGCATCTCGCGCTGCTGGTTGGATCCGGGCTCACGCAGGCGGTCCATCGGATCGCAGCAGGAGCGGCCGCCGCAGGGAGCATGTCGAAGCTGCTGCTGTCGAGCGCGCACGCACAAGCGATCGAGGTGGCGGCCACCGAGGCAGCGTCGCGGGCCGGTCGCGAGAACGGTAACGTAGAAGACCAGCTGCGCGTAGCGAACGAGTTGCTGCGGGGGCTCCAGATCCTAGGTTCGGTGCAGGCTGGCAAGGACATGAAGGACGCGGCTGATCAACTGGCTAGCGAGTTGGATACGGCCCTCGCGGCTTTCGCGCGGTCGATCCTGCTGAGCGAGACCGGCATCGCACGGGGCACGTCACGCGAAAATGCAATGAGCGCTCTCGTGACGTTCCTCATGAGTTTCGCTAGTCGCACCGGCACGCGAGACCGACTTCACATCTTCACGACAAACTACGACCGCCTCCTCGAGGCCGGAGCGGAGCTCGCCGGCATTCATCTGCTGGATCGTTTCGTCGGAACCCTGGCGCCAATATTCCGGTCCTCCCGATTGGACCTCGACATCCACTACAATCCCCCCGGGATTCGTGGCGAGCCGCGCTACCTCGAAGGCGTGGCGCGATTCACCAAGTTACACGGCTCGGTCGATTGGCTTGCCAGCGGCGAAGACATTCGCCGAATCGGAGTACCGTTCGGAGCCGAGGACGTAACTCCATTCCTCGCCGCCCCGGGCCTCAGTCAGGCCTCTCCGCGAGGCCTCATGATCTACCCGAACGCAGCGAAAGATCGGGAGACAGCCGAGTATCCGTACGTCGAGCTGTTTCGGGACTTGGCAGCGAGTATCTGCCGGCCGAACAGCACGCTCGTGACCTACGGCTACAGCTTTGGCGACGAACACATCAACCGTGTCGTTCGGGATATGCTGACGATCCCTTCCACGCACCTCGTGATAATCGCGTACGGCGATCCGCTGGGACGGATCATGCGTGAATACAAGCGCATTGGCCGTAAGTCTCAAGTGTCGCTGATGGTCGGTCCGCTCCTCGCAGACCTAACGAACTTGACTGATTACTTCCTCCCGAAGCCAGCTATCGATCGGACAACGTTTCGGATGGCGGACCTACTCAGGCAGCGCATCGGCTCTGAGCCCAACCGAGGGAAGGCGGAGATCGAGGCGGGAGGCGCGCAGTGACCTACTCGCCAATCGCGTACGCCGGGTCGGTTCGAATCGGAAGCGTCGATTTTGTATCCCCGGACGAGATTCGCGTCCTGTTGGACGTCGAGGCTCCGAACTCCGTTGCCATGAACACCGGCGAGGTCCGTCCGTTCCCCCGCATCAACGGATACGTCCTCATCCCCAGTGATGAGGGAGCGCTCGTTGCGCAAGTCGAATGGATTACGGTCGAGCGCTCTCAGTACCCGAAGCGGCGTGGATTGCAGGATTTCGGGCTAGTAGATCTTCCTTACCCTCTCAGGAAGATGAGCCTCAATCCGCTAGGCACGTTGGTCGCGGACGGCACGGGCGTCTTGCGGTTCCGTCGCGGGGTCGATGCGTACCCGACCGTAGGCGATCCGGTTTGGCTGCCCACGCAGAAGCAACTCCGCGCGATTGTGGAGTCCGGGGACAACCGTTGGGTGAAAATCGGCACGAGTCCCCTCGCGGCAAACGCAGCTGTGAGCGTTGATCCGGATCGCCTCTTCGGACGGCACCTCGCGGTTTTGGGCAACACGGGTAGTGGTAAGTCGTGCTCAGTTGCCGGGCTGATCCGTTGGTCGCTGGAGGCAGCGGGAGCGAATTCTGGTGCGGCGGGACCGAACGCGCGCTTCGTCGTACTCGATCCGAACGGTGAATACGCCGCGACGTTCGAGGGTTTGGGGAAGGTTCGCGTCTTCGCTGTCGAGCCGACAGCTGCAGCTGAGCAGCTTTGCGTTCCGATCTGGTTCTGGAACTCGGCGGAGTGGACTACCTTCACGCAGGCGAGTGTGAAGACGCAGCGGCCGACGCTGGTGCAGGCGCTCCGAACGGTGCGCGATCGTGGCGCTGAACCGGCTCAAACTCCGAGTCACGACATTCGCCGGAGACTTCGCACGTTCGTAACCATCATCAGGATGGAGCGGAATGCGGGGAGTCCATGGGCTTCATACCCTAGAAATAAGAGCTTCTGCGACAAACTGAAGGCATGGCGGGATGGTCTTGAGACGCCGGAGGGCCTTCAGGTGCACGAAACCGACGCGCTCGCTGATTACATTGCAAAGCTTGACGAGCTGATCGCGGCACGGAGTGCGAAGTACCCTGTGTGGGATTTCTCGCCGGCCGAAGTGGACGAGCTCTTGGAGCTCGCGAGCGCGGCGCACTTAGCCTTTGGCGGGAGTGACCTCGATGTGCTCCCGATCGATGCCGACGTGCCCCGCCCGTTCACCGGCGATGAGTTCGTGCGGAGTCTCGAAGCCAATGCCGAGCTTGCGGGCGTTTCCGAGTACGTGGAGACGATGCTGATGCGGGTGCGCACGTTGCTCGCCGATACGCGAATGCGGGCGGTCGCTCAAGCGGGAAGCGACGTATCGCTTGCGGACTGGCTGAGCACGCACCTCGGCGCCGGTGACGCTGACAACGGCAGTATTACTGTGATTGATTTATCATTGCTCCCGTCGCAGCTAATCCACCTGGTCACTGCGGTCGTGGCTCGGATGACGCTCGAGGCGTTGCAGCGTTACCGCAAACTAAACGACGGCAAGACGCTTCCTACAGTTCTCGTGATGGAGGAGGCGCACACCTTCATCAAGCGCTACGCTGACAACGAGGAGAACCCGACGGCTGCAACCGTCTGCGCTCAGGTCTTCGAGAAGATTGCCCGCGAAGGCCGAAAGTTTGGCCTGGGACTCGTCCTCTCGTCCCAGCGTCCGTCTGAGCTGTCTCCGACAGTACTGTCGCAGTGCAACACGTACCTTCTGCATCGCATCAGCAACGATAGGGACCAGGAACTCGTTCACAAGCTGGTTCCGGATAACCTTCGTGGGCTCCTGCGCGACATGCCGTCGCTTCCCTCGCGCCACGCAATTCTGCTCGGTTGGGCCTCCGAACTCCCGGTGCTCGTGGAAATGAATCATCTCGATGCGAAGCACCGGCCTCGTTCCGACGATCCCGACTTCTGGAACGTGTGGTCTCGTCAGACCGTGCGCGCAGTCGACTGGAAGCGGGTCGCCGACGACTGGCAGCAAGTTGCGGCACCAGAAGTTCCAGAACGCGGTGCTGCTCCAAGCAGGCCCGCCAAGTCGCAACAGGGAGCGACCGCTTCGGCGGGGCGCCGAAAGCCGCGGAACCCGGGATGACGAACCTTGCCGAGGCCAGCCCGGTCACGAGGGCCAAATGATGGATGAAGCGCCCAAGAGCGAGCTGATCCTCTACCAGACCGAGGACGGACGCACGCGCATCGAGTGCCGCTTCGAGGACGAGACGGTCTGGTTGACGCAGGCGCTGATGGCGCAGCTGTTCGACATCGGCGTCGGGACGGTGAACCATCACCTCAAGGAGATCTACGCCGAGGGCGAACTCGCCCCGGAGGCAACTATTCGACGCCATCGAATAGTTCGAACCGAGGGAAATCGCACGGTTTCTCGGGAGATCGAGCACTACAACCTCGAAGCGATCCTCGCGGTCGGCTACCGCGTGCGAAGCCATCGCGGCACGCAGTTTCGTCGATGGGCTACGGCGCGCCTGTCGGAGTACCTGGTGAAGGGTTTCACCATGGACGACGAGCGGCTCAAGAACCCGCCGGGACCCGGCCAGGTCGACTACTTCGACGAACTGCTCGTGCGGATCCGCGACATCCGCGCGTCCGAGCGGCGGTTCTACCAGAAGGTGCTCGACATCTACGCCACGAGCGTCGACTACGAGCCGGACAACGAGCTGTCGCAGCGGTTCTTCGCCACGGTGCAGAACAAGATGCACTGGGCGGCGCACGGGCACACGGCCGCCGAGATCGTCCATGAGCGCGCGGACGGCGCGAAACCGCTGATGGGCATGCGAACGACGCGTCCCGGGGGGCTGATCCGCAGGGCAGACGCGTCGATCGCCAAGAACTATCTGACCGAATCCGAGCTCCAGATCCTCCACCGCATCGTCAACCTGTACATCGAGTTTGCGGAGCTGCAGGCCCTCGAACGCCGCCCGATGACGATGCGCGACTGGGTCACCAAGCTCGACGATTTGCTCAAGGCCTCTGGTCGCGAACTGCTCGAACACAACGGCAAAATCTCGGCGGAGGCGGCCAAGGCTAAGGCAGAAAGCGAATACGAGCGCTACCACGCGCTCCGCGATGCGGCGCCGCGGGCGGTCGATGCCGCTTTCGAGAAGGTGGCACGGCAGCTGCGCAAGCCCGCACCAACGCGAGCCAGGAAGGATCGTGGTAAGCCATGACCGCGTTCACCGAGTCCGTCGTCGAAGAAGCTGCCCTGGAGTGGTTCGACGGGCTCGGCTACGCCGTCGTCGGTGGTCCTTCCCTTGCGCCCGGCGAGAGCACGGCGGAGCGGCGCTCCTACGGCGACGTCATCCTCGAAGGGCGCCTGCGCGATGCGCTCGCGCGTCTCAACCCGGGGGTCGCGTCCGAAGGAATCGACGAGGCCTTCCGCAAGCTCACGCGCATCTCGTCTCCGCAGCCGATCGACGCAAACCACGAGCTGCACCACTACCTCGTGAACGGCGTCAGCGTGGAGTACCTCCGGGCGGACGGCAGCATCGGCTACGACCCGGTCCGCGTCGTCGACTACGACGAGGCGGATGCCAACGACTGGCTCGTGGTCAACCAGCTCACCGTGACCGAACGCGGGAATACGCGCCGCCCCGATGTCGTGGTGTTCTTGAACGGCCTGCCGATCGCGGTCATCGAGCTGAAGAACGCCGCGGACGAGCACGCCACCATCTGGGACGCGTTCCAGCAGTTGCAGACCTACAAGCACGAGCTGCCGTCGCTCTTCGTCTTCAACGAGCTGCTGGTGGTGAGCGATGGGCTCGAAGCCCGCATGGGCACGCTTTCCTCGAACCGCGAGCGCTTTTTGCCCTGGCGCACGATCGAAGGTGAGGCGCTGGCACCGAAGACCATGTCGCAGCTCGAGGTGCTGATCCGCGGCGTGTTCGACAAGCGGCGGCTGCTCGACCTGCTGCGGTACTTCATCGTCTTCGAGGGCGACGGCGACACGCCGATCAAGAAGATGGCGGGCTATCACCAGTTCCACGCCGTCGCGAGCGCGCTCGACGCGACCCTCACGGCCTCTCGTCCGCTAGGTGATCGCCGCGTCGGCGTCGTGTGGCACACCCAGGGCTCCGGCAAGAGCCTGACGATGGCGTTCTATGCCGGCCGCGTCGTGCTTCATCCGGCAATGCAAAACCCCACGCTCGTCGTGCTCACCGATCGAAACGACCTCGACGAGCAGCTCTTCGGGACGTTTTCACGCTGCAAGGATCTGTTGCGCCAGAGCCCGGAGCAGGCAGAGGACCGCGCTCACCTGCGAAGGCTCCTTACGGTCGCTTCGGGGGGCGTGGTCTTCACGACGATCCAGAAGTTCATGCCAGAGACGCGAGGCGACACGTTCCCGCTGCTGTCGAACCGCTCGAACGTCGTCGTCATCGCCGACGAGGCGCACCGTAGCCAGTACGACTTCATCGACGGTTTCGCGCGGCACATGCGCGACGCGCTCCCGAACGCCTCGTTCATCGGTTTCACCGGCACGCCCATCGACGCTGCGGACAAGAACACGCGCTCGGTCTTCGGCGACTACGTCAGCATCTACGACATCCAGCGGGCCGTCGAAGACGGCGCCACGGTCCCCATCTACTACGAGAGCCGGCTCGCCAGGCTCGAGCTGAAGGAGGACGAGCGCCCGCGCCTCGACGAGGTTTTCGACGAGCTGACCGAGGGGGAGGAGCTCGAGGGACGCGAAAAGCTCAAGACGAAGTGGTCGGCGCTGGAGGCGCTGGTCGGCACCGAGCGACGCCTCGCTCTGATCGCGAGCGATCTCGTGCGGCACTTCGCGGCGCGCCTCGAGGTGATGGACGGCAAGGCAATGATCGTCTGCATGAGCCGGCGGATCTGCGTCGATCTGTACAACGCCCTCGTGGCGCTGCGGCCGGACTGGCACGACGAGCGCGATGACGCTGGCGCGCTCAAGATCGTGATGACCGGCGATGCGACGGACCCCAGCGATTGGCAGCAGCACATCCGCAGCAAGAAGCGACGGGAAGCGCTCGCCAAGCGGTTCAAGAATCCCGACGACGAGCTCAGGATCGTCATCGTGCGCGACATGTGGCTCACGGGCTTCGATGCGCCATGCATGCACACGATGTACGTGGACAAGCCGATGCAAGGGCACGGGCTGATGCAGGCGATTGCCCGCGTGAATCGCGTCTTCCGCGACAAGCCGGGGGGCCTCGTCGTCGACTACCTGGGCCTCGCCGATCACCTCAAGAAGGCGCTTCAAACGTATACCGAGAGCGGGGGCCAGGGCGAGACAGCGCTCGATCAGGAAGAAGCCGTTGCCGTCATGCTCGAGCGCTACGAAGTCTGCTCGGCGATCTTTCACGGGTTCGATTGGAGCGCATGGACGAGCGGATCGCCGGCCAAACGGCTGTCGCTCTTGCCGGCGGCCCAGGAGCACGTGCTCGAGCAAGAGGGCGGAAAGGAGCGCCTGCTCCGTGTGGTGAACGAGCTCTCGAAGGCGTTTGCGCTGGCCGTGCCGCACGACGAGGCGATTCGCATCCGAGATGATGTCGGATTCTTCCAGGCCGTGCGGACGGCGATCGCGAAAACGCAGGGCGACCAGAAGCGGGCGCCGGGGGACTTCGATCACGCCATCCGGCAAATCGTCTCGGATGCCATCGTCTCCGATCAGGTGATCGACGTCTTCGCGGCGGCGGGACTGAAGAACCCCGACATCTCGATCCTCTCCGAGCAGTTCCTCGCGGACGTGCGCGGAATGCAGCACAAGAACCTCGCCGTCGAGCTGCTCAAGAAGCTCCTGAACGACGAAGTGAAGTCGCGAGCGAGGCACAACCTCGTCCAGGCGCGCTCGTTTGCCGACCTGCTCGAGAAGGCCGTGCGCCGCTACCAGAACCGCGCCATCGAGGCGGCGCAGGTAATCGAGGAGCTGATCGAACTCGCGAGGGAGATGCGCGCCGCGCAGCAGCGTGGAGAGAAGCTCGGCCTCACGAGCGACGAGCTGGCCTTCTACGACGCGCTCGAAGTGAGCGACAGCGCCGTCACCGTCCTGGGCGACGACACGCTGCGCACCATCGCGCGCGAGCTGGTCGACACCGTCCGCAAGAACGTCTCGATCGACTGGACCGTGAAGGAGTCGGTGCGCGCACGGCTGCGCGTGATCGTGAAGCGTATCCTGCGCAAATACGGCTACCCGCCGGACAAGCAGGAGGCGGCGACGAACACCGTGCTCCAGCAGGCCGCGCTGCTCTCCGATTATTGGGTCGCTGCGTGAGCGTGCGCCGGGTCCGCGCATCACCCCGGGTGGCGCGCGGCGGAAGTGTGCGCAGCCTCCAGATGGAAACCCAATAGAGGGAGCCGCCGACCTCATCGTCTTGCCGGCGTCGCAGCGCGCCCCAAGCACGAGGACCTCATGCAGGCGCTTGCATACGAAGGACCCTGGCGGGCGACGGTCAAGGAGAAGGCCGACCCGCGGATCGAGCATCCGCAGGACGGCATCGTGCGCGTGCTGACTGCGGCCATCTGTGGCTCGGACCTCCACATCCTGCACGGGCTCATTCCCGACACCCGCGTCGGCTCGACTTTCGGTCACGAGTTC
>Ga0164243_10015293_pt1 | contig 10614 bp, 8 predicted proteins | sample OricompcompostOP_FD_108781 | JGI IMG/M metagenome (GOLD analysis project Ga0164243, IMG submission 108781) | Organic Plus compost microbial communities from Emeryville, California, USA - Original compost - Organic plus compost (OP) | ecosystem: Engineered > Solid waste > Mixed feedstock >...
GATCGACTATCGCTGTGGGCGCCCGGCGCGGATCCGCGCCGCGGCGGCCTCGGCACGTGCTCTGTTGGAGCGGTTCGCGAACGCGGTCATCTCCTCTGCCGTGCCGTTGCGCATGAGCCGAGCCGCCTCTTCCAGCTCTGTCGCGAACTCGTCTCGATGGCGCGCCATGAACTCGCGCCACGCTTCTGCCAGCAACTGCCCCGGCTGCTGACCGCGCAGTGCTGCGACGCGTGTCGCCTCGCTGTGCACGTCTGTCGGCACCCGTATGACGTTGGTGCTCATTCGTTCCCTTTCTCGGCCGGCGGTCACTTCGGCCGCGCCAACGGAGGCAATTCCGTTGCGCTGTTACGTTGTAACAGATTGTTCGGCATGAGCGCGCAACGCCTGTAATGACGCGAACGCCGTTATGGGCACTCGCAGTGCAGGAACGTCATCCGCGGCGCGCACTCGTCGTGTCCGCTGCGAAGCGCGCGATCGCCTCCGCCAGGGCGGCCGGCTCCTCGATCGGCGTGCAGTGGGCGCTGTGCTCGAACACCTGCGCGCGGCCGCGCGGGGCGTTGGCGGCGATCCAGTCGCCGAGCGAGGTCGGGTAGTACGGGTCGCCGGTCGCGTAGGCGGCGAGCACGGGGACCTGCAGCCTGCGGACCGCGTCGCGCATGTCGAGCCGCGCCTGCTCGCGCACGGCCGACAGCGCGACCGGCAGCGGCGTCTGCAGGGCGACCGCGTACAGCCAGTCGATCAGCGCCGGGTCGCTGCCCGGGAGCGCCGACTCGGCCTGGAAGGCGCGCTCGGTGACCGGCCAGCCGGCGGCAAGCTCGCGCAGGTAGCGCTCCAGCTGGTCGGCCGGCATCGCGTGCGGGAAGTCGTCGGCGCGCGTCAGTCGCAGCGGGCCGTTGAGCAGCACCAGCCGGCCGACGCGGGCGCCGTCGCGCTCCATGTGGCGCAGCGAGACGGTGCAGCCCATCGACCAGCCGACCAGCGTCGCGTCGCGCAGGTCATAGGCCGCGAGCACCTCCCCGAGGTCGTCGGCGAAGGTGTCGAAGTCGTAGCGGCCGTCGGGCTTGTCGGACTCGCCCATCCCGCGCAGGTCGAAGGCGAGCACGGGGACCCCGCGCGCCTCCAGCTCGGCGACGGTCGGGTCCCACAGCCGGTGCGACCCCTTCCAGCCGTGGACGAGCACGACCGGCGCCGCGGCGCCGATCCCGCGCGCCCCGACCCGCAGCCGCACCCCGTCGCGCAGCTCCAGCCAGCTCACGCGCCGCCGCTCCCGAGCCGGCGCAGCCTGACGCCGGCCGCCTCGCGGTCCCAGTCGCCGGGCAGCACGCCGCCGTCGCGCAGGACCGCCTTGCGCACCTTGCCGTTGGTCGTCAGCGGCAGCGACTCGACGATCCGCAGGTAGCGCGGGATCGCGAAGTAGGCGAGCAGCGGCTCGCAGTGGCGCACGAGCGCCTCGTACTCGACCGTCTCCCCCGCCTCCAGGACCAGCGCCGCGGCGACCTCGTCCTCGGCCAGCTCGGAGGCGACCGGGAAGACGGCCGCGGCGCTGACCGCCGGATGCTGCACCAGCGCCTGCTCGACCTCGAACGAGGAGATGTTCTCGCCGCGGCGGCGGATCGCGTCCTTCAGCCGGTCCATGAAGCGGTACCAGCCGTCCTCGCTGCGGATCACGCGGTCGCCGGTGTGGAACCAGAGGTTGCGCCACGCCTCGACGGTCTTGTCGTCCATCCCGAAGTAGCCGGTCGCGAACGCGAACGGCGGGTCGTGGCGCAGCACCAGCTCGCCGGGCTCGCCGTCGGGGACCTCGGCGTCGTGCTCGTCGACGACGCGCGCGTGGAAGCCCTCGCGCACGCGGCCCATCCAGCCCGCTCTCTGCTCGGTCCAGGAGACGGCGATCGGCGCGTTCGTCTCGGTCGAGCCGTACGCCTCCGCCAGCTGCACGCCGAAGCGGTCGCGGAAGGCGTCGAACAGCCCGACCGGGGTCGCCGGCGCGAGCGCGACCCGCACCGCGTGGGCGCGGTCCTCGGCCGACGGCGGGCGCGAGGAGAGGATGTTGACCATCGCGCCGAGCAGGTAGGTGACGGTCGCGCCGGCCTCGGCGACGCGCGGCCAGAAGCGCGAGGCGGAGAAGCGCGGCCCGAGGTGGTAGGTCGCGCCGGCGACGAGCGCCTGCACGAAGGCGTTGAGCGCGTTGGTGTGGAACAGCGGCAGGTTGGTGTAGAGGACGTCGTCCTCGCCGATCCCGAGCATCTCGCCCATCAGGACGCCCCACCAGAAGAACTGCGCCTGCGGGCACTGGACGCCCTTCGCCGGGCCGGTCGTGCCGGAGGTGTAGAGGATCGCGGCCGTCTCGCCGGGGCCGACGGCGACCGGCGCGGCCGGCGCGCCGGGGGCCGGCGGGCCGGTGACGCGGTAGCCGGCCGGCGGCGCGTCCGGGACGCCGTCGAGCGCCCACACCGCCTCCAGCGACGGCGGCGGCGCGAGCGGCTCCAGCACCTCGCAGAGCGCGCTGTCGAGCGCCAGCACCCGCGCGCCGGAGTTGACCAGCTGGTGCTCCAGCTGGGCGCCGCGCAGCGCCGTGTTGAGCGGGACGGCGACGGCGCCGAGCCAGGCGCAGCCGAGCACGAGGTCGAGCAGCTCGACGCGGTTCTCGCACATCAGCGCGACGCGCTCGCCGCGCGCGATCCCGGCCGCCGCCAGCGTGCCGGCGGCCGCCGCGGCGGCGTCGCGCACCTGCGCGTAGCTGCGCTCCAGCCCGTCGAACCGCAGCAGCGGCTTGTCGCCGTACCGCTCCGCCTGCCGCACGAGCAGCCCCGGCAGGGTCTGCTCGGCGAGCGGCAGGCCGCGGAGCGGCGACGGGCGCATCCCGTCGACCGTCCGCTCCGCGTGGTGCGCCTGCCCTGCCACGATCAGCTGCCGCCGACCAGCGGGATCGAGTCGAGCGAGTACTCGCGCGATCTGGGCTCGACGTAGTCGCCGACGTTCTCGGCGGTCCACAGCGTCGATCTCACGACCAGATCCTCTCCTCTCGCGTCCGGCGCGTCGAGGGCGTTTCTGATCGCGAGCCCGAGCGCCCAGCCGGTGCCGACCGAGTCGGTGTCCCAGGTGCCGGTCAGGCGGCCCTCTCTGACGGCCTGGATCGCGTCGGCGTCCCCGTTGGAGCCGAACACGAGGATGCCGTCTCTCTCGCCGTCGGAGACCTGCTTGCCGGCGTTGAGGATCGCCGAGGAGACGCCGAGCGCCGTCTGGTCGTTGTAGTTCCAGATCGCGTCGACGTCGCCGTGCTTGGTCAGCAGGTCCTCGGCCAGCTGCGCGGCCGGGGCGGCGGCGTCTCTGACGTTGTCGGCCTGGTCGACGATCTCCAGCCCGGCCGCCTCGGCAGCCTCGCGGAAGCATCTGATTCTCGCGACGATCGCCGGCGCGGGCGGGCCGCCCATCACGATCACCTTGCCGCCGGGACGGCGCTCGGCGATGTACTCGGCGGTCTGCTGCCACGGGTCGCCCTCGCCGCATCTGTCGACCTGCCACCAGACGGTCGAGGTCACGCCCGGGCCCTCGGAGTTGAGCCCGATCACCGGGATGCCGGACTCCTCCGCCCGCGTGTAGACGCCCGCGACGGCGCCCGGGTCGAGCGTCCAGCTGGCGATCGCGTCGACGCCCTCGTTGATCAGCGTGTCGACGTGCGAGACCTGGCGGTCGGCCGAGAGGTTGGCGTCGAGCACTCTGTAGCTCCAGCCGCTCTCGCCGGCCGCTCTCTCCAGGCCGAAGCTGATCTCCTGCTGGCCGGGCTGGGCGCCGACCGGCGAGACGTAGCCGATCGCGGCCTCGCCGCCGCCACCGCCGCCGCCGGACGTGGCGGCGGTCGAGCTGCCGCCGTCGTCGCTGCTGCCGCATGCGGCGAGGGCGACCGCCGCGCACAGCGCGGCACCTGCTGCCGTGAGGCGATTCATCTGCTGTTTCCTCGTTTCCTCATGGACGCACCGCACGCCGTCGGCGGGCGGCGTTCTCCTCCGCTACCGGTCCCGCGTCCCCCGCTGGGCTCCCCACAGGTCCGGCCGCGCGCCGCCGAGCCGCATGCTCACGGCCTTCGGCGCGCTGTACTCGAGCAGCGTCTCGGCGCACAGCTCGCGTCCGTGCCCGCTCTGCTTGACGCCGCCGAGCGGCTGCCCGGGTCCCACCTGGAACCAGGTGTTGACCCAGACGGTCCCCGCCTCCAGCTCGTCGGCGAGGCGGTGGGCGCGACCGAGGTCGCTGGTCCACACGCCGGCCGCGAGCCCGAACTCGCTGTCGTTGGCGCGCGCGACGACGTCGGCCTCCTCGCGCCAGCTCTGCACGACGACGACCGGCCCGAAGATCTCCTCGCGCGCCGCCGTCGTCTCCCCCGCCGGGTCGTCGACGACCGCCGGCTCGGCGTAGAAGCCGCCGGCCAGCGGACCGTCCAGCTCGCGTCGCTCACCGCCGCACAGCACGCGGCCGCCCTCGGCGCGGGCCCGCTCGACGTAGCCGAGCACGCGCTCGCGATGGGCGGCCGAGACGAGCGGGCCGACCTGCGTCTCGTCGTCGAGCGCGTCGCCGATCCGCACGCCGGCGACGGCCGCACGCATCCGCTCCAGGAACGCGTCGCGCACGTCGGCGTGGACGAACAGCCGCGAGGCGGCGAAGCAGACCTGGCCGTTCTGGCTGAGGATGCCGGTGAGGGCGTCCTCGACGGCGAGGTCGAGGTCGGCGTCGGGGCAGATCACGAAGGCGCTCTTGCCGCCCAGCTCCAGCAGCGTCGGCGTCAGCGTCCGCGCCGTCGCGGCGACGATCGCCTGCGCCGTCGGGACCCCTCCGGTGAAGGAGATCTTCGCGATCCCCGGATGGGCGACGAGCGCGGCGCCGGCGCCCGGGCCGCTGCCGGTCAGCACGTTGACGACGCCCGGCGGCAGCAGGTGCGCGGTGCGGCGCGCCAGCTCGACGACGCTCGGCGCCGCGTACTCCGACGGCTTCAGCACGACGGTGTTGCCGGCCGCGAGCGCCGGCCCGAGCTTCAGCGCCGCCGAGATCAGCGGCGAGTTCCACGGGATCAGCGCGGCGATCGGGCCGAGCGGCTCGCGCGTCGTGAAGACGCGGCTGAGCGGGTCGCCGGTCGGGATCGTCTCGCCGTGGAGGCCGCGCGCGAGGCCGGCGTAGTAGCGCAGCACCGCGGCCGAGAACGGCACGTCGGCGCCGCTCGCCTCGCGGATCGGGCGGCCGTTCTCGGTCGCGAGCAGGACCGGCCAGTCGCCGGCCGCCTCGATCGCGTCGGCGAGCGCCAGCAGCACCCGCTGGCGCTCCTCCGGCGAGGAGCGCCGCCAGCCGGAGAAGGCGGCGCGGGCGCTGCGGACGGCCGCGTCGGCCTGCGCCGCCGACGCCTCCGCGACGGTCGCCCACTGCTCGCCGGTCGACGGGTTGAGCGCGGCGAACTCGCCGTCGCCGGGCAGCTCCTCGCCGCCGACGAAGAGGCCGTAGGGGCCGCTCGGCGCGTACGGGGCGAGCGCGCTCACGCGGCCGCCATTCTTCGCGCCGTCCGCTCGGCGAGCGCCATGATCGTGATCATCGGGTTGACGCCCGGCGCCGTCGGCAGCGCGGAGGCGTCGCCGATCCAGACGCCCTCGCAGTCGTGCAGCCTGCCGCTGCCGTCGGCGACCGAGGTCGCCGGGTCGGCGCCCATCCGGCACGAGCCCATCTGGTGGGCCGAGTACGCGGTGAACCGGTCGGCCGGCGTCGCGCGGACCCGCCGCTCGTACTCCTCGAACGGCTCGCCGTCGCGCCAGCGCAGCGGCTCCCACGCGAAGGTGAAGACCTCTCTGGCGCCGGCGGCGCGGTGGATCCGCGCCAGCTCGATCTGCGCGCGGACCGCGACCGCGCGGTCGACCGGGTCCGCCAGCGACCACTGCACGAGCGCCTCGCCGTCCTCGTCGAGCACGACGCGGCCGGAGCCGTGGTCGTGCGAGACGCCGTGCCAGGCAGCGACGTGGCCGAGCTTGCCGATCTGCTCGCGGTGGGCGGCGCCGCCGGTGAACGGCGACTGGCCGGCCCAGAAGCCGGGGCTGAGGCCGAGCGTCTCGCAGAGGAAGCCGACGCCCTCCTCGCAGTGGGCGTAGTCGAAGGAGACGGCCGACTGGATCTGGCCCTCCCACGCGCGGACCGGCTCGTCGTAGACGCCGCCGACCATCCACGCCGGGTGGACGCGCAGGTGGCGCCCGGCGGCCGGGCCGCCGAGCCCGGAGCGCAGCAGCAGCGCCGGCGACTCGATCCCGCCGGCCGCGACGACGACCTGCGGCGCCTCGACGCGCAGCCGCGTCGAGGTCCCGTCGGCGTGGCGCACGACGCCCTCGACGCCGGTCGCGCGGCCGCCGTCGTGGAGCACCCGCTCGACTCTGCAGCCGACGACGAAGCGCGCCCCGCGGTCGGCCGCGTCCTGCAGGTAGTTCTTCTGCGTCGAGCGCTTGCAGCCCTGCTGGCAGCCGCTGTTGCAGTAGCCGCAGAAGCGCGGGTCGTCGTCCTGGGAGACGTTGCGCGGCAGCTTCTCCGACGCTCTCCCGAGCGCGGTCAGGCCGGCGACCATCCGCTGCGAGCTGCGGTTGTGGACCGAGCGCTCGACGTTGACCTCCAGCGCCGTCCAGACCGTCTCCAGGTCGGCGTCGAACTCGGGGCCGTCGATCCCTTCGAGGCCGCGCGCGGCCCAGTCGGCGCGGATCTCGGCCGGCGTTCTGAGGCAGACCATCGAGTTGATGACGGTGCCGCCGCCGAGCGCCGAGCCGGCCAGCAGCCCGAGCTCGCCGTGCTCGGACCAGACCATCCCGCCGCCGAGGTACATCTCGCCGGCGACCGACTCCAGCTGCCGGAAGTCGGCCTCGTTGCGGTACGGCCCCAGCTCGAGCACGAGCACCGAGCGGCCGGCCTGCGCGAGACGGGCGGCGATCACCGAGCCGCCGGCGCCGGAGCCGACCACGACGACGTCGGCCGACAGCGTCGCCTCGGCGCCGGAGACCGCCGTCAGCGGCAGCGTCTTGGGCGCCTGCTCGGGGGTCGGCGGCGCGGTGACCGGGCCGGCGAAGCCGATCGCGTCCCACGTCTCGTTGCGACCGTCGTCGCCGAGCAGGCCGAACAGCAGCCCGAAGGTCATCGTCTTCAGCTGCTTGACGGCGAAGCGGCCGTCGGGGAGGCGGTCGCCGTGGGCGATCAGCCGCTCGGTCCGCCGCTGGAGGTCCAGCTCCGCGAAGCCCTCGGCGTCGAGCGCGTCCAGCAGCGCCAGCAGCGCCCGCCGCGGCGCCGCCGGCAGCGATGGGATCGCGGCGGCGATCGCGGCCGGGATGCCGCGCTCGCGGGCGCCGCGCCTGTGCAGCGCGGCCGTCGCCGCGTCGGCGCCGGCGGCCGGCTCCAGCGCCGGCAGCAGCGTGTCGCAGGCGGCGTCGAGCGCGGCCATGCGGCCGGCGCTGAGGGCTGTCGTCTCGGTGGTGGTGCTCATGCGTCTAGGCGTCTCCCCACAGGCGCGGCCGCGCGGTCGTCAGATCGACGTTGACGACCTTCGGCGCGCTGTACTCGTGCAGCGTCTCGGCGCTCAGCTCGCGTCCGAAGCCGCTGTCCTTCACCCCGCCCATCGGCACGCCGACGGGCAGGTCGAACCACTTGTTGACCCACACGATCCCCGCCTCCAGCTCGCGCGCCAGCGTGTGCGCGCGAGCGAGGTCGCGGGTCCAGACGCCGGCCGCGAGCCCGTAGCGGGTCGCGTTGGTGCGGGCGATCGCGTCGGCCTCGTCGTCGAACCGCTCCAGCACGGTCACCGGGCCGAAGAACTCCTCGCGCGAGGCGCTCGTGCCGCCGGCCGGGTCGGCCAGCAGCGTCGGCTCCAGGTAGAAGCCGCCGTCGAGCGGCGCCGGCAGCTGCGGCGCGCCGCCGCCGGTCACGACCTCCGCCCCCTCGGCGCGCGCGACCTCCAGCGCCGCGACGACGCGGTCGCGCTGCTCGGCGGAGACGAGCGGGCCGAACTGGGTGCCCGGGTCGACCGCGTCGCCGATCCGGATCGTGCGCGCGACCTCGGCGAAGCGCTGCGCGAACTCGTCGTGGACCGAGCGGTGGACGAGCAGCCGCGAGGCCGCGACGCAGACCTCGCCGTTGGCCATGTAGATGCCGGTCAGCGCGTCGGCGACGGCGGCGTCGAGGTCGGCGTCGGCGCAGACGACCATCGCGCCCTTGCCGCCCAGCTCCATGATCGCGGGCGTCAGCGCCTCGCCGGCCGCCGCCATGATCTTGCGCGCGGTCGGCGTCCCGCCGGTGAAGGTGACCTTCGCGACGTCGGGATGGGCGACGAGCGCGGCGCCGACGCTCGGCCCGAACCCGGTCACGACGTTGACGACGCCGGGCGGCAGGATCTCCTGCGCGAGGCGGGCGAACTCCAGCACCGAGGCGGAGGCGTACTCGGACGGCTTCAACACGACCGTGTTGCCGGCCGCCAGCGCCGGGCCGAGCTTGTTGGCGAGCGTGATCAGCGGCGAGTTCCACGGGATCAGCGCCGCGATCGCGCCGAGCGGCTCGCGCACCGTGTAGACGAGCGTGCCGGGCGCCTCGACCGGGATCTGGTCGCCGCGCAGGTCGCGCGTCAGGCCGGAGAAGTAGCGCAGGATCGCGGCGCAGGTCGGCACGTCGGCGACGGTCGCCTCGCGGATCGGGCGGCCGTTCTCGGTCGCCAGCAGCCGCGCCCACCGCTGCGGCTCGGCCTCGACCGCGTCGGCCAGCCGCCACAGCAGCTCCTGCCGCGTCGCCGGGCTGCTGCGGCGCCAGCTCGCGAAGGCGCCGCGCGCGGCGGCGACGGCCCGCTCGACGTCGGCGGCGCTCGCCTGCGGGATCTCGGCCCACGGCCGCCCGACGCTCGGGTCGACCGCCTCGAACCGCTCCGCGGCGGCGACCTCCTCGCCGCCGACGTGGATGCCGTACGGCCCGCTCGGGACGTAGGCGTCGCGCACAGCGGGGGCGCTCATGCGAGCGGCCCCGCGGCCGGCGCCGGCGCGGCCGGCGGGCTCTCCGGCGGCGGACCGCCCCGCCGCAGCCTCGGCAGGCGGCCGCGTCTGCGCAGCACCTCCAGGCCGACGGCGCCGATCAGGATCAGGCCGCTGACCATCCCCTGCCAGAAGGTGTTGACGCCCGACAGCGTCAGCCCGTTCTGGACGACGCCGAGGAACAGCACGCCGATCAGCGTCCCGAAGACGCCGCCCTCGCCGCCGGTGTAGGCGGTGCCGCCGATCAGCACGGCGGTGATGACGGTCAGCAGCAGCGTCGGGTCCGACTCCGGCGAGGCGCCGGTGAGGCGGCCGACCTGGACGATCGCGGCGATCCCGGCGGTCAGGCCGGCGATGCCGTAGACGGCGAGCAGGACCGCGCCGACGTTGATGCCGTTGAGGCGCGCCGCCTCCGGGTTGGAGCCGACCGCGAACAGCGCGCGGCCGAAGCGCGTGTAGCGCAGCACGCCGCCGGCGACCAGCAGCAGCGCGACGTCGAACAGCAGCAGCAGCGGCAGGCCGAGCACCTCGTCGTTGACGAACCCTCTGATCGGCTCGAAGCCGGGCAGGCCGAAGACCGAGATCGTCGCGCCGTCGTTGACGACCAGCGCGAAGCTCTGGAAGATCGACAGGCCGCCGAGGGTGACGACGAGGAACGAGATCTTCAGCCACGAGATCGTCGCGCCCATCAGCAGCCCGAGGCCGCAGCCGAACAGGATCGTGACGGCGATCGCGGGCGCCGCCGCCCAGCCGGCTCTCAGCGTCAGCCCCAGCACCATCGCGCTCGCGGCCGTCGCGGAGGCGACCGACAGGTCGATGCCCGCGGAGATGATCACGAAGGTCGCCCCGATCGCCAGCACGAACAGCACGCTGTTGGCCTTGACGACGTTCATCAGGTTGTCCCACGTGCCGAACGCCGGCTCGGTGATCGCGAGGTAGACGCAGACGACGGCGAGCGCGAACAGCACGCCGCTGTAGCGCCCCGGCGAGAGCCGGCGCCACCACGCCCGGTCGGGCGCGGCGCCCGCGGCGCGGGGCGGCGGCCCGGCGGTCGCGGCGTCGGCGGTCGGCTGGTCGATGCTGCTCATCGGTCTCACTCCGTTGTCGGCGGTCATGCGGCCTGCTGCTGGAGGGGCGCGCCGGAGACGGCGACGTGCGCGATCGCCTCCTCGTCGAGCCCCTCGGCGTCGAACTCCCCGCGCACCTCCCCGCCGAAGAAGACGAGGATGCGGTCGGCGATCCCCAGCAGCTCCGGCAGCTCGGAGGAGACGACGAGGACGCCGGCGCCGGCGGCCGTCGCCTCCTGCATGAGGCGGTAGACCTCGGCCTTGGCGCCGACGTCGATCCCGCGCGTCGGCTCGCCGAGCACGAGCACGTCGAGCCCGAGCGCGAAGACGCGTCCGAGCACGACCTTCTGCTGGTTGCCGCCCGAGAGGGTCGTGATCAGGTGCTGGGCGGAGGCGGTGACGACGCCGTAGCGGCCGATCGCCTCGCGCACCCGTCTGCGCTCGGCGCGCACGTCGAGCACGCCGCCGCGCGACAGGTCGCCCCATGCGATCGAGAAGTTCTCGGCGACCGAGCGGGTCGGCAGCAGCGC
>Ga0164243_10015294_pt1 | contig 10614 bp, 8 predicted proteins | sample OricompcompostOP_FD_108781 | JGI IMG/M metagenome (GOLD analysis project Ga0164243, IMG submission 108781) | Organic Plus compost microbial communities from Emeryville, California, USA - Original compost - Organic plus compost (OP) | ecosystem: Engineered > Solid waste > Mixed feedstock >...
CGCAAAAGACCCAAGTAAACTTAATAAAGAATCTGAGTATTTTGAATGGAGACGAAAATGTCTTGGCATTAAAGAATATAACTTCTACCCTAAAGATGAAGATAACAGAAAGTAAGCAACCCCCCACATCGGGGGTTTTCTTATATAATTGGACTGAGGTGATCCCATGAAAGTAGCAATATACATCCGTGTATCGACCACAGATCAGGCGCGAGAGGGTTTCTCTATACCCGCGCAGCGTGAACGTCTCACCTTATACGCCAACGCTCAAGATTGGGAGATTTACGACTATTACGTTGATGATGGATACTCCGCTAAGGACACCAACCGTCCGGCCTTCCAGCGGCTTATGCAGGACGCAGAGAAGCGAAATATAGATGTAATACTAGTCCATAAGCTAGACCGCTTTACACGGTCAGTGAAGGACTTATACGAGGTGCTAGAAAAACTATCGAAGTACAACGTATCATTTCGTTCCTCGATCGAACAATTCGATACGACAACAACAATGGGCCGGGCCATGATCGGTATGCTAGGAATCTTTGCTCAGTGGGAGCGAGAGACAATAGCGGATCGCGTTTACTGGGGCATGGAGCAGAAAATAAACTCAGGTAAGCGAAACGGTGCGCCTGCGCCAATGGGATATGACCTCGTAGACGGCGAACTAGTGATTAATCAAGACGCTGACTTCATCAGACGGTTATTCTCGCTCTACTTAGAGGGAAACGGGATGCCTACTATTACGGAAATACTTCATAGAGAGGGCCGCGAATTACACATAAAGACGTTATGGTATATCCTAAAGAACCCTGTGTATTGCGGAAAGTATCGTTGGAACTGGAGAAAGAACGGATTGCGTACGAACAACGAAATTATAGCCGGAGAAAGTCCAGCTATTATAAGCGTTGAGGATTTTGAACGTGTCCAAGACATGATGAAACGGCGCGACAAAAAAGGCAGAGCTGCGACCTCCGAATATTTGTTCAGTGGATTGGCTAGGTGTGCCAGATGTGGTTCATTCCTGCATGGCGGCATACGTCATAACAAGAACGATGACATATTGTTCTATCGTTGCTCTGGCCGTATCATGTACGGAAAATGTGATCTTCCTCGTATTAAAGAGTCAGCACTTGAGGACGCTTTATTTGAGGCGCTTAACATCGACAAGAACGAACTTGCTCGAATGATCCACGTTAATGAAAACGCCAACCCGAAAAAAGACATTACAAAGCTTACGAGGGAATTGGAGCAGGTTCGTAAGCGCCGCGAGAAATGGCGCCAGGCATTCGCCAATGAATTGATTAGCATGGAGGAATTAAGAAAGTATAACGATCAGGAGAAGGAACGTGAAGCAGAAATACTTGCAGAGATTGAGAGCATTAAGGGAGCTTCGGACACGATCCTAAGCGTTGACGAAATCCACAAACTATTCCGAGATATCCCCAAAGCCTGGGATAAGATTGCTCAGACTTCGGCAAAGAAAATGTTCCTAAACGACATATTCACAGAAATCAAGGTAGATACGGATGCAGTTAAGCCTAGATCGGGTAGAGCGAATGAGTACGGATGCTTTATTACGGAGTGGAAATTGAGAGAATAGCGTCAAACCATGCAGTTAGGTTCTCCGCATTACATGATTAAACGCAAACACGCAAATTGTCCACTATTGAATAAGAACGTTTGTTCCGGTTATAATGATTCCGAGGTGATCACATGAATCTAACCGAGGAACAAACCAACCTCGTCCGAGAGCATATGCACCTGTCCATATTGATCGACATTATGAAGGAAGCGCTGAACAGTCTGACGGACTCCAAGCTGTACCTCAAAGGGCTACACCAGAACATGACCAGGGAATGCGGAAAGTACCTTTCTGGCCGTTTGAACGAGGTAAAGGAAGCGCTGCGTAAAGACGGCTTATGGACATGGCATGAGATAGATGGAGACATGGTGAATGTTACGGTAGCACAGCGAGGGGCGAAGGAGCATTTCAAGCTCAAGCTAGACATCGTACAAGAGGATAACGATAAGATGTTCAATGAATTGATGGACATGGTGGAACGGCAGCCGAGTAAGCCATTAGACTTCTCAAGAACATTTCCAGACTAAAGAAGCTTACCCCCAATTAAGGGAGTAAGCTTCTTCTTTTAAGCACTCGGAACGTAATATCCCTTATCGATCGCCGTTTGGATGATGTCCATAAGCTTCATTTGTGCGGCAGCTTGGTTCGGGTCTTTTGGGTTAACAGCCTTATTGTAGAGGTCTTGATACCGCGTGTGGAAGCCGAATATACGCGACATCGCGGCGTTCGGCGTATTCGATAGAGACATTTCGAGTTCAATGGCCGATATGTCTTTCCGCACCTTCCCCATATCGTAACCGGGGCAAGACGTTGGCGACAGTTCCTTATGCCCGACAAGCTGCTGATATTTCGGTAGCCATTGCCGGAACAAGAAGTAAGCCGCATACAGCGCATTACGGTCTTGATCCGTCAGCGTGTCGTGATTCGCATAGTCACCGGAAACGCAAATGTGAACCGTGTACCCATTATTAGAAGCAACACCATACGTGAAGGCTTCAAGGTTGTTCGTGATGTGGATGACGCCGTTCCGGATCCAGGCATGGTATGGGAAACCGGCATCGCCGTCAGCGCGGTTCTTGGTCGATTTGATATGGCTCTGCGCGATCCTCATCGCCAGCGTCCTATTATCGTATCCAAGCGTACTCGCTTTAGATAGCGCGTCATGGTGGAAGACGATGGTTGTAAGATCATTGATGTTCCGCAATCCTTTCAACGTCTCCCAAGTATACTTAGGATTCGTCGGAAGGATCGGACGCAAGTCCATAATCTGTACACTAGAAAGGTTACTCGGCAGATTCGATGGGTACGTTAAGGCCGCTGGCAGGGTCATCGGTCTTCTCTCCTTTACGATGGCTCATGGTTACGCCTACAAGCGTTACAACAGCCGCTACAACGTTAGAGGCTTTATCGATCATATCGTCTGTGATAACGTCAATGCCGAAGGCTTGAAGCACCAGTTTAGCCGCCCCCAGTAGCGCGACAACGAGCGTCACCCAGTTAATGCTTAATTTCATCTTTCGTTCCTCCCCATATTTGTTCTTTTGTGATTGTGCCCGCTGTGATATGCGCTTTCGAACCGATGTCCGAAAATTCTCCATTGGTGATCGTCCTGACGACCTCTTTGAGTTCATCTGACCATTTATCCCAGTCCCGGATACTCCACATATATCCACCCCCAAATGTTTAGCGATAGAATCTACTTTGGCTTCGATCCGATCCAGCTTATCAGCGTGTCTAAATCGCTTAGGCAGGCGCTTGAGGATAGCCCTACGTACACCGTTTACACGCAAAAGGGCCGTTACAGCGACGGCCAGCGTCGTCAATGACAGCCCATGTCTAGCTATAGAGGATACGACTTCGCTAATCCAGTTGATAATGTCCATGCTGTATCACCTCATTAGGGCGGGAATAGGCGCTCCATTACGAGGCTGTCGGCGAATCTCTTGCCGTAGAATCGCTTAAACTTGCGGTATAGATCGCTATTGCCCACTTCCTGACCGTCGAGGAGGAAGATTCGTTCCACCATCTTTATCATAGGCGGCTCCTTTTGAACGCAAAAAGAGCCGGGGATTCTTTCCCACGACTCTTGCGTTGAGAATAACATAGGAATTACCAGTTGTCTACTATCTTGCTACCCTGATACCAAGCTCTCGCTTAATCTTGTTGCGCTCTTTCTCGTTCACATCAGAATAAATTTTCTTGATTCGCTCCGCCTTCTTCTCGTCGCTCAAGGTGTTCGGCAAAGCAAGGATGCGCCTGATGATCTCGTTGCCGACATCCGCCTGGAGCTGTTCGTAGCGTTTGGGCGGAATCGTAATAGTGACTTTTGCTCCAGTGATCTTATCTTTTCCTTCAACATTCTTTTCAGGAGCTTTCGGTGCAAGCGATTCATCTCCTATCTTATCAATCAAATCTCCGATAATAACGGCGGCTTGATTAAATGGCGCGTTGTAGGAGTTGTACGGGTTAAGATACGTTCCTTTGATTCCAGTGTTATTCAGCTTATCTTGACCAAGTGTAGTCTTGTTGATCGGCAATGATTGAGACAGTCCCGGCGTTCTGGACTTGAAATAATCTACCGTATCTTGAACTATTCCGTTGTTATAACCGACCTTGCGTTGGTATGGATCCTGTCTCTTCGCTTCTTGCGCAAGAAGTCCAGGACTGAAACTTTTAAGGAACGACTCCGCAATACGAGACGGCACACCAAGCGCTTTCTCGCCCATCGATCCGCCGTAGGAAGGCTGGAATACGTCTTGGACACCCTTAAGCGTAGACATGCCATATAACGAGCCATAAGCGCTTGTTCCTGCACCGGATAACTGCTGTTCGATGTCCTCTCCCTTGTGCTTTTCCAAGCCTGCACCGATGGACAATGGGAACGCAAGAGGTTGCAATTTGTTGTAGTCGAATTGCTTGTCGCCCTCTTGGTACTTCGCCGCTTTCTCTGCCGCAGCCGGCCCTTCTCCATTAAGCATCGCCTTCATATATCGCATCAAACCTGACGTATTGAAACGGTACTTCCCTTGTCCTTGCTGTTCCCGGAGAGCATCCAAGTCCTTGTTTCCGCTATCGTTATCACTGGTGATGATTCCGATCTGGCTCAGGTAGTAGCCGAGCGCGCTTAGGCCGGTTCCGGTTAAACCGAGTGACAGCGTACGGATAGCCTCGCGGCGCGACGCATCAGATTTGCTCGTCAGTTGGAACAGCCCTTTGATTAATCCTCCTGGAGTCATCGTAACCGCTGTCGAGGCGATGTTAACGGGCGTCCGAACGAACGGAAAGATGGTTCCGGCAATAGGTTTAATTACCTTCGCTTTACCCTGTTGGCTGGTCAGGTAATTCGCCATCTTGCCGCCCAAGGTGTCGGATCGCTGGAACGTCGTGTTTTTGCCGATTCTGTCCGCTTGCTGGATAGCTTCTGGCGGCGGATCGTTCACAAACTCGGCAATATGTCGCTTGATGTTCTCGCGTCCCTTAATCCCCTTGTTCTTGGCGTCAAGGAATCCCATCTTGCGCAATTCCGACTTATAGACGGCGCTGTACGCGGCATAGTCAGGCCCCTTTGCCACCGCTCCAAGCGTTCTTTCCGCAATGCCAAGCGGATTGTAGAGGCTCTTGTACGTCAGTCCTCTAATGTCGTTTGCCCCGGTGATTCCATTCGGGCTTACGCCCATCCATCCAGCCTTTGCGCCCGTCTTCAAGCCCTTTAACCATCGTGCCGTGAACGCGAGAGGATTCGATCCATAGAGCGTCGTTGTTCTCGGTTGCTTAAACGCTTTGCTCAGCACGACATCGATCATCGTCCCGAAGACATCAGCAATATATCCTGTCGTCGCCATAATCGGGCCGGATGCCGCGTTAATTGCCTGGGTAGACGTGTTGAGCAGCATGGAGATGTAGCGGATCGCCTGAACCTTGTCCCATAGCGATGACTTCTCGTACTTGTTCAGTATCTGTTGCATCCTCATGCTGGCTTGTTGGGCATCGTCTCTCGACAACTCGGATACTTGCTTTGCCAGTTGGCGAAGCGTGGAGATATCGCCTTCAGATACTTTGTTCTCTTTGATGTACTTTTCAACCAGTTTCTCTTCTAACGTCTTAGGCTTCGGAGACGGCCGTGGAATCTCAAGTACATCATGGGCAATATCGCTTATTGCCTTGCTGTCGATTGGCTCCAATGCTTTTGTAGTATCTTTCCCGCTTAGTTTTACGACTTGACGAACGAGGCTAGATACTTCTCTATTGGCTTGATCTGGAGGAACCTTTCCTTCTTCAACCTGAGCCAACTTTTTAGCTAGAGACTTAACAGACATAAGAAACCGTTGTTCGGGCGTTTGAACCTTTCGCGGCTTCAGAACACTAGCAACTTCGTCCGCATAGTCGCGTAGTTTGTTTATATCCTCAGGGCTGATTTCTCCACGTTTGGCGCTATCAAGTAGCTTCCTAACATGATCGGCCATCTCGTTGACAATCTGCTTTTCAGCAGATGCACCGCTTATGCGTTCTAACACCTTTTCGGCTTCGTCCAATCTACCCCGGGCCGCTGGTTTTGCCACGCCATTAACAAGCTCAACGGCTCTAGTATAGATTTGCTTCGCGTGCGGTCGGATTTCTTCGCCGAACAGTCGAACCATGTCCTCAACGTACGTAGCGGCTTTTATTGCTCCCTTCGTAATCTGAGAAGCAACAACGATTGCATGGTCTGCCCACTCGTCGAGAGGATTGGCAGAAAGTCGATTCCTGCGCGTAGCAATGCGCTCCAGCGCTTTCTTCTCGGCATTATCAAGGTACTGAATGACCTTGTCGCGCTTTCTCGGCTCAGCAAGCTCCTCAGGAAGTTCTGTTTCCCTTATAACGCCTTCTGTTGCCTTAGCCTCCTTCGGGTTAACAACCTTCTTAGCGCGCTCCAGAAAGTCTCCTAGCGCCTTCATATCTGCTTCGGTTACATTATCACCGCTCTCGATACGGTCGAGAATGCGGTTAATGTGATTCTCGCGGATCCCGGCGCCTTCGTTCTCCTGTACTTTTTCTGCCAAGTCCTGAAACTTTACTTTATCCTCAACCGTAACAGTCTTTCCGCTTCGCTTTGCCGTCCGAACCAAGTTCAGAAGTTGTCCTTCTGGGCTTAATCGCGATAAAATGCTCGCCGCCTGTGCCGTCTGTCCTGCTTTGGTAAGATCGGCAGCCAGTTTATTCGCCACATTCAACGCACGATCATACTCGCCCATCGCATCTAGTTCCTGCATCAAGCGATAACCAGTTGCAATGTGATCCGCGCCACCGCTCTCATTGGCGTGGAAGTCGGCTTCCGCTTTCGTCAGATTCTTTAAGTTCTCATTTGCTGCATTTACCGATTCTTCGTTGGTAACGCGCTTATACGTTTGATCCGTTTCGCGAATCGCACCTTGCAGTTCCGGCGAGAAGTTTCCGTTGTTCAACTGATTGGCATAGTTTGCACGGGTTCCAGGCGTCTTAGGTGCACTTCGTGGCGCTCTGACCGTAGTTTCTGGCGCAAATTCAGGCTCGAAACGTCTGATAAAATCAACCGTCGCGCTCCGATCATTTAGCAGAGATGCCGCCTGTTGCTCATAATCCGGCGCGTTACGGTTGAGGTTCGTTAACTGCTCGTCGATGTCATTCAGTGTATTCTTGGCCGATGTCACAAGGTTAGATTCGTGGCTCACATCTTCAAGTGCCTTGGTTGCAGTTAGGGAGCGCTCGGTCAAATCGCTGGCTGTATTCCTAGCGACGTTTCGGATTGCTCCAGCACCTGACGCAAGACCCATCAGAGCAGCGCCGCCAGCGCCACCAAGCGCTGCTCCAAGAGCGATATTCTCGGGATCGAACGACTCATTACGGAACGCAACGTCTCCAAGTTCCTGACCGGTCATATCTATTGTTCCCGCAAGTCCGCCTCTGGCGATTGCCTTAACTAACTTTGGCGCGTTCTTCATAACGAGATTGACACCGGCGGCGGCAGCTCGATCCTCTGCCGCGCCAGGGACGAAGTAACCGGCAATCTTCCCGGCTTTTCCAGCGGTACTGGAATTTGCTCTGTTTATCTTTGCTTGCTCACGCTGTCTTTCTTGTTCGGGAAGATTGTTGAGCAACACTTTATCCAGCAAATGTGTAGCACCAAAAGAAGCCGTGTCTGTTGCTCCTCGTAAAAAGTCGGTGGATATATCATTTGCTTTAGTGGCTTGCTTTCCGGCCTTCGAATTCATTACATCTACGATGACTTGCCGCCACTTCGGCAGTTTATCGTATTTTTCTTTCCACTCCTGATCTGCATTCGCTTGTTTTTGCGCTTGCTGAATAACGTTAGATTGTTTGAGTGCGTTGCCCCAATCCTTCGTGGTCATAATATCCTTTGTTGCTGTCCATGGATCGGGAACATTCGGCATCGCTACTTTCTTCAATTGCGTTCCCCAATCAGTATTGAGGAGGTTATTGGTTGTAGATACAGGATCTATGCCTAGCTTCTTCATTTCTTTTACGGTTTGCTCGTTCTTCTTAGCCTCTAATGGCTTCAAAACAGCGTCAGGAGTAGGTAACGATCCAGATGCACTATTCTTTTTTAGTATCTCATCCGGCTTTGGCAGAGCCATGATTACCACTCCCTTAGAGGTTATCGTCGATATAGTTCAGTAACGCCCTATAATCCGAATCAGTTAAGTAGTCTGCGATGCCTTGCGCGTATGCCATTGCGTCATCCTTATTCAAGCTATCGATATACCCCTTAGCCTGAGAAAGATTGTTCGCAGAATCCTTAGCATTGATTGAACTTTTCGCGGAAGACGTAGTAGTTGGGTACGGGTCGCCCTTTTTGATGCCGTAAGCTGGCATGTCATCAGGCGCTTTGCCCGTAATCTGCCACATGTCCATAAACCTGTTGTATGCTGTGTTGTCCATCTGCCTTGCGTTGTCTGCGCTCATATTCGCGATAGAAGCGTTAACCTGGCGCGCTTGAAGTGCATTTTTGATAGCGTCCTGCGTCTTACCATACTGGAACTGTTGATTATCTAGCGTTTGAGAGATCGGAGTACCGGACGACGATACGCCAGTGTTAATCTGCCTCAGGTATCCGGTCGGGTCCGTCTGTGGCGTAAGAACTTGTCCCGCGCGGTCGCCGTAAGCAAGAGCAGTATTGATGTTAAGTTGCTTATTCTGCATTCCCTGATCGAACGACGTTGTTTGATCACGATAAGCGTTATCGCGCTGCCGTTGGTTCTGATCCGATGTTAGTCCTAGCAGGCTGGCAAGGTCGCTGATATTGTCTCGCGATGCGCGGTATCCATCGTCAACGCTGTCACGATAGCGGTTATAGGCTTGCGCCATGAGCTGAGGAACAAGCTCATCCGATACTCTTCCGTACTCGGATTGCTGAATCTGTCCTAACCGGTCGGACGTGATCGTACTGTTCAGGATGCCGCGTTTATTAAGCTCTGCCATTGCGTTTCCGCTTGCCGTCTCTGCGTTTGCCTGTGCCCGTCTTAGCGCTGCTTGATACTGAGGATCGGACTCGATGTCATAGCTAAACTCAGGTGCTTTGTACGGCGTGTTTATAGCCGTTTCTACGCGTCCGAGTAAATCATTAATCTTATTCGTCGACTCTCGATTTTGAAGCCTCGAAAGGGCACTTTCGAGGTCTGAGGAGTTGGCGTACGACGTACCATTAACAACCTTCGTCGGGCTGATTGCATCAATCCCATTTACGCGTACCGTATTGCTTGGCTTGTCATATGTTACGTCCGTATATCCGGCATCGTTGAAGTATTTGCGGACGCCTGTACCGTAGTTGGTCGTGTTGGTTGGCGTCGTCGACGTTGTTGTAGGCGATAGCTTGTCATAGGCTGATTTGTTAGCCGCGCTAGTCGGCTGTATACCAAGATTCTTTTTGCGCTGAAGCTCGGCTGTTAGCGAGTCTCCGGTTAAGAGCGCCATGTCAATTCCCCCTTATAAATAATAAGAGCCTACCGATTGGTAGACTAGAACAAACGATCTCTATAGGAAATAAGTAGCAATTATAGTAGAATGGTGTCGTTTAATACATATTTAACGAGGTGATCCATATGCCAGACTACGTTATAAAATTCGAGAAAGCGCCTGATTACAAACGATTCGTCGCTTCCGGTCTGCTAACAAGATTGAACTTTAAGCTAGTCACACTGGACTTCTTTGAAGAAACTTCTTCGACATTAACCCAAGTTGTTGTTGATGAAGAAGGAAATACAACTTCTACATTCGAAGACTGGAATTTGAAGAACTACATTCATGCTTCTGCAGTGGTGTCAGTCGAAACAATCCCAGCTCTTATAGAACAACTTCAAAAGGTTTACCATCAAGCGACAAACGATGGTGAGTAGTCATGTCCGATATAAAGTACGATTTATTCAGATCAATCGATTTCGTTGCAAAGTCGATGCGATTTCAACTCGTTAATTACCAAAATCAGGTTGACGAAAAAATTAAGAATGTTACACTTGACTTAAACCAGGTACAACAAGAAAATGCTGTCATCAAAGATGTACTTGGACAACTTTTTATTGAACGTTTGGCAGCCCCGTCTAAGGAGGGTGACTTTATGAGCGAGATCGTTGAAATTAAAACCAAAGTTAACGATATAGACGCAACTGTTCGAAAAATGGAATCCGATATTGCGATTGTCAAAACCACAATGGAATTAAAGTTCGATTCCATCACTAAAATACTCGAAGAAATTAAAACAACCTTCTCTTCTTTCGATCAAAAGGTCGAGAACAAGCTAAACAAGATTGATTCAAAGCTTGAAAAAATACCGATCATCGAAAAAGATATTGCTGTGATTAAAGAAAAAACAGACCACGCAATAACAAATAGAAAATGGATGATCACAACGGCCATTGCTTTCATTGGAGCTGCTGGAACAATTGCAAAATTAATTTTCGGATGATTCAAAAGGACCCCTCATAAGAGGAGTCCTTATTTTATATTCAACGTTCAGCACGTTGAACGTTATGGTTTTGTGAATTCTTTCAACTGCGATTCGA
>Ga0164243_10015295_pt1 | contig 10613 bp, 6 predicted proteins | sample OricompcompostOP_FD_108781 | JGI IMG/M metagenome (GOLD analysis project Ga0164243, IMG submission 108781) | Organic Plus compost microbial communities from Emeryville, California, USA - Original compost - Organic plus compost (OP) | ecosystem: Engineered > Solid waste > Mixed feedstock >...
AGGCGGATTATCGCGGCACGAGGCAGGGAAAAGGAAGCAATTGTGGAGCTGAGAAGAAGCAAGATGCTTCTCGCGGGGTCAAAATCCAATCTTCGATCACTCACCGATCAACTCTGCGTTCCTAGTATGCAACTCTTACAGCTCGGCATACACTAAATTAGGGATCCGCCTGGCGCGACTCGATTTTATCCACTGCGGGACCGACTGACCCTGTGGGTTTGGGCACTGGAGATGATTTCTGACCGAGTGTAACTTGGTGAGAAGTTTAAACTTGCGCCTCGATGTGGAGGGCTGGGCTATTGTAATGTGTCCCAGTTTGGATTCGTTTATGCTGCCGCGATCCATCATCGATCGATTTACCTTTTTCCTGATGTCGGGTCTTCATAGCGCTAAGACAGAATGCGGCACTCTGATCCTGGGCTCATTGTGTTGTGCCGATTTCCGGGCTTGGACAGGACAAACAGAATTCACGATTCTTACAAAGTCCTCTTGAGAACCCATCTCCACGGATCTTCCCCGAACACAGTCACCCACCGCCACAAGCGACAAATGGGCTGCCAGAAATCTGGGTTACGGGTCGGGTAAAATTCCGTGTGATGATCTGCAGGGGGGCAACGCCAGAAAATTGTGGAGCTTTTCTTTCTCTGGTCCAGTTGTAATCTTGGGACCTTGGATCGGGAATTCGGCACAGACCCACTCCCGCCACCGCCCCGCTCGGAGAAGAAAATTTGGGGAAGCATTGGAGCGAGAGTCCGGGTTAAGGACGTGAGGATCCTCGAGGATATGGTCAGAGGAGTGCCCTCGTTGGGGGCGGGACAGGGAGGGAAATTCAACGGCACGAAGATACAAACCATCCATGGAACCCGCGGGCGATGCTGATCGCCAACAATCTAGCACGGTCCAAGAAGGTTTTCTGTTTTTGTAATCCAACTTCTGCTCCCGTGAGTCTTCTTGGGGCAGGAACCAAACTCGACCAGCGGGGCCGCTCTCCGATGCGAATACGCTACTTGTACTCCTTTACCCTTGCCGCACCATTGGAGGCAATATCACAGTCATCTTACTCTGCTCGGGTCCGAGGCCCTAAGCCGGATTCGAAGCTTCTAGCCTAGAAAACAGTGGGTTCAATGTTGTTGACTCGGCACATGCACTTGTTCAACGCCTTCCTAAGCTGGCCATGCTTCACAGGCTTTGAAATACATCCATCACCTTACATACTTCGTACTTCATACAGTCTTTGCCATCACACCCTTCCTGCAAAGCAGGCTTCCATCTCCACTCACCTTTGCTCTTCTGCACCCTCTTTCTCTTTCTCCCTCGCTCCTTCGCTCTTTGGCCCTCTCCATTCGCTGGCTCTGACTCTAACAACTTCCGTGACTGAGTGATCTAACTGTCACTGGTCTACTGTTGAAGCTAGTCACAACCCTTGCGTCGCACTCGAAACTCGACCACCCATTTCGGCAGCCTGTGCCGTTCTAAGTGATTCACGATGCCCTAACATTTCAAGTATAAATATCTAGACTCCTGTCAGATTCTTTCCCACCACACCTGCCCACTGCTGGGTACAGGCAACTACAATTTCAAGATTGGGATCAAGACTTCTTTGCTTCCAGTCTACTCCCTATACACCTTCATTTTGGATCGATTACTTCTAGAACACATCTTCGGGGTCGCGACATTCCATCACGGAGAGCGCCGACTACCGAACTTTTCGCCAACGCTTCTGTCGTAGTATTCATTCGCACCGATATCGCATAGCTGCTACAGTGTCAAGAAAATGACCAATCGAATATCTTCGGAACCACCTGGCGACGGCAAGCTGGCTGCCGATAGGCGCAGCTCACCTTCCGGGTCTGACCGTCCATCTCACTCCGAGTCGCTCATCAGTTCCGACCGCGACGAAATCGAAGCTGTGGAAAATGGCGGTTGGAAGCAGGATGAAGCAGGCGGGCTCTTCTCTGAGAAGCCTGTGATAGACGACTACTCACCATCGTCACTGCTTCCGGAATCGAGCAGCGTGAAGGACAACGAAGTTGACCAGTCGCAACCCTCACTTCAGCAGGCTGAAGTGCAGGACCTCGAAAAGCAGAACCAGCAAAATGGGGTTCCTGCGGAACAGCAGCAACCGATTGCAAACGGCGATGCGCCCGAAGCGCAACGGACGCGGCTCGAAACTACCATTATTATGTTAGCTTTATGCAGCGCGCTCTTCCTCGCCGCCCTCGATGTTACGATTATCACTACCGCCGTTCCCACCATTGCCGCCGAGTTCAACTCAAATCTAGGCTACACCTGGATTGGCAGTGCCTTTATCCTCGCCAACGGTGCCTTTGTGCCGATATGGGGAAAGGTCTCGGACATATGGGGTCGGAAGCCCATCCTTCTGGTCGCTACCGCCGTCTTTTTCGTCGGCTCTCTACTCTGCGGTGTCAGCGTCAACATGGCCATGCTCATTGCTTCTCGTGCCGTCCAAGGTGTTGGTGGCGGCGGCATTCTAGCCCTTGTCAATATCTCCATCAGCGACTTGTTCTCCATTCGGTCGCGAGGCTTCTATTTTAGCATTATCGGCATGGTCTGGGCCGTTTCGTCTGCCATTGGCCCAGTGCTTGGCGGCGTCTTCACAACCAAGTTGACGTGGAGGTGGTGTTTCTACATCAACCTGCCCGTCTCGGGAGTTGCCATGGCGCTTCTCTTCTTCTTCCTTAAGCTACACAACCCGCGCACGCCTATCTACAAAGGTCTTGCTGCTATTGACTGGCTGGGAAGCTTGACCATCGTTGGAGGCACCATCATGTTCTTGCTGGGCCTTGAATTTGGCGGCATCAGCCACCCGTGGACCTCGGCGACCGTTCTCTGTCTTATCATATTTGGTGTAATCACCGTTGGCGTCTTTCTTTTCATCGAACACAGAGTGGCCCGCTACCCAATCGTACCATTATCTCTCTTGCGCGGGCGCAACAACGCGGCTTCGCTCTTGGTCGCCTTTACCCAGTCCACTGTATTCCTCTCTGGAAGCTACTTTTTACCACTCTACTTTCAAGGCGTTCTCGGCGTATCGTCTCTCAAGTCAGGCGTCTATCTCCTCCCCTTCGTCATCGCTCTATCCGTAGTGTCTGGCTTCATCGGAATGATTATCAAAGCGACGGGCAATTACAAGATCGGCATCGTTGTTGGCATGGTGATCATGACGCTAGGCTTCGGCCTGTTCATCGACCTCGACGCCCACAGCTCCCTCGCCAAGATGATCCTCTACCAAATCGTCGCCGGCATCGGCGTCGGCCCCAACTTCCAATCTCCGCTCATCTCCTTCCAAGCCGGCGTCGACCCGCGCGACATTGCCTCGGCGACCACGACGTTTGCGTTCATCAGGCAGATCGCGGGATCCATGTCCATCGTGATCGGCGGCGCCATCTTCAACAACGAAATGCAGAAGCAGTACCCAAAGCTCCTCGCCGAGCTGGGACCCGAGCTGGCCAATCGCCTTTCGGGCCAGAACGCGGCGGCGAGCGTTGCCCTCGTGGACAATATGGATCCGGCGCACGCGGCCGTGGCTAGGGACGCGTACGCGAACGCGCTGGAGATGATGTATATCGTCTACGTGGCGTTTGGGGCTGCGGGTGTGGTGGCTTCGTTGTTTGTGAGGCAGAAGAAGTTGAGCAAGCAGCATACGGAGCATCAGACGGGGTTGAAGACGTTGAGGAGTAGGGAGGGGAGGACGAAGAAGAAGAGAAAGAGCGAGCTGTGATGGGTTTGGCTATACTTCCTTCACCCATCTTTATAATTTTATGCTATTTTTATAATTTGTTTTCTTCTTTTTGGGGGAGGGATTTATTATTCCTCCATGGCTTTGGGAGAATCTTGATAGCATGAAGCGGCGTTTGGAGGATCAAGAAAACAATTGCACAGGGCGGCGTCTGGGGCGTTGCTTATTGGCGCCTTGCCTAGATTCACGGCAACTAAGGAAGGGTTCAGGATGCATATTTCCAGCATTGCCGTACCAGTCAAGAGATTTAATAATAAAATGGTTTTTTTTGGAGTTGGGTACGATCTTCCGACGGTGGATGTGGAGTGAAGTCAAGAGCCAGGATCGACATGATCGAGGTGTGTGATGTGTCTCAGGCCCCCTGGCTATTGACCGAGACTAAAACATTCCATCCAGGTTTCTAGAATCACCCACCCTTGACAAGGGTCTATACCTCGGGGAGAGTGACTGATGATCCGCCTCATCCTTGAATCCGTGGGTATGACAAGAGCCCTCGCCAGAAACCTCAAGGCACAATCAATGACCGTCTTGTGTCCCACGAGGACGGATTTGCGCGACAGCAAGTTCATCTATTTTCAGCCAAATGACTCGAATATATCGAATCCTATTGCTCATTTCGTCTCGTATTCTTCCTGTTAAGTGCCTGCCCATAACCGAACCGTATCACTCTCGGGCCGGAATCCTGTGTCAGAAAGGCTTCGTGTCAGGTTCGCAAATGTCATATAGCCCAGAGCAGTGTCTTCACCATTCCTCACGCCATCTTCCGCTTTGAGGGTTGCGGCGTTGCAGAACTTGAAGCCTCCCCGGTCGACGCATTCCCGGATCTTCTGGCCCCCGCTTCCGCCCTTTGTTTCTCAATCATGTCCCATGCCTCTTGTTCCGCCTTTTCAATCTTTTCCTTGGTTTTCTTTTTATCTTCTACTCCTATAAAGTTAGCCTCTCCTTAATTCATAGGTTTTATTAGAGGAGGGGGGGGAGAAGAAGAATCTAAAAAGGATGAAGAATCTAAAAAGGATGGAGAATCTAAAAAGGATGAACAAGAAGAGGGTTCGAACCTTTTGACTGCCGTCCTCTCCACGCCCACATAGCCGAAGGAAGCTCCGGCTTAAAATCCTTCACTCCAATAACGAGATCAAACTGATCAGTATCCACAACGAGAAACCTCGTCCGGCGCTCTCTCACATCGTGAGGACGATGCCATCGAAGATAGACCTCTCGCTTGGGCGTAAACGTCCCCTCTACCATCCGTAGTGTCCGTTCAGTCTGTTCACTGACAGGAAGATCGAGAACCTTTTCCTCGTCCATTTTGTGCTCTGTGAGGATATCGCTCCTGATAAAGTTCTCCGAGCTTCCCGTGTCAATCTTGTTTCGGAGCGGGATGTATTCGAACTTGTCAGCTCCAACGAATCCAGCTAGCTCGATGATAACGATCACGTCCCGGGTGAAGTCAAACTTAGTCAGGGCTAGGACTTCGCGGAAGGCTCTGTGGGCATCTAGCCGTTGTCGGATTGGAGGGCGGAAGCTATTTTGTGCTTCGGAATCCTGGCTTAGGGTCTTGTTCGTTTGTGGGTTGTGACTTTCGGCGATATCCCCGTCATGTAGGTGGGCTGTTTCCTGTTCGTGGATCAAGAGATTCATAGCCGAGCTATGTTCCGAGGCTGTTAGCTCTCCAGCACACCAGCACAAACTGGTGAATTTGGTCTGGTGTTTGGTCCAGTCGCAGGAGGGTCCTCGAAGGACCACGGGGGCTTTCCTACGTATCGCGACAACTGAACTCATAGCATTCAGCTGGGCTTCTATGTGAACGTACCTCATTTGGAGGATCTGATTTTCAGTACGCAGACTAGAAAAAGCCGATAGTTATATCACATATTCTTCCGAAACTTGGGGAGGAGGACGTTCGACATTAACAGAGGGCTCTACGACTTACTCTGCAGTAAGATCCCTCAGCAGAAGAACCGAATCTCTCAAGGAATCTGAGCCAGCTTGGACCCTTGCTTGGGCTTGCCACAAGCGCAAGGTACCGTAAAAGACCTTCACCAAGTACGGAAATCGACCCCGTTTCAGCTGGGGCCGGAGAGCATTATCCCGTAATTCCCTCAAGTGTTTTTTCATCTCATCTCTCTGGCTGTCATAGAGACGTAGACAACTTGTGACGGACTCCGGCATAGACGATTGAGATGCAAGTGTTTTGGAGCATTCCTCGAAAATGGCATCACTCACATCTCGCTCTAACTTGAGCCGAGAAATAGCTTCCCTAGCCCTAGACAAACTTTCCGACTGGATGGTGCGTGTGATCTCGGAGGCGGCTAAGGTCCAGGCGGTAAGATTTATCCCAATCAGCAAAAGGCCCAGGGATGGATACCCATACGTGTAATTCTTGAGAGACGGAGCAACAATGCTCAAGAAGATCATGAACAAGTAGGCTCCAGTTGGAGAAATGAGCGATATGGCAAAAACAGCACTGGCAGTCGAAACTCCGAGGTGAGCCTCGACCCAGGTCAGCACGTTTTCTAGCATTGTACTGGATCGCTTCGGTCTAAAAATATATATGATTCCCCGCCCGAAGAGACAATGAGGGCCATACGAAGCCCATTTGTACCTGCACTTTCACGTTGGGAAAGACAAGGCTGCGGCGTCACACAGAAGATCGACCCAGCCCCGGCTCAGTGTGGCCAGTCATCACGTCTGTCCAATCAACTGCAGTCAGTGGCAGATTTCAGGCTCTAAATAGGGCGAGCTGCATGAGCCTAGAATATGGATAAGATGGCAGTGAAACCCAGCCCTCCGCAGTCGGACCAGCACGTCCTCTTAACATCTCATCTGAATGAAGTCCTTGCAGGATAGATTAGCATCATGCCTGCCGAACTTCATCCCACTGAAAACGATCTTTAGGCGTATAGAACCTTCTGTAGAGAGCTCAAAAGATGTCGGATACAACCTCGCATAGAAGTCCGGCAGCCCAAGGCTCTAGAGGCCTAACGAGCAGTGTGAGATCATATAAGCCTCGTGACTATGAACGCCTCGTCAAAATTATGTCGAAGGATAGAAACCTGGCCATTTTCAGCAGATTTGAGGAGCTCAATTTCACCCTGCTTCTCTCCCTCCAGGCAGAGTTGATGGAACTCCAAGCCTACCTGAGAATGCGACGCCAGAGCGACCACGGGGAAAACCCCAGCTTTTCTCGGTCTTTCCGCGATATGAGAATCTCTCATCACGATCCCTCAGAATACTTAACCGGTTGCGCCATGAAATGTTGTATATCCGATCTGGATTTGCAAGGACTCTCTCAGCCCGAGCTGCTGTGCATGATCCGGGCGAAGTTGGCTGAATACAGTGAGCTCCCCAGTTTCTTGGTAACAGTTTGCTATCAACAATTTATTGAATTCCCCTGAAGAAGTCCCCTGGAGTATTTGAAGCTGATGTATGGCAGATGAACTCTTGATCCAAAGTAAGTTTCACATCCCCCGCGTTCCATTCGTGCCTGACCCAGACGACCACTTACATCGACTGCACCAGTGTCCCAGCTTTCCGCAATACCAAAACCTCACAGGTCCCAGCTGAAGACTTTGAAAGACTGGCTCTTCAGACCCGATGGCGGCAACGATTTTCTCGAGGGCTCGGAAAAATTAATGTGGAACGAGGACGATCTGAGGCGATACGGGTGTCTCGCCGATCCCGGTATCGAGACTGATCCCTTCACGACCTTTATAAGAGCAGTCATGTCCGGTCTCTTCCACAGACTGCTTGGAAGACGAAGCAAGAAACGTATAATTGATGAAGAATCGGGTATGGTCTCATACGATGACGAGGCGATGATGAAAGCAAGCAACGCTATTGTAGTGGTCGTTGCTTCTGCCCTGCCGGTCTTGACCATTCTCGTTCTCGATAAACTGCAAACCACCACTCAGCGCATCGGATTGACAGTTCTCTTCACTTCGTTATTCGCGGCGCTGTTGAGCATCTTTAGTTCGGCCAAGCGCGCCGAGATCTTTGCTGCAACCGCAACGTGAGTTCTTCGCCAGAATGGCGCACCTGCATCTGACAGAGACTAACCTCGATTCTCCACGCATAGATTTGCTGCGGTTGAAGTTGTATTTATAGGATTCGCTCTCCAATCGGGGAACTCGTCTTGAACTCAGTCATTCATGGCAGTCCCGAAGGAGGCAAATAAATCCCGCCGCACGGCTCGGGAGTGAGCTCGATCAATCGCCCGCGTGGCATTTAGGCACATAGCGAAACTCCCTCTTCCTTTTCGTTTCCGCGCCCGCCCATTCGTTCATATTAAGGCGAAAATAGAGTGCTTCCTCCGCGTAATTGCCTCCATCAACCGTCAATATGCGCGAAAATGGCAAGCTTCCAGAGAAGCTCTTTTAACCTCGAACTTCCCGATGGAAGTGATGTTGGAAGAAATGAGCTCCTCTTCCGTTGCAGATCTCCGGCGCAGCGTCTCATAGCTTCCAACTTTCAGCTTCTAGATGACTTAGACTGAACTGGTTCTTTGGAAATAGAAGCGGAATCTCCTAGGGAGGTCAATCGAGGGGCAAAGAAAAGATATGTTAAGATTGAGGAGGACTGGCCTTTGGGCCTTGGCATTACTCGCCTCGTCAACTACGGCACAGGGTTCGTTCGAGTTCCCTGACTGCGAAAACGGTCCTTTGGCGGACAACCTAGTCTGCGATGTGACAGCCTCCCACGCCGAAAGGGCAGCTGCTCTCGTCGAAGCCATGACAATTGACGAGAAGCTCGCCAATCTGGTCAAGTATGCCCCTCCCCCAGCTCCCATCCTACGAACCTCCCCTTTCTAACTACATCCCCAAGTGCGAGTCCCGGCGCACCGCGTATCGGTCTCCCGCCCTACGAATGGTGGAACGAAGCCCTCCACGGAGTAGGCTACTCCCCAGGCGTCAACTTCCAAGACAAAGGCGAATTCGCCTCCGCCACCTCCTTCGCGAATCCCATCCTCCTCTCAGCCGCCTTCGACGACGCCCTCGTCCACGAAATCGCAACCGTGATATCCACCGAAGCCCGCGCCTTCAGCAACGCCGGGCACGCCGGCCTCGACTACTGGACCCCGAACATCAACCCTTACCGCGACCCGCGCTGGGGCCGCGGCATGGAGACCCCTGGCGAAGACCCGCGCCGAATCAAAGGCTACGTCAAGGCTCTAGTCTCGGGTCTCGAAGGCGACGACCCATCGAAGAAGAAGATCGTCGCCACCTGCAAGCATTATGCGGGGAACGACATCGATCGCTGGGAGGACGTCCTGCGCTTCAACTTCTCCGCCGTCATTTCGCTCCAGGACCTCGTCGAGTACTATCTCCCGCCGTTCCAGCAGTGCGCTCGCGACTCACGCGTCGGCTCCATCATGTGCGCTTACAACGCCGTGAACGGCACGCCCGCCTGCGCCAACACGTACCTGATGCAGACGGTTTTGCGCGACCATTGGGGGTGGAATGATGAGAATCAGTATATTACTAGCGATTGTAATGCCGTGGGGAACTTTTACGCCGACCACCACTGGGTTGAGACGGCGGCGGAGGCGGCGGCCAAAGCTTACGCTGCAGGCACCGACACCGTGTGCGAGGTTAATATGGCGACGGATGTCATCGGCGCGTGGAACCAGTCTCTATTAACTGAGGAGACGATCGATAGAGCGGTCAACAGACTGTACCACGGTCTTGTTAGGGTGGGCTACTTTGACCCTCCGGACTCGTCAGAGTATCGATCCCTTACTTGGGAGGACGTCAACACCGAGCACGCGCAGCAATTAGCTCTCCAGTCCGCGGTCGACGGAATCGTACTTCTCAAGAACGACGACGCCGTATTACCCTTAGAGTATGACGCAAACACCCCAGTCGCGGTCATCGGTCACTGGGCCGAAGCTCCCGTTCAACTACTTGGTGGATACGCCGGCACGGCACCTTATTACATCACCCCCCGATCCGTCGCGGCAGCCATCCACAACTCCACACACTACGCCAACGGGCCGATTGCCCAAGACCTGGACGCAGACGATACTTGGAGCGAAATGGCCCTCGAGGCGGCCAACAATGCTGATATAGTCTTTTACTTTGGTGGGCTCCGCATGACCATCGAGCGAGAGGATCGTGACCGCACGTCCATTGGCTGGCCGACCGCTCAACTCTCGCTCATCCAGAAGCTTTGCGCCCTGGGTAAGCCGTGCATCGTCATCCAGATGGGTGACCAGATTGATGATGCCCCACTCCTAGAAAATAAGAACGTCTCGGCAATTTTGTGGGCGGGATATCCCGGACAGGCCGGAGGTGCCGCAGTATTTGATATTCTGTATGGAAAGTCTGCTCCTGCCGGAAGACTCCCTGTGACGCAATACCCTTCGTCATACACCGAAGAGGTACCCATGACTGATATGACTCTGCGGCCGAGCGAGGTGAGCCCAGGGAGGACGTATAAGTGGTACAGCGACGCAGTTCTCCCGTTTGGCCATGGCCTTCATTACACCACGTTCGAGGCAGCTTTTTCCTTCGAGCCGGCCGAGTCCTATGATATCCAGGGCCTTATCGACGGATGTCAGAAAGACCACTTAGACCTCTGTCCTTTTGAAACCATATCTGTGTCTGTCGAGAATACTGGGGATGTACTATCCGATTTCGTTGCTCTCGTGTTCGCAAATGGCACCTACGGGCCGTCTCCACACCCGCTCAAGGAGCTCGTGGGATACCACCGCTTCCGAGGTGTGGAGGTGGGCGAGTCACGGGAAGCCGAGATAAGTCTGACGCTAGGTGACATTGCCAGAGTTGACGAGAGCGGAAACACAATCCTGTACCGAGGGACGTACACTTTGCAGATCGATGTTCCTGCCCAGCACACG
>Ga0164243_10015296_pt1 | contig 10613 bp, 4 predicted proteins | sample OricompcompostOP_FD_108781 | JGI IMG/M metagenome (GOLD analysis project Ga0164243, IMG submission 108781) | Organic Plus compost microbial communities from Emeryville, California, USA - Original compost - Organic plus compost (OP) | ecosystem: Engineered > Solid waste > Mixed feedstock >...
GGCGTGGTGGCGCGGGCGACGAACGAGGCCACGTGTACGCCCGGCGGGAGCTGGTCGGCGAACAGCAGCACGCGGTCGTCGCGGATCTCGGTGTGGCTCCACGGCGAGTAGAACCGCTCCGCCCAGGGGCCGAAAGCCTGCTCCTGCTCGTCGCCGTAGAGATCCTCGGCGCTCTCGTACTCGTAGCCCTCGCCCGGGCCCTCGTCCTCCTGCGCGCGGGGCAGCGCCGCCGTGCTGGCGAGCGTGGTGTCCACCGCCTCGAGGCCCGCCGGCAGCGGCACCTCGATGGCCGCGTAGTGGCGCTGCTGGCTGGTGGCGATGCGCACGCGCACGCGCACGAGCTCGCCGGCGAAGAAGCGGCGCGACTGGCCGCCGCCGCCGTACGGCTCGAACCAGCGCTGCACCGTCAGGCCGCGATCGAGCGGATCGGTGGGCATCCGGGCGGGCGCGTAGGTGAGCCGCGCGCCGTAGTAGAGCACGCCGGTTCCGTCGACGCGGAAGGCCAGGTCGCCGCCGGCGCCGAGCCGGCTCATGGGCACCTGCGCCCGCTCGATCTTCATCGAGCGGCCCGCGAACTTCTGCGAGACGAGCGTGTCCTCGCCGAGCCGCACCTGCGCGGTGAAATCGGGCACCGCCGCTTCCTTCACGCGCGTGGTCTCCACCAGCGAGGCGAGCGCGAACGCCGCCTCCTGCGTCGTGTCGTAGCGGCCGTCCTCGCCGCGGGCGGTGCCGAGCCAGCGCGCGATCTTGCCGACGAACGGGTGGTCGGGCGCGACGTCGACGAGCAGGCCGAGCACGATGGCGGTGGTGCGCGTGTCGGTGGACCACAGCGCCGCGTACGTGCGCGGATCGGTCTCCTCGAAATGCACGCCGCCCGGCGTCTCCTGCGCGTGGTTGAGGATCTCGGTCAGCAGCTGGCGCGCCTGGGCGCGGTCGCCCTGCCCCACGAACATCGCGTCGGCGAGCTGGGCCTGCGCGAACAAAGGCAGCTCCTTGCGCCGCGCGAACAGCTCACCGTAGTACGACGGCTTCGGGCTGCCGGTGCGCGCGAGGGTCCACAGCGCGAACACGCGCGTGGTGTCGCCCGGCGGCGCGCAGCCCCAGCCACACTGCTCGCACTGGCCGGCGGCGACCACGTCGGCGAGGTAGCCCTTGCCGCGCGAGAGTCCCTTCTCGTCCACCGCGTAGCCCACGTCCTTCGCGCGGGCGAGCGCCCACACCGCCCACGCCGAGGCGTATTGCGCGGAGCACGGGCTCGAGGCCCAGTAGCGGTAGCCGCCGTCGTGGTTCTGCAGCGCCTCGATCTTGCCGATGGTGCGGCGCACCACGGCATCGGGGTCGCCGCCGCCCGCGGCAGCCAGCGCGTCGGCAGAGACCCACTGCGGCGCGGCGTCCTTCCACGGAATGCCGAACCGGCCCGACAGCTCGCGCAGCGCCACGAACGGCACCAGGCGCGACGACTCCTGCTCGAGGCAGCCGTACGGGTAATCGACCAGCTGATCGAAGTTCTCGTCGAAGCCGCCGAGCGCGGTGGAGGCGAGCGTCACCTCGAGGCCGCCCACGCCGGGCCGCACGCCGGCGGGCGGCTTCAGGGCCTCGCGCCGCTCGCCGGTGGTGTCGCCGTAGGTGGCCACCGCCTCGAGCGCCACCGGCAGCTTCACCGGGATGCGCTGCTCGACGCCGTCGCTGGCGCCGCCGCCTTCCGCGCGGAAGCGCAGCACCGCGGTGCCCGGCTGCTCGGCGACGAAGCGGAACCGGACCTCCTGCGGCTTGCCCTCGACCACCGCCACGGTCTGCTCGACCGGGCCCTCGAGCGTGAGCCCCTCCGCCTGCGCGGTGACCTTCACCTGCGGTGCGGAGAAGCGGTGGCCGTGCAGCACCACACCTGCCTCGAAGCGATCGCCCACGCGCGCGGCCCGCGGCAGCGCCGGCAGCGCGAGCAGCGGCTTGCTCACCGTGACCGACGCCGTGCCGGTGCCGAATTTCTCGTCCTCGGTCACGGCCACGCCCATGATCCGGTACGTGGTCAGGTTGTCGGGCAGATCGAATTCCACGCGGGCGGTGCCGTCGGGCGCCGTGAGCACGGTGGGCGCGAACAGCACGGTGGTCTGAAATTTCGAGCGGAAGCCCGCCCCGCTGCCGTCGCCGCCGCCGCCGCCGGGGCTCTGCCCCTTCTCGCCGTAGAGCCTGCGCTGCACGAGGTGCAGCAGCGGCTCGCCGATGCGCACCGACAGCCCCTGCCGCGGGTACATCGCCGCGAGCAGGTCCGGCGGCTCGTAGCCGGTCAGGCGCAGCACCGCCTCGTCCACCGCCCACACCGTGACCTCGGCGGGCTGGCCCACGTGCAGGTGGTCGCGCACGCGCACGTGGACGCGCACCTTGCCCCGCGGCTGCTTCTCGGCCTCGTCGGGCACGAGGCCCACCGTGAGCTTCTTCTCGATCTTCTCGACCTGCAGCTCGGTGTAGCCCACGCGCACCGCGGGCCGGCCCGGATCCTCGCCGCTCTCGATGCCGCCCTCGTCCACGCGGCCGCGCGCGATGAGCACGCCCACGAAGACGTTGGGGATGGAGCCCTGGTCGATGGGCACCTCGAGCGTGGTCGCGGCGCCGGTGAGCTTGACGCGCCGCGCGGAGATCACGCCCGCGCGCTCGACGGTGAGCAGCGCCTCGGCCTCGGGATACGGGCTCTTCACCAGGATCTTCGCGGTGTCGCCCACGGCGTAGCTCGCCTTGTCGGCGACCAGGTCGATGCGGTCGGTGTCGTTGCGCTGCCACGACACCCAGCCGCTGCCCACCACGTAGAACGAATCGCGCGAAGTCTGCTTGCGGCCGGCGGCGTCGGTGACCGTGGCCTCGAGCAGGTAGAGTCCCGGCTCCTTCGGCGTGAACGTGCAGCGCGCGGGCATGCGCGCCGATCGCACCGTGCAGTCGTGCACCGGTTCCTCGACCGGCTCGCTCTCGGTGAACCACTGGCCGCCCACGCCCTTCTTGCGGATGGACTGCCACGTGCGGCGCTTGACCACGAGCTGGAGCGCGGCGCCCTCCACGCGCTCGCCCTCCGGCGTGACCGCCACGACCTCGATCGGCGTCTCGCGCTGCGTCTCGGCGAAGCCCGTGGTGGCCACGCGCACGCCGGCGTAGAGCGCGGCGGGGTGCACGTCGATCGTGGCGCGGGCCGCGACGCGCTGGCGGTTCACGTCGGCGACTTCCGCCTCCACGGTGTACTGCCAGGTCTTGCCGCCCGGCGCCTCGGCCTTGCCGAGGTCGAGCGCGATGGCGCCCTGCGCGTCGGTGCTCCCGTCGCCGCCGCCGGCGATCTCCGTGCTCGGCGAAGGCCGCTCGTCGTCCCACCACCAGGTGTTCGCGCCGAACGCGAAGCCCGCGTTGTTGGGCGGCGTGAAGTCGAGCGTGCTGCGGCTCACCGACCACGACACCCTGGCGTCGGCCATCGCGCCGCCGAAGAGGTAGCGCGCGCTCACGCTCGCGGAGAGCGGATCGCCGGCGAACGCCTGCGCCTTCGGCGTGGACACGTCCACCCGGAACTGCGGCGCGCGGTATTCCTCCACGCGGAAGGCGCCGCTCCACGAGAGCGTCTCCTTCTCGAGCGTGGCGGTGGCCTCGACGATCCACGTGCCGAGCGGCGCATCCTGCGCGATCACGAAATCGCCCTGGAACGTTCCGAACCGGCTCACCGTGGTGGCCTGCTTCGCCACCTCGTTGCCGCGCGGGCTGCGCAGCACCAGCTGCACGGGCGTGCCCGCGGGCGGCTTGTGCAGCTCGCCGAGGCGGCGGAAGCGGGCGACGCCCTTGGCGTGCACCGTGTCGCCCGGCCGGTAGATGCCGCGCTCGGCGAACACGAGGCCGTAGCTCCTGCGCTCGCGGCCGTCCCACTGCATCGGCAGGTCGAACGCCGCCGGCGAGAGGCCGTCCATCCACGTGGAGAGCGCGACGCCGGTCTCGTCGTTCTTCGTGGCGGTGACGAGCGCGAACGGCGCCTCCCAGTGGAAGCTCTCGTTTTGCGCGGGCACGAGCTCCGACAGGCCGGGAACCCAGGCCAGGCCCTGTGCGTCGGTGCGCCCCTGCCACTTGCGCACGCCGTCGCGGTCGTAGAGCGAGAGCTGCGCGTCGGGCACCGAGGTGCCGGACGAAAGGCGCGTGACCCACACCACGCCGGACGTGGCGCCGAGCTTGGCGTGCACCGCGAGGTCGGTCACCTGGCCGAGCACCAGCTCGGGGCTGCGGCGCGGGATCGCCGGCGCGGCCAGGCGCGCGGCGAAGAGCACGTCGCGGTCGTCGCCCACCATCTTGCGCACCGGCAGCGCCGTCCACTTCGTGCGGTTCTTCGAGGCCTTCGTGTCGAGGCGCGTCCGCAGCGTGGGGGTGCGCTGCGGGGCGCGGTCGGTGGCGAGCGCCCGCGCCAGCTCGGGCGCGTCGAGGCGCCACAGTTCCACGTCGAGCGCGGGCACGTTCACGGTCTGGATGGGAAGGCTCGCGTCGCCGGCGCTCTCGAGCAGCGCGACCCTGCCGCCGCTGTCGAACTCCGGATCGCGGTCGTCCATCAGCACCGTTCCCTCGAAGGCCGGCGCCTGCTGGCCGAACGTGTCGACGGCGCCGGCGGCGACGCGGAGGGTGTACCGGGTGCCCGGGCGCCAGGTGCCCGGCAGCGTGACGAACGGCTCGGCGAAGTCGTTCCACGCCGAGGGCATGTACGTGTCGGCCGCGTCCCACTGGATTTCCACCGCCGGCTCGACGGTGAGGCGTTCGCGGAGCGACTTCAAATCCACGCGGTTGGTGGTCGCGAGCACCACCGGCCCCCACGGGCACGTGCCGCCGGTCCACATGCACTTGCGCGCGCCGGTGACGCGCATGGGCCCGTACGTGCGGTAGCCGTGGCGCTGCGTCTCGCCGAGCGTGAGCGTCCCCTGCTTGCCCCGCAGATCGCCGTCGATCACCAGCACGAGGTCGGTGTCGAGCGGCACCGGCCCCGCCGACTGCAGCACGTAGCGCGTCTGCTGGTTGCGGAAGCCGTCGTTCTCCATGCGGGCGAAGCGGCGCTGCTCCTGCGCGCGCAGCTCGTCGACGAGCGGCACCTCCTCGACCTGCACGAGCTTGAGCGGCGCACGCGTCTGCGCGATCTCGAGGCGCGCGTGCTGCGCGAGATCCTGCACCGGCTGGTTGAGGATCAGCGTGAAGCGCGGCTCGGGCCCCAGCCACGCGAAACCGGGCGGATCCTCGATGCGCTGCACCACCGGCCGCGGCGTCGAGAACGTGAAGCGGTAGTCGGCCTGCAGCGTGCTGCCGTCGAGCGCGCGCAGGCCCGCGGGCACGGTGACCTCGTACGTGGTGGCGTAGGGCAGCTGCGCCGCCGGCACGAACTCCACCGACGCCGACCCGAGCCAGCGCCACTGGCCCTGCACCTCGGGAGCGATGCGCGCCGGCGCGGGCAGCTGCTGCTCCTCCTCCACCCCCTGCACGGCGACGATCGGCTTGGAGAACGTGATGGTCGGCCGCACCGCGCCTTCGGTGTCGCCCTGCGGCCGCGCGGCCACCACGGCGAGCGCGCCGTCGGCGCCGGGCAGCGCCTCGGGATCGATCTGCAGCTGCGGCGCTGCGGGCAGCGGATCGAGCGTGCGCCCCTGCACCGCGCCCGCGTCGGCGGGCGGCGAATCGGAGGAGCCACAGGTGCAGGAGGAGAGGCCGAGGAGCAGCGCTGCGAAGAGCACCGCTGCGGAGCGGAGGCCCGAAGCCGTCATGAGAACCCTCGCGGCCCGCCGTCGGGCGGGCACGGACACACGGCAGACGGCGCGGCGCCGTCACGCATTCACGTGTTGCACGCAGGGTACCAGAGCGCGCGCCCCGAAATCGGGGCTTTCCGCGGGATTTTCGCGTGCGCGGCGCGGGCGCCGGGCCGCAGAGGTGCGGCTTTCCGGCCTCGGGCTACGGCAGCGTGAAGTCCACCACCGCCGGGATGCCCGGCGCGACCGGCACCTCGCGGCCCGAGTGATCGGTGGCCAGGTGCACGGCCAGCGCCTCGGGGAACACGCGGTGGTAGTCGTTGATGTGGATGGGCTCGTTGTCGAACGCCGCGATCACCGTGCCCAGCTCGCGCAGGCGCGCGTGGGCCAGGCGCTTGAAGTCGTCGTCCGTCATGTCGAACGTGGGCTTCATGATGAGCGTGGTCCGCTCGCCCTCGGGCACCGGGAAGCCGCCCAGCCGCAGGCTCTCCACGCTGCCCTCGCGCATCGGCTCGTGGCGGCCGGTGCAGTAGGCCACCGTGGCGCCGCTCTCCCACACCGCGCGAACGAAGGCGGCAGCCCCGGCGATCGGCCGGTCGTCCACGCAGTAGGGGCTGGTGAAGAAGCGATCGCGCCAGAACGCCTTGGCCTCGGGGAACAGCGCCGCCGCCCGCTCGGCCGGAACGCCGCACGCGCGCATCGCCTCTTCCATGTCCCAGCTCGTGGTCCAGTGCTCCGCCGCGCAGGCCGAAAGCTCCGGGACGCCGCGGGCGGCGCCGAACTCGCGCAGGATGCGGGCCTGCCGCGGGCGGTTGTCGAAGAGCGTGGAGTCGAGATCGAAGACCGCCACCCCGCGGGCGCCGTGGAGGCGCGCCGAGTCGAGGACCTGGCGGAGGACGAAGCGGTTGGCCGGATCGGGCTTGGCGAAGTTCATGGCGTGCCCGGGATAGACGCAAAGTGGCCGTTTGTCGAGGGGCGGGCGGGCGCGCGGGCGGCGCGCTCCCAATGCACGCGCAAAGGCGCATCCTACCTTTGAGCTGACGGTTTGAGGGAGGTGCGCCGATGCGTGTCGCCGAGGTGATGACCCGGAACGTCTACACGGTGCGGGAGTGGGAGGAGCTGGGGCTCACGTCCGACCTGATGCGGTTCCGGCGGTTCCGGCACCTGCCCGTGGTGGACTCGCACGACCACGTGGTCGGCGTGGTCGCCCGCGTGGATCTCGTGGAGGCGGCGGGTCGCCCGGGAAACCCGCGGCTCGTGCCCGTGTACGACGTGATGCACCGGCCGCCCATCACCATCGGGCCCGAAGCCGAGCTGGCGGAGGCGGTGCAGACGATGCGCGACAAACGCATCCACTCGCTGCCGGTCATCGACGACGACGGCAAGCTGCTCGGCATCGTGACCGACACCGATCTGCTCGGCGCCCTCTCCGGCAAGCGCATGCCCGTGCAGTCGGTCACCGACGTGCCGGTGGCCCGCCTGATGACGCCCGACCCGATCACCATCGGCACCGACGCCAGCCTGGGCGACGCGGCCGGCGCCATGCTCGAGCTGGGCGTGCGCCACCTGCCGGTGATCGACGAGGACTTCCGCCTGGTGGGCATGATCTCCGAGCGCGACCTGCGCAGCCGCCTCGGCACCGACTTCATCGACTGGACCACCGCCGAGCAGAGCAACCTGGGCGAGCCGGTCGGCAACATCATGGTGCCGGATCCCGTCTTCGTGCGGACCCACAACACGCTCGCCGAGGCGCTCGATCTCTTCACGGACGAGCGCATCGGCGCCGTCCCGGTGGTCGACGACGAGGACCGGCTGGTGGGCATCCTGTCCTACGTGGACGTGCTCGTCTGGCTGCGCGACAGCGCCCGCATGCAGGCCGAGGGACCGTCCGCGACGCCGTAGCCGACCGGCGGCGGGCATGCCTACCCTGTCGGCTTCCAACGCGGAGGCCGGGACGCCATGACCGAAGAAACGCAGTGGCTGCGCGAGGCGATCGAGCTCGCGCGGGAAAACGTCTCGCGCGGCGGGCGGCCCTTCGGCGCCGTCGTGGTGCGCGATGGCCGCGTGGTCGCGCGCGGGGTCAACGAGACCCACGCCGCCAACGATCCCACCGCCCACGCCGAGCTTCTCGCGCTGCGCGCGGCGGGTCGCGCGCTGGGCACGCCCGTGCTCGCCGGCTGCGCCGTGTACGCGAGCGGGCACCCCTGCCCCATGTGCCTGGCCGCCATGACCATCGCCGGCGTCGAGCGGGTGGCCTACGCGTATTCGCTGGACGAGGGCGCGCCGTACGGTCTCACCAGCGCGCCCACCTACGCCGAGCTGGCGAAGCCGCCCGAGCAGCGTGCCATGCGGCTCGTGCACGTGCCCGTCCGTGCGGAAGGCGAGCATCCGTACGCGCTCTGGGCGAAGGCGCGCGGTGCGGGCGTGCGCGGAACTACGCACGTGCGTCGTCACGTCGCCGCGCCACGGTCCTGCGTCTACCGCGCCCTGCTCGACCCCGAGGCCGTGCAGCGGTGGATGGTTCCCACCGGAATGACCAGCGAGGTGCACGAATACGACGCGCGCGAGGGCGGCCATTTCCGCGTGTCGCTCACCTACGACGAGCCCACCGGCACCGGCAAGACGACCGCGCACACCGACACGTACCACGGCCGCTTCGCCTGGCTCGTGCCCGACGAGCAGGTGGTGCAGGTGCTCGAATTCGAGACGGGCGATCCCGCGATGCAGGGCGAGATGACGATGCGCTTCACGCTGACCGACGCGGCGGACGGCGGCACCGATCTCGAGGCCGTGCACGAAAACGTCCCGCCCGGCGTGCGCCCCGAGGACAACGAGCTCGGCTGGCGGATGTCGCTCACCAAGCTCGCCGCGCTGTGCGAGGCGCGGCACCGCGCCGAGGGCGCGGAGGCGAATCCGTAAGCGGCAGCGAGCGCATAGGTGTGCTCTCGCAGGAGCGCGTCGGGCCTCCTGCAGCGCGCGTGCTTCCAGCGGTAGCGCTACGCCGCCGCCTGCAGCCGCCACAGCCGCGCGAACGCGCCGCCCGCCGCGAGCAGATCCTCGGGGCGCCCCTGCTCGACGATGCGGCCGTCGTCGAGCACGACGACGCGGTCGACGCCGCGGAGCGACGCCAAACGATGGCTGATGATCACGCCGATGCGGCCCTGCCCCAGCGCGCGGGCGAACGCCTCCTGCAGCAGGGCGTCGTTCTCGGCGTCGAGGGCGGAGGTCGCCTCGTCGAGGATGAGCACCCGCGCATCGCGCGCGAGCGCACGCGCCACGCCGAGGCGCTGGCGCTCGCCGCCGGACAGGTTGCTGCCGCGCTCGCCGAGCTCGGCGTCATAGGCGCCGGGCAGCCGCTCGATCCACACGTGGGCATTGGCCTCGCGGGCCGCGCGCCGCACGGCTTCGTCCGGGAGGTTCGCGCCGCAGGCGATGTTGGCGCGCGCGGTGTCGGCGAAGACCACGGTCTCCTGGGGCACGTAGCCCACGTGGCCCCGCAGCGATCCCAGCGCGATCTCCCGCGCGTCGACGCCGTCGAAGAGCACGCGGCCGCCCGCCGGATCCACGAACCGCAGCAGCAGATGGGCGATGGTGCTCTTGCCGGCGCCGCTCTCGCCCACCAGCGCCACGGTCTCGCCGGCGTGGAAGGTCAGGTCGAGATCCCGCACAACCTCGCGATCGCCGTAGCGCACGGTGACCTTTTCGAGCCGCACCTCGGACGGTGCGGCGATCTCCCGCGCGCCCGGCGCGTCGCCGATCGCGTCGGGCGCGTCGAGGATCTCGAACGCGCGATCGGCGGCTGCGCGCAGCTGCGCGAGCTGCTGGCCGAGGTTTCCGAGCGCCTTGAGCGGCTGGTAGAGCATGAGCGCGGCGGCGGCGAACGAAATGACCGCCTCGGGCGGCAGCTGCCCCGCCACCACCGCCCGGCCCGCGTAGCCGATGGCGAGCGCCATGCCGACCACGCCGAGGCCTTCCATGGTGGGGCTGTAGGCGGCGCGCCAGCGCAGCGAACGATCCATCACGGCGAGCAGCCTGCCGCTCACCGTGGCGAAGCGCCGCGCCTCGAATTCCTGCCCGTTGAACGCGGCCACCACGCGGTGGCCCTGGAGCATCTGCTCGGCGCGGCGCGTGACCTCGGCCTGCGCGGCGAGCTGCTCGCGGCCGATCTCCCGCAGCCGCGTGGCGAACCGCCGCACGGGAAGCAGCGTGCCCGGCACGACGATCGCGGTGGCGACGAGGAGGCGCACGTCGATGAACGCGCACACGACGAGCAGCGCCACGGCCTGCGTCACGTCGCGCACCAGCGCGGCCACGACCTGCCCCGCCGCCGACTCGGCGCTGGCCACGTCGGCCGTCATGCGCGAGACCAGTTCGCCGAGCGAGCGGCTGCGGTAGAACGCCGGATCGGCGCGCAGCAGGCGCTCGTAGAGCAGCCCGCGCAGATCGGCTGCGGCCGAAGCCACCGCGCCGGGCAGCAGCGTGTTGAAGCCCGCGGAGGCCACCGCCTTGAGCGCAGCCGACGCCACCAGCAGGGCCGGCAGCGCGCCGAGCACGAAGCGCGACAACGCCTCGAGCACGCCGGGCGGTAGCAGCGTCTCGAGCATGCCGCCGCCCGCCAGCGATCCGCCCTGCACCAGCGTGCGCACCGCCGGGCCGGCGAGCCACGCGTAGCCGCCCATGCCCACCGCGGCCACGGCGGCGCACGCCACGGCGGCGATCAGGCGGCCGCGGTACGGCAGGAGAAGGCGGAGGAGACGTGCGTCGGTGCTCATGGACGCCGCCCTTTTCGCAGATGCGGCGGCGCGGTTCAACGCGCGATCCGGGCCACGGCCCCGGCCGCCGTCCGGCGGCGCATCGAGAGCAGGTCCTGCCCGACCA
>Ga0164243_10015297_pt1 | contig 10612 bp, 11 predicted proteins | sample OricompcompostOP_FD_108781 | JGI IMG/M metagenome (GOLD analysis project Ga0164243, IMG submission 108781) | Organic Plus compost microbial communities from Emeryville, California, USA - Original compost - Organic plus compost (OP) | ecosystem: Engineered > Solid waste > Mixed feedstock >...
CGGGGGTCATCCCGCAGATCTCGGTGATCATGGGCCCGTGCGCGGGCGGCGACGTCTACTCGCCGGCGATGACCGACTTCATTTTCATGGTGAAGGACACGAGCTACATGTTCGTCACCGGTCCGGACGTCGTGAAGACGGTGACCAACGAGACCGTCACCGCCGAAGAGCTGGGCGGCGCCAAGGTGCATACCTCTAAGTCGTCGGTGGCCGACGGTGCGTACGAGAACGACGTCGAGGCGCTGCTGCAGATGCGGCGTCTCATGGACTTCCTGCCGTCCAACAACAAGTCGGGCGTCCCGACGCTGCCGACCTCTGACAGCCCGGACCGCATCGACACCTCGCTCGATACGCTGATCCCCGACAACCCGAACAAGCCGTACGACATGAAGGAGCTGATCCTGAAGGTCGTCGATGAGGGCGATTTCTTCGAGATCCAGGAAGCGTACGCCAAGAACATCGTCACTGGCTTTGCACGCATGGAAGGGCGTACGGTCGGCATCGTCGCCAACCAGCCGATGGTGCTCGCCGGTGTGCTCGATGCGGATGCCTCGCGCAAGGCGGCGCGCTTCGTGCGCTTCTGCGACTGCTTCGAGGTGCCCATCCTCACCTTCGTCGACGTGCCGGGCTTCCTGCCGGGTACGGCGCAGGAGTACGGCGGTCTCATCAAGCACGGCGCCAAGCTGCTGTTTGCCTACGCCGAGGCCACGGTGCCGAAGATCACGGTCATCACCCGCAAGGCCTACGGCGGCGCTTACGACGTCATGAGCTCTAAGCACATTCGCGGCGATATCAACTACGCCTGGCCGTCGGCGGAGATCGCCGTCATGGGTGCCAAGGGCGCGGTGGAGGTGCTCTATCGCTCCGAGCTCTCCGATCCTGAGAAGATCAAGGCACGCATCGACGAGTACCAGAAGCGCTTCGCCAATCCGTTCGTCGCCGCCGAGCGCGGCTACATCGACGAGGTGATCCTGCCGCACGGCACGCGCCGCCGTGTCTGCCGCGCGCTCAACATGCTGCGCAACAAGACGCTCGAGAACCCGTGGAAGAAGCACGACAACATCCCGCTTTGATGTTGGCGCGGGCGACTCCCCTGCGGGGAGCCGGCCGCCCGCGCAAGCCGGGGCGGGGCTCTGATGCGAGCTGTTGGAAAGTTAGGACGCCATGATCATCGATCTTGAGGGCAAGACGGCGCTGGTGACGGGTTCGACCGAGGGTATCGGGCGCGCCATCGCCAAGGGGCTCGCGGCCTCGGGGGCGGAAGTCATTCTCAACGGGCGCAAGCAGGAGAAGGTCGACGCGGCCGTCGCGAAGCTTGCGGCCGAGGTGCCCGGCGCGAAAGTGCGGGGCATCGCGGGTGACGTCGGCACTGCCGAGGGTTGTGCGGCGGTGGTGGCCGGTGCCGGCGCCATCGATATTCTCATCAACAACGCCGGCATCTTCGAGCCGAAGCCCTTCCTCGAGATTCCTGATGCAGACTGGACGCGCTTCTTCGAGGTGAACGTCATGTCCGGCGTGCGCCTGTCGCGGGCGCTGCTGCCGGGCATGCTGGAGCGCAAGTGGGGACGCATCGTATTCATCTCGTCGGAATCGGCGGTGCAGATTCCGCCGGAGATGGTGCAATACGGAATGACCAAGACGGCGCAGCTCGCCATCTCGCGCGGCCTTGCCGAGCTCGCTGCGGGAACCGGGGTGACGGTCAACGCCGTGCTCCCGGGGCCGACGCTGTCGGAGGGCGTCGAGGACTTCATCGCCGCCATGGCGAAGCAGGAGGGGCGGTCGGGCGAGGAGATGGCGGCCGAGTTCATCAAGCTGCACCGGCCGACGTCGCTGCTGCAGCGCTTCGCCACCGTCGATGAGGTCGCCAACATGGTGGTCTATGTCGCCTCGCCGCTGTCCTCGGCCACCAACGGTGCGGCGTTGCGTGTCGACGGCGGGGTTGTGCGCTCGATCCTGTGAGAGCCGTATCAGGCGCCGTTGTGGCGCTTCGGTGACGGCGGCGGGCGAACCCGCGATCCGACTGATTTGCTACAGTTCTGGCACTCCCGGCTTACGGCTAGAGAACGGCCTCGTATGTCGGGAGGATATCATGCAGAAGACGAACGCGACGTGCTGCGCCTTGGTGGTCTTGGGCCTCGTTGCCGTGCACGCGGTCGGCGTGGCGCACGCGCAGTTGGCACCGGAGGCGCTGGCGAAGGCGCAGGAGAACTTCAAGTCGGCCAATGCCGGTGGCAGCGGCGCTTTGAGTGCCGCGGAGTTCAAGGCCTTCATAGATCTCAATGCTGGGGCCGGTATCGGTCGCGCGCCGAAGATCAAGGCCAATAACGCTTACGATCGCGCCTTCTCGCACGTCGATGCGAACAAGGACGGCAAGATCACCTGGGAAGAATACGTCGCAGCGCAGTAGCCGCGGGCAGTCGGCGGGGCGACCGCCGACTGCTTCGCGTCAGCCCTTGTCGATGACCAGGACAACCTTCTCGTCCTCAGGATCGACGATGGCGATCTGGTGCTTGGCGACGAAGTAGCGACAGGCACTGAGCTCTCCGGCCTCGGACAAGACGGGGTCGGGAAAGCGGTACAGTTCGACGTCGCGCGGCACGCTCCATCCGACTTCAAGGTCGCCGACGTCGACCTCGCGCTCAGCGTGTGTGGTGCCGAGGATCAGCTCCCGCTCATCTCTGCTGATCTGCAGCCGGTTGGGGCACTCGGTAGAGTTGCCGTTTCCGCCGCCGGCGTGCTGCGCGCCGTCCTGCGCCGGAATGATCGCGACGACCTCATACGTGCCTGGATCGGTGATGACATATTCGTCATCCACGTAGACGAAGAGATAGTCTCTATACTCGGGCACGATGTCGACGACCGCGACGGGCACGGGCCGGTAGTGCCAGTCGCGTGGCAGGCGTCGGCCGACCGAGACGTCGATGTCGATGTTGGTCTTGCGTTCGACGTCGCGGCTGCGGCTCAAGGCGTCGCGGACACGGCCGCGCTTATCGCCGGAGAGATCGACGCGGGCAGCTTGCGCGGGGCGCTCGGGCTTGCTTTCAGCCCGTTGCCTCGCTGCGGACGCATCATCGCTCTTGCTGGCCGCGCCGGAAGGTTCACTTGCCCGGTTGGCCGGCGCATGGTCGCGCTTCTCGCTTGCCTTGCCGCTGCGTTCGGCGGCCTGCGACTGTGATCTGCGCTCCTTGGTGGCATGCGAGGCGTCTTTGGCATTTTTGTCGGAGCGAGCGGGCTCTGCTTCATGCTCTGTGGCGCGAGCACGCGCGCCGCGCTCGCTATCGTCCTTGGTGGCGCGCCGTTCGATCGACGGGCCCTCCGATCGCTCCGGCTTCAGCGCAGGCGCCTCGGCTGCGCTTGGATCTGCGCCGGGTTCTTCGCGGCCTCCACGCGAACCAGCGCCGGGTTCGACCGACGCGCCGGCGCCGCCGTTCTCCAATCCTTGCCCGCTCGCTCCGGAGCGCCCTTCCTGGGCTTGTGCGATGCTCATGACGCCGAGCATGAGCATCGCGAGGGAGGCGATGCATGTTCTCATGGCGATGTCTCCTTTCGCGATGTAAGCGGCAACGTTTACGACCTCGAAACGGCAACGGGTGCGGCTCAAATCCGGTTCCCGCCGGCTTCATGGAGTCACCTTGTGTCTGGAAGCGGCCGAAGTCTGCGCATAAGACTTGCGGCTCTGGGATGGATGCGCGGGAGACGGCTCATGAAAGCGATGGTTGCGGTTGCAGTGTTCTTTTCCATCGCGGGCGTGGCGATGGCGGCCGACGATGCACCGCTGCAGCTATGCTACGAGGTCGTCGGGTGCGTGCAGGACCGGAACGTAGCTGCGCGCGATGCCGAGAAGCTCGGCTGCGACCAGCTCTGGACGGTCCGCAACGGCATCTTCGCGGCGCGCGGCTACTGCTTTGCGACCGAGCGCGGCAAAGAGGAATTCGGCAACGAGGGGTGCCGCTACGGCGACCAGAACCAGGTTCCGCTCAACGACTATGAGCGCGCCAACATCCGCCTCATCCAGGCGATCGAAAAGCGTCGCGGCTGCTGAAATGTCTTTGGTTTGCGCCCGGCGACTCACCTGCGGGGAGCCAGCCGCCGGGCGCCCGGCGAACATGAACGGCGGCTGTAGTCATCGTTCAGAGCGAGTTCAAAGCGCAAACCGCATTCTCCACCCCATCGAACACGCCGCTCCATCCCGGAGCGGCACAAACCGAGGAAGAGGTGGACCCATGAACAAGATCATTCTCATCGCTGCCAGCGCTCTCGTTGCCACGTCTGTCGCGGCTTCTGCTGCCAGCATCAACACGCGTCAGGACTATCAGGCGAACCGCATCGAGCAGGGTCGCAAGACCGGCAAGATCACCTGGACGGAGGGCTTGAAGCTGCGCGCCGAGCAGAAGCGCATCGCCAACAAGAAGGCCGAGTACAAGTCTGACGGCTATCTCAGCACTTCGGAGCGCCGCAAGCTGCGCGTGATGCAGAACAAGGCCTCGCAGCACATCTCTGCCCAGAAGAACGACGGCTGGAGCCGCGCCTGGTGGCTGCCGCGCGTCGGCAAGTAAGAAGAAGCGCTAACCGCTGCCTCCCGTTGCCAACTCAAGGGCCGCTCCCTCAGCGGCCCTTTTTTTGCGGTGAATGGTCGGTGCGCCGGCACCACACCTCCACCGACTGCTCCGGCGCGGCGCAGGTGTTAGCCAATTGGTAAGCCTGTTTTCCTAATCTGCCGGCGTGTTGCTTTTGCCAGCGGGGCCGAGGATGAGCGCGTTGCAGTCGCTTCCGATTACCGATCTGTTGCAGCGGGGGAGTATCGACGACGCCGACGTCTCGCTGCTGCGAGATGCCTGGCAGAACGATTGCTTCATCACCGCCGACGAGGCCGAGTCGCTCATCGCGCTCAATGCGTGCTGCCCGCGCAAGGATCCAGCATGGACGGTTTTCTATGTCGAGGCGCTTACCGACTACTTCGTCAATCAGGTGGAGCCCGAGGGCTACCTGACGGCCGAGAAGGCCAGACATCTTTGTGAGAGCATCGCTCCCAAGGGGCTCGTCGTCCGCAAGTCGGACCTTGAGCTTCTCATCAGCGTGCTCGACCAGTCGCGCTGGTCGCCCGCGAGCCTGTCCCGGCTCGCCCTCGAGCAGGTCAAGTGCGCCGTCGTGCACGGCGTTGGCCCGCTGCGTCCGGCGGTCCCGGAAGCAACCGGCACCATCCGCGAGCACGAGGTCGACCTCATCCGCCGCATCCTCTACGCGTACGGCGGCGAGCGTCCGGTCGCCATCACGCGGCCGGAGATGGAGGTCCTGTTCGATATCAATGACGCGATCGCCGACCCGCAGGCCAACGCGAGCTGGAGCGACCTGTTCGTAAAGGCGGCGACCAATGTCGTCATGGCTGCCTCGGGTCAGGCGGTGCCGACGCGTGAGGAGGCCCTGCGCCGGGACGCCTGGCTGATGGAGGCCAAGGGCGAGATGTCGCCGCTGGCTCTGCTGTCGGCCATGGTTTCCTCCAGCCTCGATGCGGTGCGGGCCACCTATCGGGATCAGTCCATCGAGGAGCGGGCCCTGGTCCGTCTCGAACAGCAGCGCACCGAGATCATCACCAACGAGGAGATCGCGCAGGCCGAGGCCCCCTGGCTGTGCGAGCGGATCGGGCGCGGTGGGCGTCTCAGCCCGAACGAGGCGGCGCTGGTGAGCTATCTCGAGCGCGAGAGCCCTCGGATGCATCCCGATCTCAAGGCGGCGGTTTCCCGATTGGCGCAGGCGGCGTGAGCCGCCTCGGGCGTTCCACCAACCGGCCCAAATCGTAAATGGGCGGCACGGCCTCTGTGCGCGCTTTTGCCAATCCTCGCCAGTTTACGACACTTTCGCGTCCGTCTAGAACGTGGGCTGCGCAATCGGCGGCGGCGCCCCGTCATGCGGGCGTGCCCACCTAGTGGACCAACAGGGGTTATGTTCAAAAAAATTCTGATCGCCAACCGTGGCGAGATCGCCTGCCGCGTCATCAAGACTGCGCGCAAAATGGGCATCAAGACCGTCGCCGTCTACTCCGATGCTGACCGCGACGCCCTGCACGTGGAAATGGCCGACGAGGCCGTCCACCTCGGTCCTCCCCCCGCAGCCCAGTCCTATCTGCTGATCGATAAGATCGTCGCCGCCTGCAAGCAGACCGGTGCCGAGGCCGTGCACCCGGGCTACGGGTTCCTCTCTGAGCGCGAGGCATTCCCCATCGCGCTGGAGAAGGCCGGTATCGTCTTCATCGGTCCGAACCCCCGGGCCATCGCGGCCATGGGCGACAAGATCGAGAGCAAGAAGGCCGCGGCGGCGGCCAAGGTGTCGACCGTCCCGGGTTACATGGGGGAGATCAACGACACCAAGCAGGCGGTGCAGATCGCCGAGGATATCGGCTACCCGGTGATGATGAAGGCCTCGGCCGGTGGCGGCGGCAAGGGCATGCGCATTGCCTTCAACCGCAAGGAGGTCGAGGAAGGTTTCCCGCTCGCGCGCTCGGAAGCCAAGGCGTCGTTCGGCGATGACCGCATGTTCATCGAGAAGTTCATCGTCGATCCGCGCCACATCGAGATCCAGCTCATCGGCGACAAGCATGGGAACGTTGTTTACCTCGCTGAGCGCGAGTGCTCGATCCAGCGCCGCAACCAGAAGGTCATCGAGGAGGCGCCCTCGCCGCTGCTCGATGAGAAGACGCGCAAGGCAATGGGCGAGCAGGCCGTCGCGCTCGCCAAGGCGGTGGGCTACGATTCTGCCGGCACGGTCGAGTTCGTCGCCGGCCAGGACCGCAGCTTCTACTTCCTGGAGATGAATACCCGCCTGCAGGTCGAGCATCCGGTGACCGAGCTCGTCACCGGCGTCGATCTCGTCGAGCTGATGATCCGCTCGGCGGCCGGCGAGAAGCTGCCCTTCAGGCAGTCGGACGTGAAGCTGAATGGCTGGGCGGTGGAGAGCCGCGTCTATGCCGAGGACCCGTTCCGCAATTTCCTGCCCTCCATCGGGCGCCTCGTCAAATATCGCCCGCCGGCCGAGGGGAGCAAAGACGGCATCACCGTGCGCAACGATACGGGTGTCTTCGAGGGCGGCGAGATCTCGATGTTCTACGACCCGATGATCGCCAAGCTGGTGACGCATGCCCCGACACGTACCGAGGCCATCGATGGCCAGGCTGAGGCTCTCGACAGCTTCTATATCGACGGCATCCAGCACAACATCCCGTTCCTTACCGCCCTGATGCAGCATCCGCGCTGGCGTAAGGGGGCGCTGTCGACGGGCTTCATCAAGGAAGAGTTCCCCGATGGGTTCAAGCCGCGCGAGGCGGAGGGTGACGAGCTGCGCATCGTGGCGGCCGTCGCCGCGGTCATCGACTACCAGAACAACATCCGACGCCGCGAGATCACTCATCAGATGACGGGCGAGCCGGTGCAGTTCGCACGGCGCCGCATCGTGAGAGTAGGCAAGACGAATATTGCCGTCGAGGTTACCGGCGGGCAGGGCAGCTACCAGGTCGCTTTCCCGGAGACCGGTGGAACGCTCGCCCTCAAGTCCGGCTGGCGGCCGGGTGAGCCGGTGTGGCAGGGCACCGTCGGCGATGCGCACGTTGCCGTCCAGGTGCGGCCAATCCTCAACGGGGCGCGCCTCTCCTATCGCGGTATCCAGGTGCCGGTGTACGTCTACACCGAGCTCGAGGCGGCGATGGTGGCGCTGATGCCGGAAAAGGCCGCCGCCGATACGTCCAAGTTCCTGCTCTGTCCGATGCCGGGCCTCGTCAAGGCGATCCACGTGGGCGAAGGGCAAGAGGTGCAGGCGGGCGACGCTCTGGCTGTCGTCGAGGCGATGAAGATGGAGAACATCCTGCGCGCCGAGCGGGACGGCAAGGTCAAGAAGGTCAATGCCAAGGCCGGCGACAGTCTCGCCGTTGATGCCGTTATCCTCGAGTTCGCCTGATGTCTAAGCGCAAGCTCATTTCGTCGGGCTCGGAGTTCGAGCAGAAGATCGGCTACTCGCGCGCGGTCGTCGACGGCCGGTGGGTGTTCGTCTCGGGGACGACCGGCTTTAACTATAAGACGATGACGATCTCCGATGACGTCGTCGCTCAGGCCGACCAGTGCTTCAAGAACATCGCCGCGGCCCTCGATGAGGCTGGCGCGTCGCTGGCCGACGTCGTCCGGGTGCACTACCTCATCACCCGCCGTGAGGACTTCGAGCCCATATGGCCGGTGCTGCAGAAGTACTTTGGCAAGGTGCGGCCCGCCTGCACGGTGATGGTGACAGGCCTGGTTGACGAGCGCATGCTGATCGAGATCGAGGTCACGGCCCGCAAGCCGGACTGACCGCTCCTCCGCGAAAGCGCCCGCCATGGCCCAGCCGGCTCCGCGTACCGTACACATCCGCGTCGAGGGCCGCGTGCAAGGCGTCGGCTATCGGGCGTTCGTGGAGATGCGCGCCGGCGAGCTCGGCCTCGCTGGATGGGTGCGCAACCGGAGCGACGGCTCCGTAGAGGCGGTGCTGCAAGGGCCTATTGAAGCGGTCGAGCAGATGCTGGCTCTCTGCCGCCAAGGCCCGCCTGCGGCGCGCGTGGACCGGATCGAGATTGTCGGTGAGGGCGTTGGCGCCTTTGCGGGCTTCGAGGTCCGCCCCACAATCTAGGACACCATACGAGTTCGTTCTGCTGTAGCGGCTAGGTAGGCCGGGCGTACTTGGCGGCGTGCTGGCGCAGGCCCTTGAGGATCGGCTCATAGGCCTCCTCGTTGCGTGCTTCGGGATAGACCACATAGACCGGATAGACGAACTTGCGCGCCCGCTTGGGCTGGCGCAGGCGTCCGCGGCCGATGTGCGCGCGCACGAGACGAGAAGGAAAGTAGCCCGAGCACTCGTTGTTGAGGAGGTAGTTGAGCCCGACAGGACCCAGGTCGAGGTTAAGGCCGGGATTGGTAAATTCCGGGTAGGCCGCCGCATGGTCCTGCTGGAAGTCGGGGCCCCAGTCGACGAACACATAGTCGGTCGAGGTGCGCCGCTGGGTGATCGGCGCGCTGGTCACGAGGACGAACTCCTCATCGAACAAGTGCTCGATCATGAGCCCGGGCGGTTGCGTCGGCCGGTACATGACGGCCAGGTCGAGGCTTCCCTCGATCAGCCGCTGGGTGAGCACGGCTGACAGCCCGCCCGACGCCGAGACCGCTATTCCAGGGATCTCCGAGCGCAGCCACGACACCCAGCGAAGCAGGAATCCATCCCAAAACACGCCCGGTGCGCCCACGGCGAGGTGGTCGCTATGCTGGGCGGAGGTCCCCACCTCGAGCTGGGCGCGCTGCCAGACGCGAACCAGGGCGAGGGCGTGCTTCTGGAACTGCTCGCCGGCGGAAGTGAGCTCGGCGCCGAACTTCGACCGCTCGAACAGCGGGCGTCCAAGCATGTCCTCGAGCCCTTTGATGCGCGCCGATACGGTCGACTGCGTGATGTTCATCTTGCGGGCGGCATCGATGAAGCTGCCCATCTCGGCGACCATCAAGAAGGTGCGGGCGAGGTTGACGTCCATGTGGCTCTGAAGGTCGTTGAACTCTCGAAAAGCTATCTATCGAAAATTCCGATAGTGGTCACCGGAAAATTCCGTTTGTGAAAGGGGTTGATTCTCACCAAATTGGTCTTTGTCCCGACCGAGCCGAATCCGATTCGGCTCTTCCTGTTCGGGTTCACAATGGAAGGACGACTAACATGGCTGCTGCTAAAGCGAAGAAACCTGCGAAGAAGGCCGCCGCGAAGAAGCCGGCTGCTAAGAAGAAGAAGAAGTAGTACGTCTCCATCCCAGGAGACCAGGAGGTGCCGTGATGACCCACTGGGTGTTTGCGGCTTCTCTGAGCGTGGCCCTGATAGGACCTCCAAGCGCGTACGCGTCATCCATTACCAACCGAGATGGGGCTGATCACAAGGTTAGCATCATCGAGGGAAATGCGGCGGCGGACCATATTCTACGGCCGTCAGCGACGCTCGAAGGGGTCTGTAACAAGGGCTGCGTGATCCGCCTCAACGATAGCCGAAAGGACGAGTACGAGCTCAAAGGCTCGGAGGTCGTATCGATTGAGGGCGGCTACCTTTACTACGCCGGGCCACCTGCGGCCGCAGTGCCTAGGGCTGGTGATGCGGACCAGCCTCGCGAGCCTGGTACGAAGTAAGGGTGGATACTGAACGCCACTCCAGGGAAGCCCGGCCCTTCAATGGGCCGGGCTTTCGCTTTTCTGAAGCTCGGGCGAAGCCACCATTGTTGTGCCGCTGGCGTCGGCGAGCGGGCTTTGGGCATCGATCGTCGGCCCGAAGCAGCGTTCGAAATGGTGGCGCAGCGCCTTATCCACAGCTTCCATCGTGTAGGGCACGCCGAGGTCGGCGAAGCTCGTGACCCCATGCTCGGCGATGCCGCAGGGGACGATGCCGGCATAGTGGGAGAGGTCGGGGTCAACGTTGAGGCTGATGCCGTGCAGGCTCACCCATTTGCTCACCCGCAATCCAATGGCGGCAATCTTATCCTCTACGCTTGCGCCCTTCGCCGGTCGCCGGACCCAGACTCCGACGCGGCCATCGCGCACCTCGCCGGCGATGGCGAAGTCGGCGAGCGTGCCGA
>Ga0164243_10015298_pt1 | contig 10611 bp, 15 predicted proteins | sample OricompcompostOP_FD_108781 | JGI IMG/M metagenome (GOLD analysis project Ga0164243, IMG submission 108781) | Organic Plus compost microbial communities from Emeryville, California, USA - Original compost - Organic plus compost (OP) | ecosystem: Engineered > Solid waste > Mixed feedstock >...
AACGTGTTCGCGGATGTCATCCGGGCGACCAGAGTCGCCTCCAATACGCCCCCGTAGCTCAGTGGATAGAGCGACCGCCTCCTAAGCGGTAGGTCGTCGGTTCAACTCCGGCCGGGGGCGCCAGTCCTGCTTCCGACAACGTCCGACGAGATCCGGACAAATCCATAAAAGCCTGAAATTTCAGCGTAAACCGTCCAGCTCGATCCTGAGCCGTCCGTTGACAGCTTAGCACCTTTGGGGGTATTCGTGGGGGTATCGGCACCTTCCAAAACCACGATACCCCCAATATGCCGCTTACCGAAAAGGCGCTTCGGGCGCTGAAGCCGCAAGAGAAGCCGTTCAAGGTTAGTGACGAGCGGAGTCTTTATTTGCTCGTCACGCCGAGCGGTGCGCGTTGCTGGCGGCTCAGTATCGGATCGCGGGAACAGAGAAAGTCTTGGCGCTGGGCACGTATCCCGACGTGCCGCTGAAAGTTGCGCGCGAGCGGCGCGATGAAGCGCGCAAGCTTATCGCTGCTGGTGTTGATCCTGGCGTCAAGCGTAAGGCTGAGAAGATCGCGCGCGCCGATACGTTCTCCGCAATCGCGAAGGAATGGCTCGATCTTCAACGTAAGAAGTTTTCGCCGGCGACGTTGGTGAAGGCTGAATGGACGTTTGACGAGCCGCTTAATCCTTACTCGGGTCTCGGCCGATTCGTGAAATCACGCCGCCGGAACTCCTCGTCCCTCTTCGGAAGCTCGAAGGGCGAGGCAAGCACGAGACGGCGCACCGTACGAAGCAGCGCGCAGGCCAAGTGTTCCGTTACGCCATTGCCACCGGCCGAGCCGAGCGCGACCCGTCGGCCGATCTCAAAGGCGCGCTCGCGCCGGTTGTGGTTCGCCATCACCCGGCGATCACAGATCCGAAGGGAATCGGGGAGCTGCTGCGCGCTATCCATGCATACCGCGGTCAGCCGATAACTGAGGCCGCCTTGAAACTCGCGCCGTTGGTGTTTGTACGACCAGGCGAATTGCGCAAGGCCGAGTGGTCCGAAGTCGATCTCGTGAACGGCGAATGGCGCATTCCTGCACACAAGATGAAGTTGCCGGAGCAGCACATCGTGCCGCTCGCGAAGCAAGCCATCGCGATCTTGCGCGAACTGGAGCCCGTGACGGGGTTAGGACGCTACGTGTTCCCATGCATGCGCGGCGAAGATCGTCCGATGAGCGAGAACGCGCTAACGGCGGCTTTGCGACGGATGGGCTACAGCGGGGACCAGATGACCTGGCACGGCTTTCGGTCCCTCGCCTCCACGCAACTCAACGAACAAGGCTTCGAGCCCGACTGGATCGAGGCACAACTTGCCCATGCCGAGCGCAACGACATCCGCGCGGCATACAACTATGCGAAGTACCTGCCACAGCGGCGCAAGATGATGCAAGCATGGGCGGACTATCTCGACGGCCTACGGCTCGGCCCAAGCGTGCTCAGACGCACCGCATAGCTCTCCGCTGACAGGGAAGGCAGATCCTTGCGTTGCTATCGCCGCTCAGCGAGCGCGATGCCAGCAGTGTTGAGCCCCTTGCGCCAACTACGGTTGGTCCAGTAGCTGCCCCGCAGCTGCCGAACGCGATTCTTATCGCACTTCACAATCAACTCCGCCGCACCGAAGTAGGCTTGTTCATCGGTCGATAGTGGCTGCGGCACGCGAGCACGAAAGACATAGAACAGCTCAAAATCGCCAGAGTCCGCGTTCTGTCGTAGAGCGGAACACAATACAGTCGACTCAGAACGTGACGCGCTACTGTCGGCGGGCTCATAGCAGATCCTGAGTGTGAAAAGGCCGTGCTGAATCCGCAGTACTCCCTCGTAGGGCACGACCCGATCCAGCCCACCCTTCTCGATTAAATCAGCCTTCGCGGCACTATCGCCTTCACTCATTGCCTTCTTTAGTGCCCAGTTCGACGACGTGCTCAGACGGTAACGACCGTTCAGATTCGGTGCGAGGTGGTTGAGTAACGGAAAAAAGCGCCACAACCAGTCTATTACTCGATGATGACCTGCGATTGCTAGCATCAGAAACGCAAGAGTTGTTGAGAACGACAAAAACCGCGGCAACCCGTGCCACGTCGGGTTCCCGGAAGGGAATGCAAACGGGAAGATGATCAAAGCGGCGATTAGGAACACGGACGCCACAAGCCGCACGAAAGCCCGGGGCGATAGAAGCTGGATCATGAGTACCTCGGTGCTCGAACTCTATATATTGTGTTACACTCCAAAGCCCATCACAACATATTGGGATTTCGGAGGGAATCGTGGCGAACGGGATCAACGCGCACCGGGTCCTCAAGGGGACAGCGTCGAAAAACGGGTTTCTGGACAGAATCGACGCTCCTGAATCAGTAGAAGACGGCCTCCGAGCCGCGCGTGACAGGATTCGAAGCGCGTTGCGGGATGCAGCACGCAGCTGGCAGCAATTCGTCAAGCGAGAGGAACTGCTAGAAAAGGCCGTGGCAGGCGGCGTGATGCCTTCGTTTAGCCCCAAGTTTCGGATGCAGGGGAGTTTCGCTTATCGGACGCTCAACGATCCGCCGCAGAAACCACCTCAGCAGTTGGATCTCGACGACGGCATGTTCCTGCCCGTGTCGTTCTTCCAGGCGAACGGCGGCCTGCACCCAGCCATTGCCAGTCGTGGTTTGTTCTTGCTTGTGGAACGCGCACTTCAACCACTGTGTGACGACCAAGGTTGGGAGCTCGACAGGAGCAAACCTTCCTGCGTCCGCGTGAAACTTGCACTTCGCACTCACGCCCACATCGATATCGCCTTGTACTCCATTCCTGACGAACAATTCGTCCAGCTTTCCGAGTCTGTGCTCGCAAAGCATGCACAGGATGAGCGAATCCGTCTGAGCGGCATGTTAGATCTTGATGAAGAGGTCTATCGCGCCATCGCCTCAGAGCAAATCCTGCTCGCACACCGTGAAGAGAACTGGAAACCATCGGATCCTCGAAAACTTGAGGTTTGGTTCGAAAGCGCGATCAAACGTCACGGTTACGTGGCGCGGCGTGTCTCTCGATATCTGAAAGCCTGGCGCGATTTTCAGTGGCCAAGCTGCGGGTTGTCCTCCATAACGTTAATGTCCTGCGTGGTTGCTACGCTCGATGCGCTCGGCAAGTCGGTGCAGGACGAACGCGATGATCTGACGTTAGAAGTGGTTGCACGCGAACTGAGCAACCAACTTCGGCGCCCGATCGAGAACCCCGTCGTCAAGGGCCAGTATCTCGATGACACTTGGACTGATGAGATGCGACGGGACTTTTGTTCGCGCGCCTCGCTGCTGGCGAGTGCATGCTCTTCCGCATTACGCGCTTCGCGCACCGCTGAAGACGTATTGGCGGCATATCGGAGTGTTCTGGGACCTCGCGTACCGGCCGACACGGCTCTGGTGAGCATCGAGGAGGAAGTGCCTACGCGTACGGAAATTTCTTCAGCTCCTGCCGTGCTGACATCCGGCTTGTTACGCGAGCGCGGGCAAGAGACAACCACGCGTCAGCCGGTCCAGAAGGCCGGAGATCGCCGCTACGCCTGAGAACTCAGCAGTTCAGTTACGTGTTCTCCCGGGCGGTCTCGGAGATCGATCAGTTTTTGCGCGGAGAGTTATCCGCGCGCGTAGTTGATGTAGCGAAGGTCTATCGGTCACGACAATTCGTGAGTGGGTGGCGCATCACCGTCAAGGGAGCTGACGGTGTACTCCACGAACTCGACGTATTGATTACGTCCGAGTTCCCGTATGTCGCACCACGAATAGCCCTCGTCGACACGAGCCACTTCCTTAAGTGGCCGCACGTCGAGCGCGATGGCGTGCTCTGTCTATTGAGTGAAAACGACCTCGTGGACCACACTGCGCCAGTGGCGGTGTTGCAGCTTCTGTTATCGGAAGCGATCGATCTGATTGATGCGTCGGTCGCTGGGCAAAACCAACCCGACTTTCTCATCGAGTGCAAATCGTACTGGGCGCAGGCCGTAGACAATGGCCCTCTGCTGCACAGTCTCGTACGCCTGGAACCACCCTCCCGGCTGATCCAGATATGGTGCGGTCATGAACGGACTGTAGCAGCCGATGGTCATGCAGAACTCGCAACTTGGGTGCGGAACTTCCGCGGGTGTGAGCAAGTGCCAACGGATGAGTTCACGCAGGGATTGTTGCTTTGGCTCCCGGCACCTCTCTTTCCATGGCAGTTTCCAAATTCTGCCGCCGGTTTAAGGAGGCTAGTGCGCGAGCAAGGCGGCGCTGGACTCGACCTCTTGGACTCCCTGATTGATGAGCGGACAGTATCTCTCTGGGTGTTGCTCGTAAGCGCAACAGCAGATGGCCCATTTGCCGGGGCCGTTTTCGTGAGAAGGGCTGTTCAGAGAGGATACGGAGCGCCGCGCGGCATTAGGCACAGAGGATTCAGAGAAAGACACGTGCCGCGTGCTCTCAGCCTGGCGCATTTCTTCGGAGCAGGTAAGGTGCAACTTGCTGACGTAGCGCGCGAAGACGCAATGTGGGTTCATGGACGGGAAAGTGTCGCCTCCGCCGAACGGTTGCGCGCCAGCAAGGTCGCTATCCTCGGCTGTGGTTCAGTGGGAGCGACAATCGCAGTCGCTCTGGCGCAAACGGGCGTCGGTAACTTCCTGCTGATAGACCCTGAGCGCCTCACGGGACCAAACACCAGCCGGCATCCACTCGGAGCCCAGAGCGTCGGCAAGAACAAAGCAGTGGCACTCAGCCAAAAACTGCGTGGTGACTTTCCACACGTTAACTCCGCCGTCGCGTTGAACCGCAGTTGGAAGCAACTCACGGATGGTGAGCGTTCCCAGATAGGAGAGAGCGACCTCTTCATCTGTGCCGTCGGCAGCATCGGCGTGGAACTGGCGATAAACAATTGGGCGCGCAGTACCCTCAGTTGTCCGGTGTTGTACCTGTGGCTCGAGCCCTTCGCGTGCGCCGCGCATGCTGTCGCTATAGCCAGTTCCGGGGGATGTCTCGAGTGCGGATTCGACTCCTTTGGTGCTCCACGTTTCCGGGTGACAGATTGGCCCGCTGGAAGCACAACGAGGCGGGAGCCCGGCTGCGCGGCAACATTTCAGCCTTATGGCGCCGTGGACTTGCTTGGAGGCGTATGTAGCATGGCAGATCTGGCGCTCCGCTGCTTGCTAAGCGAGGTCCAGTCATCCCAACATCGAATTCGGGTTGCGAGCGACTGGCGATTGCGAGAGCACGGAGGTACTTGGTCGAACGCCTGGCTCGAATTGACCAAGCGCGCCGAAGGAGACTTCGCAGTGACGCGTCCGTGGGATTCTGCGCAAGACTGTCAACGATGCCATCCCAGTTCGAGCCGTTGATACTGCCGGTTGGCACGTCCGGACAACTAGTCGTCGTAGCTCCGAATGTCCTCGCACATCTAGACGCACATCGACAAACTCGCTGGTGGCATAAGGAAGCGGGCGGACAACTGTTCGCTACCCTCGCCCCCTCACGTATCGAAGTGTCGGTCGCGACCGGACCTCGACGCTCAGACCGGCGCTCGCGGTTCGGCTATGTTCCTGACGTGAATGCCGAGAAGACTGAGATCGAACTCATGTACGCCGGCGGCCTCCACTATGTCGGGGACTGGCATACGCACCCGCAGCCAATTCCGATTCCATCGTCCACTGACGTTCAGACTCTTCAAGGATGCTTTCGGTTATCTCGGCACGACTTAAATGCCTTTATCTTGATAGTGGTCGGGCGCGCTGAATTTCCGCATGGCATCTATGTCGCAGCCGTCGATGCGAACGGTGCGTATCAGCTGAAGCTGTGATCGAACTTTCCCTGTAGTCTTGGACGTCCTTGGACCTTACCGCCCTTCTCCTGATGTTCTTGATACTTGAGATCGTACGTGACATTCCAGGTCTGATGAGACGGCTGCAACATGCGTAAGTGCGCGTTTTCGTCACGTTTGCAGGATAGCCAAGCGGCGGCTCCTTGATTCAAATGTGCTGCATGTCGAAAGGCAGCACTCATCTCTCAACGTGGGTCAGTCAGGAAACCAAGCAGCGTTTCGGCGCGCTGGCTGAAGGACTCGGCCTATCCGAATCGGCACTGCTAAAGCGGTCCGTGCAATTGATGCTCCTGAGCGCGGACGCAACGAGCGCCGCGACGATTGGTCCGGCGACAAAGGCGCCGCGCGATCTGCGGCTCTACGTCCGGCTGTGTTCCGCAGACCACCTGCTCCTGAAAGAGCGAGCTGCCGCGCGAGGGATGGCGCCGGCGACGTACGTCGCCATACTGACCCGTTCGCACCTGCACGCGGTCACTCCGCTCCCCGATCGCGAACTGGACGAGCTGAAGCGTGCAGTCGCTGCGCTCGGACTCGTTGGCCGCAACCTCAACCAGATTGCACGAGCGGCCAATCAAGGCGTCGCTCTTGGTGGCCCCAGCCTATCCGACCTTCGAGCCCTGCTTCGCGCTCTGGAAGGCCTGCGGGACCATTTCAAGGCTGTACTGACAGCGAACGCAGAGTCCTGGGAGTCGGGCCATGCCGAAACGAATCGTTGATCTCCGCGGAAGCGGTCGGCCGCTGTTGGACATTGCGAGCTACGGGCGGAATGCTCCAGGGCACGGACGCGCCCACACGGGCGCCGAGATCGCCCACGCCGTCCGGACAGCTCGCGGCGCCCCGGAGGTCGTGGTCAAAGTCTCGGGTGGAGCGCGAACGCTTCGGGGCGTTGCCTCTCATTTTGATTACATCGGTCGCGAGGGTCGCGGCGACATCGAAACAGACGATGGCCAGGTCGTTCACGAGAAGGGAATCGAGAATGTTCTCCTGAAGGAATGGGATCTCGACCTGCCTGTGGGACGCGGCAGGCGCGCGGCAGCGGGTCGAGACCGTAAGCCACCGAAGCTCGTCCACAATCTGGTGTTCTCCATGCCCGAAGGCACGCCGCCTGAAAAGCTGCGCAAGGCAGTTCGGACGTTCGCGTCAAAAGAGTTTGGCCTCCGCCATCGCTACGCAATGGCGCTGCACACAGATCAGCGCCACCCTCACGTGCACGTCGTCGTGAAAGCCGTCAGCGAAGAAGGGGAACGCCTGAACATCCGAAAGGCTACGCTCAGGCAGTGGCGGCAGGCGTTCGCACAGTGCCTGCGCGATGTTGGCGTCGAGGCCAATGCGACGGAACGCGCTGTGCGCGGAGCAATCACGCCACGCAAACCCGACGGCATCCATCGGTCTGCACGTCGAGGAGCATCGACTCACATGCAGCACCGAGCCGAGACGGTGGCGCACGAGCTCGCGCGGCGCGCGTTCCGAGCAGAGCCCGGCAAGCGCACGTTAGTTGTTACGCGTGAAGCAGTCCTTCGAGGCTGGCTAGGTCTCGCGGACGCCTTGGATGCCAAGGGAAACAGAGGGGATGCGGCCGCGATCCGACGGTTCGCCACAAGCATGCCGCCGCCTCTCACGGAAAGGGAGTGGATCGCAGACGGGCTCCGGCGATCATTCCAAAAAGTCCGCGATGCTGAAGGGCCGGGCCTTAGCCGCTGATCTCCGATGCGACATCGTGCGATCATGAATGCGTCAGCGGTCGCCCCGGTTGTTTACGTGCAAAACGTTGGTTTCGTGCTCGCCGAAGGGATGCGGCTGATACCGCGTGATGCGAGCCATGTAGTCCTTCACCACGGCGCCCCGCTTCCGACCAGGTCTATAGAGCATCAGCTTGTACCTAGGTTTACCCCTGTCGGTTACCACAACTGCACCGTGGATCTCCACGAGCTTTCTGACCTTGGCGAACTGGTCCCGGAGGTCGCGAATCGAGGCGGTCTGGCGTGCCATAGCTTGAAGCGAGAATGTCTTACGCATACACGAATGTCTAGAAAGTAGGCTGGTTTCGCCCGATGGTCGAGGGCGTCTATGAACCTCGCCAGTATCGATGTCACCTCCGCAGCGGACGCGCACCGCTGATGCGACTCCTCGCGACTCCTTGCAACAAACTGCATCACCTTGCGACGCGCCTCGTGAGAGCACGGCGCCTGCAACACGCGTAGGTGCGCAAACTCGTCACTTTCTCCGGTTGCCGCGCACAGCGTCGTGAGCAGAGAGTAGGCGCAGAACGCTCACCGTGGGACTCACGCACATGACAAGCGATGTAGGAACGATCGACGGCGCGCCCACCACGCGAAGCGCCGTCCGGACGATGACCGGCGCCAGGATTCTTCGACTGCCGCAAGTTTGCGCGATGACCGGCCTTGGTCGGTCAATGATCTATCAGATGGAAGGGGAAGGACGCTTTCCACCTCGCGTCAATATTGGCCTCCGCGCCGTCGGCTGGGTTGAAAGCGAGGTTCAGGACTGGCTGCGCGGAAGGATCGAAAACCGCCGGGCGCGGAGCAAGCCCCCGGGCCTTACTCGGCCCAGCGATCACCGAAAATGACGCACGGCTACAGCGGTTCGATCCTCGGCCGCCGCTTCTTCTGCGCGCGCCATAGGTCATGCGCGAGCTGCATGCGCAGCCAAGACTCGGCAGATCCGCGCAGAGCCGCGGCCAGCCGAATTGCTAGCTCGGCACTCACAGCTGCCTTGCCGGTGACCACGCGCGAAAGCGCCCCACGCGAAACAGCCAGGCGCTTCGCGAATTCTGAAACGGTAATTCCGCCATCAGTGCGGAGCACGGTCCCTTTCAGCACTTCACCCGGATGCGGTGGTCTATGCATCTGCGCCATACCGCCTTTAGCGATCGCGGGCGTCGGGAATGTGCCGCGCCAAATCCATAGCGTCGTGAAGCAATCGCAGGACTTCAATTGTCCGGGTCCGGCCTTTCTCGACTACCCGAAACAGCACGACATGCCGCCCTCGCCGGTTCCCGCGTGCCACGTGCAAAGTGAACAACCCCTTCGCGATCTCCGGCCGCTCCTTTACTCCGACCGTGGTCGGCCCGTCGCTCAGCGCCTCAAGCGCAGCGCTCACGGTATCTATATAGACAAGCGCCTGCTTGTCGCCGAACTGTTCGAGAGTCCAATCAATGATGTTCTGGAGGTCGGCCTCAGCAGCAGCGGTGAGGTGGACGGTCCAGAATCGTCCTTCGATCGTCAACCACCACTCCGCTGGCGCTTTCGAGACAGCGCCTCATCGCGCAGCTTGCCCACGTGTTGACGCAATTCCGTTGGCGACTCGAATGTGCGATACCGCCCGGCCTCGATATCTGCGATGCCTACCCGAGCCGCTTCGCGCAAGGCTTTCAAGCGCGCCTTTGCCTCTTCTTCCTGATGCTCGACAAGACGAAGCCCCTCGCGCAATACCTCACTCGCGTTCTGATATCTACCGGACGACACGAGGCGCTCCACAAGTTCCGCTTGATACTCGGTCAGTACGACGTTTCTGGTCGGCATTTCCGCTACATCCCAAGCGAGTTTTCAGTTGGCATAGTATGCCATACCTCCGCCGTCTCCTCACATTCTCGGGCAAGTCGGATTGTGTGCTGAGAATCACAGTGGGCCACGGCAGCCACGAAACCCACGCGCGCCTCGCTCCCGGCGCGGGTACCCAAACCCTCACGCGCGGCCTGCAGGCCGCTGCGGCAAAGCCCGCAGGAGGCGAAAGGAGGCCCCGCAGGCCGGCCGCCGCCGGATGCCGGCGGCGGCCGCGTCGAACTTGCGGAGCCTCAGGCGATTACGCCCTCTTCCGCGCACCTCCAGCATTGGCCGTGGCGTCAAGCCTTACGCTCAGAGCAGCGAGCATCCGTGCGATCCTCGCCCGCGGACTGTTGGGCTCCTTTCGGTACTCGAAGCAACTCAGGTGGAAGACCAACACCAGCAAGACCGACCTCAGTACCTGCTTGAGGGTGCCGGCTTCCACATGCCGCGGGGAGGTCTCGAGCGAATCTGATACATCAACGCTGCCGCCGTATCGAATGCTGCGGAGAAGGCCCGTTCACTTTTTACGATCTTCCTCCACTCCGGTGGGACACGGGTCTTCCGCAGACGCGCGGCGCTCCGCTTCTTTCGAACGCTCATGGGCGCACCTCCCGTAGGCCAACGTCGAGTTCGTTGTACACGGCGAGCAGCGCCCTCATGCCAACCTCAAGCGTGTGGACGTACGCGGCGACATCGTGCTCCGGATCATCTGTGCATACGTGCTCGAGCACCCCGTTTAATGCCTGAGCGGCAGTCGCAAGGATGGACAGCGCATCGGAGAAGCGCCCAAGCAGCGCATCGAAGTCAGTCGCCGCGCGACCGCGGGATCGTGGCGGCGTGGACGTGGCTTTCCCAGAAACAGCTCTGCCGGCCTTCTTCGGCTGGTTAGAATGGCGGTGTCGTGAACCCATGTGGCACCTCTTATCCAGGTGTTGCGTGGTAGCCGTCCGCCGTGGTGACAGCCACGGTGGGCGGCGCTCTTGGAGGGTTCAGGACCGGAGGGGGTATCGCTGGGGGTATTCCAGGTTCTCAGAACGCCACGGAGCCTATAAATCTAGGCATTTCGGCGAACGTTGCGGCGCCGGCCGGGGGCGCCATCACCCTGATTCTCGGCCAGGCAGCGCAGGAAGCGTAGTAACGGAACCGCGCGGCTGGAACATCACGATGCACATGGCGCGACGACGAGACCTACCTGGGCA
>Ga0164243_10015299_pt1 | contig 10611 bp, 6 predicted proteins | sample OricompcompostOP_FD_108781 | JGI IMG/M metagenome (GOLD analysis project Ga0164243, IMG submission 108781) | Organic Plus compost microbial communities from Emeryville, California, USA - Original compost - Organic plus compost (OP) | ecosystem: Engineered > Solid waste > Mixed feedstock >...
GATCGAGCGGCAGGCCGGCGTGCTCGACGACGGCGGCTCGGTCACCCAGGAGACGCGGCACTTCCAGGAGAACTCCGGCACCACGGTGGCCGGGCGCAGCAAGGAGGAGGCGCAGGACTACCGATACTTCCCGGAGCCCGACCTCGTACCGCTGGCCCCGTCGCGCGCGTGGGTGGAGGAGCTGCGCGCGACGCTGCCCGAGCCGCCGGCCGAGCGCCGTAAGCGGCTCCAGGAGGACTGGGGCGTCTCGGACTTCGAGATGACCTCGATGCGCAACGCCGGCGCGGTCGACCTGGTCGAGGAGACCATCGCGGCCGGGGCGCCGCCCGCCGACGCGCGCAAGTGGTGGATGGGCGAGCTGGCCCGGCGCGCGAACGAGAGCGGCACCGGCCTGGACGAGCTGGCCGTGACGCCCGCGCACGTGGCGCGGGTGGTGGCGCTGGTCGCCGAGGGTTCGCTGAACGACAAGCTGGCCCGGCAGACGCTGGACGGCGTCCTGGCCGGCGAGGGCACGCCGGACGACGTGGTGGCCGCCCGCGGGCTGAAGATCGTCAGCGACTCCGGCGAGCTGGACGCCATCATCGACCGGGTCATCGCCGACAACGCCGACGTGGCGGAGAAGATCCGCGGCGGCAAGGTGGCCGCGGTCGGCGCGCTGGTCGGCGGCGTCATGAAGGCCACCCGCGGCCAGGCCGACGCCGGCCGCGCGAAGGACCTGATCCTCGAGAAGCTCGGGGTTTCGGGCTAGGTCAGACGACCTGGGCCGGGGTGGCCGGATCTGGACCTTCCATGATCCGGTCGCCCTGCCGCATAGTTGCTTCCGGTCAGGTGGGAGCGGGGTCCAACCCGACCGGGAGGATCGGATGCGTCACCACGCACGCCGTCGTACCGTCGCGCTCGCCGGAGCGGCCCTGCTGTTCACCGGGATCACCGGGGGAGCGGCCGGCCTCGTCACCGGCGCGGCCCAGGCGGCACCGCGCACCCCGACGACCGCCGCCACCGAGTACCACGCGCCGCTGTCCGCCGGCGACGGCACGCCGGCCGGCGCGGTCGCCTGGTACCAGGCGCACCTGGGCAGCACCGCGTACCAGGGCTACTGCGAGCTGGCCGCGGAGAAGGCGTACGGCACCAGCGGCGTGTGGGCCTCGGCCAACGCGCACTGGAACGGCGCCAGCCCCAAGCACACCACCGGCACGCCGCCCGCCGGCTCGTTCGTGTACTGGAACATCAGCGACTACGGCCACGTCGGCATCTCCGACGGCAAAGGCGGCGCGTACGCGACCAGCGTCAACGGCGCCATCGGCCACATCACCAGCCTGACCGCCTTCAACAACTACCGCGGCTGGACCCCGGGCGACGTACCGCGGCAGTGACCCAGCGCGGGGCCGGGCCCGGCGACACGGCTCTGCCGGGACCCGGCGGTGACCCGCGCGGGGGCCGGGCCCGGCCCGGCGTCAGAGTTCCGTCGGGTTCGGTCCCTGGCCCTTGCTCTTCTTCGACGGAGACGGGGTCGGGGAGTTGCTCTTGCCCTTTCCGCCCTTCTTGCCCTTGAGCGGGATCATGATCACCTTGTCGTCGCCGGGCCGCGGCTCGCCCCGCCCGTCGCGGTTGCTGGTCGTCACCCACAGCGACTTGTTGTCCGGCGCCGGCACCACCGTGCGCAGCCGCCCGTACTGCGCGGTGAGGATCGCCTTCGGCTTGCCCAGCGAACCGGACCCGCTCACCGGGATCGTCCACAGCCGCTGCCCCTGCAGCGCCGCGGCGAACAGCGTGCCGCCCGCGTACGCCAGGCCGCTCGGCGACGCCTCGTTGGTCGGCCAGGTGACCAGCGGGTTCACGTACTTGCCGCCGCCGCCCTTGCCCTCCACCTCCGGCCAGCCGTAGTTCTTGCCCGGCTCGATGCGGTTGATCTCGTCCAGCTTGTCCTGGCCGAACTCGGTGGCGTACATGCGGCCCTTGGCGTCCCACGCCATGCCCTGCACGTTGCGGTGGCCGTAGCTCCACACCAGCGTGCCGAACGGGTTGCCCTTGGCCGGCTTGCCGTCGGGCGTCATCCGGAGGATCTTGCCGCCCAGCGACTTCTTGTCCTGCGCCTCGGAGCCCTGGCCGGTCTCGCCGGTGGAGGCGTACAGCATGCCGTCCGGGCCGAACGCCAGCCGCCCGCCGTTGTGCACGGCGCCCTTCGGGATGCCCTTCAGGACGACCTGCTGGCCCTTCGCCGAGCCGTCCACCTGGCCGCTGTCGGTCCACTTCATCCGCACGATGCGGTTGTCCGAAGCGGACGTGTAGTACGCGTAGACGTACCGGTCGCTGGTGAAGTCGGGGGAGACGGCGATGCCGAGCAGCCCGCCCTCGCCACCGGCCGCCACGCCCGCGACCTTGCCGGAGTCGGTGACCTGGCCCTGCGCGGTGACCCGTACGATCGTGCCCTTGTCCCGCTGGGTGACCAGCGCGCCGCCGTCGGGCAGGAAGGCCAGCCCCCACGGCACGGACAGGTTGGTGGCCAGCGCCTTCGGCTTGCCGCTCTCGCTCGGCGAGGGGGACGGCGAGGAGGCCTGCTGCGTCGGCTGCGGGGCGGGCGAGCCGGACGGCTGGTCGCCCGGGCCCAGGCCGCATCCGGCCGCGGCGACGGTCACCGCCGTCAGCACCCCCGAGCCGACCGCGACGCGAAGCCGGCGTGGCCTCATGTTCTCTCCGTTCTCCCGGCTGGTCCGTAACCGTGCCACCGATTGTCCAGGTTCGGCGACCGGAACGGCTACTCGTCCCCCATTTCGACGGCCGGGCCCGGCCGTACGCCCCCGCCGCGCCGGTGATTCTGGTTACAGTCCGCCCATGGCCGACAACGCGACGAACGACCGGATCGCCGACCTCGTACTGGAGGGCGGCGGGGTGAAAGGCATCGGACTTGCGGGGGCGGTGCAGCGGCTTGTCGACGACGGCTACCGGTTCAACCGCGTCGCCGGCACCTCCGCCGGGGCGATCACCGGCGCACTGATCGCCGCCATGACCCAGGCCGGTGAGCCGGTCGACGGGATCGTCGACCTGGCCAAGTCCATCGACTACGCGGACTTCCTCGACCCCGGCCCGGTCGGCCGGGTGCTGGGGCCGCTCAAGCCGCTCGCGCTCGCCCCGCACCTGATGTTCGAGAACGGCCTGTACCCGACGGCCCGGCTGCACGCCTGGGTCTCCGAGCAGCTCGCCCGGTACGGCGTGCGCACGTTCGGCGACCTGCGGATGGACGCCGACCCGGAGGTCGAGGTCCCCGAGGAGCACCGGTACCGGCTGGTCGTGGTGGCCAGCGACCTGACCCGCCAGCGCGCGATCAAGCTGCCGTGGGACTTCCCCGACTACCACCTGAACCCCGACGACGTGCCGGTGGCCGACGCCGTGGTGATGTCCGCGTCGCTGCCGTTCTTCTTCGAGCCGTGCAAGCTGCGCGACGGCGGCGGGAAGATCTCCACGATCGTCGACGGCGGCATCTTCACCAACTACCCGATCTCGATCTTCGACCGTACGGACGGCAAGCCGCCGCGCTGGCCGACGTTCGGCGTACGCCTGCACTCCCGCGCCGAGCTGCGCAAGCGCAACGAGATCGGCGGGCCGCTGTCGCTGGCGATGGCGCTGGTGGAGTCGCTGGTCGGCGCGTGGGACGCGATGTACGTGGACGACCCGTGCGCGCAGGCCCGCACGATGTTCGTGGACACCGCGGACATCGCGTCCACCGACTTCGACCTGTCCGCCGAGCAGCAGGCCACGCTGCTGGCCAACGGCACCACCGCGGCCGACGAATTCCTCCGGCACTGGGATTTCGCGGGGTACCTCAAACGTTGTCGGGGTGGGGCGCAGTGATCATGACGGACCGCACCCGGAGCGGCCCTGACTTTTTTGGTCAACGAATCTGACACGCTCGCTACCGAGTTGACGCCGAATCGCAACGGAGGAATCGCATTGGGTAACCGATCGAACGCCCGCCGGAACTCCACCCGCCCGTGGACGGCCCCGTCTGGACGGCGTCATCCCAGCGTGGTACGGGGAATCGCGCGCTCGATCGAGACCCGGATGGCGCCCGGATGGTGATTACTTTCCGTTACGATCTTGAGGGTCAGTTAAATGTCCGCCGTCCGCCAACGGTCCAGAAAAACGGTCATTTCGCCGCGCCGCGTCCGCCTCAATCGGCCCGTGACATTCGGCACGTAGAGTAAGCGCACAGCGATGCACGACCCTTCCCCGGCCCGGCCACGGCCACCCCGCATCCGGCTGAGGGAAACCGTCCCCACAGGCCGTCCCGGCCCGCACCCCGCAGCGGAGATACACGCCCAGATGACCCGTCAGCGAATCCAGCGCCCTGGATCGCCGAACCATCGCGCCCGCCGCTAGGAACCGCGATGATGCAACGGCGCGAATCCGCGCGCTTGTCCACGCCGCAGACCGCCCTGATCACGGTGGCGGTCCTCTCGGCCGCGTACGTCATCGGCTCGCTCGTGGGCTGGGGCGGGCACACGGCCGCTTCGTGGGTCTCCTCGTGGGCCGGGGTCGTCGCCTCGGGCGCCGCCATGCTCGGCCTGCTCAACGCCTGGCGCGGCGCCACCGGCACCGTACGTACGGTCCGCCTCGCGCTGGCCGCCGGCTGCGCCGCCTGGTGCGCCGGTGAGCTGGTCCAGGCGTTCTCCCGCTTCGTGCTCAGCCGCGCGGCGACGTCCCTGTCGTTCTCCGACCTGTTCCTGATCGTCGCGCTGGTGCCCGTCGGGCTGAGCTTCGCCTACGGCGCCCGCCGGCCGCGGCGCATCGGCCCGATCGTCCGGTACCTGCTTGACACCTACGCCTGCTCGGCCGCGCTGTTCGCGGTCGGCTGGGCGCTGCTGTTCGCGCACCTGTACCGCGCCTCCGGCGAGCCCGCCGGCGCGTTCCTGTTCGAGCTGATCTACCCGATCGTCGACATCGTGCTGCTGTGCGGCGCGGTGCCGCTGGTGCTGGTCACGCCGCGGAGCCGGCGTCCACCGGCGATCGCCGTGTACGCCGCGGTCCTGGCGCTCACCGTCGCCGACGTCGTGGAGACCACCATCCACATCGGCGGCGGCGTGTCCGGCGACCTCGCGCACGCGCCGCGCATCATCGCGTACCTGCTGGTCGGCGTGGTGCCGTGGCTGGCCAAGCCGGCGCCGCGCCCGGCCGGCGAGCCGCACCGCGCGGCCGAGCTGCCGCCGCTGCTGTCCAACGCCATGCCCGGCCTGGCCGCGATCCTGGCCGTGCTGGTGCTGGCCGTCCGCTCGATCACCGGCGACGGCCGGGTGGAACCGGTGCTGGCCGCGGCCACCGCGTCCGCGGTCATCGTCGCGGCGATCCGCATGTTCGGCGTGGCCGCCGAGGTCGTCCGGCTGCGGCGCACCGCGCAGGCGGGCGAGGACCACTTCCAGGCGCTCGCCGAGAGCATCGGCGACGTCGTGGTGATCAGCGACCTCGACGGCGTGATCCGGTACGCCAGCGCCGGCGTCTCCGAGACGTACGGCTACGCCCGCGACGCGCTGTTCGGCCGGAACGTCTCCGAGATCGTGCACCCGGAGGACTGGCCCGGGCTGCGGCTCAAGCTGTCCCGGTTCCTGCGCTCCGGCGACGAGACCGTCGTCGTACAGGGCCGCGTGCTGGCCGCGGACGGCACCTGGCTGCACACCGAGTCCACCATCAGCCGGTACCACCGCCCCGGCGAGCGGCACGGGCTGCTCATCACCACGCGCGACATGTCCGACCAGGTGGCGCTGCAGCAGCAGGTCACCCACCTGACGTTCCACGACGGCCTGACCGGGCTGCCGAACCGCGCGTACTACGAGGAGCGGGTGCGCGAGGTGCTCACCCGCGACCGGGACGCGTCCGGCTGCGTGTGCGTGTTCATCGACCTCGACGGCTTCACCGCCGTCAACGACTCCGCCGGGCACGCGGCCGGCGACCTGCTGCTCAGCCAGGCCGCGCGGCGGCTGCGCGCGGCCGTGCCGATCGACGACACGGTGTCGCGCTGGGGCGGCGACGAGTTCGCGGTCTTCGTGGAGAGCCCGGCGGACGCACAGACCGTCGTCGACCTGGCCGACCGGCTGCTGTCCAGCGTGGCCGCCGAGCCGTTCCGCGTGGCCGGGTCGGACATCACGCTGACCGCGTCCATCGGCGTCGCGTTCGCCGAGGACCGGCTTGAGGCCAGCGAGCTGATCCGTAACGCCGACGTCGCGATGGCCCGGGCCAAGGAGCTGGGCGGCGGGCGCGTGGAGATCTTCGCCGCGCACATGCACGCCGACGTCGTACGCCGGCTTGAGCTGGTCAACGACCTGCGGCGGGCGCTGGACGAGGACAAGTTCGCCATCGAGTACCAGCCGGTGGTGGAGCTGGCCACGTCCCGGGTGACCGGCGTGGAGGCGCTCGTCCGGCTGCGCCGCGGCCGTACGTACGTGGGCGCGGACGAGTTCATCCGGCCCGCGGAGGAGTCCGGGCTGATCGTGCCGCTCGGCGCGTGGGTGCTGCGCGAGGCGTGCGCCCAGGTGGCCCGGTGGCGCGCGTCGTCGTGGGACATCGGGCTGTCGGTGAACCTCGCGGCCCGGCAGATCGCCGCGCCGCAGTTCGTCGAGACCGTGGCCGGCGCGCTTGAGGACAGCGGGCTGCCCGGCGAGGCGCTCACGGTGGAGGTCACCGAGGAGACGCTGGTCGACGACACCGGCCAGGCGCTGGACCGGCTGCGCGAGCTGCGCGACCTCGGCGTACGGCTGGCCATCGACGACTTCGGCACCGGGTACGCCTCGCTGGTCTACCTGCGCCAGCTCCCCGTCGACATCATCAAGATCGACCCGTCGTTCGTGAGCGGGCTCGGCCGCGACGAGACCGTCTCGCTGCTGACCCGTACGATCGTCCGGCTCGGCCGCGACCTCGGCATCGCCGTGGTGGCCGAGGGCATCGAGCGGCCCGACCAGCTCGACCTGCTGCGCGAGATGGGCTGCGCCCGCGGCCAGGGCTACCTGGTGGCCCGGCCGATGATCGCCCAGCGGGTGGAGAAGCTGATCCGGCCGCCGCGGGCGAAGGGGTCGGCCGTACCGACGCGCTAGTGATGAGAATTACCGTCCACATACCGAGACAACCCGGGGTTCAAGTTGACGATCCCCGGGCTCTCGGCCAAGGTTGTAAACGTGTCCACGAACTTCCTGATTCTCGTACTTGGTCGGCGCGCAGGCCGCTGAACCAAGCCGACGACCTGCGCGCGCCCCTCGACCGCCTCGGCGGAGAGGGGTTTTTTGATGCCCCGACCCCACGCATGTACCACTCGTAAGGAACGAGCCGATGTCCGAGCAGTTGACCGGAGCCCAGTCGCTCATCCGGGCGCTGGAACACCTCGGAGTCGAGGTGGTCTTCGGGATCCCGGGCGGGACGATCCTGCCCGCCTATGACCCGCTACTCGACTCCACCAAGGTCCGCCACGTGCTCGTCCGGCACGAGCAGGGCGCGGGCCACGCCGCCGAAGGCTACGCGCAGGCGACCGGCAAGGTCGGCGTCTGCATGGCCACCAGCGGTCCGGGCGCCACGAACCTGGTGACCGCGATCGGTGACGCGTACATGGACTCCGTACCGCTCCTCGCCATCACCGGGCAGCAGACTACGCAGCTCATCGGCACGGACGCGTTCCAGGAAGCGGACATCTGCGGCATCACGCTGCCGATCACCAAGCACAACTTCCTCGTCTCGCGCGTCGAGGACATCCCGCGTACGGTCGCCGAGGCGTACCACATCGCCTCCACCGGCCGCCCCGGTCCCGTCCTGGTCGACATCCCGAAGGACCTGCTGCAGGCGCCGATGGAGTTCTCCTGGCCGCCGCAGCTCGAGCTGCCCGGGTACCGTCCGGTGACCCGCCCGCACGCCAAGCAGGTGCGCGAGGCCGCCCGCATGATCACCTCGGCGCAGCGCCCGGTGTTCTACGTCGGCGGCGGCGTGCACAAGGCGCGGGCGTCCGCCGAGCTGAAGGTGCTGGCCGAGCTGACCGGCATCCCGGTGGTGACCACGCTGATGGCCCGCGGCACCTTCCCCGACGGCCACGACCTGCACCTCGGCATGCCCGGCATGCACGGTTCGGTGGCCGCGGTGGGCGCCCTCCAGCGCGCCGACCTGATCGTCGCGCTCGGCGCCCGCTTCGACGACCGGGTCACCGGCCGGCTGGACAGCTTCGCCCCGGACGCGCAGATCGTGCACGCCGACATTGACCCCGCGGAGATCTCCAAGAACCGGCACGCGGACGTCCCGATCGTCGGCGACTGCCGCGAGGTGCTCGCCGACCTGATCGTCGCCGTGCAGTCCGAGCACGGCGAGGGCCGTAACGGCGACTACGCCACCTGGTGGGAGACGCTGCGCGGCTGGCGGGACACCTACCCGCTGGGCTACGACCACCCTGACGACGGCTCGATCTCGCCGCAGCAGGTCATCGAGCGCATCGGCGCGATCGCCGGCCCGGACGCCCTGTACGTCGCGGGCGTCGGCCAGCACCAGATGTGGGCCTCGCAGTTCATCCGGCACGAGAAGCCGGGCGCGTTCATCAACTCCGGCGGCGCCGGCACGATGGGCTTCGGCGTCCCGGCCGCGATGGGCGCCAAGGCCGGCCGTCCGGACACCACCGTGTGGTGCATCGACGGCGACGGCTGCTTCCAGATGACCAACCAGGAGCTGGCCACCTGCGCGATCGAAGGCATCCCGATCAAGGTCGCGGTGATCAACAACGGCAACCTCGGTATGGTCCGTCAGTGGCAGACGCTGTTCTACGACGGCCGCTACTCCAACACCGACCTGCAGTCCAAGCGGATCCCGGACTTCGCGAAGCTCGCCGAGGCGTACGGTTGCGTCGGACTGCGCTGCGAGAAGCCGGAGGACGTGGACGCGGCGATCGAGAAGGCCATGGCGATCGACGACATGCCCGTCGTGATCGACTTCGTGGTGCACAAGGACGCCATGGTGTGGCCGATGGTCGCGGCCGGCACCAGCAACGACGAGATCAAGGTCGCGCGCGACCTGGCCCCGCAGTGGGATGGCGAGGAGTGAGCGGGATGAACACGCACACGCTGTCGGTGCTGGTCGAGAACAAGCCGTCGGTGCTCGCCCGCGCGTCCGGCCTGTTCGCCCGCCGCGGCTTCAACATCGAGTCGCTCGCGGTCGGGCCCACGGAGTACCCCGAGATCTCCCGGATGACGATCGTGGTGAACTGCGACGAGCAACCGCTTGAGCAGGTCACCAAGCAGCTCAACAAGCTGGTCAACGTCATCAAGATCGTCGAGCTGGACCCGTCCGTCTCGGTGCAGCGGGAACTGCTGCTGGTCAAGGTGCGCGCGGACGCGGAGAGCCGCTCGCGCGTGCTGGAGACCGTCGAGATGTTCCGGGCCAAGGTCGTCGACGTGCACACCGACGCCCTGACGATCGAGGCGACCGGTACGGCTGACAAGATCGAGGCGCTGATCCGCGTCCTCGAGCCGTTCGGCATCAAGGAACTGGTGCAGTCCGGCATGGTCGCGGTCGGCCGCGGCGCCCGCTCCATCACCGACCGCTCGCTTCGCGCGGTCGAGCGCAGCGCGTGAATCACGCAGGAAATTTCAGAAGGGAAACAGCCCTCGTGGCAACAGAGATCTACTACGACGACGACGCCGACCTGAGCATCATCCAGGATCGGCATGTGGCGGTGCTCGGCTACGGCAGCCAGGGCCACGCCCACGCGCTCAACCTGCGTGACTCCGGTGTCGACGTGCGCATCGGCCTGGCTCCGGGCTCCAAGAGCCGGGAGAAGGCGGAGGCCGACGGCCTGCGCGTGGTGACCCCCGCGGAGGCCGTCGAAGAGGCCAACGTGATCATGGTCCTCGTGCCGGACCACATCCAGCGCGACCTGTACAAGGAGGCCATCGAGCCGAACCTGGCCGAGGGCGACGCGCTGTTCTTCGCGCACGGCTTCGCCATCCGGTACGACCTGATCCAGCCGCCGGCCGGCGTCGACGTCTGCATGGTCGCCCCGAAGGGCCCCGGCCACCTCGTACGCCGCCAGTTCAACGAGGGCCGCGGCGTACCGGTGCTGGTCTGCGTGGAGAAGGACGAGTCCGGCAAGGCCTGGCCGCTCGTGCTGTCCTACGCCAAGGGCATCGGCGGCACCCGCCCCGGCGCGCTGAAGTCCTCCTTCACCGAGGAGACCGAGACCGACCTGTTCGGCGAGCAGACCGTCCTCTGCGGCGGCCTCGCCGAGCTGATCAAGGCCGGTTACGACACCCTCGTCGAGGGCGGCTACCAGCCCGAGTCCGCGTACTTCGAGACGCTGCACGAGGTCAAGCTGATCGTCGACCTCATCTACGAGGGCGGCCTGTCGAAGATGTGGTGGTCCGTCTCGGACAACGCCGAGTACGGCGGCTACACCCGCGGCTCCCGCATCATCACCGACGCCACCCGCGCCGAGATGAAGAAGATCCTCGGCGAGATCCAGGACGGCACCTACGCCCGCCAGATGGTCGAAGAGTTCGACGCCGGCCGCCCCAACTTCCTCAAGAAGCGCGCAGAAGAGCAGAACCTCCCGATCGAAAAGGTCGGCAAGGAACTCCGCAAGCTCATGAGCTGGGTCGACGA
>Ga0164243_10015300_pt1 | contig 10611 bp, 6 predicted proteins | sample OricompcompostOP_FD_108781 | JGI IMG/M metagenome (GOLD analysis project Ga0164243, IMG submission 108781) | Organic Plus compost microbial communities from Emeryville, California, USA - Original compost - Organic plus compost (OP) | ecosystem: Engineered > Solid waste > Mixed feedstock >...
CCGGCGGTCTTGAGCGCATTCTCGGCGTCGGAATAGCCCCACTCTTGGTCAATCAGACCCAGGACGCGGCCGCTGGCGATCTTGGATTTATATTGGTCACTCTTTTGCACGAACGTATCCTTATCCAGCAGACCCACATTGTACATATGATTCAGCCAGCGGAAGTATTCTTTCTCTTCCGGACGCTTGTAGTGCAGCTGAGCTTCGTTGGTTTCAGGGTTAATGAAGTATTCTCCGTCATCCGGAGCGCCTGTCGTCAAGAAGGCCGGGTTCGTTACGGTGATCATGATTCTCCAGTCATCCGCGTCCAGTGTCAGCGGAATCGTCGGCTTGCCGTCGATCGTCGGATGTTTGTCTTTATATTGCTGGAGAACGTTTTCAAAATCCTTAACGGTTTTTACTTCCGGATAGCCAAGCTCTTTCAGGACGGCATTCTGGATTTCAAATCCGCCGCCGGCGTCAAAGTACTGCTGATCCACCGCCCCGTTCGTCGGAAGCACATAGATGGCTTTATCATCGTTGCTGTACGGCAGACGGTTCATGTACTTGCCGTATACCTTCTTGAGGTTCGGCCCGTACTTGTCGATCAAATCGGTCAGGTCGATCATCGCGCCGGCTTCCACCAGCTTGTCGACATCGCCTTTGGCAAAGATAAAATCAGGATATTCTCCGCTCGCAGCCATCAGGGATATTTTATCGGTGCCTGCGCCGGATACGGCATACTCCGCATTGATGGTCACGCCAGTTCTCTTCGTAATTTCTTTACCGATCTCATCCTGCATCTTGTTCCAGTTCGGGCTGGCGTCAGCGCCAAAGAACGAGAACGTGATCGGGCTCGTATCGTCAGCCTTCGCATCCTGCGCCGCATTGGAAGACGAGCTGCCGGAACCGGCGGATTTGCTGTCGCCCCCTGAGCTGCTGCAGCCTGCGGAAACGAGCAGCACACTGGCGAGGAGCAGCATTCCAAACTTCTTCTTTGTGTTTCCCTTCATGTGAATCATATCCCCCTTCATTACTAATGGAATTACTTCGTGCTGCATTCAAGAGCCGGCATTGCATCAACGTCGTACGGACGCTGGGCACTGCCGCATGTTGTGCCGAAACCCAGATGAATTGAATACGTTTACAAAACTCAGATAACTAAACTTCCTCACTTCACATCTCTGGTTTCTTGTTCGACTCCACCTCTTTGTTTAAAACGTTTTCGAAAACAGCCTGCAGGGAAAATGTGTAATGAAAGTGCTTTCATATTTGAATCATAAAAGATTTAAAAACGACTGTCAAGTCATTTTAATACATATTTTTAAATTTAATTTTCGATGCGTTTACGATAAATAATTCTAATAAAAACGTTGATGCAACAGTAAATTTACACCTTTATATTATATAAGGTATAGAGATGAATTAAGTAACAAAAGTCCATCACAAATAGGACCTACTGCTATGAGCAGGCCCTACCTGATGAACTTATTGCTCTTTTTTGAAAATTCGGATTACTTCGCTTCGGTCGTTCCACCCCACAACTCGACACGGTCCTTCACCAGCTCGGTGTATTGCTGTTCCATTTTTTCCGCACCGGCGGCATTCAGTTCCTTGATCATGTTGTCATAGACTGCGTCGAATTTGTCCGGCGTCGTCAGGATTGCTTCCGGAATACGCTTGCGGATAATGTCCTGCGTTTTCTGGTACGTTACCGTGTAATCGGAGCCTTCTTCAACCGAAATGTTGTATGCTGCTCCCCAAGGCTTAACAGGGAAATCCTTTTCCGAAGGGAACAGGTCTTTCCAGGTCTTAGCGCCGTAAGCTTTCAGTGTTTCTTTCTCGGCTGGTGTGTAGCTGGCTACGATTTGATCCGGGAAGTTCGTCGTATAGTAGTTGCCGGATGGATCTTTCACACCGTCACCATAGTGGGCGGAGAAGATCGTGTACAGGCCGATGCCCGATGTTTTCGTAAAGTTGGAAGCGTCGTTGATTTTCTTTTCCTGAATTTCTTGAGGAATGACGCGCTTGCCGTCCTCGACATTGTAGTGCTTGCCTTCGATGCCCCAGTTGATCAATACTTGCCCTTCGTCGGAAGCGAGCCAATCCATGAATTTAATCGCCCGGACCGGATCTTTACAGTTGTTCGTGATGCCGATGCCCCAACCGGATGTAAAGCCTGTATCCTGGAAGGAGTGATCCTTATATTCTTCCGACAAGGTTACCGGCAGGTGAGCGTAAGTTCTCTCGTCCTTACCTGCAGCTTTCAGCGCGTTCTCCGCGTCAGAATAACCCCACTCCTGGTCGATCAGGCCAAGCACGCGTCCGCTCGAGATTTTGGACTTGTACTGGTCGCTCTTCTGTACAAACGTTTCCTTATCCAGCAGGCCTTCGTTGTACATATGGTTCAGCCAGCGGAAGTACTCTTTTTCCTCCGGACGCTTGTAGTGCAGCTGAGCCTCATAGGTTTTCGGATTGATAAAATATTCGCCGTCGTCCGGTGCCCCTGTTGCGAGGAACGCCGGGTTGGTAACGGTGATCATGATTCTCCAGTCGTCCGCATCCAGCGTCAACGGAATGGTTGGCTGGCCGTCAATCGTCGGATGCTTCTCTTTATAAGCCTTCAGTACGTTCTCAAAATCCTTGACGGTTTTTACTTCCGGATAGCCCAGCTCTTTCAGCACGGCATTCTGGATTTCAAATCCGCCGCCGGCGTCAAAATACTGCTGGTTCACCGCCGCATTGGTCGGCAGCACATAGATGGCTTGGTCATCGTTGCTGTACTTCAGACGGTCCATGTAGTCGCCATATACCTTCTTCAGGTTCGGCGCGTACTTGTCAATCAGATCGGTCAGGTCGAGCATTGCGCCGGCATCCACCAGCTTGTTAACGTCACCTTTAGCGAAAATAAGGTCCGGATAGTCGCCGCTTGCGGCCATCAGGGAAATCTTATCCTGCCCTCCGCCGGATACAGCGAACTCCGCATTGATCGTAACGCCTGTCTTCGCAGTGATTTCCTTGCCGACTTCATCCTGCATTTTGTTCCAGTTTGGACTCGCATCCGCACCGAAAAAACTGAAGGTGATCGGCGATGTCGTATCGCCTGTATCTTTGGCAGCGGTATCCTCCTTGCCTCCGCCGCAGCCCGCAACCGCTAGCATTGATGCGATGATCAGAGAAATCGCGGTTACCTTGAACGCTTTCTTTGGCATTGCGTAAACCCTCCCCATGATGTCTAATCTTTTTCTTTATCTATTTTGTATAACAGGCTAGCCTGCTGATACCTCTATATAAGAATGTAACTTCTCAAAAAGCGTTGTTTACGATTTGACCGCGCCCAGCGTCATGCCGCTCACAAAATATTTCTGCAGGAACGGATAGACGATCAGGATCGGCACGGTCACGACGATGGTAATGGCCATCTTGATCGATTCCGGTGAAATCTGGGCCATTTGTTTGGCCATGTCGTTGGCGTTGATCGCTCCGCCGCCCTGCTGCGTGCTCTGCAGCACCTTCATCAGCTCGTACTGCAGGGTGGTCCAGGTGGCGTTGCTGCCGTTGTACAGGTACGTATCGAACCAGGAGTTCCACTGACCTACGGCAAGGAACAGCGCAATCGTCGCAAGCACCGGTTTACAGAGCGGCAGGATAATGCGCCAGTATACCGTAAAATCGTTGGCTCCGTCCAGCTTGGCCGATTCCTGAAGGGCATAAGGCAAGCCGTCGATAAAGGAACGGACGATAAATACGTTGAATGCACTGACGAGACCCGGCAAAACATATACCCAGAACGTGCCGATCAGGTTCAGGTCGCGCATCAGGATGTATCCCGGGATCAGGCCGCCGGAGAAGTACATCGTCATCGCCAGGAATGTCGATACGAACTTCCGGGCCTGAAAGTCAGGCCGGCTGAGCGTATAGGCCAGCATCGATGCGCTGAGCAGCCCCAGAACAGCACCGACGATCGTACGCAAAATGGAAATTTTCAAGCCTTGAAGCAAAGTGTCATAAGCAAATATCGTCTTATAGTTTTCAAATGTGAACGCACGCGGCCAGATGGTGATGCCACCACGCACCGTATCGATGGAATCGTTCAGCGATATGGCGAGCACGTTCAGAAACGGATACAGCGTAACGATCAGCACGATCGCCATGAAGATGATGTTGCATATATCGAAGATCTTATCGGATCGGGTCGCATTAAACGCTTTGTTTGGCATCTCGACTTCTCGCCTCCTACATAATGCTTTCTTTCGTAACCTTTTTGAAAATGCCGTTAGCCGTAAACAACAGGATGATGCTGACTACGGAGTTGAATATGCCGATGGCGGTACCGTATGAGAACCTGCCCATATTCAGACCGTAATTCAGTGCGTACAGATCGAGAACCTCCGAGTAATCCGTCACCAGGTTGTTGCCGAGCAGGAACTGTTTCTCGAAGCCGATGCTGATCAAATGGCCAATCGACATAATCAGGAGTACCGAGATCGTCGAGCGGATGCCCGGCAGCGTAATGTGCCACATCTGTCTCCAGCGGCTCGCGCCGTCGACGCGGGATGCTTCGTACAGCTCCGGGTCAATCCCTGTGATCGCTGCCAGATAGATGATCGTATTCCAGCCTGTTTCCTTCCAGACATCGGAACCGGTTACAATGTACCAGAACCAGCTTCCCTTCGCCATGAACTGTATTGGTTCGTCCGTGAGGTGGAGCGCCATCAGAATCTGGTTGACCGCACCGCCGTCGATTGAAAGCATTTTCGTAATAATGCCTGCCACAACGACCCAGGATACAAAGTGCGGCAGATAAGAAACCGTCTGCACGAACCGCTTAAAGAACATGCCACGCAGCTCATTAAGGAGAATCGCGAAGAAGATCGGAACCACGAATCCCAGAATGAGGCCCATGAAGCTCATCGCCAGCGTGTTCCGCAGCACCAGATAAAACCGGTCGTCTTGGAACAGCTCTTGGAAATATTTAAATCCTACCCATTTTTGCTCGGAAAATGACCTTGCCGGTTTATAGTTTTGAAAGGCCATCGTCCAGCCCCAAAGCGGCAGGTAACTGAACACGAACACCCAAATAACAAAAGGGAGCGACATTAAATATAAATATTTTTGCTGGAGCACCGTACTCCAGAAGCCGCGCTTTCGTTTACGCTTTGGTGCTTTAGCAGTATCTTGACCGCTGCGGGGAATGGTGTTAGGTGTGAGCGCTTCCATTCAATAACCCCTCCTCTAATTGATAACTCAATCTTACTAAATGAAGCGCTTATAAAAATACCCATCGGATTTCACCTAAAATCATATAAAAATTAGATATAACGCTTTCAAAGTCGAAATTTGACATGACTTTACACAAAAATCCCCCCAAAAATCTAATTTTCAGGGGGGAATTCGCCTCGAAAACGTTTTTGAAAGACGGTATAGCCAAAATCATACCGCAGGATCTTGAAAGCTAAGAGACTACTCGGAAGGCTCCTTTTTCCGGAATGACGACGGGGACGCCCCGACGTATTTCTTGAATTTGCTGTGAAAATAGTCCACGTTCGCATATCCGACACATGCCGCCACTTGATGCACCTTGAGTCCCTGGGATAACAGCTCCTTCGCGTGCTCAATCCGCACGTTGTCGAGGAACGCATTGAAATTCTCGCCTGTATAGTTTTTGAACATTTTCCCCAAATAAGCGCTGTTGTAATTAAACACCTGGGCCAGAAGCTCCAGCTTCAGGTTCTCCTTGTAGTTCCGGTGAATAAAATCGATCATCTGCTTCAGCACGGCATCCTTGCTCCCGCCGCCGATCCTCTCGATCAGGCTGCTTAAATGGGCGGCCGCTACCGCTTTCAGCTGCCCCCATGTCGGCTGGCGGAACGCCTCCGTAATGAAGAGCGGCGCATCCTGCAGCAGCGGATACAATGCCTGGTTCTGTCCCGACAGCTTGTTGATGGCCATGGTCAAAATATGGGTCACCGCCGACTTCACGGCCTGCTCGGCCTGCCCGAAACCGACAATCCGCTCCTCCAGCTCGTCAAAAAAGCGGCCGACCGCTTCCATGCTCCGGATGTCCAGCGCATAATACAGCATATCCGACAGTTCGATTTCTCCCGTTGGATCGAGCGGCGCCTTCTCCGGGTATGACTCTGCCATTAAGGTCAAATCCCCGGGCAGCATCAAACGCTCTTCATGGAACAAAAAACGATGGTGCAGCAGCTCGGCGGCCTCCGCATACGATTGTCCAATGAGCGAAATATCGGTGACCGCTCCCCCGGCGGCGGCAAACCATCCCTTGTTATCCGGCAGCAGCGCACCCCATTCCGCGTAACAGCGGGCAGCATCGTCTTCCCGGGACATCCCCCGGTCCCACAGCACAGCCGCATACGGCCCCGCCGAAAACACAATGACACGCTCCGCTCCGTCAAAATGGCCCGACAGCTTTCTTCTTAAGGAAGCTAAAGGTGCATCGTCCGCCGATCCATGAATTTCGAACAGGACGATCTGATATCTCGGCCAGTCCAGCCCCAGCTGCATGACCGTCACCGGATCCCGAAGCGCTTCTTCCTGCAGCAGGAAGGATTCAAGCAGGTGCTCGCGGAAGACATGGTCCTCTTCCGCGGAACGATGCGATTGTTTCTCCCGGGTCAGAATCGCGCCGATCCGCTGCAGCTCCTCCCCGAGCTCCTCCTCATCCAGCGGCTTCAGCAGGTATCCGTTTACGCCGTAACCGATCGCCCGCTTGGCATAATCAAAATCGGCATATCCGCTCAAAATTAGAAAATGCGTCGAGATCAGGGCGGCCCGGGCCTCTTCAATGACGTCGAGACCGGTCATGCCCGGCATGCGGATATCGATGATGGTCAGATCGGGCTTCAGCTCATTGATTTTATCCAGCCCATCCCGGCCGTTGGCCGCCGTATCCACCACCGTAAACCCGAAGCTCTCCCAGTCGATAATCGTCTTGAGACCTTCGCGGATCATCGGTTCGTCATCCACAATCAAAACGTTAAACATGCATTTCTCCCCCTGTTGGTATCATGAATTCCATCTTGGTTCCCTGTCCCGGGATACTCGTAATATGCAGTCCGAAGTCGTCTCCATACGTCAGCTTAATTCGCTGATGGATGTTCCGCAAGCCGATGCGGTTGCCTTCCCCCTCTTCCGCATCCAGCGTCGCCATAACGAATTGCTTCCGTTCCTCCGACATGCCGGCCCCGTTATCGATAACTTCGACATGCAGCATGTCTTCCTTCATCGAGCAGCGGACGCGCAGCATCCCGTCCACTTCCTTGCCTTCCAGGCCATGGATAATCGCATTCTCCACCAGCGGCTGAATAATCAGCGGCGGAAGCAGCACCCGTTCGGTTTCCGGCTCGACGATCAGCTCGTAGTTCAAGCGGTCCTCATAGCGGAATTTCTGGATTTCCAAATACGCGCGGACAATTTCCATTTCCTCTTTCAGCGTTTTTTTCACACTGCCGATTTCGAGATTTTTGCGCATCAGCTTGCCCAGCAGCCGCACGATGTTGGCGATCTCCTTCTCCCCGTTCAAATGAGCCTTCATCCGGATCGATTCCAGCGCATTGAACAAAAAGTGCGGATTGATCTGGCTGGCCATCATTTTGAGCTTGATTTCTTTTTGCGCAACCTCAAGCTTGGTGTTCTTCTCATTGCTCTCATACACCTGGTTCAGCAGATCGTTGATGCTTCGGACCATATAGTTGAACTGGCGGGAGAGCTGCCCGATTTCGTCGTTGCCGTCCAGGAAGGAAATCGTATCGAAGTTCCCCCGGGCCACCTTGTTCAGCTGTCTGCTCAAATGCAGAAGCCGGTTGGTCGTCAGCTTGGATACGACGAATATCAGCGTAAGTGCCAGGATCAGCACACCGATCACCAGCGCCATGCCGATCCATCCGACCTTTTTGGCGTCCTGGACAATGCCCTGGGTCGAAAAGACCGATACGACGCTGAGGCCGTTCAAGCTCGTCTGCGGCGTCAGCTTGTCCACGATAATATTGGAGGACACCCCGTTGACGCGCCGGCTGATCGTCTGTTCCTGTCCTTGATGCATATCGATGTTCAAATCCAGCTGTTTCAGCGTTTTGCCGACGTTCTGCGGATTTTTGGCGGCCACAATGTATCCGCTGTCATCCGCAATAAGCGTATTGAACGTTTCCTTGCTCAGGATCGAGTTCAGCATGCTCTGGTTGAGCGTAATGACCAGCACTCCCGGGGTCCGGTAATCCTTGAACTTGATCCGGCGCACCAGGCTCAGCTTCTTTTCGGTGCCGATGTCGCTGCCCTCCATAAAAAACCAGCCGATCCGCGGGTTGTTCATGGCCGTTTGGAACCATTCTTCCCCCTCAATTTTGGCGGTAACGTTAATAAACTGGGTGTTGTTGATCATCGTCCTGTTGTAATGGTAGAAGCGGACGTTGCTGATTTCGTTATAGAGCCGCGGAAGCTCTTCAAAATCGTTGTATTTCGAATAGGCCTGCACCATTTGCAGAATAGTCGTGTAATCTGTATTGACCAGGTCCTTCAGGTTATCGTCCAAGTACAGCTTGTTGGAAATCGAGATCGGCACGGACAGCATGGTGGACAGTTGGCTTTTTATTTTATCCACATCGTTGGCTGTCTGCTCTATCGCATTGTCTAGTGCATCCTGTCTGAAATAGGCGGTAATGATGCCCCCCACGATCAGCACGGGGATCATGACGACGAACAGGTAGGAAAAGATCAATTTATTCCGGATCCTCATGTTGTTGGTAGCTTGCACAAAGTACTTCCACATGGTAACGCAGTCACCGCCCGCAAAAATATAAAACGCTTTCGTAAATAGGAAACCTTAGAGTCATGCTCTTATATTCTAACATAAATCGACATGAAGACTGCATTAATTTCCGGGCTGCTGGGATTTGCCAACAACATGATCCATGACCGAATTCGGACTTTCGGCCGGCCATGTCAGTTCATACTTGAGGTGCTGCTGAATATATTGAAATATAGTCCCGATATCATATTTTATTCTTCCGCAGAAGGAAGGAGCAATGAACGAATGAGCGACGAGATCAAACAGCTGGAATACGCCATTAGTGAAATTATGGAGATCGCTGACGGCTTCGGCCTGGATTATTATCCGATGCGTTACGAAATTTGTCCGGCAGACATTATTTACACCTTCGGTGCTTACGGGATGCCTACCCGTTTTTCACACTGGAGCTTCGGCAAGACGTTCAACAAAATGAAAATGCAGTACGACTTCGGCCTGAGCAAAATCTATGAGCTGGTCATCAACTCCAATCCGTGCTACGCCTTTCTGCTCGACGGCAACTCCCTGATCCAGAACAAGCTCATCGTGGCCCACGTCTTGGCGCACTGCGACTTTTTCAAAAACAACTACCGCTTCTCCGCCACCAACCGCAACATGGTCGAGAGCATGTCGGCCACCGCGGAGCGGATCAGCCAATACGAGCTCGAGCACGGCACCGAAGTTGTGGAGCGTTTCATCGATGCCGTACTGGCCGTCCAGGAGCATGTTGATCCCCAGCTGATCAAGCCGCAGCACCTGGATAAGCAGCGCTATATGGAAATGAAGCTGAAAGCGCAAAAAGAGTCCGGCAAAATCCAGACCCAGCCCGGCGAATACGACGACTTGTGGAACCTCGATCACAAGCCGGAGCCTGAGTCCCAGGAAAGTGCGGCCAACCGCAAATTCCCGCCTGAACCGGAAAAGGACATCGTCTGGTTCATCCAGGAATTTTCCGAAGTGCTGGAGGACTGGCAGCGCGACATCATGACGATGCTCCGCGACGAAATGCTCTATTTCTGGCCGCAGATGGAGACCAAAATCATGAACGAAGGCTGGGCTTCGTACTGGCATCAGCGGATCATCCGCGAGCTGGACCTGACGAGCGACGAGACGATCGAATTCGCCAAGCTCAACTCTTCGGTTGTGCAGCCGTCCCGGCACAGCCTGAATCCATACTATTTAGGGCTGAAAATTTTTGAGGACATCGAGCGCCGCTGGGACCATCCGACCAAGGAGGAAATCGAATTCGGCGGCCGCAAACCCGGCCAAGGCCGTGAGAAAATCTTCGAGGTGCGCGAATTCGATTCGGACATATCCTTTATCCGCAACTACATGACGAAGCAGCTGACCGAGGATCTGGACCTGTACGTCTTCGAGAAAAAGGGCCCCGAGTGGAAAATCACCGATAAAAGCTGGGAAAACATCCGCGACCAGCTCGTCTTCGCCCGAGTCAACGGCGGCAGCCCTTACCTCGTCGTCGAGGACGGCGATTACCTGCGGACCGGCGAGATGGTGATCAAGCATATGTACGAGGGCATCGAGCTCGACCTGAAGTACATGGAGCGCACGCTGCCTTACGTGTACCAGCTGTGGGGCCGCACCGTGCATCTCGAGACCATCGTCGAGGACAAAAAGGTAATGTTCTCGTACGACGGCAAGAAGCTGCATCGGCGGTTCGTGTGAGGGAGGTTCTAAGCCGATCATTGGAGCAGATCATGTAAATGTTGAGCTTGGATGACCGCTCCGATGCCGGATCGTTCTTCCGATCGCTGTTGCCCCCAGATTTCCCGATCGGTAACATGCCAAGGTGGAAATCCGGGGACAAA